>Ga0164243_10016091_pt1 | contig 10284 bp, 14 predicted proteins | sample OricompcompostOP_FD_108781 | JGI IMG/M metagenome (GOLD analysis project Ga0164243, IMG submission 108781) | Organic Plus compost microbial communities from Emeryville, California, USA - Original compost - Organic plus compost (OP) | ecosystem: Engineered > Solid waste > Mixed feedstock >... | reverse complement strand
AGTTTTAAAAAAAAAAAAAGTATAAAACTTTGAAGAGAAGGGAAAGGAATGGAAGATAGAGACTCCCCCGTCTGTGCTTTTACAAAACCATTCGTGGAGCAAAGGAAAAGGAAGGGATTCGAAGAATGCGGACTCGACGATGTTCTTCTTGCGACTTTCCATATGCGGTGACAATTTCAACGTGTACTTTGGCGAACCTCGACTGGAGCTAACAATAAAGTTGTCTTGGAGCTTATCGGACACATCAATCATTATCCGGCTGTACTTCGGAAATAGTATTCCAGAGGAAGCTGGGCGTTCTAGAACACTTAGTCATCCTTTCACTCCAAGTAACTGTGTCTCGCTGCACAAAGGTACCCTTGTACTTCTCGTACTTCAGGTTAGACCAGACGGAGCTGGCGAGCTCAGCACGAGCTTGGATTCATGGCAAATGCTACGTCTCTTATTGGCGATCCTCACACGCCCCCTTGTTCATCAAAAAGGTTGGCAACGGCAATATGACTTGGATCTAGCTTCAAATCCAGACGACCTGAAACTAAAACCTAGTAGTTCGAAATTCGTAACAATATCCAACTGCCCATGAACGCATTCTCTCAAGATGGATAGTCACATCACCAGCGGCGGGCCACCACCAAGGCCAATCCCCACTGTGGGAGCCGCCCGTCACATTGCGCAACAGCTCTACCGCATCGCCCAGCGAGCTGGCCAGCAAGCTTCTCCCTCCGTGGCCTCAACCACAAACCCGAAGGGAGTCGCAAACAAGATCAAGATTGTGTGCATCTCAGACACACACAACTACAAGCCCGAGCTACCAAACGGAGACCTGCTCCTTCATGGCGGCGATTTGACGGAGAATGGGACCTTTAGGGAGCTGCAGGCACAGCTTGACTGGCTCAAGAGTTTGCCGCACAAGCACAAAGTGGTGATTGGAGGAAACCACGATGATCTTTTGGATACGGATTTTATTACCGCTCACCCTGAGAAGGAGATGGGGTCTTATGATAAGACGCCTGGCAGGACCAAGGCGGACCTGGACTGGGGTGACATAGTCTATCTTCAAAGCTCGGTGACGACTCTCCAGATCGAAGCCGGTTCCGATGAAAAAGGTAAGGGAAAGGGGCATGCATATCCGTTAAAAGAGATGCTTCATACCGTAGACTCTTAAGACCTCTGACTCTTTTTCTCTCTCAGAAGTTCCACAAACAAGAAGCCTCAAGATCTACGGAAACCCAGGCACCGTCCGCTGCGGTCCGTTCGGATTCTCAATCGAGCCCGAGGTGGCCAAATACTACTGGGAAGACCGCATCCCCGCAGACACGGACATCGTCCTCTGCCACAGCCCACCTCGGTACCACCTCGACAACGGCTACGGATGCTCGTCCCTCTTAGAGGAGATTTGGCGCGTCAGGCCGCCGCTCATGGTTTTCGGGCACGCGCATGCTGACCACGGCGAGGGAATCATGAAGTTTGACGCGGTGCAGTATTGGTATGAGAAGGTGATGACCTCTGGGAGCTGGGCCTCTCTGGCGATGCTCACGATTCATGTGATTCTTTCTCGGGCGCGTGGATTGTTTGCGTCGCGGCGGCCTTTGCCACGTGGACAGGCTACGCATTTGGTGAATGCGGCGATGAAGTCGGGAAATACCTGGTTTAACGTCATCGAGGTCGATTTCTAATGTAATAGTGTTTAATTTATTTTTTTGTTCTTAAGAAAAAGAGATCAGGAATCTACCAGTCACAGCTCCGCGCAAGAAGCTCGGCCAGTTCGCCTAGGTACTTCGCATCTACTTCGTCAACCCCATTTTCCACAGCACAATCAACATCGATGATAGCGACGACTTTCCTCCCCCCTTCGTTATTAGGATCGTCAACGGTTATGGGCACGACAATCTCGCTCTTGCTCTCGCTATCGCAGGCGATATGTCCTGGGAACTCTTCGACGTTGGGTACGAGTTGGGTCTTTTGTGTCTGGGCGGCGGTGCCGCATACACCGCGGCCAAAGGCGATGGCCTGGCAGGCGATTTTCCCTTGGAAGGGACCGAGGATGAGGCTTTTCCCTGAGGGGTCTGAACGGTCGAGGGTGTAAAATCCTGGTGGCATGGCGTGAGCGGCAGTGTGAGCTAGGGAAGGGAAAGAAGAGGACGTACCGGCCCAGTTTACGTGAGAGCTTGGCTCAGGTAGGGATTTGTATGCGTGCCATAGGAGGGAAGCTATGTTGGCCGTGTTGCTTAGGACATCGTCAGCATAGGCCAGCCCGAGAGGGTGAGTTGGTAGTAATGTGAGGCTGCAAAAGCTTACCAGACCTAGGACAGGCAGAGTTAGCACTCTCATCTCATCAAATGGAAAGTGGGATAAAACTCATGAGATGGATCTTACCCAATTCCGTTGATCGGACATAAGACTCTCCGCTTGTAACAGGACCAGATCGTAGACCTGCTCTTTGCTGAGATCACTAGCGAAGTTGGCGGCGTCGGCGTGGACCTGGTGGATGAGATGAGCATCTTATATCAAGGGATTCATGGTAGCGGGCAGAGCTAAGAGGGGTTATGTACCATTGTGGTGATGATTATAGTGGATATGAGTAGTATGAGTAGTATGAGTAGGTGGGGGAGCGGAGGATTTTCAACGTTCTTGATGGTGCTAGCGTGGATTGTTGAGTAATCTTGGTCGGCTCAATCTATCAATTGATATATGTACTATCCCGAGATTCACCTCGCAGCCGTGATGAATGATGAAGGGTGAGGGTTCGATGAAATAGGAAAATCATTGCAATGGTGAAGCCTCATGTTAGTGGGGGAGTGAATGACGCGATCCACTTGACGACACTAATGCCTCCATCCACCACTACTTTTGTAAGCCCCGAGCAAATCCCAAGTCGCATTGGATTCCGCTTCCGCATCTGCATCTACGTCTGTATCTGTATCTGTATCTGTATCCTGTATCCGCAATTGATCAATTGGATTGTTCTAAATCTGTCTCCTCATGCGTCCCAATCGGACGGAGCTGTTCTCAGTCAAGGTCGATTGGATTCATCTTGTCTTTCAAAGGAGCACTTGATGTTCTCGCAAATCCCATCCTCTCCCTGTAAATCTACCCATGCAAGCCTCTCAAGAGTTAAAAAAAAAAAACTTAAGAAATAAATAATGATAATAGAAGAGCTATTTAAGTTGTCAATAGAAGCATTTCATAAATATTGGGGATGCGCAACATGCTGTGTTGAATTGAGCGCGGAGGAAAGAAAATGCCCCTAAAAGACACAAAATGAGAAGAAAAAGAAAAAAAAGAAGAAAAAAAAAGAGAGGGAGCTCACGGGTTGCTCCCACGATCCACGATTGAATCACTAGGAGCTTCCCACGAGCTACGAAAATTGCAATTTTCTAACCCTCTGTGCGCTCCAATGGCCACTGGTCGAGGCCGCCGGTTGCAGTGTTACCTCCTTGAGCTGCTCGGTTGGGAGTTTGGGAGTTCTTGCCAGATCATCGTATATGATAAAGTTAGTGTTTTTGGAAGGTGTTGGTGAAGATCGATCCATGCGTCATGGCTCCTTCCTCGTCTTCCACTGCCCCGAATCGAGACAGAAACTTCGTTTGCTCCGCATCGTTGACTCTCCCCTTCGGTCGCGCAAGGCAATTGACATATCGATTGCACACTATGAAACACTGAGCGTAAATCTCATTGTGAGCAACTTGAACTCAAGATCAAATGTCAGTGTGAATACGAATATCCCTCGGCTCGCCTTCAACGCTCAACAGGTGACCTGTTCCAGCCACCTTCCTCACTCTCCGCCCAACCGAAACCAACTCAGCTCTGACCATATCATCTATCCTCCCCTTCCCTCTCCCATATCCTCATTCCCCAACTCACTCTCAAATAATCCCGTCAAAACGCCATCATGACCAGCTCAGTCCCCAAATTCTGCGCCAAATGCTTCCAAGGCACCCTCCGCGGTGACCTGGAACCCACCGGCACCGTCGAGACCATCCACGGGCTCCCAACCTACGTCGCCCGTCCCGATCCGCCCGCCGTCGCAACCGGAATCGTTGTCATCATTCCGGACGCTTTCGGCTGGGAACTCCGCAACACTCGCGCCCTCGCCGATTCGTATGCGCGGAGGATCCCTGCCGTTGTTTTGTTGCCTGACCTCATGGCCGGTGAGTTGGTTCCCTTTGACCCGCTTTTTTATTGCCCACGAGGAAAAACTACTGTAAGATTTGAGGTGGACTAACACGAAAAGCAAACGGCTACGACAAAAAAAAAAGGCCATGCATTTCCAATAAATCTGCTGCCGCTTTCCGACGAGATCGCAGCCGAGTCGACTACCTTTGTGCGACGTACCTTCGTGCTCAAACCTAAATTCTACCTATCCCTCGCATATCACTACATCCCCTTCCTGACCAGCTTACGACCCCCCGTCACCCTCTCCCGTCTACAAACCTACCTCTCCGCGCTCAAGGCCGATCCACCAGCGCCATTCACTTCCTCAATTCCTCCCAAGATCGGCGTCGCCGGTTTCTGCTGGGGCGGAAAATACGCCATCCTCGTCTGCCACCCTCCCGATCCGGGCAACGAAAACCCCGTCACCTGCGCCTTCACGGCTCACCCTTCCCTCGTCGACGTGCCACGGGAAATCAACCCCATCGCCCTCCCGCTGAGCCTCGCCAACGGAGTCACGGACGAGTGGATGACGGGGGAGAAGGTGGCCGAGTTCAAGCGGGTGCTGGATATCAAGGGGAACTGCGAGACGAGGTTGTATGATGGCGCGAAGCATGGGTTTGCCGTTAGGGGGGATCCGAATGACGAGAGGCAGGCGAGGTTTGGGATGGAGGCTGAGGACCAGGCTGTTGCTTGGTATAAGAAGCACTTCGAGACCGTCGCTGAAGGATCGAACTGAGGAACTACGAATATTGTGATACCAGGGGGTTGCGCGCACAACGAGTAGTCATTTTTTTTCCCACAAGGTTAATGTGTAATTAAAAAAGCCGTCACGTCATAGGGAAAGAGGTCCTACAATATTGTACATTTCCATTCCTGTCCTTCCCAAGAATTCCGCGCCCCCTTGACCGGACCGTAAACCTTTCCCTTCCCCTTGAACGTTCGCCTCCTCTAAAAACTATGCCAAAGGTATCATATACTGAAAGATTTTATGGGAGCCAAAGAAAAAAAGAGAGAGAACGGAAGAGAGCGAGAGAGAAAGAGAAGAAAAAAAAAAGTAATTTAGAGCTTGGCCTTGGACTGGGCCTTCTTGAGAATGGGCTCCATCCTCGTCGCCTTCATGACGTCGCCCTTGATCTTGAGCTGACCGCCCATGAAGAGCCTCTGGGCGTTGGCCTTGCCGGTGACGAGCTTGCCAAAGTTGTCGTCGGAAAGGATGAGGGTGACTATCATGGCACGAGTTAATTTTACACTTTCCTTTTTTCCCCAACGCCCGGTCTTGCGACGCAGAGATGTAGAGCAGCGAGTCTAAGGAAAGTCGGGAGTTGGGGGTGGGGAAAGGCCGGATATAACTCACCTGTCGGCTTGGCCGGAACACCCTTGAACACCTCACCCTTCTCCTTGAGGTCAATGTACCAGCTCTCCTCCTCGCCAGCCTTGTTCTTGAGGGTGAAGGCGAAGACGGCGCCGCCCTGCTTGATGGCGTCCTTGCGATCGGCGTCGCTCGCGGTAAGAGCGGCGTTGATGGCGTCGAAGGCGGCGGAGGAGGGGAAGTTGTCTGTGAGTGACAATCGAATGTACGTTAGTTCTTTGCGTTCTTGGGGGTTTCGGAATTAAATGGACATCCTGTGCGAATATGCGATGAGGAATGGTCGCAAGACAACAAGGTTGGAGACGCACCGTTCTTGAGAGACATGGTTGCGGTGATGGGACAGATACTTCGTAGAGAATCGAAAGGAGAGGTCTCGGAGGGTTCGAGTTTCGGATGGCGAGGATATGCGGAGATGAGAAAGATGAATTTACAAGTAGAAGAAGAAAAAAGAAAAAAAAATAACGACTCAAAGGGGAAACCAGGTAAGCTTTAAAACAATCCTGTCGTCGGAGGCTCCAAGAAGTGACAAAGATACTGTACCGAGGTCGCGGCGCATTGGAAGCTTATGAGAGGAAAGAACTCCCCCCAAAATCGAGGCATGTGAGAGCTCGACTTGAGTTGGGGAAAGGCACCCCCGAGTTTCCCCCCCGCCTACTGCACAGTCTAGACTCGCAAACTACGCCACACTAGGGTACATTCCTGTTCGTGCAACTTGTTACCCCACCGAACTAGGGTCAAAGTATCCATCGCACGCAACACCACGCAAATCAATACATTGGGGTACTTCTAAGCAGCTTCACATTGATCTGTCCGCTTCATTCGAGAAGGTCAATCTCCGTCCTCTCCGTTCTCTCCGTCGGGCCAACTTTGACCCCCCAGAATGAAGGTGCCACCATCCGTTGTCACAGCTGACTCGAGTCTTTCTTCCACTTCATGCTTTCAGATGCCCCCTCCCGCGCCAAGACCAAATCAATCTCGGAAATGGGATTGTGCGATTTCCCCAAAACGCGGGCTATCACATGCTCCTAATGACGTACTCCCAGACTTTCGGATGTGCTTGAGTCTAGCCGCCTCTCGCTCGGCAGACGCTTCTTTTTATGGGCCCCAACCCCAGATCTAGGAGCCGAGCAACAGTTCAAAGTCGTTGAACTCCATCTCATCTGTCTGTCGAATATTCTCCCCCACATACCCTAAAGAGATGAATCTGTTGTGCGCTTAAAATCTCTTGACGCTCTGTTCAGGCCATCTTCAAAGTTCATGTATCAGCCAAACTTTAACAGCTGAAGCTGCCGGGCATATTTCAGCTCCCCAGCTTTTCGCCGTGTGTGCTCGGTTCCAGGACCAAGCCGCTTCGCAGCTTTTGCAGCAACCTAGCGCCAGATCGGATGGATGCATGGCAGGTCTCGTGGCTAACACAGCTGGCCCTTCGTCGGCGAAGACAATAGTGGTGCAGTTCCTGCCCTTCTCACATGTCACTAATCTGAACCATCGCCGAATAATCATCTGTAGACAGCTGCGTCGTATGCAAATAAGCGAATAGAGATCAATTGATGCCCATCAATGATTATTTCTGCACTCGAAGATGAGGTTCATGAGAGAAAAAAAAAAGAAAAAGTCTAATTAAAGTGACAAGCAAGAAACCACAAAAAATGAATGAATGACTCGCAGTAAAATATGAACAACTCGCAAGAAAACATGAATGCCTCTTAATCCGTGTTATTTGAAACTATTCATGGACCGCCTTTCCCATTATGAGACTGACCAAGACTGAAAAACTGAATAAAATTCCCCCTTCTTTTTTTCCGATACAAATGCTTCACTGTACTTCCCCAACTAATTACAGGAGGAGGGTGCCGAAGAGGCTGAAGGCGAGGGCACTACCAGTGACGAGCACAGCACCAACACCGAGGTCGATACGACCAGCGGCATCCTCGCTAGCGGCGCCCTCCTTGCTGCTTCCGGTAACGTTGGTCGAGGAGACGCCAGAGTCCCAGTCGGTCTGAGAGCCCTTGCCGGCGAGACCCTGTCCGGTACCAGCACCCTCCTTGAAATACTTCTCGGCGGTAGTGGGCATAGCAGGGAGGATATCAGGGTCGACTTCCCAGATGGAGTCCTGGGTAGGGCAAGCGACGGCGTGGGTCGTGGAGGCGGCACCGCCGGCACCGGTGGGCGCGGGGTATTTAGCAAGAGCCTTGGAGAAGTTGTCAAACTCCTTGAGATCGGTAATAGTGTCGTCCTTGTTGATCTTGACAATACCGAAACCGTTCGACTCCATGCTGTACTCGTACATGAGACCGCCGGAATAGACACCAGTCATGTTAGCACTCATGAGTGCCTCAATTTCGTTGAAGTCACGTCCGTTCGTCGTGCAACCATACTCGGAAAGGCTGGGAAGTTAGGTTTTAGTTAATATACACGCTTCGAATTCATTCCCCCCTGTCAAGCAAGGGCGAGGAGGTGTACTCACAAGATAGGAAGACCGTAGTCGGTGAAGTTCTGGACTTTCTTGTCCCACTCGGCAGTCACGAAGTCAGTGTTGCACCAGGAGTAGTCATTCTAAGGGTCACCAGTTAGTATTGAAACACCATACAACCCTCCGGTGGACATGGCCTAGTTGAGATTGAACATACGAAAGCGAAGAAGTCGCTGCGAGTGTCATCGGGACCACAGTTGAAGTAGTGTGCGGTCTGCATACGGTTGTCCGAAACATCGGCGGCGGAGTAACCAACGGGAATGCTGCGGTATCCACGAGTCTTGATGTACTTCCTCATATCACGAGTGACGGCCTTGACGTAGGGGGCACTGATCGTGGTACCAGGCTCCTCGTTGATGACTTCATTACCTGAGAAGAAGGCGAGTGTGTTGGTGTAGTTGGCGAACATGTCGATGGTGGCAAAGACGTTCTGGAGGTAGGCGCCGTTGTACGAAGGGAAAGGCTCCTTTCGGTTGATGGAGTACTTGGGGGTGTTGGCGTCGAGGACGAGGTAGATGCCGGCATCTGCGAGAGCGCTCATGCACTCGTCGTGGTTCAAGGTATTGTCGACCATGTAAACACGGATAGTGTTGATGCCCAACTTCTTGAACTGCGCAATATCACGCTTGCAGACGGTGGGTTCGGCGAGAGGATCTTCGTCGGAGGAGGAACCACCGGGTTGATAATCGATGCCGCGGATATAGAATCGATCTTTGCCGGCCCAGAAAGCTGTCCGACGTCATACCTGTTAACCACATGCCTTTTGGAAATGCAAAAATAACGTTCGAGGGGTATCCTGGCCGTAGCTGCCTAAATCGAGTGAGATTGTTCCTTACCATTTCCGGAGACGGTGACGGCGGGGAGGGAAGCAGCACGGTTAGGGAGCTGCTTCTCGGTTCTGGTAGGGTTGGCGGAGGCGAGACCCGCGAGGGCCGAGAGAAGGACGGCGGACTTCATAGCGACGAATATGTCGGTACGAGGCTGTATCGTGATAACTTAATTGATCGATCGCAGTGTTCGTGGTGTAGTCGGGTGCGTTTCGTTTCGCGTGTCGCTGGTCGGATCGAGGGCAAAAGGAATTAAAACAGGAGTAACCGAAAATAAACAAAAAGCCAACAACGAATGAGTTGGCTTTACTAACGAGGGTACGAAGGATGAAAATGTAAAGATGAATGGGATTCCACTATGAAAAAAATAATGAAAGAGCGATTGTGGAGGGAATGAAGACGGAGTCGAAGTTGGAAAGACAAATCCGCGAGGTGAGGTGGATATGGCTCTCGTTTATCAAACTGGGGAGGGAGGTGGTGTGAAGGATGTTGTGGTACACTGCATGTACACCCTCAGGGGTAATACTGCAAGGATAGACGAAGTATTGCCGGAGAGGGCGGTCACTACGAAGTAGATACCTCATAGGCTGGGATGCACAGTGTGATGCGGTCGCTAGTTTCCCGAAGCGCTCATGTACAAATACGCCGAACTTCTGTGCTATTGTACTTCGAATGAACTGCGACTTCCATCAATCCATCAATTCAGCCAGTATTTAGCACTGGGTGCAAGATTACATATGCGACACCGAGGGGGCTGCAATGAGAGAAGACATCAATCGATGATTGCCAGTTAATACAATCGTAAATTGGGACTTAAGGTGACTGGTACATTTGGTTCTTGGCTAAATTACATTCAATTGAAATGTAGCAAATACCAAGACTTTAATGTCACAAATTGTTTCCAATGTACACTATTGATACATTGTCAGATTCTATCTCGAACATTGCTCTCTTCCTCGACCAAGTACCGCAAGTACGAAGTACGAAATATTGCGACCTCTCGTACGGAGTACCTCTTCCGTGGTGTCCTCGCTCTTGTCGATACGAGATCTGCTGGGTGAAATTGCTCTGAGGAAGAGACGATGCGGGATAACTTCCACGCGCCTTTTCACGTACGGGGGCAATCTTGAACTTCGAACGAATGCTTCATTATAGCGTCGTTACATTCTTACGAAGCATATCTTCACTGGATAGATCTGGCTTCTGATTTCGATCTTCGAAGATTGCCCATGAAATCGCCTCTGGGACCCTGAAGCCAAGGAAAATACTCATTTGAAACAGACCATCTTGGAGCTCGTGTTCTATCCTCAAGGGGTGAAGGCGGACTAACTGGATACGCGAGGCCAGAGTGGATCACCTCCATGTGCACTGCCACCATTTATAGGAGGGTCCAAAGAAACTCGAGCGCCAACTTGTTTGGAGGTGAGATCAATGGGCGTTTTCCACACCATTGGCCCACT
>Ga0164243_10016089_pt1 | contig 10285 bp, 11 predicted proteins | sample OricompcompostOP_FD_108781 | JGI IMG/M metagenome (GOLD analysis project Ga0164243, IMG submission 108781) | Organic Plus compost microbial communities from Emeryville, California, USA - Original compost - Organic plus compost (OP) | ecosystem: Engineered > Solid waste > Mixed feedstock >... | reverse complement strand
CTGGCCGGCACGGTGGAGCCGGTGTGCGCGGACGTGCTGGACATCCTCTTCAACGGGCAGGAGATCGACGGCGGCGACGCGGCCGACGTCGTGATGAGCTTCATGTTCCTGCACGACCTGCTGGCCGCTCCGGAGCGCCGCGAAGAGGTCGTACCGCGCCTGCGCAAGGCCTTCCCGCGGGCGCACACCTTCCTGCTGGCCGACACCACGATCAGGCCGCGGAACGAGGAAGGTGACGGCCGGCTGCCGGTCTTCTCCAGCGGGTTCGAACTGGCGCACGCGCTGATGGGGGTCCCGCTCCACACCCGTGAGGAGTACGAGGAACTCTTCGAGCGGGGAGGGATGAAGCTGCGCCGCAGCGTGCCGTTCGGCGCCCCGCACACCTACCTGTTCGTTCTGGAGGCGTCGTGACGGTACAGGACAAGGCGGCCGGAAGCGACGCGGAGATCGTCACCGCGCTGCCCGTCCCGCTCGCGGTGGCGGGGCACCACCAGCCCGCGCCGTTCTACCTCACCGCGGACATGTTCGGCGGGCTCCCGGTACAACTGGCGGGCGGCGAACTCAGCAAGCTCGTGGGCAAGCCCGTCGCCGCGCCGCATGTGCACGAGGTGGACGAGCTCTACTTCCTCGTCTCGCCCGAGCCGGGCCAGGCCCGGATCGAGGTGCACCTCGACGGGGTCCGCCATGAACTGGTCTCGCCCGCGGTGATGCGTATCCCGGCCGGCAGCGAGCACTGCTTCCTCACCCTTGAGGCGACGGTGGGCAGTTACTGCTTCGGCATCCTGGTGGGGGACCGCCTGTGAGCTCCACGCCTCAGCCTCCGCCGCGTACACGCCACCGTGCCACTCCCCCGGCACCGGGGGCCGCGGAACGGAGAGTGGTCCGATGACCGCTCCGGTCCGCCAGGAGACGCGGAACTACAACGCCAGCGTGCCGTCGGCCGACGACCTGGTGCGGCTGCACCTCAGTGAGAGCCCCTACGGTGCCAGCCCCGCGGCGGTGGCCGCGGTGACGGGTGAACTGGAGCGCATCAACCGCTATCCGGCGCCCGGACGGGAGGGGCTGGTCCAGGCGCTCGCCCGGCACTGGGAGCTGCCCGAGGAACACATCGCGGTGGCCAACGGCAGCGACGAACTGGTGCTCGCCACCGCGCTCACCCTGGGCGACCCGGGCAGCCCCGGTCTGGTCACCGCCGGCACCTTCCCCGGCTATCTGGCGGCGCTGGAGCGGATCGGCCGGGGCGCCGTCCAGGTCCCGCTCGCCGGGTCCGGGACCGACACGGCGGCCTTCGCCGACCGTCTGCCCGGGTGCGGCATCGGTTACGTGTGCAACCCGCACAATCCGTGCGGCAGCGCGCTGACGCACGACGAACTGCACCGCCTGGTGGCGGCGGCCCGGGACAGCGGTACGCCGCTCGTCTTCGACGAGGCGTACCACGAGTTCGGGCCCCCCGCCCAGCCGCAGGCGCGGACGCATCTGCGCGAGGACACCCCGGTGCTCGCACTGCGCACCTTCTCCAAGGCGTACGGGCTGGCCGCCCTGCGGATCGGCTACGCGCTGGGGCCCGCCGACCTCATCGCCGAGGTGCGCCGGACCCTGACCGTGCTGCCCTTCAGCGTCAACCGGGCCGCACAGGCGGCGGCACTGGCGGCGCTCGACGACCAGGAGTTCCTCGGCAGCGTCCGGCGGGACAGCGCGGCGCGGCGGCAGTGGTTCTGCGCCGAACTGGAGCGGCGTGGCTACCGCTACCTGCCCTCGGTCACGAACTTCGTGGCCGTCGAGGTCGCCGCCTCGGCCGAGGCGCAGGACGTGCTGGCCCGCGACCACGGCATTCTCGTGCGCGACACGGGCATGTTCGGCTTCCCTGGTCACCTGCGCGTCTCCCTCGGCTCCGTGGAGGAGTTGCGCGGCTTCCTGGACGCGCTGGACCGGGTCACCGCCGGCTCGCGCTAGCCGCACCACGCATCGACGACTTTCTGGAGGAACAACCGTGGTCAAGCCGATTCCGGACGGCTACGCGGAACTGACGGCCTATCTGTCGGTCGCGGACACCGACGAGGCGATCGCCTTCTACTCCCGGGCGTTCGGCGCGAAGGAACTGTCGCGGTACACCGCGCCCGACGGCACGGTCCCGCACGCGCAGATCCAGATCGGGAACACGATCGTGATGCTGTCCGACGAGTCCCCCGCGACCGGGCTGCCCGGCCCCAAGGTCCTGGGGGGCACGCCCGTCACCCTGTATCTGTTCGTGGAGGACGTCGACGCCACCTTCGCCCGGGCCACGCAGGCCGGCGCGGAGGAGAAGCGGCCCGTCCAGGTGCACTTCTTCGGTGACCGTACCGGGCAGGTCATCGACCCGTTCGGACACCGCTGGACGATCGCGAGCCGAGTCGAGGAGGTGAGCCCGGCCGAGTTCCGACGCCGCGCCGACGCGTATCTCCGAGGGAAGAGCTGAGGCCTGCCGGACACCGCGCGCTGCTGGGTACAGCAGGCGGCTGCGGCAGCACGCGACCACGGAGCCGGCCTGCCGGGCTGACAACGCCCCGCAGGCCGGCTCGTGCGTCTGCGGCCAGGAGGCCGCCCCGAGCAGGCCGCCCCGAGCCACCTCCGATCAGCCTGCTCGGCCCCGGCCCCGGGGGAGGCTCAGGTGGTGGCCAACAGCAGTTCTTCGATGGTGGACGGCCGGAGCCCGTCGGTCCTGTCCGCGAAGTAGCGCGCGGCGAGATCACCGGCGGAGATGTGTTCCGCGTGCCGGAACCCCGCTTCCTTGGCCAGCGCGAGGATCTCGTCGGGCCCGAAGAAGCTGCGGAAGGGAGTGCCGTCGGCGCGGGCGGCGCGTTCCACCCCTTGCCGGGCGGGCCGCTCCTGAGCATCCACGAGTTCGACCGGCTGCATGAAGGTCATCGCCAGGGTGGAGCCCTCGGCGAGGGCCGCGGCCTGGCGGAGCGTCTGGGCCACCGCGTCCTCGGTGAGGTACATGGTGACGCCGGAGCAGGCCAGCACGGCAGGCCGGGCCGGGTCGAAGCCGGCTTCCGTCAGACGCGTCCACCACGACTCCTCCTGTTCGAAGTCCACCGGCACCAGCCGCAGCGAAGAGGGGATGCCGTAGCCCAGCTCGCTCAGGCGCCGCCGCTTCCACTCCTGCGTCTCCGGCTGGTCGACCTCGAAGACCCGCACGGCACCGGCGCCCTCCGGCCGCCGCTGCGCGAAGGTGTCGAGGCCGGCGCCGAGTATGACGTACTGGTCGACGCCGCGGCTCGCCTGCTCGACGACAAGGTCCTCGGTGAAGCGGGCGCGGGCGACGATGGACGCCCGCGCCCGGGCACTGGTGGCGGGGTCCATGTCCGGCCGGGAGCGCCAGTCGGCGTCCGGCGCCGCCAGCCGCGCACCGAGTTCGTCGTCGAACACGTGCGGCAGGGGGTCGGCCTGGACGTGGAGGGCCCGCCACAACGCGACCCGAATCGCTGTCTTGTCCGCCGTCGCCGTCACTGGTCGGTCCTTTCGTCAGGGCTTGATGTCCGGCGCTTCCGGTTCCGCCCGGAAGCACGTTCGTGGTCACGCGGGCGGATCAGCCGTTTCGCCCGCTTCGGCGCCGGACGGAGCGTGGAGGTACTCCGACTCCAGCACCAGGTCCTTGACCAAGGTCTGGTACTCGACGTGGGCGTGGTGTTCGCGGGTGCGCCACTCGGTGCCCTCGCGCTCGCGCAGATAGGCGCGGTAGCGCGGGGCACCCGGCACCTTCATGTTGTCGGCCAGCACGACCGAGCCCGGGTGCAGCCAGCGCCGGTCGAGGATGCGCCGCAGATCCGGCAGGTAGGCGTCCCGCACGTGGTCGACGAAGACGAAGTCGAGCCGTCCCGGACCGAAGCCGTGCCGGGTGGTGAGCCGTTCGATCGTGCGGCCGTCGTCACCCAGCGTGCCGTGCAGCACGGTGACCCGCTCCCCCAGCCCGGCGTGGTCCCAGATGCGGCGGGCCACCGCCGCGTTGGCGGCACTGAACTCGACCGAGCACAGCCGGGCGTCCGGCGGCATGACCCGCGCCATGCGCAGCGCGCTGTATCCGCAGTACGTGCCCAGTTCGAGCAGGAGCCGGGGCCGCACGCGCCGCACCGCCGCGTCGAGCAGCAGCCCCTTCTCGTCACCGATGTTGATCAGCGTGGCCTGCTGATAGGCGTAGGTGTCGATCGCCCGGATCACATCGTCGATGTCTCCGGGCCTGGCGTGGGCGGTGACATGGTCGGCGAGTGCCTCCTCGCGTCCGTCACCGACCTGGCCCGTCCGGGTCAGGTTCCCCATCCGCATCAGCATGCGCAGCCGCTTGGCCATCACCGGTCTCCGATCCGGGTCTGCTCACAGGGAATACCGTTCCGCCGCGGTGACGGACGGCTGCCGGGGCGGCGCCGCGGCAGCACCACCGCTGCGGGCTTTCGCCGTGCGGGAGCCGCCGTCAAGGCAGCACCGCCTGGAGGCGGGTCGCACACGCCGGCCTCGCCGCGGACGGACCGCGCCCGGCCGGCGCGTCCGGCCCCCCGGCACCGCCCGGCGGCCGGAACTCCTCCAGGTGTGTCCGCTCCCGCGGGACGCCCAGCCTCTCCAGTGCGCCGACCGCCCCGGCCACGAACGGGCCCGGGCCGCACACGAACACGTCGCGGTCGCGGAAGGGTTCGGCCAGGGTGCGCAGCCGGGCCGCGTCCGGCAACCCCTGGAGGGACTCCAGCCAGTGCACCACGGCGAACCGGTCCGGGTGCGCAGCGGCCAGTCGGCCCAGCCGCTCCGCGAAGATCACCGAACGTTCGTCACGGTTGGCGTAGACGAGGGTGACGCGGCCCGCGCCGGCGGCCAGTACCGATTTGGTGATGGAGATGACCGGTGTGATGCCGCTTCCGGCGGCCAGGAGAAGGAAGTCCCCGTCGAGCGAGGCGGGAGTGAACCGGCCCGACGGCGGCTGGACGTGCACGACGCTGCCGGGCCGCACACTGCGCAGCAGCCAGTCGGAGACCCGGCCGGACGGTGTCCGCTTCACCGTCACCATCAACGGGTCCGACGTGTGCGGGGAACTCGATAGGGAATAGCACCGGGTGACCGTGCCGCGGTCCGTCCCGGGAAGGTGCAGCGTGAGGAACTGCCCCGGACGGTAACGGAATTCCTCGGTGAGATCGTCGGGTACGTCGAAGACCAGCGAGCGGGCGTCCTCGGTTTCGACAATCACCTCGGACACCCGTAACGCGTGGAAACGCTCGTTCATCGTCGTCCTCGCTTCGTGAAGTGCGACGAGGCGCCGGCCACCGGATACCGAGGTGTCCCTTTCCGACGTTCGTCCACGGCCGTCGATCCTCCGGACTCCAACGCTGGGACAGCTGATCCGGGCCCGGCGTCCGGGCACCGTCGCGGAAAGGCGATCTCCACCCGCGCCCAGCCGGCCCAGAAATGTCATGAAACGCGATGCCTCTCCGCGAAATTACAAGCATGAAGCGAGAGGGGTCAAGGTGAGTCGATGCCGCCGTCGGCGACGGGTACGGACATCTGGATTTCCGGACGAACTCTGCCGGACAGTCTTTTCGCGGCCAATGTGCGAACTCTCTGTCATGCGGAGGTGTCCGACCGGGGATTCCGCCCGGTCGGACACCCGTATTTCACCGCGCCATTTCTCCGGTGCCGTCCCTCAGAGGCGCGTCATGCGCCGGGCTGCGGCACGCGGGGGTGCACAGCGTGCGCCGGGGAGTCTGTCGCCTGCCTGCCCGGACACCCCGTCGCGCCGGCCGGGGACCAGTTCGAGCACATCGCGCCGGCCCCTTTCCGGTTCGGCGGACCGGGGCATGGGCGAGAGCGGCCGGCTGAGGTGTTCGATGACCCAGTCCGAGGCGCAGGAGTCGAAGACGAGCCCGCCCGCGCGCACCATCTCCACGGCCAGGACCAGGTCCTGCCAGCGTGCGCCGTTGAGCAGGTAGCCGCGGGCCCCCGCCCGCATCGCGGACAGCAGGGCCTCCTGGTCGTCGAGCGGGCTGATGATCAGCACTGCCGTCTCGGGACAACAGCCGGTGATCGGACTGATCACGTCGGCGATGCTCTGCCCCGGCAGGACGATGTCCATCACCACGACCTGGGGGCGCAGGGTGTGCGCCATGGCCACCGCGTCCGACCCCGTTCCGGACTCACCGACGACATGGAACGACTCCACCCCGTCGAGTAAAATGTGCAGACCGGACCGGTATATCGGATGATCACCTGCGATCAGTACGGTTGTGCGTGTGACATGAGCCGGCTCCAACGTCGCTGTTGTGATCACACTGCTCCCGTGAACTAGTCGATCAACAGTTGATTGGACTGTTCGTCACCGCGAAGAGCGCCCTGCGCACCGGCTCCGGTGCGACGGCTCGGGCTACACCCGGTTCTTGCCGCGGAGGGCGGACAGGATCGCCGCGAGTGCCATGATCCCCATCAGGGTGTAGAAGGCCGCGCTGAGTCCGTCGGCGAAGGCGACCGCGAGCCGGCCCTCCAGCTTGCTGGTGCCGACGAAGATGGCGAACGCCAGGTCCCTCGGGATCGAGTGCGAGGCCACGAGCATCGCCGTGGTGAACGAGAAGACCATGCCGATGCTGGAGAACGTGCGCAGCACCCCGGAGGCGATACCCAGGCGGTCGGGCGGTGACGCCTTCATCACTGCGGTGCTGTTGGCCGGGAAGAAGAAGCTGCCGCCGATCATGATGATGAGATTGCCGATCGCGGCGAGCCACAGGCTGCTGGTCGCCGTCATCTGCGCGAAGAGCACCATGGCGACGACCGAGATGCCGAGCCCCAGCGTGGCGGGGATGACCGAGCCGAACCGGTCGGTGAGCCGCCCGGCATAGGGCCCCACCACCGCGCCGATCACATAGCCGGGCACCAGCAGCAGCGACGCGTCGATCGGGTCCATCCCGCGTGTGCCCTGGAGATACATGATCACCAGGAAGAGCACCGCGAAGCTGCCCACGCCCTGCAACAAAGCGGCCAGCAGCGAGGGCGCCATCGTGGGAATGCGGAACAGCGACAGGTCGAGTGTCGGTTCCTTCTGGTACAGCTCGATGACGACGAAGGCCACGAGCAGTGCGACACCGCCCGCCAGGAATCCGATCATGGTCGCGTCCAGCGGGCGGGACGCGAGCCCGGTCATCGCCCACAGCACCCCGAAGAGGCCGAGCCCGAGCGTGATCATGCCGGCGAAGTCGAACTTCCTGCGGTGCCGCTCGCTGCGGTCCCGCAGCACACGTGCCGCCAGCACCAGCGCGACGACGCCGATGGGCACGTTGATCCAGAAGATCCACTGCCACGACACATAGGTCACCATGACGCCGCCGAGCAGGACCCCGAGCACGGAGCCGAACGAGAAGCCGAAGGCGTTGAAGCCATAGGCGCGACCGCGCTCCTCCGGCGGATAGAGCTCCGAGATGATCGCGCCGCTGTTGGCCGCGATCAGCGCCGCACCCACGCCCTGGAGCAGCCGGAACCCGATGATGCTGGGCGCGTTCCAGGCGAGTGCGCACAGCACCGAGCCGATCGTGAACACCAGGAAGCCGGCTTTGTACATCCGCACCCGGCCGAACATGTCGCCGAACCTGCCCAATTGCGTGGAGAGCACCGTGACCACGAGGAGATAGCCGACGACCACCCACGTGACGGCGGACAGGGTGATGTTCAGGTCTTCTTCGATCTCCGGCAGTGCGAGCACCACGATCGTGCCGTCGACCGCCGAGATGAGCACACCGATCATCACGACGAGCATGCCCAGAGCGCGCCGCGGCGGTGCGGACGGCGCCGGAGAGTCCGCCGTCCCCGTCACGGTTTCTTCGCTGGCCATCGGTAACCCCGCATCCTTCCGGTCCGGACTTCTTCTGTCATGCAAGGATGCTAGCATGCTCGCATGACAGCCGATAAGCAGAACGAGAGAAACAGTCGGTCATATCGAACGCGCTTTCCGTGCGCCTTTTCCGACAATTTGCCAGTCGCTCGGAAGAGCTTTACCGGACACCAGCCGACTCAGCGGCACGCCATACGCGCGCTGCAATTGCAGAAGGAATCGCGACTGCACGGTTTTCCCCGCAGCCGGCCGCGACCCGAAACAAGAACGCCCCCGATACCGACAGGAATCGGGGGCGTTCGCCGAGGCAGCGCCGCGCCGCGCGTCTGGGGGCGCCACCGGAGACCCGGCAGCAACGGCGCTTTGCCCCCTCGGGTGACCGCTCAGCTCTTGAGCGGCGCCTCGATGCTCCACTCACGCCCGTCCGGGTCGCGGACGACCATCCGCTGGGTGCCGTAGTGGGTCTCCTCGAACGGGGAGACCACCTCGACCACGGGGTCGGGCTTGAAGGTGTCCGCGTCCGCGACCCGCAGCACGAGCTGGACCTGCGGCTGGCGCTCCTGGGGGATCTCGCCGACGACGAAATACGGACCGTCGTCGTGCTTGAGCATCCCCGAGCCGTGCTCGGTGGAGAACTCCACCTTGAAGCCCAACGACTCCAGGAATTTGGCCGTCTTCCCCCAGCTGTGGGTCTCCATGTACACGCCTTCGACACCCTGGGTCGTCATGTCCGATGTCCTCTCACTGAATGGACTTGTCTCGTTCTTGCCGCTGGTGCTCGTCCAGATAAGAACGCAGCGCCTCGGCAACCAGCGCCGACAGCGACAGTTCGCGGTCGATGGCGAAGTGCTTCACCTGCCGGATCAGGTCTCCCGGCAGGTAGACGTTGAACTGCCTCACCTCTTCAGCAGTCATGTGAGCATGCTAGCAGGCTAGCCGTCGCACGCCAAGCATGCCCGCCGCGGCGACCTCATGGAGAAGGTTCCGGCCATCCTTCGCGGACCGGATGCGGACGATGCCGTCCCCCGCCGCTCCCTGCCCCGCCACGGCCGGCGGCCGGCGGCGACCGCCCCGTATTCGCCGCCTCGGCCCGCCACCGGCATTCACCATGGGCGCGATGGGCGTGCTGCGCGAGAATGCGAAGGCGCCGTGAATAGCGCGTACAACCACCGTATGCCGTAGGCGAGTCGGCGCCGCAGCGAGTTACACCGACCCGGCGGCAGAGGTTATGCTCGCACAATGCGATTCGGCTTAATGGCAAGCAATCCACTTGAATGGCTGCTCATCAAGCTCAATCTGATCGCGCGGCCCGTCCTCGACACCCAAGTCGGCGGCACTTACGTCCAAGTCATCATGGCGGCGGTCAAAGTCGGCCTGTTCGACGCTCTGGCCTCCGGCCCCGCCACCGCGGAAAAGATCGCGGCAAGCTGCGGCACCCATCCGGCCAGCACCGCGAAACTGCTCCCCTCCCTGGCGGCTTCGGGATACCTGCGAGCCAACGGTGATCAGTACGAGCTGACGAAGCTGTCCCGCAAATGGCTGGTCACCACGAGCCCGCACGCGGTGAACGACAAACTGCTGCTCCAGTTCTACGAGCTGGGGCTCATGCAGCGCGCCGACGAATATCTGCGCAGCGGCAAGCCGCTGGACTTCCACACCGGTATGAGCGACGACGTGTGGGATTCCTACCAGCGCGGGATGAAGGCCCTGACCCATGGCCAGACGGGCATGGTGGCGAAAGCCGTTCCCGTGCCCGAGGGAGCCACCGATCTGCTCGACATCGGTGGCTCGCACGGGGCGTACTCGGTCGCGCTGTGCCGCCGCCATCCGTCGCTCCGCGCCGTCGTGCTGGACCTGCCCGAGGCCGTGGAGCACGCCGCCCCGCTGCTCGCGGAGGAGGGCATGGGCGACCGTGTCCGCCATCTGCCCGGCAACGCGCTGACCGACGACTTCGGTGAGGAGTGCTACGACGCGGTGATCATCATCGGGGTCGCACACCACTTCAGCGACGCCCAGAACCGTGATCTCACCGCCAAGGTGGCCCGGGCCCTGCGCCCCGGCGGGGTGTACACGATCGCCGAGTTCCCCGCGGCGAGCGGTGTGGGAAAGACCCAGCAGCTGGCAGCGCTGCGCGATTTCTACTTCGCGCTGGCCAGCGAGTCGGGAACCTGGTCGCCGGAGCAGATGGCCTCCTGGCAGCGCGCGGCGGGTCTGGAGCCCGCCAAGCCGGTCCGGCTGGCTGCCGGCGGCGGACTCAACCTCCAGTCGGGCATCAAACCCCGGTGAGCCGAGACGTTCCCGGCCCGGCCCCCGGCGAGGGGGCCGGGCCGGGAACGCGTGGTCCGAGCCGGACGCGGGGAGGAGGGCGGCTCAGACCGTCACCGGCACGGCGACCGGGCCGCGCGTGATCATCAGCCGGTGCCAGACGATGTCGTCGGCCAGCGCCAGCCG
>Ga0164243_10016088_pt1 | contig 10285 bp, 8 predicted proteins | sample OricompcompostOP_FD_108781 | JGI IMG/M metagenome (GOLD analysis project Ga0164243, IMG submission 108781) | Organic Plus compost microbial communities from Emeryville, California, USA - Original compost - Organic plus compost (OP) | ecosystem: Engineered > Solid waste > Mixed feedstock >... | reverse complement strand
GGGGCCGCCCTCCTCGTCAGCGCCAACCCCGGCTGCGCACTGCAGATCGGTCAGGCACTCGAGCGGCGGGGAGGTGACCCACTCACCCAGGCCCACATCGCTGAGGTCCTGGACGCATCAATGCGGGGGATGGCAATCCGGGGGTCGAAGATCATCTGACCTGAGGCGGTTCCCGTGTCATACCAGCAGGTACTCGACCCGCTCGCGGGCTCGCTGGCCTGGAGCTCACTGCTCGCCGCGCTTCCGTTGCTGACGCTGTTCGTCCTCTTGGGCGTGCTCCGCATGCGCGCCTGGATCGCGTCGCTGATCGCGCTGGCGGTCGCGCTGATCGTGGCGATATTCGTGTACGGCATGCCGGTCGGGCAGGCCGTGCTCGCCGGCACCGAGGGTGCGGCGTTCGGCTTCTACCCGATCATGTGGATCGTGATCAACGCGATCTGGATCTACCAGATGACCGTGGTCACCGGGCACTTCGACGTGCTGCGGCGCTCGTTCTCGCGGGTCAGCGACGACCAGCGCATCCAAGCGGTGATCATCGCGTTCTCCTTCGGCGCGCTGCTGGAGGCGCTCGCCGGCTTCGGCACGCCGGTGGCGATCACGTCGGTGATGCTGATCGCGCTCGGCTTCAAGCCGCTGAAGGCCGCGACCGTGGCGCTGGTGGCGAACACCGCGCCGGTCGCGTTCGGCGCGATCGCCACGCCGATCGTCACCTTGGACAAGGTCACCGGGCTCGGCGTGGACAAGCTCGGCACCATGGTCGGCCACCAGACGCCCATCCTGGCGATCTTCGTACCGCTGGCGCTGGTGTTCATCGTGGACGGCCGGCGCGGGCTGGCCGCCACGTGGCCGGCCGCGCTGGTCGGCGGCGTCTCGTTCGGGCTCGCGCAGTGGATCACCGCGCAGTTCATCTCGGTGCCGCTCACCGACATCGTCGCGTCGCTGTTCTCCGTGGCCGTGCTGATCGCGTTCCTGCGCGTGTGGAAGCCGGGCGCGACGGCCGAGCCGGGCCGGCCCGAGGTGGTGGCCGGCGGCGCGGCCGACGAGCCGACGCCGGAGTTCGCCGGGCGGGTCGCCCAGCCGGACTCCACCGGCCAGATCGTCCGGGCCTACGCCCCGTACGGGATCATCATCGTGGTGTTCGTGCTGGCGCAGATCCCGGCGATCCACGACGCCCTCGACTCGGTCACGCAGAAGTTCGACTGGCCGGGCCTGCACCTGACCTCGGCGTCGGGCAAGCCGCTGACGCTGGTCGAGTTCAAGTTCGACTGGCTGCTCGCGGCCGGCACGCTGCTGCTGATCTCCGGCGTGATCACGGCGGCCGTCCTGCGGCTGTCGCCGGGCCGGGCGGTGGCCGCGTACGGCGCGGCGCTGAACCAGCTCAAGTGGGCGATCGTCACGGTGATGGCGGTGCTGGCGCTGGCGTACGTGATGAACGCCTCCGGTCAGACCGTCACGCTGGGCACCTGGATGGCCGCCGCCGGCGGTGCGTTCGCGTTCCTGTCACCGATCCTCGGCTGGCTCGGTACCGCGGTGACCGGCTCGGACACGTCCACGAACTCGCTGTTCGGGGCGTTGCAGGTCACCGCCGCGCAGAAGATCGGGCTGTCCCAGACGCTGCTCGCCGCGGCGAACAGCTCCGGCGGCGTGCTCGGGAAGATGATCTCGCCGCAGAACCTGGCGATCGCGGCCGCCGCCGTCGGCATGAACGGCAAGGAGGGCGAGATCTTCCGCCGCGCCATCATCTGGAGCGTGGTGTTCCTGCTGGCGATGTGCGTGATCGTGCTGTTGCAGTCCACCCCGGTGCTGGGCTGGATGGTGATCTGAGGCTCAGCCGGGCGACCCGATCCGGGTCTGCACCAGGGACGTCACCGCGTGCGCGTCGCCGGGGCCGAGCAACAGGTACATGGCCCCGGCGACGACCACGACGAGACCGATCAGGATGGCGTACGAGGCCGGAGCGCCGATGCCGAGGCCCAGCCGGCGCAGCACGTACTGCAGGCCCTGGGTGGCGTCCGGGCGGGGGGTTTCGGACATCCGGTCACTGTACGACAAAACCCCACGTCACGGGCGTGCGGCCGGACGTGGGGCTTGTCACTCGGCGGTTCAGACCTCCTGGGCCGGGCTGGCGTGCGAGCGCCAGTTGACCTTCGGAGTGATCGCCTCGGTCTTCACCCGGCCGGCCCACCGCTTGGTGATGTCGAACATCGACGTGATGAGCGTGTCCGACAGCAGGTGCGGCTCGAGGCCGAGCTCGACCAGCGCGGTGTGCACCACGTTGTGGTAGTGCTCTTCCTTCTCCACCCGCGGGTTCTCCAGGTGCGCGATCCGCACCTCGCCCGGGAACAGCCGCTGCACGGTCTCGGCCAGCTCCTTGACCGAGAAGGACTCGGTCAGCTGGTTGAACACCCGGAACTCGCCGCGGTCGGCCGGGTTCTCACACGCCAGCTCGATACAGCGGACGGTGTCGCGGATGTCCAGCATGCCGCGGGTCTGGCCGCCGGCGCCGTACACGGTCAGCGGCTGGCCGAGCACCGCCTGGATGACGAAGCGGTTCAGCACGGTGCCGAACACCGCGTCGTAGTCGAACCGGGTGGCCAGCCGGTCGTCCAGCGCGGTCTCGTCGGTCTGCTGACCGTAGACGATGCCCTGGTTGAGGTCGGTGGCGCGCAGGCCCCAGATGCGGCACGCGAACTCCATGTTGTGGGAGTCGTGCACCTTGGACAGGTGGTAGAAGCTGTTCGGCCGCTTCGGGTAGATCACCTTGTCCGTACGGCCCTTGTGGGTGACCTCCAGCCAGCCCTCCTCGATGTCGATGTTGGGGCTGCCGTACTCCCCCATCGTCCCGAGCTTGACCAGGTGGATGTCCGGGTTGATCTCCTTGATCGCGTAGAGCATGTTCAGCGTGCCGACCACGTTGTTGCTCTGCGTGTACACCGCGTGCTTGCGGTCGATCATGGAGTACGGCGCGGCGCGCTGCTCGGCGAAGTGCACGACCGCGTCGGGGTTGAAGTCACGCATGAAGCCGTAGGTGAAGTCGGCGTCGCACAGGTCGCCGACGTAGGTCTCGATGCGCTTGCCGGTGACCTCGTGCCAGGCGGCGACACGGGTCTGCAGCGACTCGATCGGTACCAGGGACTCGACGCCCAGCTCGAAGTCGTAGGTCCGGCGGGCGAAGTTGTCCACCACGCCGACGTCGTGGCCGCGCTGCGAGAGGTACAGCGCGGTCGGCCATCCGAGGTAGCCGTCGCCACCCAGAACCAGGATCCTCATACGTTCGCGTGCCTTCCTTGTCGATCCCGGTCACAAGGCCCGGGGCTTGGTTGAGATGTACGGTCGATGGTCGGAAACTACCGGTCGTTCCTGAACAGGCGTACGCGGGCTTTATTCTTGGCTCCGATGAGCTCCAATCCCGAGCGGCCCGGAGTGCTCCGCCGCCTGTCGCGTCACCGCATCGCGAAGATCTTCACGAAGTTCACGGCGGGTTCCGTGCTGGCCATGCTCGCCAGCGAGGCCACGCTGCTGACGATGCTCGGCTTGAGCATCAGCGGCCCGAAGACCGCGTCGGTCGCCGCGTGGTTCGCCGGCGCGGTGGTGAACTACTTCGTCAGCCGCACGTGGGCCTGGGGCCGGCGCGGCCGGGCGAACGCGTGGCGCGAGGTGCTCCCGTTCTGGGCGACCTCGGTGGCGCAGTTGCTCATCTCCACGGTGACCAGCGACCTCGCGCACGGCGTCGCGCCGGACGTGACCAGCAGTCATACGCTTCAGGTGTCCCTCGTCGGAGCCGTCTACCTGGGCACGTACGGCGTGCTGTTCATCGGCAAGTTCCTACTGTTCCACTTTGTGATCTTCGGCCGCGCCCCCGCCGCCGGGACCGCGTCGCGCTGACTTCCGCTCCCGCCACCAGGTGCCGAACACCACGCGGGCGTAGCGGGTGCCGTAGACCAGGTTGTTGCCCTTCTTGCTCTTCCCGGCGTTCCGGAGCTGCATCACCGCCGGGACCTCCACGACCTTGTAGCCGCGGGCGATCACCCCGATGAGCAGTTCGGAGGACTGGTACTGCGGCTGCTGGAGCTCGACGTGGCCGGTCACCTCGGCGCGCATGGCCCGCATGCCGAACGAGGTGTCGGTGATGCGCTGGCCGGTCAGCCCGGTGATGATCGTGGCGAACACGTGCACGCCGAGCCGCCGGAACCGGTCGGTGGTCTCCTGGTGGCCGAGCACCCGGGAGCCGGTGCAGAAGTCCGCCTCGCCGTCGACCACGGGCTTCAGCACGGTCTCCATCTGCGCCGGGTCGTACTGGCCGTCGGCGTCGGTGGTGACGATGTACTCGGCGCCGCAGGTGCGGGCCAGCCGGTAGCCGAGGCGCAGCGCGGCGCCCTGGCCGCGGTTGACCGGCACGTCGCAGACGTAGACGCCGCACTCCCGCGCCAGCCGCGCCGTGTCGTCCTTCGCGCCGTCGACCACCACGATCGTGGCGGTCTCCTCGCCGCACACCATCTCGGGCATGGACTTCAGGACGTCGGCGATGCCGTCGGCCTCGTTGTACGCCGCGATCACGATCGCGACCGGCGGGAGCTGCGGCGGCTTCGCGCCCGTGCCGTAGTCGGCGACGAACGCGGCAACGGCGTCGTCGTCGACGAGCCCGCTGCTCGACTGGGCAACTGCGGTCATCGGTCATCACCACCCGTGCGGAAGTCAGGCCAAACGGTGGCCAGGCCGGCCTTGAGGTCGTACGAGGGGGTGTGGCCGAGGCTGCGCAGCAGCGCCGGGTTCAGCACCACCGCGGGCATCTCGCCGGGCTTCGCGGGCACCGGGGTCGCCGGAAGCTCGGCCCCGGTCACCACGCGCACGGCGTCGACCAGCTCGTTGACGGAGTTCGACACGCCGGAGCCGGTCACCAGCGGACCGACGTGCCCGGTGCGCCAGGCGATGAACAGCGCCTGCACGACGTCGTCCACGTGGATGAAGTCGCGCACCTGCTCGCCGTCGCCGTAGATCTGCACGCCGCCGCCGTCACGGGCGGCGCGCATCAGCCGCGGGATCATGCTGTCCTTGGCGTGCATGCCCGGGCCGTACACGTTCGCGAAGCGCAGCGCCGTGCCCGTCACGCCGTAGCAGGCGGAGTAGGCGCTGATCAGCATCTCCGCGGCGGCCTTGGTGGCGCCGTACGGGGTCAGCGGGCGCAGCGGCAGCGACTCGTCGATCGGCGTGCTGCCGACGTCGCCGGTCACCGCGTTGGTCGAGGCGAACAGGAACCGCGGCACCTGGTGCTCGCGGGCCAGTTCGAGCAGCCCCGCCGTCATGTCCACGTTCGTGCGGTACACGTCGCCGGGCGTCTCGATGGACTTCAGCACCGACGTGAGCGCGGCCAGGTGGATGATGCCGTCCAGGCCGGGCGTCACGGCCCGGCGCCGTACGTCCTCGTCGCGCAGATCGCCGAGGACGATGGGCACGTCCGGGTCGGCGTGTGGGTTGAGGTCGGCCACGATGGGCTCGGCCCCCGCCGCGATCAGCGCGGCGACGACCCGCGTCCCGATGAAACCGGATCCGCCGGTCACGAGGACTCTGGCCCCGGCCAGATCGCTCTCCTCAGCGGCGCCGCCGTACGGCTGCGTCATGCCACACTCCTTCGAAGACTGCCGCCCCGCCTCCGACCGGGCAGGGGCCCGTCCATGCCACGCTTGGACATCGCAGTAGATGAATACCGAATGGACCTTAGAGGATTTTGGGAAACCGGTGCCACACCTGATCACCCTCACCATCGCGCCGGTGGTGGCCGCGGTGCTGTTCCTGATCGCCCAGCGTCGCGGCTGGTCGCCCCCGCTGTGGGTGGCGCTCGCCGCCGGTCTCGTACTCCGCCTGGCCATGCTCGCCGGGCAACGCGGCGGCCCCTACCCGTGGGACTTCGCCCACGACTTCCACGACACGGCCGTCAACGTGCTCAACATGCACGACCCGGTGCTGAACATTCGGGAGGGCGGTTGGCACTTCCTCTCGTTGATGGCCTACGTGCTCGCCGGCCAGCTCTGGTTCGCCCACGCGACCGGGCTGTCGTGGAACACCACGGGTCACCTGGTGCCGATCATCGCCGACCTGGTCCTCATCGTACTTGTGGGACGCCTGTCGCGCGGGAAGGCGGCGCTCCGGCGTTTCCAATGGGCCTGCAACCCCCTCGCGATCATGGTCTGCGCGCTGCACGGCCAGCTCGAACCGGTCGCGCTGGCGCTCGGCGTCGGCGCGTACGTGGTGGCCCGCGGCACGGCGCGCAACCGCGGCGCGTACGCCGGGCTGCTGGCCGGCCTGGCCATCGCCAGCAACAGCTGGCCGGTGCTGCTGCTGCCCGGCCTCCTCCTGGCACTGCGTGGGACGCGCAGGCGGGTCACCGCGTTCGCATGCGCGGTGGCCGTACCGGCTGTGTTCCTGCTCACCCAGCCGCTTTTCGTCCGGCCGTTCACGTACGTTCATCTGATCGACGTCGTCAAGACGCTGCTGCGCACCCGGCCGGTCGTCGGCGACTGGGGCTGGACGGTCCTCGCGACCGGCGGCATGCAGCAGGAGGCGCCGCTGGTCGGCCGGATCGGCACGCTGGTGCTGGCCGCCGGGATCGTCGCGGCCGTGTGGTGGTGGCGCCGCGCGGACCCGATGGACCTGACCATCGTCATCCTCCTCGCGTTCCTCATCTGCACGCACCGGCTGGGCAGCCAGTACCTGCTGTGGCCGCTGCCGTTCCTGCTGGCCCGGCCGACGCGCGCGACGCCGTACCTGGTGCTGGTGTCCAGCGCGTGGGCGTGGATCGGGTACGGGCCGATGACCGTGCTGGCCCGGCACAAGGGCGACTGGACGGCCATGCATCCGTGGTGGGCGTACTCCTCCCTGGCCGTCCTGCCGTTCTTGATCTGGGCGCTGCCCTGGCGGCGGCGCGTCCGGCCGGGACCGGACGACGCCCCGGACGACAGCCCGGACACCCCTCAGGAAGTGAAACCGATCTTGGTGTAGTCGCGGCTCTGGAAGCCGAACGAGCCGATGTTCGCCAGGTTCGACTTGACCGCGGTGTACTGCGGGCGCTGGTAGATGATCAGCGAGTGGACGTTGTCCCAGACCACCTTGTCGGCGTCGTTCATGTCGGCGCGGGCCTTGGCGACGTCCAGCTCGGACTGGGCGTCGTCCATCAGCCGGTCGGACTTCTTCGACCCGATCCGCCCGAAGTTCTGCTGCGGGTTGTCGCCCTTCGGCGTGCCGTAGATGGACCGCGCGTCGGAGATCGGGAACGGCGTGCCGATCCAGGTGAACGGGGCCAGGTCGAAGTCGCCCGGCATGATGTACTTGTCGAAGAAGTCGTTGGACGCCACGGACCGGATGTTCAGCTGCACGCCGAGGTCCTTGAGCATCGTCTGCACGATCTGCGCCTCGTTCTTCGACGCCGGCGTGCCGCTCGGGATCACCATGTCGAGCTTGAGCTGCTTGCCGCCCTTGGCCCGTACGCCGTTCTGCCCGGACTTCCAGCCGAGGGAGTCCAGCGCCTTCTTCGCCGCGGCCGGGTTGAACACGCCGGTCACGCCCGCGTTGTTCTGGTAGCCGTCCTGGGTGTTGACGAAGAAGTGGTTGTCCATCGTGCGGATCGGCCAGTCCAGGCCTTGCAGGTCGGCGTTGGCGATGGCGCGCCGGTTGATGCCCATCGCGATGGCCCGGCGCAGCTTGACGTCCTTGAACACGCCGCCGGAGCCGAACGTCAGCGTGCGGTAGTCCGGGCCGGCGGCCTTACGGACCTCGCCGCCGTTCACGTCGCTGGCCTGTTTGTACGCGCTGGCGTCCGCGCCGATCTCGGCGTAGTCGATCTCCCCGTTGGCGAAGGCGGTCGGCATGGCGCTGTCGTCCATCGACCGGAACACGATCCGGTCGAGCCGCGGCCGGGTGCCCCACCACTTGGGGTCGCGGACGAGCGTGACGGTCTGCGACGTCTTGTCGATCTTCTGGACCTTGAACGGGCCGGCGGTCACCGGGATCTTGTCGCGGTACGCGTCGTTGAACTTGTCCGGGTCGCCGGTGTACTTCGCCGGGTACAGCGGGTCGAACAGCTTCAGCCACTCGCCGAACGGCCTGTCGAACGTGACCTTCACCGAGCGGGAGTTACGGCCCTTGTCGACCTTGCCGATCCGCTCGTAGCCGGTGGTCGACGCGGCCTCGTACTTGCTGTCCTGGCCGCGCATCGCCTTCCACTGCGACGCGAAGTCCTTCCAGGTGATCTGGTCGCCGTTGGACCACTTCGCCTTCGGGTTGATGGTGTACGTGACCACCTGCTTGGGCTTCTTGTCGGTGACCTTCGCCGAGACCAGGTAGTCGCTGTTGGGCCGGACCTCGCCGCGGGCGTCCGAGCGGTACATCCGCGGGAAGATCGCCCACTCGGCGGTGTCGGCCACCTGCAGCGCGCCGTCCACCTGGAGCTGGTTCCACTGCGGCACCCACTGGTCGATGGCGTACCGCAGCGTGCCGCCGTTCTTGAGCTGGTTCGTCGTCTTGGCGTTGATGTCCGACGCGGAGATCGTCGGGGTCTTCCCCGAGCCGCTGTCGTTCCCGGATCCGCCGGATCCGCCCGTGCACGCCCCTGCCAGTACGCATACCGCCGTCACCGACGCGGCGCCGAGCAGCCGCTGCTTCCTCACGATGTCCCCCCATTTCCCCTAGTCACACGAGTTCCCGGCGCGCCGCGTAGTGACACGCGGCCCGTTGGTCGGCGCCGGTCCGTACGTCGTCGAGCCGCGGGTCGATCTCGCGGCACGGCCGCCGCTGCTCCTCGGTCAGCTCGTTGGCGAACAGCGGGCAGCGGGTGTGGAACCGGCACCCGGCGGGCGGGTCGGCCGGGCTCGGGAGGTCGCCGGTGAGCAGGATGCGGGTGCGGCGCCGCTCGGTCCGCGGGTCCGGTACGGGGATCGCGGACAGCAGCGCCCGGGTGTACGGGTGGGCGGGGGCGGCGAACACGGTCTCCACGTCGCCGATCTCCACGACCCGGCCGAGGTACATGACGGCCACCCGGTCGGCGATGTGCCGCACCACGGACAGGTCGTGCGCGACGAACAGGTACGCCAGGCCCAGCCGGCCGCGCAGCTCCTCGAGCAGGTTGATGACGCCCGCCTGGATCGAGACGTCCAGCGCCGACACCGGCTCGTCCAGCACCACCAGGCTGGGCTCAAGCGCCAGCGCGCGGGCGATGCCGACGCGCTGCCGCTGCCCGCCGGAGAAGTCCGCGGGGTAGCGGGCGCGGTGCTCCGGCGCCAGGCCGACCAGGCCGAGCAGCTCGGTGACCCGCGCCCGGATACGGTCACGCGGCCAGCCGTGCGCGCGCAGCGGCTCGGCCAGGATGTCGCCGACCGGCATGCGCGGGTCCAGCGCGGCCATCGGGTCCTGGAAGACGACCTGGAGGTCGCGGCGCAGCGCCAGCCGCTCGCCGCGGCCGAGCGCCGCGGTGTCCCGGCCCAGCACGGTGATGGTGCCCTGCTGCGGCCGGGTCAGCGCGAGGATCTCCTGGAGCGTGCTGGTCTTGCCGCAGCCGGACTCCCCGACCAGGCCCAGCGTCTCCCCCGGGCGGATGTCGAAGCCGACACCGTCGACCGCCCGTACGGTGCCGACGCGCCGCCGGACCACCGCGCCGCGCAGCAGCGGGTAGTGCTTGACCAGCCCGTCGACGGCCAGCACGGGCGGGCCGTCCGGCCGGGACCGTACGGCATCGGTGCGAACGTCCGGCACGTCGTAGACGTCGGCCGGGGCCAGGTCGCCGTCCTCGATGTCGCCGCTGCGGTGGCAGGCCGCCGCCTGGCCGGGGCTCCCGGCGGGCAGGAGGTCCGGCTCGGTCGTCCGGCACACCTCGACGGCCATCGGGCAGCGTGGGTGGAACGGGCAGCCGGACGGCAGCGCGGCCGGCGACGGCGGCGCGCCCTCGATCGGCACCAGCGGCGTACGCGCGTCCACCCGCGGGACGGCGCCGAGCAGGCCCAGGGTGTACGGCATGCGCGGCCGGTCATAGATGTCCTCGACCGGGCCGGACTCCACGACCCGGCCCGCGTACATGACCAGCACCCGCTCGGCGAACCCGGCGACCACGCCCAGGTCGTGCGTGATCATCACGACGGCCGCGCCGGTCGCCGCACGCGCGGTGCCGAAGACGTCGAGGATCTGCGCCTGGATGGTGACGTCGAGCGCGGTGGTCGGCTCGTCGGCGATGATCACGTCCGGGTCGTTGGCCATCGCCATCGCGATCATCACGCGCTGCCGCATGCCGCCGGAGAACTCG
>Ga0164243_10016087_pt1 | contig 10285 bp, 7 predicted proteins | sample OricompcompostOP_FD_108781 | JGI IMG/M metagenome (GOLD analysis project Ga0164243, IMG submission 108781) | Organic Plus compost microbial communities from Emeryville, California, USA - Original compost - Organic plus compost (OP) | ecosystem: Engineered > Solid waste > Mixed feedstock >... | reverse complement strand
TGGCGCACGTCCGCGACCTGGCGGTCGTGGCGCTGGCGGCCGAGCAGGTCGGCGCGGCGGCGCGGGCGCTGGAGCTGACGGTCGAGTACACGAAGCAGCGCAAGCAGTTCGGCAGGCCGATCGGCGGTTTCCAGGCGCTGAAACACCGGATGGCCGACGTGTACGCGCACGTCGAGGCCGCACGGTCCGCGCTGTACGCCGCGATCCTCGCGGACGACGCCGACCTGCGCGAGGCCGCCGCGACGGCGCGGGTCGTGTGCACCGAGGCACTGGAACATGCCACCGCCGAGATGATCCAGCTGCACGGCGGCATCGCGATCACCTGGGAACACGACGCGCACCTGTACTTCAAACGCGCCCACGGCACCGCACGGCTGTTCGGCCCGGCGGCGGTCTACCTGGGCTGAGACCGGTCAGGAATCGAGAAGCGCCGGCTGCCGTGCCGCGCCTAGCGTCTCCGGTATGACCTTCATCGACAGCATCACCCTCGAAGTGACCGATCCCGCCGCCGCCGAACGCTTCTACCGCACGGCTTTCGGACTGGGTGACCAGCTGCGGCTGCGGCCCTCGCAGGAGGCGAGCAGCGGCTTCCGTGGCTTCACCCTGTCACTGATCGCGCCCCAGCCCGGCAACGTCACCGCCCTCGTCAACGCCGCTCTCGACGCCGGCGCGACCTCGCTCAAGCCCGTGACGAAATCGATGTGGGGCTACGGCGGTGTCGTGCGGGCCCCGGACGGCACGATCTGGAAGGTCGCCACCTCGGCGAGGAAGGACAGCGGCCCGGCCGCCAAGCAGTTCGACGCCGTCGTGCTGCTGCTCGGGGTCGCCGATGTGGCCGCGAGCAAGCGGTTCTACGTCGAGCACGGCCTTACCGTCGCGAAGAGCTTCGGCCGCATGTACGCGGAGTTCGAAGCCGGAGCGGACCCCGTCAAGCTCGGGCTGTACCGGCGCAAGTCCCTGGCCAAGGACGCCGGCGTGTCCGCGGAGGGCAGCGGATCGCACCGCATCGCGATCGGCGGCGGGCAGAGCTTCACCGACCCGGACGGCTTCGCCTGGGAAGTCACCTCGCCGGCGGGACTGCGCTGATGTGCCACTACCACCTGCTGGCCATGGCCGCCGCGGCGCAGCAGCGGGAAGAGGAACCGGCGGAGCACGAGGAAACCGCGCTAGACCACGGAAACGGCTTCCTCGACGGAACCGAGGATCCGCCCCTTCGCCTCGTACTCGCGACCCACCGGGGTTAGCCGGACCGTGGCGAGTGCGTCCGGCGGCAGCGCGGCGAAATAGATCGTCACGCCGTCGCCGGCCAGGTCCTTGGCCAGGTCCAGAAAAGCGTGCATGACGGTGAGCGACACCCGCGAGAGCCGCGAGCAATCCACGATGACGGCCCGCCGCCCGGCCGCACGGCGCTGGATCTCGTCGGTGTTCGCCCGCACGTTGGCCGTGTAGAGCCCGGTATCGACGCGCAGCACGAGCGGTTCCCGCGAGATCTCCACCACGTGGGGCCGGTTGAGTTCGCGCAGAACCAGATACAGGGTGAACAGCACCCCGGCGGCGACGGCGGGCAGCAGCCCGGCGCTCAGCCCCAGCATCCCCGTGAGCACCGCGATCCAGAAGCCCGGCCGGTCGACGCGCCACAACTGCACGAACGCTCGCGGCTCGACCAGGCCCAGCGTCGCGACCACGACCAGCGCGCCCAGCGTCGCCTCCGGAAGATCGCCGAGCAGGGGCGCGAGGAACAACGCGACCGCCAGCGCGAGCGCGGCCGTGACGAGCCCCGTGAGCTGGGTGCGCGCACCGGCGCGCAGGGCGACCGCGGTCTGGGAGAACCCGCCCGCCGGCGGCATGGTGTGGAAGAAGGCCCCGGCCAGCCCGGCCGTTCCGGTGGCGAGCAGCTCCCGGTTGCTGTCGATGCGCGGCTCCTCCGGGCGCCGGACACCGCGCGCGACCGACACGGTCTCGAGAAAGGCCATCGTCGCGATCGCGAGCGCACCAGGCAGCAGACCTCCGGCGTGCGCGAAGTCCGGCAGCCCCGGCGCGGGCAGCCCCTCCGGCACCGGCGGGATGACCTCGACGTCCAGCCCGGCGAACGCCACCAGCATGATTCCGCCCGCCACCACGACCAGGGGAGCGGGCACCCGCGGCGCCAGCTTCGCGAGCGTGACGAGCACCGCCAGCGACCCCGCGGCGAGCAGCACGGTCGCCACCTGCGCCTGACCCACCCGGCTCAGCACCGACCACAACACCCGGACGAACCCCGTCACGGCGGGATCGGCAGGCACCCCCAGCAGTTTCGGCAACTGCCCCGCCGCGACGGTGAGGCCGACCCCGGCCTTGAGCCCGGTCGTCGTCGCCTCGCTGATGTTCTCCACCAGCGGCCCGAGTCGCAGCAGCCGCGCCGCCAGCAGCACCACGCCGACCAGGAACGTCAGCGTCATCAGGCTTTCCACGGACCCCGCGGCCACACCGGCGGCGACCATCGTCGACGCGCTGAGCGTCGCGATCGTGGAGGTGGTGCTGACGCTCATCGCCCGCGACCCGCCCAGCAACGCGTACACCACCATCGGCACCATGCAGGTGTAAAGGCCGGTCTGCACGGGCAGATTCGCGATCGTCGCGTAGGCCATCGCCTGCGGGATCACCACCGCGCCCGCGCTGACTCCCGCCACCAGATCCCTCCGCAGCCACGAGCGCCGGTACCCGGCCAGCGTGGGCGCGAGCAGCTTGGTAGGCACCCGCCCACCCTCCGGGCGCGGCCGCGCCAGTGCTTCACCCACGGCGGATGAGGTGGCCGCCACCGCATCCGCCAACGATCGGACCTGGTCATCTCGGAAACGGAGGAACGCGACCATGCCAACGGAATTCAACGGTGTGATCAATCTCGACATCCGCGACTCGGTGCCCGACTGGGACGCCTACACCGCCACCAACCCGCCGGCGGGCGCGCCGAACGTCCTGCTGGTGCTCTTCGACGACACCGGGCTCGCGGCCTGGTCGCCCTACGGCGGGCGGATCCGGATGCCCACCATGGACCGGCTCGCCGCCAACGGGCTGATCTACAGCCAGTGGCACACGACCGCGCTGTGCTCCCCGACGAGGTCCTGCCTGCTGACCGGACGCAACCACCACCTCAACGGCTACGCCAGCATTTCCGAATACGCCAGCGGATTCCCCGGCTACAGCTCACACATCCCGCCGGAGAACGCGACGATCGCGACGGTGCTGCGCGACGCCGGCTGGAGCACGTTCTGGGTCGGCAAGAACCACAACGTACCCATCGACGCGTGGACCGCGGGCGCGTCCAAGAAGGAATGGCCGCTGGCGCAGGGATTCGACCGGTTCTACGGGTTCATCGGCGGGGAGACCAACAACTGGCATCCGAGCCTGGCCGAGGACAACCACTACATCGAAGCGCCCTACTCGCCGGAGGAGGGTTACCACCTGTCCAAGGACCTCGCGGACAAGGCACTCACGTTCATCCGGGACACCAAGCAGACCCAACCGGACAAGCCGTGGTACCTGTGGTTCTGCCCCGGCGCGAACCACGCCCCGCACCACGCGCCGAGGGAGTACATCGAGCGCTACCGCGGCATGTTCGACGACGGGTACGAGGCGTACCGGGAATGGGTGCTGCCGCGCATGATCGAACGCGGCATCCTGCCGCCCGGCACCGAGCTCACCGAGCTCAACCCGATGCCCCCCGGCACGTTCGCCCCCGGCGATCTGGTGCGCCCGTGGGACGAGCTCAACGACGCGGAGAAGCGGCTGTTCTCGCGCATGGCCGAGGTCTACGCGGGCTTCTCCGAGTACACCGACGCGCAGGTCGGCCGGATCGTGGACTATCTCGAGGAATCGGGTCAGCTGGACAACACCCTGATCATCTACGCGGCCGACAACGGCGCGTCCGGCGAGGGCAGCCCCAACGGCTCGGTCAACGAGGGCAAGTTCTTCAACGGCTGGCCCGACTCGGTCGAGGAGAACCTCGAGCTGTTCGACGAGCTCGGCGGGCCCAGCACCTACAACCACTATCCGACCGGATGGGCGGCCGCGTTCTCGACGCCGTTTCGCATGTTCAAGCGCTACACCTACCAGGGCGGGGTGTGCGATCCGCTGGTGATCTCCTGGCCCGCCGGGATCAGGGCCCGCGGCGAGGTGCGCGACCAGTACCACCACTGCACCGACATCGTGCCCACGATCCTCGACGTGTGCGGCGTCCAGATGCCCGAAACGGTGAACGGCTACCGGCAGAGCCCGCTGTCCGGGGTGTCCATGCGGTACTCCTTCGACAACGCCGGAGCGCCCACCACGAAACGGACCCAGTACTACGAAATGCTGGGCAGCCGGGGCATCTGGCACGAGGGCTGGAAGGCCGTGACCGAGCACGGCCCGATCTCCGGCATGGGCAACTTCGACAAGGACCGCTGGCAGCTGTTCCACACCGACGTCGACCGCGCCGAGGCCAACGACCTGTCGGCCGAGCACCCGGACCACGTCAAGCGACTGGCTGCGCTGTGGCTCGAAGAAGCCAAGGCGAACAATGTCCTGCCGCTCAACGATCTCGCGGCCGCCGGCAAGGATCTGCAGAAGATGATGAGCCTCGAGTTCAGCGTCCCGGTACCGCCCGGCGGCCGTTACGTCTACTACCCCGGAACCACCGAGGTACCGGAACGTTCCGCGGCCAACACGCACAACGTGTCGTTCACCGTGCGCGCGCAAGTGGAGACCGCGGACGACACCGAGGGCGTGGTCTTCGCGCACGGGTCGCGGTTCGGCGGGCACGCGCTCTACGTCAAGGACGGCCGGCTGCGCTACGCCTACAACTTCCTCGGCATCGGGGACGTCCAGCTGCTGGAGGCGGAGCTGCCGGAACCGGGGGCGCATGTGTTCGGCCTCGAGTTCGTCAAGGAGGACGTCGGCGAGCACGGGGAACCGCACGGTCCCGCGACCCTGCACATCGACGACAAACCGGTGGCGTCACGGCGCATGCGCACCATGCCGGGGCACTTCTCACTGTGCGGCGAAGGACTGTGCATCGGCTACGACAGCGGGGACTCCGTGACCGGTGACTACAGCGGCCGGTTCCCATACCGGGGTGGCCGGATCGCGCAGGTCGCGTTCGAGGTCGCCGGTGACGCCCACGTCGACGTCGAGAAGCATTTCGAGGCGGCCATGTCACGCGACTGACCAGCCACCGGACCACCGGCGCGCAGCCGGGGGCGGTGCGGGAGCCGGCTCGGGGGCCGGTTCCCGCACCGGAAAGCCCGGCGGGTGGCCGTCACGCACCGGCGTCGTCGGGGCTCGGCACCCGTTGCACCGACACCAGGTGCAGGCCAAGGTTCTCCAGCAGCCCGATCATGCCGTGCAGGTGGGACTCATCGATCACTTCGCCGTAGATGAGCGTTTCCGGAGGCGCCGTCACCACGCGCATCGCGCCGAACTCGTCGACCGCGTGCCGCGCCCGGTCCGACATCCTTCCGCTGACCCGGAATTCGTATTTGGCCGACGGCACCGTGCCCTCCTCAGGTCATCTCGCGGGTTTCCCCGCCGTGCACGAGCACCGCCCAGATGACGACCACGTCGAGCGCGATCGCGATCAGTGACCAAGCCGGGTACGCGGGCAGGAACGCGAGCTGGGCCAGTGCGTTGAGACCGGCCAGGAGCACGGCCGTGGCACGCGCCCAGACGGCACCGCTGAGCAGCGCGAAGCCGGCCGCGACGGCGACCGCCCCGATGATCAGGTGAATCCAGCCCCAGCCGGTGATGTCGAACAGCAGCAGCCCGTTCGGACCGGTCACGTAGTACTCGTCCCGGAACAGGGCGACCAGCCCGAAGATCACGTTGAACAGGCCCACCATGACCATCATGACGCTGGCGAACCAGAGCCAGCCGACCCACAGGCTCGGCCCGGTCCGCTCCCGAGGCGGTGCGCTCGCCCGGACATCGGTGGCGGCACCGGGATGTGTCTGCTCGGTCATGCTTCATCTCCCCGAAATCGGTGTTGCCGGCGTGCGCCGGGTAAGGCCCCACCGTGCGCCGGTACCGGGACGAGTTCCTCACCCGTGACGGATGAAGTACCCGGCGCGCGGTTGGCAAACGAGCGGTCCGATGCGAGGGTGTTGGACCCGGGGTGAGGTGGGGAGGGCCGGTCGTGGGCGTGCATCGAAGACCAAGACGGAGCCTGGTGCCGAGGGTGAAGACGGCGGTGCCGGAACCGTCACCGGGGCTCGTCTCGCGGCCGCGGCTGCTGACCGCTCTCGACAGCACGACCGCAGCCCTCACGCTGGTGTGCGCGCCCGCGGGCTCGGGCAAGACACTGCTGCTGGCCGACTGGGCGCGCCGCCGCGGGGAGGAGTCCGTGGCGTGGGTGTCGCTCGATCCGGACGACAACGCCGACCGGCGGTTCTGGTCGGCGGTACTGGACGCGCTGTGTGCCCGCGTCCCCGGCGACAACCCGTTGCAGCGCCTCGCGGTGCCGGCGAATCCCAGCCGGCGGCCCGATTTCCTCGGCCAGGTCGCCAACGGGCTCGGCCGGCTCGACCGGCCGCTGTGGCTGGTGCTGGACGATCTGCACGAGATCAGCGCCGCCGAGCCGATGGCGGGACTACGGGAGCTGCTGCGGCACCGCCCCGCCGCGCTGCGGCTGGTGCTCTCCACCCGGCGTGATCCTGGCCTGCCGCTGGCGCGGCTCCGGCTGGACGACGGGATGGTCGAGGTCCGCGCCCGCGATCTGCACTTCTCCGAGGACGAGGCGCGGGAGATGCTGACCGCGATGGGCCTGACGCTCGGCGAAGCGCAGCTGCGTGAGCTGGTGGCGCGCACCGAGGGCTGGGCCGCGGGGCTCCGGCTGGCCGCGATGTCGTTGTCCACCACCGACGACCACGGCGGTTTCCTGGCCGACTTCGCCCGCAACGACAGCGCGATGGGCGAGTTCCTGCTGGGCGAGGTGCTGGCCAGGATGCCGGAGGACATGCGCGAGTTCATCCGCGCCATCAGCGTCTGCGGCGACGTCAGCGCCGATCTCGCGGCGGCGCTGTCCGGCCGCGCCGACGCCGGGACCATGCTCGCCGAACTGGACCAGCGCTCCTCGCTCGCGGTCAAGGTCAGCGGCCGCGACGACTGGTACCGCATGCATGCCCTGCTGCGGGCCCACGTGTTCATGGACCTGCGCACGCGTGATCCGGCATTGACCGCCGGGCTGGAGGCGCTCGCGGCGGACTGGTTCGCCGCCCACGGTGAACCCCTGCGGGCGCTGGCCCACGCGGCCGCCGCCGGGGACGAACGGCAGATCATCTCGCTGCTGCGCTGGAACGCGGTCGAGGGCCTGCTGGCCGGTGAACACGCCGTGCTGCGCAAGGCACTGGCCGTCGTGCCGGGGGAGTGGCTGGTCAAGGACAGCCAGCTCGCGCTGGTCTCCGCGTGCCTGCACCTCGTGGACGGGGAGCCGAGCGCGGCGGAGATCGAGCTGTCGCTGGCCGAGGCGGCCTGGCCGGAGGCCGCGTCACCGGAGCTGGAGATCCTGCTGCGGCTGACGCGCGCCCGGCTGGCGCAGGTCACCGGCGACATGGACGACATGGTGCGCACGACGGAGGAGCTGGACATCCACGACGGGCTCCCCGCGAGGCTGGTCGCGCCGGTGCTGCTGCAGCGCGGCACCGTCGCGTTCCTCGAAGGTGAGAACGCGGCCGCCTTCGAGCGGCTGCGCGCGGCGTTGGAGCGGGCGCGGGCAGCGGGGCAGAGCTACCTCGCCGCGCACTGCCTCACCCTGCTGGCCGGGCTCTCCGCCGCGCAGGGCGCCTTCGAGACGATGACCGAACTGGCCGCCGAGGCGGTGGCGGAGAACACCGAGCACGGCTGGGACACCGGTATCGAGGCCGCCGGCGCGCACGCCCTGCTGGCGTTCGGGGCGCTGGTGCGGGCCGATCCCGCGGCGTGCGCCCGCGATGCGGCGACGGCGGAGCGCGTCCTGGCGTCCCTGCCGCCCGGCACCGGGCAGGCGGCGTGGCTGTTCACCGGCGTTCTGCGCGGCACCGCCGAGTTCGACCAGGGACTGCGTGCCGCGGGCGCGCGGCGTATCCGGGCCGCGTGCGCCTCGATGGCGGGCACCAGAGTGCCGCCGTCGCAGATCGCGTTGTCCGCGTTCCTGGCGCATCGTGCCACCATCGCGCTCGGCTGGGCCGACGACGCGGCCGAGGCGGTTCGGTGGTGCGAGGCCGCGGTGCCGGGCTGTGGCGAGGTGCAGCTGATGCGGGTACGCGGGCAGATCGCGCTCGGCCACTATGCGGCCGCGGCCACGGCATTGCGGTCCTCGCGTGAGTGGGCGCCGATGGCATTGCCGTGGTCGGGAGTGTGGTTCGCGCTGGCCGAGATGGAGATCGCCGCGCACGACGATGACCGTGCCCGCGCACACCGGGCGCTGTCGAAGGCGCTGACCATGGCCGCGCCGCAGAGCGTGCGCTATCCGCTGGTGTTCGGGCCACCCGTTGTCGCCGAGGTGCTGACCGCGGGCCTCGGCCGGTTCGGCATGGCGGAGGACTTCGCCCGCGAGCTGCTCACCCTGCGTGATGGCCTCGACGTGCCGCCCCCGCCCGCCAGCCTGACCGCCCGGGAACGCGATGTGCTCCGGCTGCTGCCGACCCAGCGGTCGTTCGAGGAGATCGCCGAGGACCTGACGGTCTCCCCGAACACCGTGAAGACCCACGCGCGCACGCTGTACGGCAAGCTCGGCGTGTCCAGGCGCCGGGAGGCCGTCGACGTGGCCAGGGAACAGGGACTGCTCGAGGACTCGCGATAGGACGTTTGCTGTGTATCGCCGCGGACCGGGAGAATGTTTCACCGGAAATCGTGCCGTAACGAAACGATCCGCTATTCGCGAATTCATTTCGCGTAACGCTGGCGCGCGCTCATGACCTGCTCTTATAGTCGCGGAGTGGGACATCACCGGCCGACTCGCCGCGCGCATCCGCGCTGGTGGATCCCGCATACGAAAATCGCGGTTCCGCGTGTTTCCGCGAATTCCCTGCGCCGCGATCGATTATCGCGTTCGCTGGCCACGCTGGTCGATCGTTGTCCGGTCACGATGGTCTGCGCACCGGCCGGATACGGCAAGACCGCGTTGCTGGCGGAGTGGATCGCGGGGACCGGTACCGCGGACAAGGCGTGGGTGTCCGCCGACGGCTCGGACAACGATCCGGACCGGTTCTTCGCCGCGATCCTCGGCGCCGTCCGCGCGTGCGGGCTCGTGCCGGAGCGTCACGCACTGCGTTCGATGGACCCGGCGACCGGGATCGAGGCCGCCGAGTTCGTCGCCGAACTGGCGGACGCGATCGAAAGCCTGCCAGGGCGGCTGCACCTCGTGCTCGACGACGCGCACGAGATCGTCGCGCGGCGGTCGCAACGCGCGATCGACCTGCTGATCCGCCACCAGCCCGCGAACCTGCGGGTGGTGCTCGCCGCCCGGTCCGACCTGCGGTTGCCGCTCGCCCGCCTGCGCCTGCACGGCAGGCTGGGCGAACTGCGGGCCGGTGAACTGCGGCTGTCCGACCGCGAGGCCGACACGTTGCTGCGCGACGCCGGTGTCGTGCTGGCGGCGGGGGAGGTCCACCGGCTGGTCGAGAAGACCGGCGGCTGGGCGGCGGGACTGCGGCTGGTCTCGCGCTCGCTGCGGGACAGCCGCGACCGGCCGGCGTTCGTCGCCCGGTTCACCGGTGACGAACGGGCGGTCGCGGACTACCTCGTGAGCGAGGTGCTCGACACGCTGCCGGAGAACGTTCGCGAGTTCCTGCGGACGATCAGCGTGTGCGAGGAGGTACACCCGGCACTGGCCACCGCGCTGTCTGGACGCGACGACGCGGCCGCGATCCTCGCCGATCTCGGCAAGGCGGGTTCGCTGGTGGCCAGTGGCGCGGCGGATCACCGCTGGTACCGGCTGCATCCGCTGCTGCGCTCGTATCTCCTGGCCGACCTGCGCCGCCGCGATCACCGGCTGATCGACGGGCTGCATGCGCTGGCCGCGGAATGGCTGGCCCGCGAGAACCGGCTTTCGCAGGCGCTGTTCCACGCGACGGAATCGGGCGCGCCGGCGACGATCGCCGGCCTGCTCGCCAGGCACGGGCTGACGTTGCTGCTCAACGGTGATCATGCCGCTGTGTCGCGTGCGGTGCGCGTGCTCGGGCCGGACGCGGTGGCCGGCGACGGCCGGCTCACGTCGCTGTCGGCGCTCGCGCACCTGGAGGCGGGTGAACCGGCCGCGGCCGAGAAGGCTCTGGCAGCCGCCGGGCCCGCGCCC
>Ga0164243_10016086_pt1 | contig 10285 bp, 5 predicted proteins | sample OricompcompostOP_FD_108781 | JGI IMG/M metagenome (GOLD analysis project Ga0164243, IMG submission 108781) | Organic Plus compost microbial communities from Emeryville, California, USA - Original compost - Organic plus compost (OP) | ecosystem: Engineered > Solid waste > Mixed feedstock >... | reverse complement strand
GGCTGGACCGGACCCGCCGTCGTCGACGGCACGCCGATCACCGGCACGCATCGCTCGCATCAGGTGCCGCTCTCCGGCGTGCGGGAGAATCCCGCGCATCTGGAGCAGCTCGAGCAGTGGCTGAAGAGCTACGAGCCGGAGACGCTCTTCGATGAGCGTGGCGAACTCGTCCCCGAGCTGAAGGCGCTCGCACCGAAGGGGACGCGTCGCATGGGCGCGAATCCCCGTGCGAACGGGATCGCGAAGACGCGCGAGCTGAAGCTCCCCGATTTCCGCGCCTACGCGGTGCCGATCGAGACGCCGGGGGTGACGCAGGTCGAGAACACGGCACCGTTCGGGGCATTCCTGCGGGATGTCTACGCGGAGAACGACGAGGCCGCGAACTTCCGCGTCTTCTCGCCGGACGAGCTGCAGTCGAACCGCCTTGGCGCGATCCTCGAACGCGAGCAGCGCTGCTACGTCGGGCCGATCCTCGCGACGGACGACGATGTCGCGGTCGATGGTCGCGTGATGGAAGTGCTGAGCGAGCATCTCTGCGAGGGCTGGCTCGAGGGGTATACGCTCACCGGGAGACACGGGCTCTATGTGACGTACGAGGCGTTCGCGATGGTCTCCGCCTCGATGACGGTGCAGCACACGAAGTGGCTGCAGGAAGCGATCGAGCTGCCGTGGCGCAACCCGATCCCCTCGCTGAACATCCTGCTCTCCTCGACCTGCTGGCGCAACGATCACAACGGCTTCAGCCATCAGGGTCCGGGGCTTGTCGATGTGATGCTCTCGAAGCGTGGGACGGTCGCGCGCATCTATCTGCCGCCGGATGCGAACTGCCTGCTCTCGGTTGGCGAGCACTGTCTGCGCAGTCGCAATTACGTGAACCTCATCGTGGCGGACAAGCAGCCGCACCACCAGTATCTCGACATCGAGGCGGCGGCGGAGCATTGTGCGCTCGGCGCATCGGTCTGGGAGTGGGCGGGCAACGCGAGCGGCGCGGCACCGGATGTCGTGCTCGCGGCGGCGGGTGATGTCCCGACGATGGAGATCCTCGCCGCGTCGCAGTGGTTGCAGGAGCACGTGCCGTCGCTGAAGCTGCAGGTCGTGAACGTGGTCGACCTGATGACGCTCTTCCAGCGCGAGTACCATCCGCACGGCATGGACGAGACGCGCTTCGTGTCGCTGTTCACGGCGGACAAGCCGGTGATCTTCGCGTTCCACGGCTACCAGCGCGCGATCCACGAGGTGGTGCATGGGCGCATCAACGCCGAACGGTTCCACGTGCGCGGGTTCCAGGAGCAGGGCACGACCACGACGCCGTTCAACATGGTGGTACTGAACGGGATGAGTCGCTACCATCTCGCGATCGAGGCGCTGCGACGGGCGGTCGGTTTCGAGAGCGAGGCAGAGGCGCTGATCCCCGAGCTGGAGGGGCTGATCCGCCGCGCGACGGCGTACGCCTATCAGCATCTCGAGGACCCGATCGAGATCCGCGATTGGACGTGGTCGGCGCCGACCTCCCCGGCGGCGTAACAGATCCTCCTCGCACAACGAACGCGCCGGCACGAGCATCGCTCATGCCGGCGCGTTGCCGTGTCCGGGAGGGGGCCGGTCTCCTGGCGTGCCTGCCGCATCGCGTGCGCCGGCGACATCAGACGCTGTGTCGCCCCGCGTGTGGGGGAATCTCGATACGAATCATCACGGATGCTATCATCCCATGAATACCGCGATCGATATGGGATCTTGACAATCGAATGCGCTCGGGAAGGCCGTACCGATGATTCCTCTGTATGCCACTCGTCTCAACATCATCGCCGGGTCGGACAATGCCGAGACGCTCATGGATGAGTGCGTCGACCTGTGCTTCGCATGGATGACGATGGTCGCTGCGCGCGTCTCGACGTTGCACCTGCCTGACACGGCTACCGAGGATTTTCGGATTGCCGACGAGACCGAAGATCGGATGTTTCGCGGAGTTCATTTCTCCCACGGACTGGACCGCTGCTGGCAAGGGACCGTGGTGCATCCGTTTACCGGGTACGAGCGATACCGATTGCGCACCGAGATCCAGCTTCGCGATGTGCTGGCGGGCGAGGTGGTCCTCACGCTCCGGATGCTGCTCACGTCCACGACGGACATGGCATTGCCCGTCGTGCCGACCATCAAGCCTCCACGCCTGATTCGTGACGTGTTGGAGCGATATCCGAATCTGGTCTCCAGCGGCAATCTCAAGGCCTTCGACAAACTGACGATGCCGCCAACCGAGGAGATCATGGATGACCTCGTGTCCAAGATTCTCGACCAGAATCGTATGGTCCCGATCGTGGTCATCTCGCGCATGAAGAATGGGGAATTGCCGGTACGGCAGGATCTGATCGAGACTGCGGCCCAGCGCATCGCCTCATTGGGCCGGATCTTCGTCTTGCCGGATGAGCCGGCGAGCTTCATCCTGACCGACACGCTGACGAAGAAACTCTCCACCTATCTGGGCGCGATACGTATCTATTGGCCGGGATTTCAGATCACTGATTCATCGTATATCCATCGCTTGTGGACTATCGATCGTGTGTCGATTGAAGGCCTGACGCAGCGGTTGCCGGATGCGTTGTTCGACATCATTGCGTCGGCTTCCGCGCGAAGCATCGGTCCGGATACCCACGTCGAGCGCGTGTATCAGCTCCATCAGGCGGCGCAGCACGAGTCGCAGGTGGAGGTGCTGCGGGCGCAGTACCTCCAGGCGACACGGGACCTGCGGAAGCAGCGAGAGAATTACGCAAGTCTTCGCGCGCAGCAAGAGCAGCAGAGTTCGGCGACCCAGGTCGAGCGCGAGGAACTGCAATGGCTGGTGAGCCTCGCCGAGTCCGAGGTCGAGGCGAAGCAGGCGGAACTCGATCGTCTCAACGAGGATGTCTTCACGATTGCCGATGACCTGATCGAATCTGACAAACGACGATTCCGCATCGAGATGGAACAGAGGTTTGATCTGTTTCGGGATGAGATCGAACGGAAGTATGGAGTTGAGACGATTCTCGATCGCTTCGCGTGGGCACTTGGTTCACCAACCATCGGGGAGCTTACCGACTTCTTCTTCGATCATTTTGCCGACGATGCGCTGATTCTTCTGCCGGAAGCGAGGGAATCCGCGCATCTGGTCATGAATCGGACATCACGGAAGGCGTATCTCCAGACGTTGATCGCCATTCGGAATGCGGCGATCGGATACCGCCGAGGCAAGATCGAGTCGCATCGGGATGCGCTGCGACTTCAGGGCGAATCGCAGTTCAAGTCCACGACACCAGAAACAATGAAGGCCTATCCGGAAGATTACCAGCGGACGCACGCGCTCGATGGCGAACCTGCGTTGATCTGGTGCGATCGTCACATCCGGAGCGGCGGGAATACGAATGACTCAGGCGTCGGAATCTACTGGCACATCGATACGGATCATCTGCGATACATCGTCGGACACATCGGTGCGCATCTTCGCGTGAAGAACCATTAGCAGAGACGGTAGGTTCGTGCCGCGTGAGGCGGGGATGCCTCACGCGGCGACGGTGGTACGGATGGTCTTTGCGGCCTGCACGATGTCGGCGAACGGTCGCGGAAGGGCGAGCAGCGGCGTGACCTGTTCGGCATTGCGCGAGCGTCCGAAGATGTAGCCCTGTCCGCGATTGCAGCCGAGATCGCTCAGCAGGGCAAGCTGTTGCGGCGTCTCGATTCCCTCGCCCGTGACATCGAGCCGCAGCTCGTGCGCGAGCCCCATCACCGCGCGGATCACGGCCATCGCCGGGAGATCCTGGTCGATCACGTCCACGAACTGCCGCGCGATCTTGAGGCCACCCAGCGGGAAGCGCTGCACGGCGCCGAGCCCGGAATACCCCGTGCCGAAGTCGTCCAGCACCAGCGAGATGCCGCGCTCCTGCAGCGCGATCAGGATCTCGGCGGCGGTCTCCGGATGCACCATCGCGACGCTCTCGGTCACTTCGAGGCGCAGATGCTGCGGGGTGATGCCCGTCTCCTCGACGATTGCGAGCACGCTCGACACGAAGCCCGGGTGCCGGATCTGCCGTGCAGAGACGTTCACCGAGATGCCGAGATCGCGGCGCTCCGGGAACTCCTCCTGCCACGCGACCAGCTGGCGGCAGGCGGTGCGCAGCACGTACTCGCCGAGCGGGACGATGAGACCGGTCTCCTCCGCATTCGGGATGAAGTCGGCCGGCACCACCCAGCCGCGGTTCGGATGATTCCAGCGCACCAGCGCCTCGAAGCCGCTGATCTCGCCGGTCTCGAGCGACACCAGCGGCTCGTACTGCACCACGAGCTGCTTCTGCGCGATGGCGTCGCCGAGATCGCGGCCGCGCTGCTCCATCGTGCTCGGCACGATGTTCATCGACGGCTCGAAGACCGCCAGCCTTCCGCGACCGGCGGTCTTCGCGGAGTAGAGCGCGACATCCGCCTGACGCAGCAGCTCGTTCGCATCATAGTCGCCGATGGTGGTGGCGATGCCGACGCTCGGCTTCACCGGGATCTCGCGGTTGTCGATCCAGAGCGGCGTCGCGAACGCGTCGATGATGCGCTCCGCCGCCGAGATGGCGGCGCGACGGGCATCGCGTACGCCCTCGAGCAGGATCGTGAACTCGTCGCCACTCAGGCGCGCGAGCGTGTCCGGCTTGCGGATGCACTGCCGCAGTCGCTGCGCCACGGCGACGAGCACGGCATCACCGGTGGCGTGACCGTAGGTATCGTTGATCTCCTTGAAGTGATCGATGTCGAGGAAGAGGACCGCGAGTTCTTCGTTGTGACGGGTTCCCTGGTGACGCGCGTGTTCGAGACGATCGAGGAAGAGCGTACGATTCGGGAGATTCGTCAGGGTGTCTGTCAACGCCATGCGTCGAAGCTCCTGCTCTGCTTTCTTGGTTTCCGTGATGTCGATCATGATGCCGCGATACTGACGGGGGAAGCCATTCACCAGGCGGGCGACGGCGATGTCGCGGATCCAGATCGTTTCGTTGTGGGCGGTGATCATGCGGTATTCGATCTCGTGCCCGAGCTTCTTCTCGACGGTGCCATTCCAGTGCGTGAGCACGCGAGCGCGATCGTCGGGGTGGATGTGACTCTCCCAGAAGCCGCGCTCCTTCATCCAGCGATCGACCGAATAGCCGAGCATCGTCTCGGCGCGTTGACTCACGAAGGTGTAGCGGCGCGTGGTCATGTCGAGCTCCCAGACGATCGCGTCCAGCCCGTGGACGAGATCCTGGAAGCGTTGCTGGGCGAGATCCGAACTCGCGCGTGCGGTCATCTCGCGCAGGTAGAGCTCCGTCTGGCGGACCTCCGCCTCCTTGCGCTCGGTGATGATGCGCGCGTTCAGCAGGATGCCCTTGATCGCAGGGCTGTCGAACAGGTTCATCCCGCGCACATCGAGCCAGTGCGCGGTGCCATCCGGATGCACCACGCGCAGCTCGCGCTCCACGGGTGCGTCCTGCGAGGTGCGGGTCTGCAGCTCGGCGAGCATCCCCAGCGAGATGTGACGATCGTCCGGATGCACGTATTCGCCGACGTGCGTCCCGATGAGCTGATCGATTGGCATGCCAAAGATCGGCTCGGCCGACGGATTCGTGTAGGTGATGATCTGATCCTCGTCGATCTGGAGGATGATGTCGCTGGCGAACTGCACGAGGCGGCGCATGCGCTCCTCCATCTGCTGTCGCGCGGCGTTGGCGGCGTGCATGCGGATGGCGATCCCGGTCAGTTCGGCGAGGTGCTCGATCACGCGCTGTTCGGCGCGCACCGGGGTGCGCTGGGCGTGGAAGTAGATCGCGAAGGTGCCGAACACGCGGTCGTTGGCGCGATCGAGGATCGGCGACGACCAGCAGGCGCGAAGATCGAACTCCTCCGCCTCGTCCCGCGCGATCATCCAGAGAGGATCGGTCATCGTGTCGGTGACGAAGACGGTGCGGCGGGTGAAGATCGCCTCGCCGCACGTGCCGACGCCTGGTCCGAGCAGCAGGCTCTCGACCTTCTCGATGAAGGCCTCGGGCAAGCCGCGGAAGGTGAGGCGCTCCAGATGCCGACCGTCCTCCTTGAGCAGCATCACCGAGCAGATTGCGCCATCCAGGAACGTCTCGACCTGCTCGGTGATCGACGCGACGAGCTCCTCCAGGGAGGCGCCGCGCGAGATCATTTCGATCAACTGGCTGTAGTGATCGAAGCGGAGGGGTGCGGCCGCCCGCGGATCGGCATCGGCGGCGGTGAGCCGCAGGATGAATGCGTCGTCATCGGTCGGATTGACGGGCAGGTGCATCGTCCCGGTGAACCACGCCTGCGCGGCGCCCGCGCGGAAGCGAATGTTCACCACGGGCGTCTCGTCGGGGGTGTCCATCACGCAGACGATCGCGGTCTGAATGCGCGCGAGATCGCCGGGCACGACAAGATCGGCCATCGACTGCCCGATCCATTCCTGCATGGTGATGCCGGGCGCATCGCCGTTGAGCGAGGCGATGCCGCGCACGGTGAGCGATCGATTCAGCAGGATGTCACAGGTCGTGGTCAGGGGTTGCGGAGGGGTTGTCATAATATGGATACTGGCTTCATGATCCGGGATCGCGTGCATATCGTCCCCACCTGCAATCCTGTCGGCCGAAACGTAGGTAGATGGTCATGGGAGGAGGACATAAGTCCTATGCCCCAAGGATACTCGTTTTGCCGACGAAGTGCGATATCGCGTGGCGAATCGATTCTGGAGGATGGTTGTTCGACGGGTTGTCACGCTCTTGACATGCTTGCAGGAAGGCATGGGACGCGACCGATACGGGAGACATGGGATCATCCAGTCACAACCTGAGGCGAGGATCTCCCCTGACTGGCATGAGGAGACTTCCCCTCATGTGCTCCCGGAATGGTCCGGGTGGTGACAAGTGTCACGTCAGGAGGTTGATCATGAGCACCATGATGACGCGTCAGAAAACCTATGTGCTGACCGCAATCGCGGCGCTTCTTTACGTCGCCCTTGGAATCATCTTCGCGGATGACTTCTTCACGGGGACGTTCTGGAACAGCGATGCGATCTTCGGGTCAACGTATCTCAGCTGGCTGCTGCTGGCAGTCATCATCATCGCGGGCGTCTGGAAGGCGCAGCAGCTCCCGGCGGAGGGGGTGGAGATCCGCACCACGGTGGATACCGCCACCGGTCAGGTGGACGATCCGGCCGCGTGGAAGCTGATCCTTGGCAATACCTACTTCGCGATCCTCTGGCTCCCGGTCCGCTTCTTCGTCGGGCAGGAGTGGGTCGCGGCGGGCGAGCACAAGCTGCGTGGTGATGGCTGGATGGACGGTGGAGCCGCGCTGAAGGGCTTCTGGACGCGAGCGACGGAGGTTGGCGATGATGGATCGTCGGCCATCACCTACGGATGGTTCCAGGATTTCCTGAAGTACATGCTCGATCACGAGTGGTACACCTGGTTCGCCAAGCTCATCGCGGTCGGCGAGACGCTGGTCGGTCTCGGACTCATCTTCGGCGCGCTGGTCGGGATCGCGGCCTTCTTCGGAACGGTCCTGAACTTCAACTTCCTGCTCGCAGGAACCACCAGCACGAACCCGGTGCTCTTCGGACTGACGGTCTTCATCGTCCTCGGGTGGAAGGTTGCCGGATTCATCGGACTCGACCGCTGGCTGCTGCCAGTGCTCGGTACACCCTGGAAGCCAGGGGCCGCGATCGAGGCACATCTCCCGCATCATGTGGCGTCACAACAGCGCGGCGCCTAGCGGGCTCGGAGACCTGAGGATGTGGACTGGAGTCGGAGCCTTCCGACTCCAGTCCGACGCGTATTCCCTGGAGTGAGAGAGGGTAGAATCATGTACAGCCGCATTGTCGTTCCTCTGGATGGTTCGGAAGCTGCGGAGGCGGCGCTGACGCACGCGATCGCGATCGCCCGCTTGTCCGGGGCGACGGTTCACCTGGTTCGCGTGGTGGATGACAGCTGGATCACGCGGTACGGTATCCTCGGATTGCCGATCGCATCCGATTCTGCCGGCGAGATTCTCTCGGAGGAAACGACCGACGCGCGCACCTATCTCGCCACGATGCGCGAACGGCTCGAGAAGACCGGCATCCCGGTGACGGCCGAGCTGCGTGAGGGGATCGCGGCGGACGAGATCCGGGCCGCCACGAAGTCCGGCGATCTGATCGCGATCGCCACGCACGGGCGCAGCGGTCTCTCGCGCCTCGCGATGGGCAGCGTCGCGGAAGATGTCGCCCGTCACACGGATACCCCGGTCCTGCTCTGTCGAACCTCGCCGCACGTGGCGAACGAGAACGGTGCGGTTCATGTGAATCACGCCAGCTAGTCTGACGTTCTGGAGACTGCCCGTTCGATGCCCGAATCCGAACTCGAACCTTCCGCCGCCCCCACCATCAACGATGATTTCCGGAAACATCTGCAGGAGGATGTTTCCGGAAATGCGTTGCTCGTGGCGTACAAGGCGGCATTGACCGTCGCCTCGGAGACGCGGCTGGAGGCCGTGCTGCAGCGGCTTGTCGATCTCGCGCGGGAGGTGGCGTCGGCGCGCTACGCGGCGCTCGGCATCGCGCGGGAAGACGGACGTCTGCTTCAGTTCATCCATTCCGGCATGCCGGAGGAAGTCGCGAAGCGGATTGGTCCACTGCCGGAGGGGCATGGTCTCCTCGGTGCGCTCATCCGGGAGGGCCGGCCACTGCTGGTGCCGGACATGGCGAAGGATCCGCGCTCGTACGGCTTCCCGCCGAATCATCCGCCGATGCGCACGCTGCTCGGGGTGCCGATCTTCCTTGAAGGACGACCGATCGGGAATCTCTATCTCACCGAGCGCAAGGATGGAGGCGTCTTCACGCGCGGTGATCTTGCCGCGGTCGAAGTGCTCGCGGCGCACGCGGCGACGGCCGTGCAGCGCGCGCAGCTCTTCGGACAGATCGAGCAGGCGCGACGTGAGGCCGAGGCCGAGCGCGATCACGTGCAGGTGATCATCGACCAGCTGCCGGCGGGCGTGTTCATCCAGCTGCCGCCCGATGGGCGTATCGAGCAGGCGAATGCTGTTGCCCGGCAGATGCTGCTCGGTCCGGGTGTCGATCGTCTTCCTGATGAGCCGATCATGCCGACGTATCGTCAGGTAGATGGCACGCTGATCGGGGTGCACGATTGCCCCGGGATGATTGCCTTGAGCGGCAAGGTCGTGCAGCAACAGCAGCTGCTGCTCGAGGGGGCGGACGAGACGGTGACGCCGGTCTTCGTGCAGGCATCGCCGCTGCTCGATGCGCACGGTGAGGTCGCGCGCGCGGTCGTCGTGATGCAGGACATGAGCCGCCTGCGCGAGGCGGAGCAGCTGAAGGACGATTTCCTCTCGCTGGTATCGCACGAGTTCCGCACGCCGTTGACCGCGATTCACGGGGGCGCGCGTCTGCTGGGATCGCAGCGGCAGGATATCACCGAGCAGACCGAGCAGGAACTGATCGACGACATCGCGCGCGAGAGCGGGCGGCTCGATCAGATGCTCCGCAACATGTTGCGCCTCGCCGAGATGATGGCGGGGCGCCTCAAGCCGGAGACCGAGCCGGTCCTCGTCGGGCCGCTCGTGGCGCAGGTGGTGAGTGAGGTGCGCCGTCAGGTGGAGGATGCCATCTGGACGGTGGACATCCCGACCACGCTGCCACCGGTGGAGGGTGATCCGGCGCTCCTGCAACAGGTGCTCTGGAATCTCTACGAGAACGCCCTCAAGTACTCCCCGGACGAGAAGCGCGTGCACACGACGGCGGAGGTTGTCGGGAACGATGTCATCGTGCATGTGATCGATCATGGCATCGGGATCGCGCCGGAGCACGTGCCGCACGTGTTCGAGCGCTTCCGGCGCCCGGGCGCGGATCCGACGATTCGCGGCATGGGGTTGGGACTCTACCTGTGCCACCATCTGATCACTGCGCAAGGTGGCCGGATCTCGGTAAGTTCGGAAGGTTTGGGGAGGGGGACGACCCTCTCGATCTCGTTGCCGATCGCGACGGGCTGGGACGACGCCCGATCGTGATGTCGGGGCACGCATGGAGTGGAACGCTGATGTCGACGCGCAAGCGATTGATCCTGGTTGTTGACGACGAGCCGCCGATCGCACGGCTGGCCCGCGCCAAGCTCGAGGTCGATGGATACGCCGTCGTCACCGCGACCAACGGCGCCGAGGCGCTGCTGCGCATCGAGACCGATCGCCCTGATCTCGTGGTGCTTGATGTGATGATGCCCGAGATGGACGGCTTCGAGGTGCTGCGTCGCATTCG
>Ga0164243_10016085_pt1 | contig 10286 bp, 8 predicted proteins | sample OricompcompostOP_FD_108781 | JGI IMG/M metagenome (GOLD analysis project Ga0164243, IMG submission 108781) | Organic Plus compost microbial communities from Emeryville, California, USA - Original compost - Organic plus compost (OP) | ecosystem: Engineered > Solid waste > Mixed feedstock >... | reverse complement strand
TTCGCCTGTCTTCTTCGAGCAGGCGAGCAGTCGGTGGCCGGAGCTACAGGCCCAAGGCCGCATGACCTTCAAGACATTGGACTTAGATCGCGCCATTGATGAACAGGGGTTTGAACCAGGGTCTTATGACTTGGTCGTTGCGGCTAGCGTGTTGCATGCTACTCCATACCTCGAGGCTACCATTCGCAACGTGCGGAGAGCCCTAAAGACTGGCGGCCACATGGTGCTGGTTGAGGTCGTTAACCCAGACGGCATAGCCACCAACTTCATGGCTGGCCTGGTCCCGGGCTGGTGGGTGGCGCGCGAAGAATGGCGACCTCATTCGGCGGCTGTACCCGAGCATTTGTGGGATAAGTGCTTGCGTGCCAATGGTTTCTCGGGGAATGATATGGTTATCCGTGACTACCAGAGTGATGTGTGCCATATAATGAGTATTATCGTCACCACGGTCTCGGAGGAAATCAAAATCCCAAGACAATCAAAGACGAAAAGTGCGTAGACTAAATCCATTTTCGGATTCGAAGCTGAGTTCTGGTATCATCAAGGCTGAGCAAGGGCTGGCGAAAGCTGAGCTCGGCTGATGGGGGTACGCGACGCAAAACAGGCCCACTTTTAGGAACAGGGCAACCTAGAATACGGCCGGGGAAATCCAATTCCCGCAGCACAGGAGAAGGTATAGTTACATGTCCAGTTGAAGGGTAACATTGCTACGTCAGAAGCTTGTACAATAAAAGGCGAAATGGGTGTCGCTAAAATTTATATAACTTTTTTTAGTATAGTGGGGCGCGCCCGTTTCCCGGATGCTGTCGTAGGGCCATCTTGTGCCCAGGAAGTACGAGGAGATACTTAAGGAGCTACCTACTATACTCCATGGTTGGTCCCGACGGATGAATGATTTACCGAGGTGCTGCCGAAGTTGGAGACCAGGATTGCTGCAGACAAGGCACCAATTGTCCCCGGCGGTTTCCGCAAATGGGGTTAATTTACTTCGTAGTTGATAGTCAATTTGATGTCCTATTGTTCTAGTGATGGATCCCCAAAGCGGAGAATATTACCCGATATAGAAAAGTGCGGACTTCAGGGCTGCCCCTCCGAGCATGCTGCCTTAAGAATCAGGCCAATTTTATAATATAACAGGATCCATGCATATCTCTTTACAAGGGCTTGGGACACTTCGCGTAAAACGATTTCTGCACTAATTGCATACCATGTCTCCTACACTTGATGCGGGTCCAGGGTCATTCCAACTAACAAGACAGACTGCCGTGGTTTAGCGCCTACCCCACTTCTAACCCCACTTCTAACCCTCACTCATATCTTCCTGCCAACCCTGAAGGTGTTGTCATCGGAAACCTTTGTGGATGCAGCTCGCAATGCCTGGCGACGAGATCCGGCTCCTCGCTCTCGACGGCGGCGGCGTGCGTGGCCTGTCCTCGCTCATGATCCTCCGCCAACTAATGATCACCGTCAATCCCAATTCACCGCCCAAGCCCTGCGAGTACTTCGAAATGATCGGCGGTACCAGCACGGGGGGCATCATCGCGATTATGTTGGGCCGTCTTCGCATGACAGTTGGCGAGTGCATCGAGGCATACACGGCCCTCTCAGACAAGGTGTTCGAAAAGAAAGGCCGCCGATTCAAAATCAATGGCAAGCTTCAGGGCCGGTTCAATGCGACCGAGCTAGAGGACGCCGTCAAACAGATCCTTCGATCTCATGGCCTCAGTGAAGATGCGCTGCTGAAGGACGTGGACGCGCCCTGCAAAGTGTGAGTGCCTTCACAACGATTCTTAGCCATTTGCACTAACCGACCAGCTTCGTCTGCGCCACGAGCAAAGAGACCGCCAACACCGTCTGCTTAGCGAGCTACCGCTCCCCGCGCAGCGACAACTCTGACCTTCTTGATTCAGTAAAAATATGGCAGGCCTGCCGCGCCACATCCGCTGCCACGACCTTCTTTGACCCTATTTCCATCGGTCCCTTCGATGAAGAGTTTATTGACGGTGCACTGGGAGCGAATAACCCCATCTATATATTGTGGAATCAGGCTCAGGACGTATGGGGCAATCAGCTACAGAGCAGGCTAAAATGCGTCGTTTCCATCGGGACGGGACTACCCAGCCTGAAACCTGTGCGTGACGATGCTCTAGGAGTCTGGGCCACACTCAAAGACCTCGCGATTGAAACGGAGCAGACAGCGCGCCAATTTCATAGCGATAAGTCAAACCTGGATAGCGAAGGACGCTATTACCGTTTTAATGTTGATCACGGGCTTGAGGAGATCGGTCTCGAGGAGTCAAAGAAGAAGAAGGAGATTGCGGCAGCGACGCGGCATTATATTGAGTCTCAGGCTGTGTTCAGGCAGATGAAGGCGTGCGCAAACGCTCTTACGGGAAGAGAATGTTAGCGTGAATATTTTATGGTTTCTTGGTAATTTGGTCATCTTCCACTCTCTAATGCATTTAATTAGATCATGGTCCTTACCGAACGCCGTTCAGCCTTCAAGGTGTTCCCATACCACACAATTTCGTTGAGCGGCCATCCGATACAGCCGAGCTCGAGCGATACCTCCTTCCGCGGCGTCTCTCTGCACCGACGCAACGACGTATACTTGTCCTCTATGGGCTCGGAGGCGTAGGCAAGACACAGCTAGCCATCAATTTTGCACGGCGCCACCAGGCCACGTTCAGCTCAATCTTTTGGCTAGACGCCAGTTCGGAGGACCAGCTGAGACAGAGCCTTGCTAGCTGCGCAACCAGGATCCCCAAATATCATATCCCAGAGAGGACCCGGAAGATTGTCCTTAGTAGTGAAGACGATCTTAATATCGTGGTGGCGGATGTGCTGGACTGGCTTACACAGCCAGATAATGTCGACTGGCTGCTTATCTTTGACAATCTCGATCAGGACTACAAAAAAGACAGTTCTACTGGTGCATTTGACGTTCGAAAGTATCTGCCTGGCGACCACGGGGCGGTGCTGATCACTACGAGACTGTCACAGCTGGCGCAGCTCGGCGATGCGATGCATTTGAGAAAAGTAGGTGAGGGGCTGGGCAAGGCTATTTTCCAGCAATGGCGTGGAGAAGAGCTAGGTAAGACTTCTGTAGGCTAGTTGAATTCAGAGCTGATCAAACTTTAGTCATTAACGAAACCGGCAAAGAGCTTCTCAGATTGCTAGATGGTCTTCCGCTTGCGCTAGCACAGGCTGCCACGTATCTTCGCGAGACCAAACTCGACACCGCGTCGTATCTTCGACTATACAAGCAGCAGTGGGATGATTTGATGAGATACGACGGCGAGACCGGGTCGCCGCTGATAGACTACGGGCAGCGAAGTATTGGAACAACATGGACGATATCGTTCAACGCGATTAAAGCGAGAAACAAAAATGCAGCGAATCTTCTCCGCCTGTGGGCCTTCATCGACAACAAAGATTTGTGGCATGGTTTGCTACAAACGGCTGCAAATGGCATAGGACAGTGGCCTGAATGGCTCTGCGAGATGGCATCCAACGAGGTCACGTTTTTGGGCGCGGCTCGAATATTGCTCCGCTACTCAATGATTGAGGCCGAGGAGTCTGCCCAAGGCAACTACATGATACATCCGGTAGTACACAGATGGACATCGTACATGCAAAATAACGTCGAGAAGAGAGAATTTCTACGGCTAGCGGTGATGGTAGTTGGGTCATCAGTCCCTTGTCATACGAGTAGGGACTATTGGTTGCTCGTGCGGCGGCTTCTCCCCCATGCGGAGAGAACTTCATGGTGGATGAAGGAGATCTGTGAAGCTGAATGGAGCTTCAATGACATTTGGGCACTACGGGGACTTAATGGCCTGGGGAACCTCTACATGCACCACGCCCGGCTAAAGGAGGCCGAAGCTATCTATCAGCGGTCGCTACAAGGCGGTGAGAAGTTGCTCGGACCGGACCATGTATTCAATCTAACCCCAATCAGCAACTTGGGCAAGCTCTATACCGACCAGGGCCGGCTAAAGGAGGCCGAGGATATGTATAAGCGGGCAATACAAGGCAATGAGGAGGCACTCGGCCGGGACCACGTATCGACCCTTAATATGATCAACAATTTAGGCATCCTCTACAGAAACCAGTGCCGGCTGAAGGAAGCTGAGGTTATGTATCAACAGGCACTACAAGGCAAGGAGAAGACACTCGGATCAGATCATATGTCAACTCTCGATACAGTTAACAACTTAGGTAGCCTTTATATCGATCAGCACCGGTTAGAGGAGGCTGAGGCTACGTTTCGGCGGGCACTCCAAGGCTATGAAAAAGTGCTTGGGCCAGATCATACGTCGACTATTACCGCAGTCAACAACCTAGGCATCGTTCTCACATATCAGAACCGGCTAAAGGAGGCCGAAGATATGTTTCAACGAGCATTAACAGCTAAAGAGAAGGCGTTTGGTCAGGACAACATTTTGACTCTCGATTCAGTCGATCATTTGGGTAGTATTTATGCAAAGCAGGGCCAGCTGAAGGAGGCTGAAGAGATGTATCAGCGGGCACTACAAGGCTATGAGGAGGCACTTGGACCAGATCACAGATCAACTCTTAACACAGTCAACAACTTAGGCATCTGCTATAAGAACCAGGGCCGATTAAAGGAGGCAGAGGATATGTATCAGCGAGCATTAAAAGGTAAAGAGAAGGCACTTGGTCTGGATCATTCATCAACTCTCGATACGGTCAAGAACTTGGGTAACCTCTATACTGATCTGGGCCAGTTAGAGGAGGCCGAGGATATGTATCAGCGAGCATTAAAAGGCTATGAAAAAGTGCTCGGCTCGGACCACACGTCGGTTCTCGGTGTCGCTAGGGGATTATGTTTGATCTATTGGAAACAGGGCAAGCTTAAGGAAGTAGGAGAGATGCTAGCTCGCGTGGACGGCCTTCGACAACCATCGAGACCTACCCGAAGCGTACGACAGGATCATGGCGGGGCCAGTTCGAAAACTATCGCTTCTGTGGAGATCTTGCCTTGCAAAGTATGTGGGAAGACAGAATCGACACGGAGATGTGCGCAATGTAAAGCTGTGTCATATTGTGGGACAGAACATCAAAAAGCGGACTGGAAGGTACATAAGAATATTTGTATTTCGAAGCGCAGGGATGGTATTTAATAATCGCGAATGTCCTATGGAAAGTGTAATCTAGGCAACCAAGTATCGATACAGTATTCGAGAGTCTAGGCCCATGGTATTCCCGAAATGTTACTCTTGGATAGAATATGTTGCGCAGCATCTAGTTGCGGACAATGATTGCGACTGGCACGAAAGCGCCGACCCTGGCGGGGGCAGATGGGCCAAGGTACCTGTAGACAAAGTCAGCCGTGTCCTGGCTTAGGTAGGTATTGCTCCATCAATACCTCCCCGCTAATACATCTTGTACGGCTAGGCTATACAAGCCATAGGCCTAAAATGTTAACAAACCAGCAACAACCATTTAGCCCTCCACTTAGTCGAAGGCGAAATGGGAGTTTTCGTCCCTCTATAACAATTTTCCAGGAAATCTTTAGAAACTCGTAAAAATAATTAAAGAAGATGCCACGCGCCCTCTTTCGGGACCGAGGTAGGACGGGTGAACCAACATATGTGCCTGAAGTCAGATTTGTCAACCACGAGGAATGCCGTCATAGAAAACATTGTTTTGCTTGGTTAAACGGCGATCATTCTTTTGACTATGGAACCCCCGAGATTCCGAGTTCCAGGGGCTGCCGACCGTCGACCTTGTCACTAGCCCGGCGGCCGAATGAGCTGATCAGCCAAGTAGTGATGGCCTATTATCGCTCCTCTGGTTAGATGACTAGGAACGTGATAAGAAATATAATAAGAATCCTCTAGAATATATCTTTTATGACTTTTAGTAGAAGGTCTCCGAGTGTAAGAAGATTAGACCTAGGCGTATTAGTTTAGGTACCCTAATCTTGTCCTCGCTCTAGGTAGTTTTTAGAAAGTTAAATTCTAGGCACAACTTAAAAGCTTTCTAAAAGTCAAAGAAAAATTTCTAGGAGAGAGTTATATCTACGAAGAAACGATTATTGAGATATCCATTGAGAAAACCCGTCAACGTAGGATTTTGAAACGATACCTGAAAATGGAGATTGATTAAGATGCTATAGATCGCCATCTTGAAGGCCTAAGTGACTTATTTATAAATAGAAGAAAAATTGCTGTTAGCATAGAGCTTATTTATAAGCGAGTCGCAGACTCGATGACAGGCAAGGAGAAAAAGAAAAGCGCGACTGAGGCTCATGTCACGGTATGACACGAGAATAGGTGGTAGCAAAGAATCACAGCAGAAATAGAACTCCGGCAAGTAGTGCGGAGTCGCACTGACTTGTACTGTCTGCTCGCTCGACTCGAATTGATCAGTTCGACTCGACCCGACTCGAGTTGACGACCTCGATTACCCGATCCGGTAATCACGATACGTTCAACATGTACAGTTGGTATAGAGGAAGAACGACTATATAAACCCCCAAAGGAGCGGTAGGCCGTCGCCACTGGGCTGATCGGCTCGTCCGGCGGCTGGGCTGGTGGCAAGCTCGACAGATGCACGTATCCTGGCAGCGACCCGAGAAGCCAGCGCCGAGTGACCTTTCGCGCTGCTATCTGTGCGGCGCCGTGTCGTCGAGAAGGCGCTGGCGTGGCTCACGAGGAATAATCCGCTGTACGCGAAGATCGATATCGACACGGCAGAGTTGGATAGCTGGGACGCGCCGTCGCACGGGGTTCCCCGTCAAATATATGCGCGTCTGGAGCGAGCCGTCAGCGTGGGAGAAGGCGCGAACGGCGCAGGTCGTGCCACCTACGGAACGCAGTTCTACGTACTTGGATGGCCAGTTGAAGCTTTACACCCACTATCCGACTGCTCCGAAGGCTCCGGGTGGTGGGCCGGAGTACCATATGACCCAGATTAAAGCGTTTGCCATGACGAGCGATCGCGAGACCTTTGTCCAAGGAGCCACCGCATTCAGGGACGCGAGAGAATTGGCCAATTGGCACCGAGACAGTTTCATTCAGGATGCAAACAGCAGGGCATCTCTGGTCGCAGGCAGTGGCCGCTCATGACCTTGCTGAGACACGTCAAGATAGCAGCCTAACCACCTACGACGAACCTGATGCTGACTACTTAGCCTCTCGGGATGCCGATGATGCTTTTCAGCAATACATTGCTAACACCACCTACGCCTCCGAAGACGATGGTGAAGAGAGTGCTATTCCCCAGTATCTATACACGGAAGATGATTCACAACAGCCGAGTCAAGAACCTGTGGTGCCAGGCTCTGACAACCCGTCCATGAGTTTTACGTCGAGCTTTACCTCAGGCAAGCGTTTGAGGGAATCACATAGTCCGCCCTTTACTTCCAAGAAGAGGACTCACTCATCTACGAGCCGAACGCATCCTAGTCACGCTAGGCAGTCTGTGGAATCGTCTACACAGGGATCATCGCAGTCGGATTCAAGCAAGTCCTACTGGGTAGAGGCGCACAGGCTCAAGGGAAAGGTCTACTTCAGAGACCAGGATGGCCACGAACTCGAGACTAAGCTAAAGGACTGGGTGGAGCAGACAGTGCATGGAACCCCATGTTACTACTGGCAAAGCACTAAATAAGGAATGGCGTTCTGGGCGAGGGAACTGCGGAGGGACGCGAAAAGGGGGAAGAAACATTGATTTATGATTGATTCTAGACTCGCACCCGTACAGCCCGCCCCCACAAACCTGTCATCGTACATCAATTCCACTGCATCTCGTGTATTTACTTGGCTTCGCCATAGTCATGACTACTATTCTGCAAAAGTCCGATTACAACATTGAGGTTATGAATGACCATGAACGGGTGCGGAGAGGAGGTCAAGGAATGAACGCGATGGAGAAACTAATTGTGGGGATCTCGGTTGCGAAAATGCGGGGTGCCGCGTAATCACCTGGGGAACGGAAAAGCCAGAGTTGATGCAACGACCTGTCAGACTTCAGAGGTCTGAGTTTGGCCATAAACGAGTTGGCGATGTGTATACACTGATTATGCTGACGTCTAATACCAAAAGGATGTATTCACATCTGAATTGAATTGTTATTCTGTTCAAGTGCACAAGAACGCTGACCTCTCCCAAATTCATTAATTTAAGGGCCTTGATGCCCAAAACACCGTTTGTCCCGAAATCACCTGATTTCCCTGCTTTTCAGCTCAATCGAGCGACACCTGCCGTTTATACATCCAACACGACCCACCAGCTGACAGACGTGACGCCCAGACGGCCCGTGTTCATGTCGGCCTTCCTCGAAAGGAGCATCTGTATCATGTGTTGACGGCGCACCGCGCGGGGTTGGGATCAGGATTATATTACCAAAGCTATCTTCGGATCCTCTGAGGGGTAGCCCAAACCACGTCGCTGAACGCTCCGGGGTGATCCCCAGACTACTTTCGTAACCTTCCGAGAGCCTCCCGTTGTCTGTGTTCGTGCCGAGTTCTCAGCGCGCTTACTTCTGCTCTGCAGATCCAAGGCCGGAATCCGCGGCGGAATTACGCACGATGACATAACATCGCGAGCCAGGAACCAGGTACCAGGACGGATCTACCCGCGCCGGACGCCACGATCAACGGGTCGCTGCCAATCTGGAGAAAACGATGATGATCTTAAACAGAACCAGACACCTCAGTTGCCTAGTAATCGTGATGACGCTCTTCAGATGGTCGCCTCAGTAGCCACTCGATTCTACCCACGACCGGCTTGCAGCAGAGGAGACAGATGAATGTGCGTAGGACGGGGTCGAACGGCGTTGTAGGCGTCTATGTCCTTGTTCCTCTGGTAGTTGTCGGCCTGGCTGTTCTCTTTGGGTCCCCTCCACACAAATACAAAACACTTTACGCCCAAACGACGATCGTTCGTTCTTCCGTGTACCGATCACGTGGCACTAGCCCGGCGGCAATCCTTGAAAACAAGCCCCTTGCAGGGTGGTAACCGCACTGGGGAATTGAATCTTGCTTATTTCTTCATTTTATCCTTCTTATTCCAAGCGGACCTCGTTGTCATACTTTGTTTGTTTGCCATTGGAATTGTGTTAAGTCTCACCCCCTTTCCTTAAGTCTCAAGCCTTATTAGGGTGGAAGAGTTTATCGGGAGGCTACAGCAGGTGTAGGTAGCGTTAGATGGTCTATGTGTTGCGCTTTCGAGAACTCGTGACCCGCTGCAGTTGTCGGCGTTGACCGAGGATGCGCGGAGGTTGGGTGTCTAAGGAGTTGTGGGCGGGTTTGCGTTTGCTGTCGATGTTGACCAAAACGTGAAATACCACATGAATCAGCATTAAAGCTCAGCCGCCTCGTCCTAGTTATCGACAACGAGCGGTCAAGTGAACAGCTACGACTGGCAAAGTCATTGCAAGGTAGCCTCGATGCCAAAATAAGCCGGCCGGCGACGATTTGCACATTCTCTCTCGATCAACTCGAAAATGGGGTATTAAACTTAGGTGAAAATGATCTCGTCATCTGCCTGGCCGAAGTCAACCACAAGCCTCTGCTCACCAACCTGTCTGAAGAAGGCTTCGCATGCCTCCAGCACTTAACCAAGCAGGCACCCAAGCTACTTTGGACCACAGCCAGAAGGGTAGACGACACAGAGTACCCTGACTATAGTTTCGTACAGGGCTTCATGCGGTCTATCCGGGCCGAGCAACCTGATAGCCGCATCGTGACGATTGCCATTGAGGGGGAGCCGGACAATGCGACCTGTGCAGAGTTCATTGAGAGCGTCGTCCTCGCTGCGTTTGACTCGCCGTCATCCAAAGAGGTGGAGTACATGATCCGAGACGGCCTCATCATGACGGGCAGGGCTATTGAGGATGTGATTGGAAATGGCGTCCTTGAGCCCCTCCTCTCTCCGAAGCTACAGCTGAAACCCTGGGCCGACGGGCCAGCTCTGCAGCTCTCACTAGGTACCCCTGGCGCCCTAGAATCACTAAGATTCGACAAAGATTCTGTCCATGAGACGACTGACATTGGACCCCATGACGTTGAGATTGAAACTAAGGCCTGGGGTCTTAACCAATGGGACTCTCTGTCTGTGCTGGGCCAATTGGATGTTCAACATGAAGTGAGGCTGAGGAGCGACTGCGGAGGTGTTGTGACCCGACTTGGTCGTGACTGCGATCCGTCCATTCAGCTAGGCGACCGTGTCTGTATGATCACACAGGGTACCTTGTGCACATATGCTCGAGCACACGAGGCGGACATTGTCAAGATACCCGACGCCTTGTCGTTT
>Ga0164243_10016083_pt1 | contig 10286 bp, 9 predicted proteins | sample OricompcompostOP_FD_108781 | JGI IMG/M metagenome (GOLD analysis project Ga0164243, IMG submission 108781) | Organic Plus compost microbial communities from Emeryville, California, USA - Original compost - Organic plus compost (OP) | ecosystem: Engineered > Solid waste > Mixed feedstock >... | reverse complement strand
GTCAGCCCCGCCTCGACGGGTGCGGGCTCGCCCACCGTCGACATGCGGAAGGCCCCCACGGCGTCGGACACCGGCACGCCGAACACCGGTTCATCACCCGAGACCCCCTCTGACACAGCCACTTCGAAGGAGAACGGCGTGACGGACAACCCGACGAGCAGGATCGATCTGCACAAGAGCACGGCCGACGCCCCCGGTGCGTCGACGACCGGCATCTCGACCGCCGACCGCTGGACGCCGCCGGCGACACCGACCCCGGCCTACGACGAGATCGACGCCAAGCCGCCGTCGTGGGACCCGCTGGGCGCCGCTCCGTTCGCATGGGATCTCCCCGAGCCCTCATCCCCGGAACCGCCGCCCGTGCCGATCCGGCGCCGCCGGTCACCGCTCACGCTGGTGGTGCTGGGTCTCGCGGTGATCGTCGGCGCCATCGGCGCCGCCCTCAACCAGAGCGGAGTCGACTGGTTCACCGTCCCGCGCATCCTGTCGATGTGCCTCGCCGTGGTCGGCGTCGGCCTGGTCGTCGCCTCGCTGATGCGCCGCCGCACCGGTGAACACAGCACCGGGCTGGTGCCGGTCGCCATCCTGCTGGGCATCGCGACGATCGTCACCACGGCCGCGAGCGGGATCGCCGTCCCCGAGGGCGGGGTCGGCGACCGCACGTGGAAGCCATTGACGGAGAACGACATCCAATCCGAGTACCGGCTCGGGGTCGGGGAGATGACGCTGGACCTGCGGGAGGTCGATCTCACCTCGGACCGGCGCGTGGAGCTGCGCAACGGCATGGGCGTGATCGAAGTGCTCGTCGGAGACGACATGAACGTCCGCGCCAGCTGCAACACGGGGATCGGCAACATCACCTGCCCGAGCGGTCTCGACGGCGGACGTGACGGCACCGACGGCCCGGTCCTGGAGATCGACGCACACACCGGAATGGGAGAGGTCAAGGTCCTGCGATGAACGACGGCACCCACGACGAGACCATGAACCGCGAATCCACCCACCGCGCACCGGGCCTGGGAATCCTCGGCGTCATCGCGCTCGCGGTGGCCGCTTGGGGCCTCGCGGGCGGCCCGTCACTCCCCGACGCCGCCGACCTCGGCTGGATCGCCGTCGGCGTCGGCGTCCTGATCGGCCTGGTCCTCATCGTCTCCGGGGCACGGGCGCGCTGCTGATCGAGGCTCCCGACGACTCGGCGAGGGGAAACGGAAAAGCGTCAGGGCCGGCGAGATCTCGCCGGCCCTGACGCTTTCGTCATGCGGAGCGCGTCACTCCCACTCGATGGTGCCCGGCGGCTTGCTCGTCACGTCGAGAACGACTCGGTTGACGTCGGGGACCTCGTTGGTGATGCGCGTGGAGATGGTCTCGAGCACCTCGTAGGGCACCCGGGTCCAGTCCGCGGTCATGGCGTCCTCGCTGGAGACCGGGCGCAACACGATCGGGTGGCCGTAGGTGCGGCCGTCGCCCTGCACGCCCACGCTGCGGACGTCGGCGAGCAGCACCACGGGGCACTGCCAGATCTGGCTGTCGAGACCGGCCGCGGTGAGCTCCTCGCGGGCGATGAGGTCGGCCTTGCGGAGCGTCTCCAGACGGTCCGCGGTCACCTCGCCGACGATGCGGATCGCCAGGCCCGGCCCCGGGAACGGCTGGCGGGCGACGATCTCCTCGGGCAGGCCGAGCTCGCGGCCCACCGCGCGGACCTCGTCCTTGAACAGCAGGCGCAGCGGCTCGACGAGCGTGAACTCGAGGTCCTCGGGCAGTCCGCCGACGTTGTGGTGGCTCTTGATGTTCGCGGTGCCGCTGCCGCCGCCGGACTCCACCACGTCCGGGTACAGCGTGCCCTGGACGAGGAACTCGACCTTCTCGCCGGCCTCGGCCTCTTCGCCGAGCACCTCGCTCACCGCACCCTCGAAGGCGCGGATGAACTCGCGGCCGATGATCTTGCGCTTGGCCTCGGGGTCGGTGACGCCCGACAGCTCGCGCAGGAAGGTCTCCTCGGCGTCGACGGTGACGAGCTTGGCGCCGGTCGCGTTGACGAAGTCGTGCTGGACCTGTTCGCGCTCACCGGCCCGCAGCAGGCCGTGGTCGACGAAGACACAGGTCAGCCGGTCGCCGATGGCCCGCTGGACCAGTGCGGCCGCCACCGCGGAGTCGACACCGCCGGACAGGCCGCAGATGGCCCGGCCGTCGCCGATCTGGTCGGCGACGGCGTCGATGAGCGCGTCGGCGATGTTGGCGGCGGTCCAGGTGGCCTCCAGGCCTGCGACCTCGTAGAGGAAGCGCGTGAGGACCTGCTGGCCGTGCGGGGTGTGCAGCACCTCGGGGTGGTACTGGACGCCGGCCATCCGGCGCTCGAGGTTCTCGAAGGCCGCGACCGGCGCCCCCGGCGTCGAACCGGTGACGGTGAAGCCCTCCGGGGGACGCTGCACGGCGTCGTTGTGGCTCATCCAGACCGGCTGGGTGTCGGAGAGACCCTGGTGCAGGATGCCCTCGCCGTTGAGGCTCAGGGTGGTCCGGCCGAACTCCCGGCCGCCGGTGTTGGCGACCTCGCCGCCGAGCTTGGCGGCCATCGCCTGGAAGCCGTAGCAGATGCCGAACACGGGGACGTCGAGGTCGAGGAGTTCCGCGTCGAGGCCGGGCGCGTCCTCGGCGTACACCGACGCCGGTCCGCCCGAGAGGATGATCGCGACCGGATCCTTCGCCTTGATCTCCTCGATCGGGGCGTCGTGCGGGACCACCTCGGAGTAGATCCGGGCCTCACGCACTCTCCGGGCGATCAGCTGCGCGTACTGCGCTCCGAAGTCGACGACGAGAACGGGCCGGGGGCCCTCGAGGAAATCCTCTGCTGAAGAATCTGTCACCCGGTCGAGTCTAACGGGCGCCACGACGTGAAATACTTCGACACCGACATGACTGAATCCGCCAGCACCCCCGCCCGGTCGTCGGCGATCGCCGACCTCGCCCAGGTCGCCGTCTTCGCCGCCCTGATCGCCGCCCTGGGCCTGCCCGGGACCATCAACATCGGCACCAGCGGCGTGCCGATCACCTTCCAGACGCTCGGCGTGATGCTGGCCGGCGCGATCCTCGGACCGCGCAAGGGCACCCTCGCGGTGGTGCTGTTCATGGTTCTCGCGATCGCCGGCCTGCCGATCCTCTCCGGCGGCCGCAACGGACTGACCGCGCTCTCCTCTCCCACCGCCGGATACTTCGTCGGCTTCCTGCCCGCCGTCATCGTGATCGGCGTGCTCACCGCGCTGATGCTCGGCGTCGGCTCCCGGCCCCGCTACAACGTGCTGTGGGGCATCGCGATCAACGCCGTGGGCGGCATGGCGGTGATCTACCTGTGCGGTGTCATCGGCCTGGTCATCCGCACCGACCTGACCGTCTGGGCGGCGATCACCTCCAACGGCCCGTTCATCATCGGCGACGTCATCAAGGTCGTGGTGGCCGCGCTCGTCGCCGCGCAGGTCCATCGCGGACGGCCCGGACTCATCGAGCCGTGGCGTCTGCAACGCGCCCGCGGCTGATCGAGCCCGGTCCGCGCCGATGATCGAGTTCCGCAACGTCTCGCACTCCTACGACGATCGCGTCGTGCTGCGTGACGTCTCGTTGTCTCTCGCCGAGCGCCGCATCGGCATCGTCGGGGCCAACGGCAGCGGCAAGTCGACGCTGGCACGGATGATCAACGCGCTCGTGGTGCCCGAATCGGGCACGGTCGTCGTCGACGGGATCGACGTGGCCCGACACAAGCGCGAGGTCCGGCGACGCGTCGGGTTCATCTTCTCCGACCCCGACCGGCAGATCATCATGCCGACGGTCATCGAGGACATCGAGCTGTCGTTGCGCCGCACCGACCTCGGCAAGAAGGAGCGTGCCGCCCGCGCCCGCGAGGTGCTGGCCCGCTTCGGACTCGACGAGCACGCCGACCATCCCGCGCAGCGTTTGTCGGGCGGTCAGAAGCAATTGCTGGCGCTCGCGTCGATCTTCGTGACCGACCCGTCGATCATCGTCGCCGACGAGCCGACGACGCTGCTGGACCTGCGCAACACCCGGATGCTGACCGACGTCTTCGCGACGCTCGACGAGCAGCTGATCGTCGTCAGCCACGATCTCGACATCCTCGACGACTTCGACCGCGTCCTCGTGATCGACGACGGACGCGTGGTCGCCGACGACGCACCGGCCCCGGCGCTCCGCTTCTACCGGGAGCTGATGTCGTGAACGTCCTCGGCGTCTACCGTCCGGGCAACACGCTGCTCCACCGGTTGTCGCCGGGCGTGAAGTTCGTCGCCATGGGCGTGATCATCCTGGTCATGTCGCTGACCGTGCGCACCCTGCCCGCCCTCGGTGCGGCCACGGCCGGCGTCGCGGCGATCTTCGCGCTCGGCGGCATCGGACCGCTCGAGGCCTGGCGCCAGTTGCGGCCGCTGCTGTGGATGCTGGCGTTCATCTTCGTCTTCCAGGTGATCTTCACCGACTGGCAGCGCGCACTCGTGGTGTGCGGGCTCCTGGCGCTGTCGGTCGCCCTGGCGACCGTCGTCACGCTGACGACCCGCACCACCGACATGCTCGACGCGATCGTCCGCGGGCTGCGTCCGCTCGGCCGTCTGGGCGTCCGGACCGATCTCGTCGCCCTCGCGATGGCCCTCACGATCCGTTCCATCCCGTTGATGGTCGAGGTGGTGCGCGAGGTCGACGAGGCGCGCAAGGCCCGCGGGCTCCGACCGGGTCCGCGCATCCTCGTCGCGCCCGTGGTGCTCGCCGCGCTGCGCACCGCCGACGGGTTCGCCGACACCCTCACCGCGCGCGGCCTGGACTAGCGATTCGTAGAAGAAGTGCGCGCCATGTCCCCACTTCTTCTACGAAATCCCGTCAGGCGGGCCGGTTGACCGGGGTGATCGGCAGCCGCAGCGCGCCGGGCGCGTCCGCCGGGACGACCGGCGCGACGGGCGCGCTGGGTGCGATGCGCCGGTAGGCCTCCCCCTGCGCGGGCCGACGATCCTGCTCACCCTTGTTGGGCCACAACGCGATCGCGCGCTCGGCCTGGGCGCAGATCGTCAGCGACGGGTTCACGCCGAGGTTCGCCGAGACCGAGGCGCCGTCGGTGACGTGCAGGGTCGGGTAGTTCCACACGCGGTGGTAGGGATCGATGACGCCGTCGGCCGGGTTGTCGGAGATCGCGCAGCCACCGAGGTAGTGGGCGGTCAGCGGCATGTTGAGGATGTCGCCCCACGTGCCGCCGGCGATGCCGCGGTTCATCTTGGCCGCGATGCGACGGGTCGCCTCGTTGCCCTTGGGAATCCACGTCGGGTTGGGTTCACCGTGCCCCTGCTTGCTGGTGACGAAGCGCAGCGGGCCCAACTTCTTCACGTAGGTGGTCAGCGAGTTGTTGTTGTTCTGCATCACCAGGGCGATGACGGTGCGCTCGCTCCACCGGCGCACGACGAGCAGACGCACGAGCAGGAACGGGTTCTTCGCGACCTGCCTGAGGAACTGCCCGAACCGGTTGCGCCGGGTGCCGCCGTCGGTCAGCAGCGTCTGCAGGTAGGCGATCGCGTTGGAGCCCTTGCCATATCGCACCGGTTCGATGTGCGTGTTGGGTTCCGGGTAGAACGACGACGTGATCGCCACGCCGCGCGAGTAGTCGTGCTCGGGATCGACGCGCGAACCCATCGCACCGAGGATCGACTCGGAGTTGGTGCGCGTCAGCCGGCCCATCGCGTCCGAGATGTGCGGCAGCGTCGTGTATTTCGCATGATGCAGCAGACGCTGGGTGTTGAACGTGCCCGCGGCGAGGATCACCTGGTCGGCGGTGAACACCCGGCGCCGGCGTCCGATCGGTCCCCACGACGACGAGTGGTGGGCGCCGACCTCCCACGAGCCGTCGGGACGCTGGACCAGCGAGTCCACGGTGGTGCGGTCGATGATGGTGGCGCCGTTGCGTTCTGCGAGACCGAGGTAGTTCTTCATCAGGGTGTTCTTGGCGCCGACGCGGCATCCGGTCATGCAGGCACCGCACTCGGTACACGCCGTGCGCTCCGGACCGGCGCCGCCGAAGTACGGGTCGGGCACCGTCTCGCCCGGTTGCCCCTGCAGGCCGGTCTTGGCGCCGAAGAAGACGCCGACCGGCGTGGGGGTCACGGTGTCTCCGACGCCCATCTCCTCGGCGACCTCGGCGATGATGCGGTCGGAGTCGGTCACCGTCGGGTTGGTGACCACGCCCAGCATCCGGCGCGCCTGGTCGTAGTACGGGCCGAGCTCGTCCTCCCAGTCGGTGATGTGGCTCCACTGCGGGTCGGTGAAGAACGGCGTCGGCGGCTTGTAGAGCGTGTTGGCGTAGTTGAGCGAGCCCCCGCCCACGCCGGCGCCCGCCAGGATCATCACGTCCTTGAGGGCGTGGATGCGCTGGATGCCGTACAGCCCGAGCTTGGGCGCCCACAGCCAACGGTTGAGACGCCAGCTGGTCTTGGCGAACTCGTCGTCCTCGAAGCGACGGCCCGCCTCGATCACCCCGACGCGGTACCCCTTCTCCACCAGACGCAGCGCACTGACGCTGCCGCCGAAACCGGAGCCCACGATGAGGACGTCGAAGTCCGTGGCACTGGATCGCTTCTTCGCACGCATGACGACCATACTAATGGCCATTGTCACAAAGGATGACGCCGGTCACCCTTCGGCGCGCATACGCGTCGTCCCGACTCCGCGGGACGCCGGTGGAGGCGCTCAGGCGCGGACCGACAGCCCGACCTTCTGGAACTCCTTGAGGTCACAGTAACCCGCCTTGGCCATCGCGCGACGCAGGGCGCCGACGTAGTTGAGCTCGCCGAACGGATCGTCGGACGGACCGACGAGGACGCGCTCGAGGCTCGGGCGGTCGTCGTCGACCGCGACCTGCAGGAGCGAGCCGCGCGGAGTGTCGGGATGCGCGGCCGCCGACGGCCAGTACCAGCCGCGGCCCGGGGCCGAGGCGCACGCCGCCAGCGGCGTGCCGAGGACCGCGGCGTCGGCACCGCAGGCGATGGCCTTCACCAGGTCGCCAGAGGTGTGGATGTCGCCGTCGGCGATCACGTGCACATAGCGGCCGCCGGTCTCGTCGAGGTAGTCGCGACGTGCTGCCGCGGCGTCGGCGATCGCCGTGGCCATCGGCACGCCGATGCCCAGGACCTCGCCGGTGGTGGTCGCGCCGGCCGCCGAGCCGTAGCCGACGATCACGCCGGCCGCACCGGTGCGCATCAGGTGCAGCGCGGTGCGATGGTCGTGGACGCCGCCGGCGATCACCGGGATGTCGAGCTCGGCGATGAACGTCTTGAGGTTGAGCGGCTCGCGCGGGCTGCCGTCGCCCTGCGCCACATGCTCGGCCGAGATGATCGTGCCGTGCACGACGAGGATCTCGACGCCGGCCGAGAGCAACGCCGGGGTGAGCTCCGGGGCGTGCTGCGGGCTGACCCGCACCGCGGTGGTGACACCGGCCTCGCGCACCTGTGCGACCGCCTGGCCGAGCAGCTCGGGATCGAGCGGCGCGGCGTGCAGCTTCTGCAGGTGGCGCACGGCCGCATACGGGTCCGGGTCGTCGGCTGCGATGGCGACCAGCTCGGCGAGCTTGTCCTCGACATCGCGGTGCCGCGCCCACAGGCCCTCGCCGTTGATGACGCCGAGTGCGCCGAGCTTGCCGAGCTCGACGGCGACCGCCGGCGACACCAGCGCATCGGTCGGGTGACTCAGGATCGGCGACTCGAACCGGTAGGCGTCGATCTGCCAGGCCGTCGAGACGTCCTTGGACGAGCGGGTCCGACGGGACGGGACGATGCTGATGTCGTCCAGCTCGTAGGTCCGTCGGGCCGTCCGGCCCATGCCGATTTCGACGAGGTCACGCACCACTGCGCCTTTCTGCGGAGTTCAGCTGCACATCGACCCTACGGCGTTCCCGGTCGGCGGATGCGACCGGGAACCCCGCGGGAGACGTCAGCGGGAATAGTAGTTGGGTGCCTCGGTGGTCAGGGTGATGTCGTGCGGATGCGACTCCTTGAGCCCCGCGGCCGTGATCTGGACGAAGCGGGCCTTCTGCAGGTCGGTGATCGTCGACGACCCGGTGTACCCCATCGCCGCACGCAGGCCGCCGACGAGCTGGTGGATCACCTCGTTGAGCGCGCCGCGGAACGGCACCCGTCCCTCGATACCCTCCGGGACGAGCTTCTCCTCCTTGAGGACGTCGTCCTGGAAGTAGCGGTCCTTGGAGTACGACTTGCCCTGTCCGCGGCCCTGCATCGCGCCGAGCGAACCCATGCCGCGGTAGCTCTTGTACTGCTTGCCGTTGACGAGGACCAGCTCGCCCGGGGCCTCGGCGGTGCCGGCGAGCAGCGAGCCGAGCATCGCGGTCGACGCACCGGCCGCGAGCGCCTTGGCGATGTCGCCCGAGTACTGCAGGCCGCCGTCGGCGATCACCGGCACACCGGCCTTCTGGCACACCGCCGCGGCCTCGAGGATCGCGGTGATCTGCGGGGCGCCCACACCGGCGACGACGCGGGTGGTGCAGATCGAGCCGGGACCGACACCGACCTTCACCGCGTCCGCGCCGGCATCGACGAGCGCCTGGGCGGCCTCGCGGGTGGCGACGTTGCCGCCGACCACGTCGACGCGGTCGCCGACCTCGGCCTTGAGCTTGGCGACCATGTCGAGCACGAGCCGGTTGTGGGCGTGCGCGGTGTCGACGATGATCACGTCGACACCGGCGTCGACGAGCGCCATCGCACGGTCCCACTGCGGGCCGCCGGTGCCCACGGCCGCGGCGACGAGCAGACGGCCGTCGGAGTCCTTGGTGGCGTTCGGGTGCTGCTCGGTCTTGACGAAGTCCTTGACGGTGATCAGACCGGTCAGGCGGCCGTTGCCGTCGACGATCGGGAGCTTCTCGATCTTGTTGCGGCGCAACAGTCCCAGTGCGGCCTCGGCCGAGACGCCCTCCTGGGCGGTGATCAGCGGGGCCTTGGTCATCACCTCGGCGACCGGACGGTTCTGGTCGACCTCGAAACGCATGTCCCGGTTGGTGATGATGCCGACCAGCTCGCCCTTGTCGTCGACGACGGGCAGGCCGGAGATCCGGTAACGCGCACACATCGCGTCGACCTCGGCGAGAGTGTGGGTCGGCGAGCAGGTGACCGGGTCGGTGACCATGCCGGCCTCGGACCGCTTGACGGTCTCGACCTGCGAGGCCTGCGCCTCGATGGAGAGGTTGCGGTGCAGCACGCCCATGCCGCCGGCGCGCGCCATCGCGATCGCCATGCGAGACTCGGTGACGGTGTCCATAGCGGAGCTCACCAGGGGCACCTTCAGGGTCACGTTCTTCGTCACCCGCGAGGAGGTGTCCACCTCACTCGGGATCACGTCCGAGGCCGAGGGCAGCAACAGGACGTCGTCGAAGGTCAGGCCGAGCATCGCGACCTTGCCGGGATCGTCTCCACCGGTACGAACATGCGTCATCGGTCCATCGTATCGACTCGGCCGATGCGGCGATCGTCACACGTGCCGAAGGCCTCCGACGAGACGGGTTCCCCTGGTTCTCGCCGCGTCGTGACACCGTCCGCACGCGCGTCGTCCACACGTCGGATCCCTGGCGGATGCCTGCGGCGCGACACGGGTGATATCGGCTACCGTGGTGGTGTGCGTGACCACCTGCCACCCGGCCTCCCGCCGGACCCGTTCGCCGACGACCCGAGCGATCCCGCTGCCGCACTCGACAGTGTGGAGCCGGGTATCCCGTTGGACGAGAACGAGCGGCTGGCGGTCGAGGAGGACCTCGCCGATCTCGCGGTCTACGAGGCGCTGCTCGCCCATCGCGGCGTCCGCGGCCTGGTCGTCATGTGCGACGACTGCCACGAGGACCACTACCACGACTGGGACATGCTCCGGGCGAACCTCATCCAACTGCTGATCGACGGCACCGTGCGCCCGCACGAGCCCGCGGTCGACCCGAAGCCCGAGCACTACGTCACCTGGGACTACTGCCGCGGCTACGCCGACGCGCGCAACCACTTCGACGAAGGACGCTGACCGCACCGGTCCCGCGCGACCGGCACCAAACCAGACGACTGTGCCCGTACCTATACGGTACGGGCACAGTCGTCTGGTTCGTAGCGGCGCGCGATCAGCCGGGCTTGCGCTTGGAGGCATCGACGCCGGGGGGCGGCGACCACGGGAACGTGGGGAACTGCGCAGGTGTCCGACTCGCCGACGACGTGCTGGGCAACGACGGCTTGTCGGCCTTGGACTGACTCGGGGGCGACGTCGGCTGC
>Ga0164243_10016082_pt1 | contig 10286 bp, 8 predicted proteins | sample OricompcompostOP_FD_108781 | JGI IMG/M metagenome (GOLD analysis project Ga0164243, IMG submission 108781) | Organic Plus compost microbial communities from Emeryville, California, USA - Original compost - Organic plus compost (OP) | ecosystem: Engineered > Solid waste > Mixed feedstock >... | reverse complement strand
TTCGCCATCTTCCTGATGACGATCACCGGACCGGGCCTCGGCAACATCGTGCTCGTGATCGGCGCCACCAGCTGGCTCACGCTCTGCCGGCTCATGCGCGCCCAATTGCTCTCCCTGCGCGAACAGGAGTTCGTGACCGCCGCACGCAGCCTCGGGGCGAGCGAAACCTCGATCGCGGTGAAACACCTCTTGCCAAACGCCATCGCACCGATCATCATCGCGATTACATTGTCCATTCCATCCGCCATCTTCGCGGAAGCGGGGCTTAGCTTCCTTGGCATCGGCATCAACGAGCCGACCCCATCGCTCGGCAAGATGATCGCCGACAGCGCGCAGTACGTCCGGGTCTACTGGCATCTCGGCCTGTTCCCGACCATGTCGATCGCGCTGATCATGCTCGGGTTCTCCTTTGTCGGTGACGGGCTGCGGGATGCCCTCGACCCGCGTCAGATGTAGTGCCCGTAAAGCGGCGCTTCCGCCGATCGGGTCCCGGGTCCCTTGCAGATCATTCGCCCTATCGCATTCATCGAAAGGGAACACACGATGTCCTCAGACAAGCACCTCGACACGCTGACCGGCGGCATGCGGCCGCAGGACGCCGCATTCATCAAGCGCGGGTTCAGCCGCCGTTCGCTCCTCAAGGGAGCTGCCGCCGCCGGGATCGGCAGCACCTTCGCCTGGGCGCCGGGCGGCCTGATCGACCAGATCATGGCCCAGACGCCGACCGATGCCGCCACGCCGATGCCGCTCGTCCTGGCCGACGACGCCGCGCCGCTCGAGCAGCAGCTCTATCGCGTCACGTCCGACCCGGCCTTCGCCAAGTCGCTCGACTTCTACGAAACCGTCTATAACCGCGCAGGCGGCGCCGACCTCAACAGCGTGCCGCTCGTCCGCATCGATCGCAATTTCCAGATCATCCCCGGTGCCGCGACCGAATGGTCCAGCAACGATGATGGGACGGAGTGGACCTTCAAGATCCAGCCGGGCCTGATGTGGAGTGACGGCAATCCGGTCACTGCTGCCGACTACATCAAGACCTTCCAGTACTCCGCCGATCCCGAGCACGCATGGGACTTCACCTGGTTCTGGAGCGGCAACATCGTCAACTACACGGAAGCGGTCGACGGCAAGGTGAAGCCGGAGGAGATCGGCGTCACCCAGGGGGCGAACGAGCTGGAGGTCGTCTTCAAGACGATCGATCCCGCCCCGTATCTGCCCGCCAAGCTGCTCTACTCCATGCCGCTCTCCAAGGCGGCGCTCGAAGCGCACGGCGCGTTCTACAACAACAATCCCGCCACCGCCGTCTCCAGTGGGCCGTTCATTCTTGAGGAGTGGGTGCCGGACCAGTACGTCACGCTCAAGCGGAACGAGGCCTACAATGGGCCGCTGGTCGTGCCGATCCAGCGGATCATCGCCAAGCTCGCCGCCTCCAACACCGTCTTCACCATGTACCAGGCCGGCGAGATCGACACGATGGAGGGCATGGCGCCAGCCGACCTTCAGCTCGTGAAGGCCGATCCCGATCTCTCGGCGCAGCTTTACCAGGGCGTCGGCGACTTCGCCTGCTACTACCTCTTCTTCGACGTCACCAAGGCGCCGTTCGACAACCTGAAGGTCCGTCAGGCCTTCAGCCACGCCGTCGACCGCGAGGCAATGCACAAGGCAATCTGGGACACCCAGGCGATCCCGGCTCCCAGCTACCTCGCCCCTGGCTTCCCGGCCTCCAACGTCGAGGGCCTGCAGGATATCCAGAAGTTCGACCCCGATATGGCCAAGCAGCTCCTCTCCGAGGCCGGCTTCCCGGATGGCAAGGATTTCCCGAAGCTGGTCATCTCCCAGCGCGGCGGCGCGGCGCCGCTCGAAGTCGCGACGGTGCAGGCCTGGGGCTCGATGATCAAGGACAACCTGGGCATCGACAACGAGATCCAGACCGTCGACCGCCAGGCCTTCTATGATGATATGAAGTCCATCCAGTGCGGATTCGTCTCCTACGGCATGGATTACCTCGATCCCTCGAACATGCTCGGCGTCTGGCTCTCCGGTGGCCGCCACAGTTGGTCGAACGCCGACTTCGACAAGGCCGTGAAGGAGGCCACGGTCTTCCTTGGTGACTCGGACGAGCGGATCAAGATGTTCCAGGACGCCGAGAAGATCCTGGTTACCGACGTTCCGGCCGTCTTCACGTTCTTCAACAAGCCCAACCAGCTTGCCAAGCCATGGATGAAGGGCCCCGCGCTGGAGCCTGACGACAATGGCATCACCGCCATCCACTGGCCCGGCTATGCCACCATGAGCACCGTCCCCGAGGAGCTGTACATCGGCAGTGACGCGCCGGCCGACCGGAGTTAGGGCATCCCCGGCGCCTGACCGACGGTCGCAGGCTCGGGCGCGCGGGAATCGGTGTTCCGGCGCGCCCCTTCTCCCTGATATCTCGTGCGGCGGGCATTGTGCGGCGATCCATTCGCCTGCACAATGCCCGTCAATCGTTTCCGGCTGCCCATCCGCCCCTGCTCACCCGAGGATTCCTGCCCAATGGCCACCGAGACCCTGGATACACCCGTGTCGCCCGAAGCGATCGAATCGCCGGAGGAGCTCAAGCAGTTCTACCTGCTCGATCCCGACATCACCTTCCTCAACCACGGATCGTTCGGCGCCTGCCCGATCCCCGTCTTCGAGCAGTACCAGGCCTGGCAGCGCGAGTTGGAGCGGCAGCCGGTGCTCTTCATCGGACGCCGGCAAGATGGCCTGCTGAACGCCGCCCGCGCCCGGCTCGCCGAGTTCGTGCATGTCGAGCCCGATGATCTGGTCTACGTCACGAACGCAACCGTCGGGGTGAACATCGTCGCCCGCTCCATCGCCCTGGAACCCGGCGACGAGGTCCTCGGCACCAGCCTGGAGTACGGCGCCTGCGACCTCACCTGGAAGCACCTGTGCGCAAAGGCAGGGGCGACCTACATCCGGCAGGATATCCCCGTCCCCTTTACCACCCAGGAGGCGATCGTCGAGGCGCTGTGGCAGGGCGTCACACCGCGGACGAAGGCGATCTTCCTCAGCCATATTACGTCAGGCACCGCGGTCATCCTGCCGGTGGAGGCGATCTGTGCGCGGGCGAGGGCGGAAGGCATCCTTACCGTCATCGACGGCGCCCATGCGCCCGGGCAGGTTCCGCTCGATCTGACGGCGATGGGCGTGGATATCTATACCGGCAACTGCCACAAGTGGCTTCAGGCGCCGAAGGGGGCGGCCTTCCTCTACGTCCGCCCGGAGCACCAGTCGTGGATCGAATCCGAGCCAATCAGCTGGGGCTGGGCACGCGAAGACCATACCTTCGTCACCCGCAATCAGGGGCAGGCCACCCGCGACGTCTCTGCCTATCTCTCGGTGCCGGCGGCGATCGACTTCCAGCAGGAGCACAACTGGCCCGCCGTGCGCGCCCGCTGTCACGCGATGCTGGCCGCGTTCCGCGACCGAATGCATGCGCAGCTCGGCACGGAGCCGTTCTATCCTTCGTCGCCGGAGTGGTTCAGCCAGATGGCGCTGGTCTCCGTGCCCTCGACGCTGGATGCCGCGACGCTCCACACCAGGCTCTACGAGGAATTTGGGGTGGAGATCCCGGTCACCATGTACGGGGATCGGATGTTCGTTCGTGTCTCCGTCCAGGGCTATACCAGCGAGCACGACCTCGCAACCCTGGAGGCCGCCTTGCTCACGATCTATGACGAGGCCGCGTAACGGCGTCGGGCGATGGCAACGCCCCTGCAGGCATGCCAGAATTGCGCCGGGCAAAACCCGGCCATGCAGGGCTTGCCTGCGCGATGCCGGACCGGGCCGGTACGCTGGATCACACACGGGAGAATATCGATGACGAAACGTCTGGTCCTGATGGTAGGCCTGCTCATGAGCCTCCTGATAGCATCGACATCCCTCGTCGCTGCCTAGGCGGCGCCGAACGTCACCAAGATCGGCAAGGCTGTCGAGGCCACCGATATTCCAGCCCTGATCGACGGTCTCGCGGCACCGATTGCGACACGCGATCTTCCCGCCGACTTCACCGATGTGACCACGGTCGACATCACGTCGTCCAAGGACGTGAACGCGGCCACCTGCGTCTACGACGCAAGCACCCTGACCCTGGAAGGCGCCGCGGCCTATGAACTTGAGGTCGATCCGGAAGCCGGACCGTTCACCAAGGCCTGCGCCTCAATCAACTACCTCGTCTACACGAAGAAGGCGCTCGGGCTCGATCCGCTCGGCGATTTTAAATCAGGGCTTCTAGGTTCGCTCGACACGGAACCAGGCACCCCGGACGCCAATGGCGGGGTTGCGACATTGGAGGACACGACGGTCGCGGGCGCTGATGCCGTGCTCTTCACATACACGATCGAGAATGGCTCGCGAGCTGCCTCGGTCCAGATCCTTACCGTGATCGTGGGCAACGTGATCGTGCTCACCCAGATCCAGACCCAGGGCGATACCGTGATCGATGCGGAGACGCTCGCTCCCGTCTCGACCAGCCTGATGGAAGCGGCCATTACCCACCTCGGCGAGGTCGCGGACGAAGCAGCATAGCACCGGCTCGATCCCGAGGAACCGTGGCAGAGAGCGCCCAGTAGTCACGCCAGTCGAAGCGGCGCAGCCGCGCCCCGATGGCGAACATGAAGCGGGAGCGGGCATGATGCCCGCTCCCGCTTCGCATCGGACAGCGATGACTCCAGCCTAGGCCCGGGCGGCCATTGCGTCCTGCAAGAGTCCCGGCACCTTCGACGGGCTGTCAGCGACGCGCACGCCCGCATCCTCCAGCGCCGCGATCTTGTCGGCGGCGGTGCCAGCACCTCCGGAGATGATCGCGCCAGCGTGGCCCATGCGCTTGCCCTCCGGCGCCGTTCGCCCGGCAATGAAGCCCGCCATCGGCTTGGTGACGTGCTCCTTGATGAACGCGGCGGCGGTCTCCTCGTCATTTCCGCCGATCTCACCGATCATCACGATCGCCTCGGTCTCCGGATCGTCCTGGAAGAGGCCGAGCACATCGACGAACGACGTGCCGATGATCGGGTCGCCCCCGATACCGACCGCTGTCGACTGGCCCATGCCAGCCTTCGTCAGCGCATCGACCACCTCATAGGTCAGCGTGCCGGAGCGGGAGACAAGGCCCACCTTGCCCGGCTTATGGATGAATCCCGGCATGATCCCGACCTTCGCCTGTCCCGGCGTGATGAGCCCCGGGCAGTTCGGCCCGATCAAACGCGAGCCCTTGTCCTTCACATAGGCATAGACCGGAACCATGTCATTGATGGCCATCCCCTCGGTGATGCAGACCACCAGGTCGATGCCAGCGTCGACGGCCTCATAGATGGCATCGGCGGCAAATCGGGCGGGGATGTAGATGATCGACGTGTTCGCCTGCGTCTCTTTCACCGCGTCGGCCACCGTATTGAAGACCGGTACACCGGCGACCTCTGCCCCGGCCTTGCCGGGCGTCACCCCGGCAACGACGTTCGTCCCATACTCGACCATCTGGGTGGTGTGAAACGAGCCCTCGCGCCCCGTGATGCCTTGCACCAGGAGACGGGTATTGCGATCGACGAGAATGCTCACGGAAATCCCCCTCATCGTGCGCGAGCGTGCCTCTCCGGCCCGCCGCGCGTGGCATCGTCTCAGGCGGCTGCGGCAACCACGGCGGCGGCGGCTTCGTCCATCGTATCGACGGCGGTGAGGCCAGACTCGGCCAGGATCGCCTTGCCCTCTTCCGCGTTTGTGCCGGAGAGCCGCACCACGATCGGCACCGTCACGCCGACGCGCTCCATCGCCTCGTGAATGCCCTTCGCCACGACATCGCCCCGGGTGATGCCGCCGAAGATGTTGATGAGGATCGCCTTCACATTCGGATCAGCCGTGACGAGCGAGAACGCCTTCGCGACCTGGTCGGCCGACGCACCGCCGCCCACATCGAGGAAGTTGGCCGGATCGCCGCCGTGCAGCTTCACGGCGTCCATCGTCGCCATCGCGAGGCCCGCACCGTTCACGATGCAGCCGATGTTGCCGTCCAGCTTCACGAAGGAGATGCCGCTGCGGCGCGCATCGAGCTCGGTCGCGTTCTCCTCGACCATATCGCGCAACGCCTCGACATCCGGATGCCTGGCCAGCGCGTTGTCGTCGAAGCTCATCTTCGAATCGAGCGCCTGGAACTCGCCGTCCTTCGTGAGGATCAGCGGGTTGATCTCCACCAGCGTCGCGTCCTCTTTCAGGTAGACCTCGAACAGCGTCTGCGCGATCTTCGCGAAGGCGGCGACCTTGTCCGCTGGGAGGCCAAGATCGAAAGCGAGCTGGCGAGCCTGATAGGCGTGGAACCCCAGGTAGGGATCGCCCAAGGCCCGGATGATCTTCTCGGGCGCGACGCGCGCAACCTCCTCGATCTCGATGCCGCCCTCGGCACTCGCCATCACCAGGATCTTCCGGTTCGGACGGTCGAGCACCACGCCGAGGTAGAACTCCTTGTCGATCTGCGCGCCCTTGGCAATCAGCACGGTGTTGACGACATGACCGCGAATGTCCATCCCGAGAATCTGGCGCGCTGCCTCGGCCGCCTCCTCCGGGGAGTGGGCGAGCTTGATGCCGCCCGCCTTGCCGCGCCCGCCGGTATGCACCTGCGCCTTCACCGCCACGGTCCCGCCGAACTCGCGAGCAGCCGTCGCCGCGCCCTCCGGCGTCGTTGCGACCTTGCCGGGGTTCACCGGCACGCCGTAGCGCGCAAGGATTTCCGCCGCCTGGTATTCATGGACATTCATGGGCCGTTGTGCTCCTTTTCCGGGCATCCGGCGGATCGGCAACTCCCCTGTTGCGCATCCAAACTCCGCGGACGTGGCCGTGTCCTCAATCATTCGCGATCCTAGCACAGCCTGCGCCAACATCCCCGAAATCCGCGCTCATGACCGGCAGGTGCCTCCGGTCGCGGAGCTTGTGGCCCGCGACCGGAGGCACCGACGTCCGTCGCGCCCGTTCCAGTGGAAAATCCAGGAGTAGGCATCGTCGCGCGCTCGCCATGCGTGCTACAATCGCGCTACACGGGACGTCTCCATAGGCAGCGCTCGTCGGGCGTACGGGAAAGTGGCCGTCGCTCGGGCGGGGATTCGTTTCGCGCATGCTGTACGCGGTTGGTTCATAGCAAGATGGCGCGGGCACCCCGCCCGGCCAGAGAGGTTCAGTCTGAATGAGCGAACGAACGCTGACCTGCCGCGACTGCGGCCAGGAGTTCGTCTTTACCCTCGGTGAGCAGGAGTTCTACACCCAGCGCGGGTTCTCGGAGCCCCAGCGCTGTCCGGCATGCCGCCAGGCACGCAAGTCCCAGCGCAACCAGGGCGGCGGTGGCTACGACAGCTACAGCTCCGGTGGCGGCGGCTATTCATCCGGCAATGGCGGTGGCTATGGCGGCGGACGCGAGCGCAGCTACGACAGCGGCCCGCGCCAGCTCTATCCGGCCACGTGCTCGGAATGTGGGAAGCCGACCGAGGTTCCCTTCAACCCGTCGCCGGGCAAGCCGGTCTATTGCCGGGAGTGCTACCAGTCCAAGCGGCAGAGCTCGTCCTACAACCGCTGGTAACCGATTCGGTCGCCTGCGCACGCAGCATTCGGCCAGCATGGGAAACGGGGAGGCATTCCGCCTCCCCGTTTCCCATGCTGGCCCGCACCCGCTCTGGTACCCTGTTCCCGCCGGCATTCGCCATGCCGTCCTGCCCGACATCGTCCACACGAGAACATCGAGTCAGCGAATGCCATCAGATCCCGCAGCCCCAGGTTTCCACGATCCGAGTGTCCTGCCGCCCCTCGTCCTGGCCGGCATGCAGGTGGATCTGCGCCGTCATCAGGTCGCGAACCGCGAGGCCTTCGTTCGCTGGTATGGCGATCCCGAGATCGCGGAGATGCTCCGTCACGACCTGACACCGCTTTCCCCGACCCGGGCAAAGAACTATTTCGACTCCGTGATCCTGCCCCAATCCGCCCGCGGCACGTGCTGGGCGATTCACGAGCACGACAATGGCCGGCTGATCGGCATGACGGCCGTTACCGATATCCACGGCGACGGCTCATGCTTGTTCCGGATCGTGATCGGAGAAAAGGATGTCTGGGGCCGCGGCTTCGGGACCGAAGCGACATCCCTGGTAGCCGACGTCGTGCGGGACGACCTCGGCTTGCGCCGCATCCGGCTGGAAGTCTTCCGCCACAACGCCCGGGCCCGGCGCGCCTATCAACGGGTCGGCTTCCACGAAACCGGCGAGCACAGCGAGTGGATTGCCGATCGTCAGCAGCGGCTCGACGTCGTCGAGATGGCGCTCGACCTGGTGGCTGATGGCCAGACCCGGACGCGAGAGAATCCTGGACAATAACTCACGCCTGGCGTCGCACCTTGACTACTGTCGGCCCGGAATCAGGCCGAGAGCCGTTGCAAGGCGCTCGCCAGTGCCTCCCGCGTCTCGTGGCTGAGCTGCAGCAGCTCCAGGCGGGCATCTTCGTCCAGGCCGATCCGGGCGAAGATGGCGTCGAGGTTGCCGTCCACCTTCCGGGCATGCTCCTCCTCGGTGCGCAGGGCGCTGAGGTCGGAGCCGAGCGCATCCGCAATACGATCGAGCACATCGTAGGACGGCACCGTCAGCCCGCGTTCGATCCGGCTCAGATGCGACGGCGAGATGCCGGCTTCATCGGCCAGGGTGTTGAGCGACATAGACAGCTGATGTCGGCGATTCTTGATCGTCGGGCCGATCCGCTGGCGAACCTGACCCGCCCCATTTCCGAAGTGAGCAACCAATGTCGTGAACCTCCGTGCATTCAGCCCGTCGTGGCCCCTCGTTCCAATCCGGAAGCGCCCATGCGGGCGTACCCCACCCTCCGGCCGGGACGACGTGGCGGACCCAGCGCCCCCCAAAGGGGATATGGAGCCCTGTCTCCGGCCATCCAGAGCCGACCCGGAACGATCCAATCGGCATGCCCACCTGCCGTTAACCAATAGTACTAGGACTTCTCGGAAAAAGAAAGCCGTTGGCACCATCTTTTCTCCGCAAGACTCTCGCGGACGTGAGAACGTTGCGTAGGCCCCTCCCGCCACGCCCGCGATGGTGGCACTTCGCGTGCGCGGCTGGCTCTGCCCGCTCACACCGGAAGCACGAAAAACGGAGGCCGGGTGTCCTGTAGTACAGTCAGAGGCGCCAGGCTACTCGTTCGTCCGACGTTCCGAACCGGGGGAAGAGGTGCCCCGCCCGTCGGCACTCGCGGACCACACAAGAGGCTACAGACCACTCCATGGGCATAGAAGTCGTCATCGTTCTTCTCCTGATCGTCGCCAACGGTCTGCTCTCCATGTCGGAACTCGCCATCGTCTCCGCCCGGTCCGCCCGCCTCAAGCAGATGGCCGATCAGGGGAACAGCGGCGCGGCGATCGCCCTGGTCCTTGCCGCCGAGCCAAATCGATTCCTCTCCACCGTCCAGATCGGGATCACTCTGATCGGCGTCCTGAATGGTGCCTTCGGTGGCGCGACGCTCTCCCGCCCCATCGCCGACCTCCTGGCCAGGGTCCCGGCGCTCTCGTCCTCCGCCTCGCAGATCGCACCGATCCTCGTCGTCCTCGTCATTACCTACCTGTCGCTGGTCATCGGCGAACTGGTGCCGAAGCGCCTGGCCCTGAGAAGCCCGGAGCGCATGGCGGCGTTGATGGCGCCCGTCCTGGCTGGCCTCTCGAAGGTGATGGCTCCGGTCGCCGCGCTCCTGGCCTACTCGACCGATCTCGTGCTGCGCATCTTCGGCCCCGAGCGCACCGATGAGAACCAGGTGTCAGAGGAGGAAATCGAACTCCTGATCCAGCAGGGCACCGAGGCCGGCGTGTTCCACGAGGCCGAGCTGCGCCTGGTGGAAGGCGTGTTCGACGTCGGCGAACGCAGTGTCGGAGAGCTGATGACACCGCGTCACGCCGTCGATGTCCTCGACCTGTCCCGTACTTCCGAGGAGAACCGGGAGACGATGCGCCTGCACCCGCACAGCCGCTATCCGGTTTGCGATGGCAGCGTGGACAACATCGTCGGCGTCGTCTCCACCCATGAGCTCTGGCGCCGCCAGATCGGCGGTGAATCGACCGATATCCGCCAGGCGATGCAGCCAGCGCTCTTCGTGCCCGAAATCTCACCCGTCTTCACCGTGATCGATCAGATGCGCACATCCCGCCACGCCATGGCGATCCTCATCGACGAATACGGCGGGTTCGACGGCATCATCACCTTCAACGACATCCTCTCGGATATCGT
>Ga0164243_10016081_pt1 | contig 10287 bp, 11 predicted proteins | sample OricompcompostOP_FD_108781 | JGI IMG/M metagenome (GOLD analysis project Ga0164243, IMG submission 108781) | Organic Plus compost microbial communities from Emeryville, California, USA - Original compost - Organic plus compost (OP) | ecosystem: Engineered > Solid waste > Mixed feedstock >... | reverse complement strand
GTCGAGGAGTTCCTCGACGGTCCGGAGTGCTCACTGTTCGCGCTCTGCGACGGCTCGACGGCGCGCGCCCTGCAGCCGGCGCAGGACTTCAAGCGCATCCACGACCGCGGCCGCGGCCCCAACACCGGCGGGATGGGCTCCTACACGCCGCTCACCTGGGCGCAGCCCGACCTCGCCCAGGTCGTCCTCGACACGGTCGTGCAGCCCACCCTCGACGAGATGGCGCGTCGCGGCACGCCGTTCGTCGGCTGCCTGTACGTCGGTCTCGCGCTCACCGCCGCGGGCCCGCGCGTGATCGAGTTCAACGTCCGCTTCGGTGACCCCGACATCCAGCCGGTGCTGGCCGTGCTCGACTCCCCGCTCGGCGAGCTGCTGCTCGCCGCCGCCGAGGGCCGGCTGGCCGAGGTCGAGCCGCCGCGCTTCCGCGACGCCGCTGCGGTGACGGTCGTGCTCGCCTCGGCCGGCTACCCCGAGAGCTCCTCGAAGGGCGACGTCATCACCGGGGTCGGCGCCGCCAACGGCGTCCACGACGTCGACGTCATCCACGCCGGCACCGCGGTGGTCGACGCGCCCGAGCCCGGTGACCGTGGGCACCAGCACCTGGTCACCGCCGGCGGCCGGGTGCTCGCGGTGCGGGCCGTGGGCTACGACGTGGCCGACGCGCGCAGCCGGGCGTACGCCGCCGCCGACCTGATCCGTTTCGACGGCATGCAGCGCCGCTCCGACATCGCGGCCGAGCCGCTGGGCGTGGTCGAGGGCGCCGCCGTGCTCGACGGCTGAGAGCCGCTGCTCCCACCCGGGGAGCCCGAGGCGTGTGAGCGCCGCGGGCTCCCCGTGGTCATTTCGAGGACGGTGCCGGCGTACGCCTGGCGCACAGCACAACGGCCGGGCGACCGTTTGTGATCACAGCACAGATCTGCCGCGTCAACCCCTACGCACGTTGACGTACGTCACATCTGACCCGAGAGTCTGCGAAAAGCAACGCCGAACTCAGTTTCAAGTTTCGGCTCCCCCGGTCCCTCGTAAGGAAGTCCTGATGTCCCAGCGATCCATGCCACGCAGCTTCAAAGCCCTGATCCCGCTCTCGGTCCTCGCGCTCACCCTCTCCGCGTGCGGCGGCGGTGCGGGCGGCGGTGACGGCGACGGCGGCACGATCACGATCGGCTACTCGGGCCCGCTCTCCGGTGGTGCCGCGATCTACGGCGAGAACGCCCTGACCGGCATCGAGATGGCCGTCGACACCCTCAACGAGCAGGGCGTCGAGGTCGACGGCGAGAAGTACACCGTCGAGGTCGAGTCGCTCGACGACCAGTACCTCCCCAACAACGCCGCCACCAACGCCCAGCGGCTGGTCGAGCAGGACGACGCCACCGTCGTCTTCATCCCGCACTCCGGCGGCATCCTGGCGGCCCAGCAGCTCAACGAGGGCCGCACCCCGTTCATCATCGGGGCGTACTCCTCCGACCCGGCGATCCTGGAGTCCGGCAACAAGCTCTCCAACATGATCCCGCCGAACTTCAACGGCTACGGGCCGCCCTTCGTCGAGCAGACGATGGGCAAGTTCGGCAAGCGGCTCGGCATGCTCGGCACCGAGTCCGAGTACGGCCAGAACTGGGCCAAGCTGGTCTCGGAGGAGTGGGAGAAGCAGGGCGGTGAGGTGCTCACCGACAACGGCGTCGACTACTCGACCGTGACCGACTACGCCTCCACCGTCTCCAAGACCCTCTCGGAGAACCCCGACGTCATCTTCGTCGGCGGCCCCTCGCAGCCGACCGCGCTGGTCATCCAGGAGGCCCGCGAGCAGGGCTTCAAGGGCGGCTTCATCGTGATGGACCAGGCCAAGTTCGAGGAGATGGAGCTCTTCACCGACCCGAAGAACCTGGTCGGCTCCGTCGGCGTACGCCCGGCCCGCGACGGTGACGACCCGGGCGTGCCGGAGTTCCACAAGCGGTACGCCGAGGAGATCACCGACGAGAAGCCGGCGACCTCGGAGGTGGCGTACCACTTCCAGACCACGGCCATCTACGTGAAGGCGATGGAGATCGCCGGCACCGTCGACGACCCGGAGGCGATCGAGGAGGCGCTGCCCGAGGCGCTCGAGCAGGTCGACGACACCTTCAAGGTCTCGGAGTACCCCACGACGGTCAACGACAAGGTCCACTTCATCTCCGAGAACCTCGAGGCCGTCTTCTACGAGGGCAAGGACAAGTACACGCTGTTCCCCGTGCCCGCCCCGGAGGAGTGAGCCGTGGACCTCTTCCTCCAACAGCTCGTCAACGGGCTCGCGCTCGGCGGCGTCTACTGCCTCGCCGCGGTCGGCCTCTCGCTGGTCTTCGGCGTGCTCCGCATCCCCAACCTGGCGCACGGCGCGCTCTACATGAGGGGCGCCTACGGCACCTACTACGCTATGACCGCGCTGGGGGTGCCGTACGTCGCGCCCATCGGCATCGCCGCCGTCGTGCTGGCGGCCGTGGGTGTGGGCATGGAGCGGCTGATCTTCCACCCGCTGCGCAACAGCCCGCACACCCACCACATGATCGCCGCGATCGGTGCGATGTTCTTCTTCCAGTCGCTCATCCAGGCCATCTGGGGCGCTGACTTCCGGCAGATGCCGTCGCCCATCTCCGGCACGCTGAGCCTGGCGGGGGCGCAGATCTCCTGGCAGCGGATCGTCATCATCGTCGCCGCGGTCGCGATCCTCGCCCTGCTCGCGGTCTTCATGAAGCGCTCGGTGCACGGTCAGTCGATCGAGGCCATCGAGCAGGACCGCACCGGCGCGTCGCTGGTCGGCATCAACCCCGACCGGGTCTCGATGCTGACCCTCGGCCTCGCGGCGGCGCTGGCCGCGGTCGCCGCCGGCCTGGTCGCGCCGCTCAACCTGCTCTCGCCGACGATGGGCGCGGCGCTGGACATGAAGGTCTTCGCGATCATCATCCTGGGCGGGCTCGGCTCGCTGCCGGGTGCGATCGTGGGCGGCTTCGTCCTCGGCATCGCGGAGGCGATGGCGAGCACGTACATCTCCACCGGTGTCAGCGAGGCGATCGCCTTCGTTCTGCTCGTCGGGGTGCTCGCGATCCGCCCGACCGGCCTGTTCTCCCCGGCGGTGTCGCGATGACGGCCCCCGTGACGGCAGGACGCCGGCCCGCACAGCGGTCACGCTGGCTGGTGCTCGGGCTCGGCGTGGTCGGGGCGGTCGTGCTGCTCGGCGCGCCGGCCCTGCTGACCGAGAGCGACTACACCCTGCGGCTGATGACGATGGCCCTGGTGTACGCCATCGCGACGTACGGCATGAACGTGATCCTCGGCTTCACCGGCCAGCTCTCGCTGGCGCACGCCGGCTTCTTCGGCATCGGGGCGTACGTCACGGGCATCCTCACCGTTGACCACGACTGGTCGTTCTGGGCGGCGTTCGTGGTCTCGGTGGTGGTCACGGCGGTCACCGGCTTCCTCGCGGGGCTGCTGGCGCTGCGTACCAAGCAGGAGTACTTCGCGATCTACACGATGGCGACCGGTTTCATCGTCTACCTGGTGATCAGCCGGTGGTCCGACGTCACCCACGGCCAGCAGGGCCTCATCGGGGTCAAGCTGCCCGAGGGTGGTGACCTGGTCGACTTCGCCGAGCCGAGCGCGATGTACTACCTGTGCCTGGCGTTCCTCGCCGTGGCGGTCTACGCCACCTGGGCGATCCGGCGCTCGACGGTGGGGCGCACCCTCATCGCGATCCGCACCTCCGAGGACCTGGCCAAGTCGATCGGCGTCAACGTCGGGCTCAACAAGCAGCTCGCCTTCGCCGCCTCGACCACCATCGCCGGCACGGCCGGTGCCCTGTACGCCACCACGATGGGCTTCATCGGGCCGTCGGTCTCCTCGGTCAACATGACCTTCGAGATGCTGATGTTCCTGCTCATCGGGGGGATGGGCACCGTCTTCGGGCCGATCATCGGCACCTTCTTGGTGGTGTTCCTCTTCGAGCTGATGCAGGACTTCCAGGCGTACCGGTTCCTCGTGATCGGCCCGGTGATCGTCGCGCTGGTCATCTTCGCCCCGCGCGGCATCGCCGGCTACTTCCAGAAGGTGGTCGCCCGGTTCGTCGACGCCCCGAGCGAGGCCACCACCAAGACGGTCAAGACCCGCACGGGTGAGGGCGACGGCGTGGTGCCTGCCCAGCGCGCGGCGGTCCCACCTGCACTCACGAAGGAGGCGCGATGAGCCTGCTCGAGACCCGAGGGCTGGGCAAGCGGTTCGGCGGCCTCGACGCCGTCAAGGACGTCAGCCTCGACGTGGAGGAGGGCAAGATCACCGCGGTGATCGGGCCCAACGGCGCCGGCAAGTCGACGTTCTTCAACCTGCTGGCGGGGTTCTACGCCCCGACGTCGGGGACGGTCCGCTTCCGCGGCGAGGACATCACCGGGATGGCGCCGCACAAGACCGTCAAGCGCGGCATCGCGCGTACGTTCCAGACGACCCACCTCTTCGACGACTCCACGGTCCTCGAGAACGTCCTCGCCGGCCGTGTCGTGCGGTCGAAGGAGAACGTCTTCGACGCGGTCTTCCGCACCCCGCGCAGCCGGCGCGAGGAGCGGGCGAACCTCGACGCGGCGTGGGAGGCGCTCCACTTCACCGGCATCGAGGACTTCGCCCACGACCCGGCGGGCGCGGTGCCGCAGGAGGTGCAGAAGCGGACGGCGGTCGCGCTGGCGCTGGCCACCGAGCCGACGCTGCTGCTCCTCGACGAGCCGGCCGCCGGCATCACGGAGGAGGAGACCGAGAGCTTCGGGACCCTGGTGCGGCAGATCGTCGCGCGCGGCGTCACGGTCTGCCTGGTCGAGCACAAGATGTCGATGATCATGAGCCTGGCCGACCACATCCTCGTCCTCGAGCGCGGGCAGACCCTCGCCGAGGGGACGCCGGCCGAGATCCAGGCCGACCCGCGGGTCATCGAGGCGTACCTCGGCACGGACGACGAGGACGACGCCGCGGCGGCCGGCCAGAGCACCGGCCAGAGCGCCGTCCAGAGCACTGTGGAAGGGAGGGCCTGATGCTGGAGGTCACCTCGGTCAGCACCGGCTACGACGCCGTCAACGTGCTGGAGGACATCACCATCTCCGCACCGGCCGGCGAGCTCACCGTCATCCTGGGGGCGAACGGGTCGGGCAAGTCGACCCTGTTCCGCACCATCTCGGGGCTGCTGCGGCCCCGGTCGGGCACGATCACGTTCGCGGGCAAGCCGATCCACAAGGCCAGCCCCAACGCGATCGTCAAGGCCGGCGTCGCGCACGCCCCGGAGGGGCGGCACCTCTTCGCGCGGATGCCGGTGGAGAAGAACCTGGTGCTCGGCGCGTACACCAAGCACCGCGACAAGGCGCGCACCCAGCGCAGCCTCGAGCGGGTGTACGACCTGTTCCCGATCCTCGCCACCAAGCGGCGCGACCCGGCCGGGTCGCTGTCGGGCGGCCAGCAGCAGATGGTCTCGATCGGCCGCGCCCTGATGGCCGACCCGAAGCTGCTGGTGCTCGACGAGCCGTCGATCGGCCTGGCGCCGCTCGTCACCCAGGAGGTGATGGCGGCCGTGGCCGAGGTCAACCGCTCCGGCATCGCAGTGCTGCTGGCGGAGCAGAACGCTCGGCTGGCGCTGCGCATCGCGCACACGGCGTACGTCCTCTCCGAGGGTCGGGTGGTGCAGCAGGGCCCGGCCGCCGAGCTGATGCAGAACGCCGAGATCCAGAAGGCCTACCTCGGGGTCTGACGGGTGCGCGGAGACAAGGGACGTCGGACCCGGGCCGACCTCATCCTCGCCGCCCGGGAGGTGTTCGCGGAGAAGGGCTACTTCGATGCCCGGCTCTCCGACATCACCTCCCGGGCGGGCTGTGCCACCGGGACGCTCTACACCTACTTCCGCAACCGGGAGGAGGTGCTCGGGGCGGTCATCGACCACGCCACGGCCGAGCTGCTCGAGATCGACCACGGGCGGCGGCGCGAGCCCGGCGGCCCGGCCGACCCGCTCAGCCGGATCCGCCAGGGCAACCGCGACTACGTCGAGGCGTACGCCCGCAACGCCGACCTGATGCACCTGATGGAGCAGGTCGCCCACATCGACCCGCGGATCCAGCAGATGCGGCTCGACCGGGCGGCACGCTTCGTGGAGCGCAACAGCCGCAGCATCCTGCGCTGGCAGGACCGCGGCCTGGTCGACCCCGCGCTCGACGCCCGCTTCACGGCGCGGGCGCTGAGCGCGATGGTGAGCCGGATCTGCTACAGCATCTACGTGGACTCGCCCGACGAGGAGTACGCCGAGCCCGAGGGCCAGGTGCGGCTGGCCGACCAGCTGACCACGATCTGGGCGAACACGCTGCGGCTGTCGCCGGCGGCCGGTGAGGTGCCGACCGGCGGAGCGCGGGGCGAGGAGGTGCCCGCCGCCCGTGGGGCCGTGGGGGCGGGCTCGTGGGAGAATCCGTCCTCGTGACGGTTCCCAACGTTCTGGCCACCCGCTACGCCGCCTCCGACCTCGCCGGGATCTGGTCGCCCGAGCACAAGATCGTGCTCGAGCGGCAGCTGTGGATCGCCGTGCTCAAGGCCCAGCGCGACCTGGGCATCGAGGTGCCCGACGGGGTCGTCGAGGCGTACGAACGCGTCGTCGACCGGGTCGACCTCGGCTCGATCGCCGCGCGCGAGCGGGTCACCCGCCACGACGTCAAGGCGCGGATCGAGGAGTTCTCGGCGCTCGCCGGCCACGAGCACATCCACAAGGGGATGACCAGCCGCGACCTGACCGAGAACGTCGAGCAGCTGCAGGTGCTCTCCTCGCTGCGCCTGGTGCGCGACCGGGCGGTCGCCGCGCTCGCGCGGCTGGGCCGGCTGGCTGCCGAGCACCAGGCGACCGTGATGGCCGGCCGCTCGCACAACGTCGCGGCACAGGCCACCACGCTCGGCAAGCGGTTCGCCACCGTCGCCGACGAGATGCTGGTGGCGCTGCAGCGGCTCGAGGAGCTCATCGCGCGCTACCCGCTGCGCGGCATCAAGGGCCCGATGGGCACCGCCCAGGACATGCTCGACCTGCTCGACGGCGACGAGGCCAAGCTCGCCGAGCTCGAGGCGCGGGTCGCCGCCCACCTCGGCTTTGAGCGGACCCTCACCAGCGTGGGCCAGGTCTACCCCCGCTCCCTCGACTTCGACGTGGTCTCGGCGCTGGTGCAGCTGGTCGCCGGGCCGTCCAACCTCGCCACCACGATGCGGCTGATGGCCGGCAACGAGCTGGTCACCGAGGGCTTCAAGGAGGGCCAGGTGGGCTCCTCGGCGATGCCGCACAAGATGAACTCCCGCTCCTGCGAGCGGGTCAACGGCCTCGCGGTGGTGCTGCGCGGCCACCTCTCGATGGTGGGCGAGCTCGCCGGCGACCAGTGGAACGAGGGCGACGTCTCCGACTCGGTCGTACGCCGCGTCGCCCTGCCCGACGCCTTCTTCGCCACCGACGGGCTGTTCCAGACGTTCCTCACCGTGCTCGACGAGTTCGGCGCCTTCCCGGCCGTCATCCAGCGCGAGCTCGACCGCTACCTGCCGTTCCTGGCGACCACCAAGGTGCTCATGGCCGCGGTCCGCAACGGCGTCGGCCGGGAGGCCGCCCACGAGGCGATCAAGGAGGCCGCCGTCGGCACCGCGCTGGCCATGCGCCAGGGCCAGGCCGACAACGACGTCTTCGCCAAGCTCGCCGCCGACCCGCGGCTCGGGCTGACCGCCGAGCAGCTCGACTCGCTCGTCGCCGAGCCGATCACCTTCACCGGTGCGGCCACGGCCCAGGTGGGCGAGGTGGTCCGCCGCGTCGAGGAGGTCGCGGCCCGTCACCCCGAGGCGGCGGCGTACGCCCCCGGCGAGATCCTCTGAGGGCCGGCCGGACGCTGGTTTGGGCCGGCGACGCAGGGGGGATGATGCGGCCGTTTGCCAGCCGAGCTCGACCGGGTGCGCAAGAAGAGGGACCAGTACTACTTCACCGCGGCCGGCTCCGACGACCGCGAGAAGAAGGTCAAGGCCCGGCGCGGGCTCGCGGCCGACGCGCAGGGCCTCTACCGCGATGGTGAGTACGTCGGCCTGGTCGAGCCCGACGGCGACCGCTACTACGCCACCCAGGCCCTGCACGGCGGGTGGCTGGTGGGGTTCATCGGCGGCGGCGTGGTCGCGCTCGTCGGCCTGGTGCTGCTGTTCGTCGACCGGCGGCGCGCGGCCGGGCGCGCGCGCACGCCGTCGCCGGCCTAGGCTGGGCGCGTGACGAGCCAGCCGCCCGTGATCACCGTCGCGGCGGTGGTCTTCCGCGACGCCGAGGGGCGCGTGCTGAGCGTCCGCAAGCGCGGCACCGACCGCTACATGCTCCCCGGCGGCAAGCCCGAGCCGGGGGAGTCGCCGGTCGAGGCGGCCGCTCGGGAGGTGGCCGAGGAGCTGGGCGTGGTGGTCGGGGCCGACGACCTCGAGCTGTTGGGTGAGTTCGAGGCGGAGGCCGCCAACGAGCCCGGGCACGTCGTACGCTCCACCGTCTTCACCTACGCTGCCCCGGTCACGCCGGCGGCGGCCGCCGAGATCGCCGAGCTGCGGTGGTCGACCCTCGACGAGCTGCGCGCCGACCCCGCCGTCGCCGCCCTCACCGCCGAGCACGTCGTCCCCGCCCTCACCGAAGAGGCGCTCGGACGGCGCGACTTGCCACCGACGGCACGGCGGGCAACGCGCGCCGTCGGAGGGGCAACGCGCGCCGTCAGGCGGGCTTGACGTCGAGGACGACCTCGAACTCCAGCAGGTCGGCGCCGGAGGCGACCGGCTTGCGCGGGGCCTCGCCCTCCGGGGTGGCGTGGGCCGCCTTGGCGTCGCCGTTGCGCCAGGCGTCGAACGACTCCTCGTCGGCCCAGTGGGTGACGACGAAGTAGCGGTCGTCGCCGGCGACGGGGCGCAGCAGCTGGAAGCCGAGGAAGCCCGGCGACTTCTCCACGGCACCCGCCCGGGCTGAGAAGCGGCGCTCGAGCTCCTCGCCGGCGCCGGGCGGGACGGTGATGGCGTTGATCTTCACGACGGACATGTCGCCAACCTAGACCCGCTCACCCAACGGAGGTCGGTCAGGCCAGCGCGATCGCGCCCCCGCCGCGGTGCTGCTGGTAGGTGGCGGAGAGGTCGGCGTACGTCGTCGTGATCCGCTCGACCCGGGCCGGGTCGGCCAGCGGGGCGAGGTCGACGGAGGTGAAGTACGCGTTGGTGCGGTTGTAGCGGTCGCGGCCGGGCGCCGGGGCGTCGCGGTCGGGGTCGGGGACGGCGTACACCTCGCGCAGGATCGCCAGGTCGTGCGGGATCGCGAACTCCTCGGCGGAGTCGGTGTGGCTGAAGAGGTACGCGAAGGTGTCGAAGCCCGACCAGGTGATCCCCGACAGGCACAGCGAGCACGGCTCGTGGGTGGCCAGGAAGAGGCAGTCGGCCGGCGCCGGCCGCTGGTCGGCGGGGAGCTCGAAGAACGCCTTGATCGCGTGGATCTCGCCGTGCCACAGCGGGTTGGCGGTCTCGTTGTTGGTCTCGGCGAGGACCAGCGCGTGGTCGCTCTTGCGCAGGATCGCGGCGCCGAAGATCTTGTTGCCCGCGGCCACGCCCGCGCGGGTCAGCGGCACCACGTCGTGCTCGATCACGTCGAGCAGCCGCTCGACCAGCTCGGGGGTCATCTCCATGGCAGCAGCCTCCCAGAGCGGGTACGCCGCCGGGCGAGAGGCCCGGCGGCGTACCCACTCATCCCGCACCGGGGCGGGCGTCACTCCAGCGGCGGCAGGTTCGCCGGCGGCAGGTCGGGGCCGAGGCTGGGGGAGGTCTCGGTGGAGACGATCCGCTTCGGCGGCCACTCGACCCCGTCGAGGGGCCACTTCTGGTTGGTGCGCTGCAGGAACCACGCGGGCGGCTCGTACGCCGGGACCTTGAAGTCGTCGGGCAGGGCCGACTTCCAGGTGATGTTCTTGGTGCGCTGGTCGAACTCCTCCTTCATCTCGGTGAGGATCGAGGGGTCGGTGAGCAGGTCGATCGTGGTGGCGGCGAGGTACTTCGCGGCCGACAGCGTGGTGAGGTGGCCGGCGTGCGAGGCGCTGCACGCGGTGCGGTGCCAGGAGTGGTTCTTCACCCCGCTCGGCTGGCCGGCGGTGCCCATCTGGATGGTCGGCACGTTCCACGAGATGTCGGCGACGTCGGTGGAGCCGCCGCCCATGAAGACGTCCGAGGGCGGCTTGAGGTCGCTGATCTCCTCGCTGAAGCCGGTGAGCTCGGTGTTGCCGTTGTTCT
>Ga0164243_10016079_pt1 | contig 10287 bp, 7 predicted proteins | sample OricompcompostOP_FD_108781 | JGI IMG/M metagenome (GOLD analysis project Ga0164243, IMG submission 108781) | Organic Plus compost microbial communities from Emeryville, California, USA - Original compost - Organic plus compost (OP) | ecosystem: Engineered > Solid waste > Mixed feedstock >... | reverse complement strand
TCTCTGTCTGACGACACTTCGAAATACCGGACGAAGGAAGAAGAAGGTCAATGGAGTGAGAAAGACCCGATCGCTCGTCTGGCCAAATACTTGGAGAAGAAAGGTCTTTGGACTGAAGAAGATACTGCTCGTGTGAAAGAAGAAGCGAAAGCAAAAGTAAACGAGCATATTAAGAAAGCAGAACAAACGGAAAAAATGACAATTCCAGGCCTGATCGACAGCATGTTTGAAGTAACGCCTAAACACCTGGAAGAGCAAAAGGCCGATTTTCAATAAACGTACGTGTGTATTTTAGTCTGATCGTTCTATAGAGGAGGATACAAGCAATGGCACAAATGAATATGAAAGAAGCGATTCGCGACGCCTTGCGCGTCGAACTGCAACGCGATCCAAATGTTCTGATTTTCGGCGAAGACGTAGGTAATGTCGGCGGGGTGTTCCGTGTAACGGAAGGTCTGCAAAAAGAATTTGGGGAAGAGCGCGTCATGGATACGCCGCTCGCGGAATCCGCTATCGGCGGTTTGGCGGTAGGTTTGGGGATCCAAGGCTTCCGTCCAATCGCGGAAATTCAGTTTGTTGGCTTTATTTTTGAAGCATTGGACCAAATTCTCGTACAAGCGGCTCGGATGCGTTACCGTTCCGGCGGACGTTATCACTCTCCGATCGTGTTCCGTACTCCGTTTGGCGGCGGCGTAAAAGCGGCTGAACTGCATACTGATGCTTTGGAAGGCCTGATTGCCCAAACTCCGGGGATCAAGCTGGTTGTTCCTTCGAACCCTTATGACGCAAAAGGTCTGTTGATCTCTGCGATCCGCGATAACGACCCTGTATTCTTCATGGAACACTTGAACTTGTATCATGCGTTCCGCGAAGAAGTACCGGAAGGTGAATATACCGTTGAACTGGGCAAAGCGAAAGTCGTTCGTGAAGGCACTGATGTAACGATTCTTGCTTATGGTCTCATGGTTCATACCGCTATGAAAGCAGCAGAAGAACTGGAAAAAACCAAAGGCATTAAAGCTGAAATTATCGACCTGCGCACCCTGGTGCCGCTGGACATCGATACAATCGTTGCCTCTGTGAAGAAGACGAACCGCGCTATCATCGTTCAAGAAGCGCAAAAATCGGCTGGTATCGCTGCGGAAGTCATCGCGCAAATTAACGAAAAGGCGATTCTGCACCTTGAAGCTCCTGTACTGCGTGTCGCTCCTCCGGATACGGTTTATCCGTTCGCGCAAATCGAAGATCAATGGCTGCCGTCTCCGGCTCGCGTGATCGATGGCGTTAACAAAGTGCTGGAATTCTAAAACGAAGAACAAAATAGGAGGTCTTTCCTGTGGCGAAGTTTGAATATCGGTTCCCTGAACTGGGCGAAGGCTTGCATGAAGGTGAAATCATCAAAATGCACATCAAGCCAGGGGACAAAGTAACGGATGAAGATATCATCATGGAGGTACAAAACGATAAAGCGATCGTTGAAGTGCCTTGTCCTGTGAATGGTGTAGTACAAGAAGTGTTTGGTAAAGACGGTGCCGTATTCCGTGTAGGTGAAGTGGTTGCCGTTATCGAAGCTGAAGGCGACATTCCTGAACAAGAAGGGGCTCCAGCTCCAGCAGCTGAAGCAAGCGCACCGGCTGCCGCTGCAGCTCCGGCTCCGCAAGCAGCTGCTTCGTCTAACAAATTCGAATACCGCTTCCCTGAGCTTGGCGAAGGTTTGCATGAAGGGGAAATTATCAAAATGCATATTAAACCGGGCGACAAGGTAACGGATGAAGATATCATTATGGAGGTTCAAAACGACAAAGCGGTCGTTGAAGTTCCATGTCCGGTTAACGGTACGGTTCTGGAAGTGTTCGGTAAAGACGGTGCGGTGTTCCGCGTAGGCGAAGTTGTGGCTGTCATCGATGCTGAAGGCGATCTGCCTGAACAAGCTGCAGCTCCTGCACAAGGGCATGATGCTCCTGCTGCTGCAGCAAGTGCACCAGCCGCAGCCGCTGCTCCTGCAGCTCCAAACCGCGAAATCCTCGCTACGCCTGGCGTTCGTAAATATGCTCGTGAGCAAGGCGTTGATCTGTCGCTGGTACCAGGGACAGGCAAAGCCGGTAAAATCACGAAAGAAGACGTTGATAACTTCAAGAAAGGTGGAGCTGCTGCTGCTCCGGCTCAGGCTGCTGCACCTGCACCAGCCGCTGCTCCAGCCCAAGCTGCAAAAGCACCTGCTGCACCAACAGCGATCGCAACAGAGGGCGAAGAAGAACGCGTTCCGTTCAAGGGTATCCGCAAAGCAATTTCCAACGCGATGGTGAAATCGGCTTACACAGCTCCGCATGTCACCATTATGGATGAAGTAGATGTAACGGAACTGGTTGCTTTCCGTACTCGCATGAAACCAATCGCTGAGAAGAAAGGCATTAAAGTTACGTATCTGCCGTTCATCGTTAAAGCGCTGGTGGCCGCTTCTCGTCAATTCCCGGCTCTGAACGCTTCGATCGATGAAGCGAACAACGAGATCGTTTATAAGAAATACTACAATATCGGTATCGCAACTGACACCGATAACGGCTTGATTGTTCCGGTGATCAAGGATGCGGATCGGAAGAGCATCTGGATGATCGCTGAAGCGATCAAAGACCTGGCATCCCGTGGTCGTGAAGGTAAACTGGCACCTCACGAAATGAAGGGAAGCACGATTTCGATCACAAACATCGGTTCTGCTGGCGGTATGTTCTTTACACCGATTATTAACTACCCTGAAGTCGCGATCTTGGGTACGGGGCGTATCAGCGAAAAACCGGTAGTTAAGAACGGTGAAGTCGTTGCAGCACCAGTTATGGCCTTGTCGCTTAGCTTCGACCACCGTCTGATCGACGGTGCGACAGCACAGAACTTTATGAACTATATCAAACAGCTGCTCGCTAACCCAGAGCTGCTCGTTATGGAGGTGTAATCGTCAATGGTAGTAGGAGACGCTTCTATTGATATTGATACATTAGTTGTTGGGGCAGGTCCCGGCGGATATGTGGCGGCCATTCGTGCCGCCCAACTCGGGCAAAAAGTGCTCATCGTCGACAAAGCAGAGCTTGGCGGCGTTTGCTTGAACCGCGGTTGTATCCCATCCAAAGCGCTGATTGCAGCAGCTCATCAATTTGAATCTGCTCAGCATGCGGAAGTATTTGGGGTTAAGGCGGAGAAAGTCACCGTTGACTTCAAGAAAACTCAAGAATTCAAAAGCGGTGTCGTGAAGAAAATGACCCAAGGCGTTACCGGTCTGCTGAAAGGCAACAAGATCGAAGTTTTCAACGGTGAAGTTATGTTCATCAATGAAAGCGAAGCTCGTTGCTTCAACGATCATGAATCGCCGCGTTATCGCTTCAAACATTGCATTTTGGCAACCGGCTCCCGTCCAATTGAGCTGAAACCTTTCCCGTTTGGTGGACGCATCCTGTCCTCGACGGAAGCGTTGGAACTGCAAGAAGTACCAAGCAGCCTCATCGTGATCGGCGGCGGTTATATCGGTGCCGAACTCGGTCAAATGTACTCTAAATTCGGCACGAAAGTGACGATTATCGAAGGTATGGATACCGTACTGCCTGGCTTTGATAAAGACATGACTCGCCTGGTTGCCAAGAACATGGCGAAAACCGGCATCGAAATCGTGACGAATGCGAAAGCTGAAAGTGCAGAACAAACGGATAAGAACGTAACGGTGAAATATTCTGTAAACGGTGAAACCAAAGAAGTAACTGCTGATTACCTGTTGGTAACAGTAGGTCGTCGTCCGAACACTGACGGCGATTTGGGTCTGGATCTGGCTGGCGTTGAGTTGACTGACCGCGGTTTGGTGAAAGTTGACCATCAAGGCCGCACCAGCAACCCGAAAATTTTCGCGATTGGCGATATCGTAGCGGGCCCAGCGCTTGCGCACAAAGCTTCCTATGAAGGGAAAGTTGCTGCCGAAGCAATCGCAGGACTTCCTTCCGTGGTGGACTACAAAGCGATCCCAGCGGTCGTATTTACCGATCCAGAATGTGCCAGCGTAGGGCTGACGGAGTCGGAAGCGAAAGAGAAGGGCTACAAAGTCAAAGCCGGCAAGTTCCCGTTTGCGGGCAACGGTCGCGCAACTTCTCTGAATCAGCCTGACGGCTTCATCAAGATCGTCGCTAACGCGGATAACCATGTTGTACTCGGCGCGCAAGTCGTAGGGATCGAAGCATCCAACCTGATCGCTGAGCTGGGTCTCGCGGTTGAAATGGGTGCAACGCTCGAAGATATCTCGCTGACCATCCACGCTCACCCAACCTTGGGCGAAATCGTAATGGAAACTGCAGAGCTGGTCGAAGGTCATCCAATCCACGTCATCTCTCGCTAAGTTTAGCGTACGTCTCTCCCACTTCTTCTAGAAGTGGTTCATCTCCTAATATTTTGGGCAAGACCGAGGTTACGGTCTTGCCTTTTTTTTAATTGCTTTATTTCACTCCAAGCCGCATCCGATAGCCAAACAGAATCCGTCGACGTTCTCCGCCAAATCCTTGTTTCACTTGCTTGCGAAAATGCTCGGCAGCGGTTAGAATCTCGTCTGAGCCTAATTTCAAGGCAGTTTGTACTCCACCTTGACTAAGGGCCAAGTTCGCATACCGATCTGCATCACAGTCCTCCCAATGGTGGAAGACGATCTCACGGGAATATCGGAACAGGCCGCTCTTGCGGATTTGCTGCAAATGCTGGTCCTTTGGCCATTTATAAGCTTCTTTCCCGGTCTCACTTAGTTCGCTGGCTCGTTGGTCAGCTAGCTTGGTGAGCTCTTCGTAAGCTTGCTCTAGCTCGGGCGAAACAACCGGTGGCCAATCGCAATCGTATGCAGCAAAAATGCCTCCAGGACACAATACCCGAGCGAACTCCTGCAGTGTGGGTTGCGGGTCCATCCAGTGAAAGGATTGTGAGCACGTAACCAGATCAACGGAGGAGGCTTCCAATGGCAGTTCATAGGACAAGCCTTTCACAAATTGAAGCTGCTGTGGCTTGCCGACTTCCTGCCAACGGTTGATCGCTACGGCACGCATATCATCGTTGGGTTCAATCCCTACGATTTGCTTCGCACGCTCCAACCAAATAAAAGAGGAGAGACCGGTACCGCAGCCAACATCTGCAACGACCTCGGGGCGGCGTCCTAAATACATCGTGAGGATGTCAATCAAATCAACTGGAGCTTTGGGGCGGTTTTGGTCATACAAATCACTGAACCCAGTGAAACGTTCAATGTTGTTTTGGCGGATTTGTTCGCTCATCGGGCAACTCTCCTTTTATTCGCAAGACGAAAGTTATTCCCAAATTATACCGCAAAAAAGGTTCTTGGTCGCGTAGACCAAGAACCCTTGTTACGTTTAAATCAATAAATTAATGCCCGATTGATCAGCCTTCCCTAAATAATAGCCAACGCCGCCGATTTTGACCCCGTCGATCAACTCTTCCTGGCGGATGCCCATCAAGTCCATGGACATCTGGCAGGCTACGATTTCAACCCCTTGCTCCATGGCAGTGGTCATCAATTCCTCCAGGGACGAGACGTTATTCTGTTTCATCACGCCACGAATCATCTTCGCCCCGAATCCAAGCATATTCATCCGGGAAAGCGACAATTTGCGGCTGCCGCGTGGCATCATCATGCCGAACATGCGGCCGATGAAGGTTTTGGCGACGGGAACCTTTTCCGATTTGCGCAGAATGTTCAGACCCCAGAAGGTAAAGAACAACGTAACCTTCTTGCCGCTGGCCGCTGCGCCATTGGCGATAATAAACGAAGCGATCGCCTTATCTAAATCGCCACTGAACACAATCATCGTTGTGCCTTCCGGTGAGGACGCCAGTTGCGTGGTTACTGTAGTGTCAGACTGAGCTGGGCTTTCCTTCCGCAAGTAGGCTTCGATGATCCCATCTGCACGCTTGGTGACCTGGAGCACCTGATGTTTGGACATGGTCGCCCAGGCCTGCACATCCTCATAGAAACCAGGATCCGATGCGGTGACGTGCAGAGTTTGTCCGGATTCCAAACGGTCCATTGCTTGTTTCACTTGAATCAACGGGCCTGGACAGCATAATCCACAAGCGTCTAGCTCTGCATCAGCCTGCAGCGGGGCTGGGGCTTCGTTTGGTGCAGCCGAATGACGTTCAGTCTGCGGTACAGCCGGATCTGCCTTTGCTGCGGCAACCTCCATTTTTGCCGCAGGATCTGTGGGAAGTTTCTGTGAACTTGCCCGGCCAGGCTGGTAATTCGCCATTTGATACAGCTTGTAACCGCCGGTGAGGTTGCGAACCCTGAAACCTTTTTGCTGCAGAATCCGAGAGGCGGTGTACCCGCGCAGCCCCACTTGGCAGTAGACCCAAATCTCCTTGTTGGCATCCAGCTCACTTAAGCGATCGCGTAATTCATCGACCGGGATGAGCAAGGAGCCGGGGATATGACCGTTGGCATGCTCCATTGCCGAACGAACGTCCACCAACATGGTGGTCTGTTCATCCCGAGTCGCCAAATCCTGAGGAACATACACGCGCACTCTTCCGCTCAAGATATTCTCCGCGGTATACGCTGCCATGTTGACCGGATCCTTCGCTGACGAGTAGGGAGGGGCATAGGCCAGCTCCAGCTCGGCCAGATCCGCTACCGTCCCGCGGAAACGAATCGCCGTGGCGATATCATCAATCCGTTTATCTACCCCGTGATAACCAACAGCTTGCGCACCAAGCAGCATTCCATCAGGCTGAAACAGCAGCTTGATCGAGAGCGGGGTAGCGCCGGGATAATAAGAAGCATGGGAGCTGGGATGAACGACAGTGACATGGTAAGGGATGCCCATCCGTTGCAGTGTTTTCTCATTGTTCCCGGTCGCTGCTCCGGTGAGGCCAAATACTTTAATGATGGACGTGCCTTGCGAGCCTTTGTAGGTGGTCCCTAGACCACAGACATTGTCCGCGGCGATCCGTCCTTGCTTGTTCGCAGGTCCAGCGAGAGGGATCGCTGTTTTCGAGCCATTGACGAAATCAACGACTTCAACTGCATCCCCAACGGCATAAATGTCAGGAATGCTCGTCTCCAGTTTATCGTTTACGAGAATATGTCCTCGTGGGCCAAACTCGATACCGGTATCCTTCAGAAAAGCCGTATCCGGCTGTACGCCAATCGCCAATAACACGAAATCAGCAGAAACTTCGCGGCCGTCCGAAGTCTGAACCGTAATGCGGTTTCCTTGTTCAATAAACGAGGTGACGGTCTGCGACATCAGCAGCTTTACGCCGTGATCCTCCAGTTCTTTGGCCAGGACACCCGCCATTTCGGGATCAAACGGCGCAAGAATTTGCGGGCCGCCTTCAATTAACGTAACATCAAGCCCGATTTCTCTTAAGTTCTCGGCCATTTCCACACCGATAAACCCGCCGCCGATGACGATGGCCGAAGCCGCGTTCTCCTCAGCAACCCTTTGTTTGAGGCGGTCGGTGTCCGGAATATTCCGCAGCGTATGAATTCGATTGCTCTCGATGCCGGGAAGATTCGGGCGGATGGGTTTCGCGCCGGGTGATAATATCAAGGCATCGTAGCTTTCTCGGTACTCACCGCGTTCTTTGTTGCGGACCAGCACTGTTTTGGTCGTTGGATCGATTCCGATCACTTCGCTTTCCGTACGAACATCGATGTTGAAACGGCGATGCATCGCTTCCGGTGTTTGCACCAACAGCTTCGAGCGTTCCTTGATGGAATCACCGATGTAGTAGGGGAGCCCGCAGTTCGCGAACGAAATATAAGGATCCCGTTCAAACATAATGATATGCGCTTCTTCATCCAGACGGCGAAGTCTTGCAGCCGCAGAGGCGCCGCCGGCAACGCCTCCCACAATGATTACCTTTTTGCTCATCTTATTATTGTTCCTCCTCGAATAAATGGCGAACCAATTTGATGACTCTCTCATTCGCCAGATGATAGTTAACTTCCAATCCGCTGCGTTCGGCTTCAACGATGCCTAAGCTGCGCAGTTTTTGCAGGTGTTGGGATACGGTCGATTGCGGTAGATCCAAACACTCTTGCATGTACGTCACATTGCAATGCTGCTTCTCCAGCAAGCCGCGGACGATACATAACCGAACCGGATGCGCCAAGGCTTTCAGCATTTCTGCTGTTTCCTGATAGGCTTTGAAATGGTTATCCATGCAGGTGCACCTCACTATAATCGTATCAATCGCTATATTGTAATATTACGATATAGCGATATAATTTGCAACTAAGTACTACTTGCGTTAGATACAGTTATTAGTAAGGTCCATGACCAGACAAGATCAGAATGGGGAAGGTCAGGGCCAAGGTGAGGTCGTACTGGACTATCCTGTAGCTGCCGAGGATACAAACAGGGCCTGGAGGGTAGATACCAGGAGGAGGTGATCCCAGAGATATTATCCTTTCTGATTGCGGCTCAAACGACCGGTAAGGGGAGAGGAATCGGGGTGAACCTGTCGGCACCCTATTGGCGAATGAAGATTGTCTAGAGCACCGACAGGAGAAATGAAGGAAAATTGAATTCCTTCTATTTTGGCAGTTTTGCAGATGCGTTCGTGATGATCCGGGAGATTTGCTTCTCCCAATCGTAGACTTTCGCTAAAGAAGTGTGAATGGCTTTCGTTTGATCATATACGGTCTTCAACTCCAATGCAGCGACAATGGCGTCACCGCGCTTGACACTGGCTTTATACCGCTTGTCAGCCGCCGAAAGGTGTTTTCGCGCGGCGGCGACGGATTTGTTTTCGGCGGTGATCTGCTTTTTTAACGTTTGCACGGGAGTGAGCGCATCTTTCACGACTTTGACTTTGGCGGTTTTCGCTTTCTTAGCAGCGGCTAACGCATCCTTTTTCGCTTTAATTTCTGCCGAAGCAGCAGTTGCCGCAGGCTTCAACTTGTTGCGCTTCAATTCCAATAAATCAGCGGTTTTCTTATCCTTGCGTTTCTTGGCTGCAGTCACTTGCTTGCCCAATGATTTGTATTCCTCCAATAGGGAGGCATGCTTCCGCTGCAATGACTCGGATTCCTGTGTCAGGCGAGTGATGGTAGCTTGATCAATGACTTTGAGCTTCGCATTGATGGCAGCCAAAGCGTCGTTATTCTTCTTGCGCAGTGCTGAAATTTCGAGGCTCTCCTGTTTAACCAACGTTTGTACCGCGGTTAACCCATCATACATCGCGTCTATTCCACTCAAGGCAGCATCCCAAGAGCTTGCAGCATACGTCGGTCGATATCCGCCTAACATTAGTGAAATCGTGATGACCGTCAGCAACAGCAGTTTGATCGAACTTCTCCACTTCATAACCGTCAACTCCATCCTATATGAATTTGCCATTCTCATAGAAACGCAAAAAAAGCACCTGCAAGAAAGGCGATATCGCCAGACTTGCGAGGTGCTTCACTCGCTTGATTCTATATGATTTTGGCATATTTAACTATAAACTACCAGCTCCCAAAAGTCAATCCTCTTTACGAACTTACGTTCTGTAGAGTAGGGTCTGAGGTATTGGCACAAGCGGAATTGGCATACTATGGTTAAACTTTAAAGAGGGTGAACAACATGCGATTCAAGTTCTTGTGGAGCGGGCGAATCTGTTTCTGGCTTCTGATCTTTGTCATATGTCTATTGCTGGGTGGTTGCCGTTCAACCTCGAATCCCAAAGAAGCGGATCTACTGCATATCCAATCAACAAACAACACTTTCAACGGAAAAAAGAAGGTTATTTTTGTCCTGGTTGACTCCCTTATGGACCAATTGATTCAACGCGGAATTGGGCATAATGAGCTCCCTGCCTTTCAATATCTCATTCAGCATGGCCAATATTATCCTGATATGATCAGCTCTTTTCCGACCATGTCCATCTCGATTGACAGCACGCTGCTTACCGGGCGTTACCCGGATGCTCATCATGTGCCGGGCTTAACCTGGTATCCGCATCAGGGACAGAAAGTGATAGGTTATGGCTCAGCTCCCGTTGAAATTTTGCGCCGCGGGACGAAGTCCGTTTTGACACATGCGTTAAAAGATTTAAACAATCAGCACTTAAACCCCGATGTGCCAACTATATATGAGGATTTGAAGCAGTTGGGCTTCACCTCCGGATCGGTGAACGGATTGGTTTACCGAGGGATGACCTCACACCAAATCGACTTGCCGCAACCGTTACGCGAGCTTGTTCCGCTGGACTTGCCTTTTCAAGTGAAAGGGCCGGATTTTCTGGCTTTCGGGGCATTGTCGAACCCGCTTG
>Ga0164243_10016078_pt1 | contig 10288 bp, 9 predicted proteins | sample OricompcompostOP_FD_108781 | JGI IMG/M metagenome (GOLD analysis project Ga0164243, IMG submission 108781) | Organic Plus compost microbial communities from Emeryville, California, USA - Original compost - Organic plus compost (OP) | ecosystem: Engineered > Solid waste > Mixed feedstock >... | reverse complement strand
AGCACGGCCAGCACGACGATCGTGATCGCCACGCCGAGCGTCGCGGCGTAGCCGAAGAAGCCGTATCGGAACGCCTCCTCGTACGCGAACAGCATGGGCAGCCTCGTCCGCCCGCCCGGCCCGCCCTGGGTGAGCACGTAGACCAGGCTGAACTGGTTGATGTTCCACACGAAGTCGAGTGAGGTGATGGCCACGATCACGGGCCGCAGCTGCGGCAGCGTGACGTTCCAGAACCGCCGCCAGGTGCCCGCGCCGTCGACGCTGACCGCCTCGTAGAGCTCTCTGGGCACGTTCTGCAGGCCGGCGAGCAGCACGACCGTGGTCTGCGGCATGCCGGTCCAGACCCCAACGACGATGACCGCGGGCAGCGCGAGGGAGAAGTCGTGCAGCCAGTCGACGTTCGAGCCGAACAGGCCGTTGAGCAGGCCCGCGTCCGGGTGGTAGACGAGCCGCCACATCAGGCCGACCACCACGGGCGGCATCGCCCACGGCACGACCGCCAGCACCCGGGCGACGCCGCGCAGGCGGAGGTCCTGGTTCAGCAGCAGCGCGAGCCCCAGCGAGGCGAGGAACTGCAGCACGGTCACCGACACGCCCCAGACCATGCCGATCCGGAACGACTCCCAGAAGTCGCCGTCCGACAGCAGCTCGGCGAAGTTCTCCAGGCCCACGAACGAGGTCACGGTGTTGCGGCCGGACCGCGCGTCGGTGAAGGCCAGCAGGATGCCGTAGACCAGCGGGCCCACGCTGAACAGCAGCACCGGCACGAGCGCGGGGAGCAGCAGTGTGAGCCCGCTCCCCGACAGGAGCCCACGTCGTGGCCCGCCTCCGGTGCGGCCGTACGGCCGCTCGGCGACCGCGGTCATCGGGCACCTCCCGGCGACGCCTGCGAAACAGTGGTGGAGCCCCGGATGGTGAGGCTCGGCCGCACGACCGCCACCCGCGGCCCGCGCGGGCCGTTCTGCAGCCGGTCGAGCAGCAGCCCGGCCGCCGCCCGGCCGCGCTCGGCCGACCCGAGCGAGACGCTGGTCAGCGTCGGCCAGGTCACCGAGGCGAGGTCGGTGTCGTCCATGCCGACCACCGCCACGTCGCCGGGGACGTCCCTGCCCTGCTCGCGCAGCACGTCGAGCGCGCCGAGCGCGATGAGGTCGTTGGCGCACATCAGCGCGTCCACGCCGGGCACGCGCGACAGCAGCGCCCGCGCGGCGCGCGCCCCGCTGTCGCGGTAGAAGTCGCCCACCTCGACGAGGTCCTCGTCGTACGGCAGGCCGAGCGCCTCCAGCGCCTCCCGGTAGGCGGCGGCGCGGGCGGCGCCGGGAACGGTGTCGAGCGGGCCGTTGAGGAAGCCGATGCGCCGCCTGCCGATGGTGTGCAGGTGGTCGAGCGCGAGCCGCACACCGGTCCTGGAGTCGGTGCGCACGTTGTCGACCAGCGCGCCCTCCGGCATGTCGTCCGGCAGCGCGCCGATGACGACGACGGGGGCGCGCGCGGCGACGATGGCCTCGACGTGCTCCTGGGTGACGCCGCGCAGCGGGCTGATGATGAGGCCGTCGACGTAGCGCTCGCGCAGGCCGCGCAGCACGTCGAGCTCGTCGTCGGTCTCGCCGTCGGTGGAGTGGATCAGGAGCCGGTAGCCGGCCGCCTTCAGCAGCGGCTGGATCTCGCGCACCATCGCCACGTAGACCGGGTTGCCGATGTCGGCCATCGCGAAGGCGATCTGGTCGGTGCGGCGGTTGCGGAGCGAGCGGGCGACCGAGTTGGGCACGTAGCCGAGTTCGTCGGCCGCGCGCATGACGCGCCGCACGGTGTCCTCGCGCGTGGGCAGCCCGTTAAGCACACGTGACACCGAGGCGATCGACACACCGGCGCGTTGCGCGATCGTGGTGATCGTGGGACCCTCGGTCAACGGAACCTCACTTGGGAGAAAGTGTCCTGTAATCGTTTACTGGCCGGTAACGTGCAGCGATCTGTAAACGTTTACGGCCGGATGAGTCCATATCAAACCGGGTCCTCTGGGGAGCGTCAAGTAACGAACAGGTAAATCGCCTAGATCACCAAGCCGCAACAAGCCGCGCGTTGGTTCTGCTCTTCGACCAGATTCGCCCTAGAATCCGCCGATGTGAACGAAGGTCACGAGGACCCGCCGAAGCTCCCCACCAGAGAGCGCTCTCCTCGGCCTGGGGGCGGCCGCCACAGACGGCCCCTCCCCGCCGACCTGCCGCCTGACGCGCCCGCCCTGGTCCTGGCGGTGCCGGGCAAGGCCGGCGATCCGGTGGGCCCGAGCGGTGACGTGGCCATGGAGGTCGCCTCCATCGTCAGGCTCGACAACCCGCAGATCGACCTTCGTATCGTCTCGCTGGCCGACGGCGGCGCCGACCTCACCAAGGAGTTCGCGTCCATCGCCGCCCAGCGACCGGCGGACGGACCGGCCGCGGTGGTCGTCCCGCTCGTCACCGGGCCCCATCCGCGCGTGCTGCGCGCCGTACGGGACGCCGTGACGCAGAGCGAGGCCGCGGTGCGGATCACCGAGCCGCTCGGCCCACATCCGCTGCTGGCCGAGGCCCTGCACGTGCGCCTGGCCGAGGCGGGCCTGGCCCGCGCCGACCGGATGCGCCTGTTCAACGTCTCCTCGCCGGTCGACGGGATCATCGTCGCGACCGCCGGAGGCGACGAGGCCGCCCGCGGCGCGGACGCGACGGCCGTCCTGCTGGCCGCCCGCCTGACGCTGCCCGTCGTCCCCGCCGCGCTGGACGGCCAGCCGAGCGTGCGCGACGCCGCCGAGCGCCTGCGCAACATCGGCGCCAACCGGCTCGCCATGGTGCCGTACGTCATCGGTCCGGAGACCGACCTCGACCGGATCACGGCGGCCGCCGACTCGATCGGCGCCGGGTGCGCCGAGCCCCTCGGCGCGCACGAGTCCGTGGCCCGCATGGTGTGCGTGCGGTACGGCGCCGCCTTCGGCGGTTTCGACGGCTTCGACGACCTGTCGGACTAACCCCCGTCGCCCGCGCCGGCGGACTCCTCGGCGCGGGTCGCACGGTCGAACAGCTCGGCGAGCTCGTCCGCGCAGACGCCGGGATCGGCGCCCTCGACGACCCGTTCGGCCATCGCGTCGATGGACGCGCGCAGCGCCGCTCCCATCACCGTGCAGTCGAAGCTCCGGAAGGCCCCCGTACGCTGCCCGTCCTCGAACAGGGCCACGAGCCTGGCGATCGCGGCATCCCTCTCCCCGACTCCGACAGGGGCCTTGTTGAAGGCGATCTGCTGCACCGCGCGCACGTGCCCGGGGTTGCGGGCGACGAAGGCGAGGTTCGACCTGATGAACGCCTCCAGTTGAGCACGGGCTCCGTGCGCGGCCTGTATCGCCGGCCGCATGAAGGCCGCGGCGTCGGCGACGACCTGCTGGACGACGGCCTCGAACAGCCGGTCCTTGCTGGAGAAGTGGTAGGTGATCAGTCTCTTGCTGCTGAGCCCGGCGTGCTCGCAGATGGCCTCGAACGTGGTCTCCGCGTAGCCGCGCTCGGCGAGCACGGCGATCGCGGCCGAGGCGATCTGAGCTCTGCGCGCCTCGGTGGCCGCCTGACGGGTCCCAGGGCTTCTCATGTCACCTCAGCTTGCCATCCTTCGGATACGCCTCGCGCACCGTACGCCGGTTGACGATCAGTGCGACGGCGGCGACCAGGACGCCGACCACGCCCTGCTCCGCCTTCATCCACACCGGATAGCCGCTGTCGGGCGCGAGCAGGATGAGCACGATGCCGATGGGCGCGGCGATGCTGACGTAGCGGATGCGTACGTACGCGGTTCTCTTGCCACGCGCGGCCTGACCCGTCAGGGCGACGAGCCAGACGGACGCCGCGGCCACGGCCGCTCCGCGGAGCCAGACCACCCAGTCGCCGCCGATGACGGCGGCCACGCCGAGTGTCGCGATCGAGATGACGAGGACGGCGACGAAGAGCGTCCGCACGGCGGGCCAGCCCAGTTTGTTATCCATGCGGATAAAATTATTCGCATGGATAACGAGGGCGCAAGACCCGGCATGCTTTCAGAGGCGCAGGAGAAGACTGATCCGGGCACCGGCCTTCGTCGCGACCGGAGCGGCGGCGAGGTCAGGGAAGCGGGCGGCGGCCGGGGAAGCCGAGGTCGCTGCGGTGATACCAGCCGAGGGCGATCTCCCCCTCCAGCCAGCACAGCCGTACGGACACCTCACCGAGCACGGCGGGGAAGTCGACGAGCAGCGGGGCGACGCCCTTGATCTCGATGCCCTCGGCGTCGAACCAGGTCAGGATCTCGTCCATCCGCGCCTCCAGGCCCTTGGCCTCCGGCAGGCCGCCGAGGGGTGAGGTGCCCGCGTGCCGCAGGTCGTGGGTGAGCTCGGCCAGATCGGCGCGTACGGCGACGAACGCGCGGGCGTGCTCCAGCACCGCCGGCATCAGCGACCTGGCCTCGTCGACCGTGAAGATCCTCGCCACCCTCCGGACGCTACCGCATCACCCCCTGCCTGGCTCGCAGGCGGCGGCGTCACCCGCGGGCGGGCGTCCCATGCAGCGCGCAGTGGGCGACCTCCGGGTGGGCCGCCAGCCAGTCGATCCGCTGCCTGCTCTGCTCGTCCATCGGCGTGTAGACCACGACGCGGGTCTCCGGCGGCGCCGCCAGCGCCATGCTCGTGGACGTGAGGCGGATCAGGCCCACCGACGAGTGTTTGAACATCTTCACCCGGACGCCCGGCCTGGCCACCTCGTGCATCGCCCACATCCGGGCGAACTCCGGGCTGGCCGCCGACAGCCGGGCGACGAAACCCGTCCAGGCCGGATCTCCCAGGTGGCGGCCGAACGCGGCCCGCAGCGTGGCGACCATCTGCGGGAGCTCCTCGTCCTTGTTCACCAGCGGGCAGCAGCAGGCGGGCAGGGTGAACACCCGCCACAGGACGTTGCGTTCGAGCCGCGGCTGCTCGGCCACCGACGCGAAGAGCGTGCCGTACGCGGCGTTCCAGGCGAGCAGGTCGTAACGCCCGTTGTAGACGCACGCGGGCAGCGGGTCGAGCTGACGCAGGATCGTGTGCACCTCGGCGTCGAGGCCCTCCCCGTCGCCCGCCGGATCGGCGATCTCCGGCAGGTCCGCCAGCCGGTAGAGATGCTCCCGTTCCGCCGCGTCGAGCCGCAGGGTGCGGGCGACGGCGTCGAGCACCTGCACGGACGCGTTGATGGGGCGGCCCTGCTCCAGCCACGTGTACCAGGTCACGCCCACGCCCGCGAGCTGGGCGACCTCCTCCCGCCGCAGGCCCGGCGTACGGCGGCGCAGGCCGGGCGGCAGTCCGACGTCCTCGGGCCTGATCCGCTCGCGCCTGCTCCGCAGGAAGGCCGCGAGCTCCTCACGCCTGCTGTTCCTGGTGCGCATCCCCGTCGTCACCTTCCCCATCCTCGCGGGCGGGCGACCGCGTTGCCAGGTGGTGTCAGTACCAGTATCCGCAGGCTCTCGTTACCGGTATCGCGGCGGCGGCATCGTTGCCGCCATGACAACTGTGACCACCCGCGCGCCGGCCGCGCGGCGAACATCGCCCGCCCTGCTGCTCGGCGTCATCCTGGCGGGGCAGTTCATGGCCGTCCTCGACGTCAGCATCGTCAACGTCGCCGCGCCCACGATGCGCACCGACCTCGGGGCGACCGGCTCCGGGCTGCAACTCGTCATCTCCGGATACACCGTGGTGTACGCCATGCTGCTGATCACCGGGGCGCGCCTCGGGGGCCTGATCGGCTATCGGCGGCTGTTCCTCACCGGGCTCGCCGTGTTCACGGCGGCGTCGCTGATGTGCGGGCTCGCCCCGTCGACCGGCGTGCTGATCGCCTTCCGGCTCGTGCAGGGCGCGGGAGCCGCCCTGATGGTGCCCCAGGTGCTCAGCCTGATCCAGGTCACCTTCGACGGCGCCTCACGGGGGCGGGCGCTCGGCGTCTACGCCACGGTCATCTCGACCGGCGCGGTCGTCGGGCAGGTGCTCGGCGGGCTGCTGGTGACCGCGGACCTGTTCGGCACGGCCTGGCGGCCGGTCTTCCTCGTCAACGTGCCGATCGGGCTCGCGCTGCTCGCCGTCGGCGCCCGGACGCTGCCCGCCGCGCACGTGCGGCGGGAGCAGGGCCTCGACGTGCCCGGCCTGGTCACCCTGTCGCTCGCCGTCTGCCTGCTGGTCGTGCCGCTCGTGCTCGGGCACGAGGAGCACTGGCCGCTGTGGGGGTGGATCGCGATGGGCCTGTCGGTTCTCGCGTTCTGCGCGTTCCTGGTCGTGGAGCGGCGCGCGGCGCATCCGCTCGTCCCCGGCCGCCTGCTGCGCGCCCCCGGGGTGGCCGCCGCCGCGTCCGGCATCTTCCTCGTGATGGCGGCCTACGGCGGCTGGCTGTTCGCCATGGCCCTCCACCTCCAGGGCGGTCTCGGCGACAGCGCCCTGCGGTCGGGCTGCCTGTTCATCCCCGCCGCCGGCGCCTTCGCGCTGACCAGCCTCAACTGGAAGCGGCTGCCGGCCCGCCTGCACCGGCCGGTGATCGTCGCGTCCGCCGTCGTCGCCGCCGCGGGCGAGCTGGCCCTGGCGGCGGCGCTGTCCGGCGGCGGCCACGGCGAGCCGCTGCTGGAGATCGGCTTCGCGGCCATCGGGGCCGGCATGGCGGGCGCGTTCAGCCCGCTCATGGCGGTGGCGCTGGCCCGGGTCGCGCCCGCCGACGCGGCCGACGCCAGCGGCCTGATGGCGATGATGCTCCAGCTCGGCCAGGTCGTCGGCGTGGCCGTCTTCGGCACGCTGTTCCTCAGCCTCGCCCCGTCGGCGCACGCCGCCACGGTGACCTCGCTGTGGCTGGCCGCGGTCTGCCTGGCCGCGGGCGGGTGCGCGCTGCCCCTCCTGCACCGCGACCGGGGATGACCACCCGGCGGACACATCCAAAGCTCAGATTCAGATGAGGCCGAGGGCGAGCATCGCGTCCGCGACCCTCCGGAAGCCGTCGATGTTCGCACCGGCCACGTAGTCGCCCGGCATGCCGTACGCGTCGGCGGTCTCCAGGCAGCGGGCGTGGATGTCGCCCATGATCTCCTGGAGCCGCCGCTCGGAGAACTCGAACGTCCACGAGTCGCGGCTGGCGTTCTGCTGCATCTCAAGGGCGCTGGTGGCCACGCCGCCCGCATTGGCGGCCTTGCCGGGGCCGAAGGCCACCCCGGCCTCCTGGAACACCCGGATGCCCTCGGGCGTGGTCGGCATGTTGGCGCCCTCGCCGACCGCGACGCATCCGCCCCGCACGAGCGTCTCGGCGTCCTTGCGGGTGATCTCGTTCTGCGTCGCCGACGGCAGCGCCACCTCGCAGGGCACCTCCCACACGCTGCGCCCGGCGACGTACGCCGCCTCGCCGCCGCGGCGCTCGGCGTACGCGCTGAGGCGGCGCCGCTCGACCTCCTTGACCTGCTTGAGGAGGTCGAGGTCGATGCCCTTCTCGTCCACCACATAGCCGGAGGAGTCGGAGCAGGCCACGACGACGCCGCCCAGCTCGCTCACCTTCTCGATGGCGTAGACGGCGACGTTGCCCGCGCCCGAGACGACCGTCCGCTTGCCGTCGAACGACGTGCCCCGGGCCTTGAGCATCTCCTCCACGAAGAACGCGCAGCCGTAGCCGGTGGCCTCGGTGCGCACCTGGGCGCCGCCGTACGCCAGGCCCTTGCCGGTGATCACGCCCGACTCGTACCGGTTGGTGATGCGCTTGTACTGGCCGAACAGGTAGCCGATCTCCCGTCCCCCGACGCCGATGTCCCCCGCAGGCACGTCGGTGTTCTCGCCCAGGTGCCGATAGAGCTCGGTCATGAAGCTCTGGCAGAAGCGCATGATCTCCCGGTCGGAACGGCCCTTCGGGTCGAAGTCCGAGCCGCCCTTGCCCGCGCCGATCGGCAGGCCGGTCAGGCTGTTCTTGAAGATCTGCTCGACCGCCAGGAACTTGATGATGCCGAGATAGACGGAGGGGTGGAAGCGCAGGCCGCCCTTGTAGGGCCCGAGCGCGCTGTTGAACTCGACCCGGAAGCCGCGGTTGATGTGCACCTCGCCCCGATCGTCCTCCCAGGGCACCCGGAAGATGATCTGGCGCTCCGGCTCGAAGATCCGCTCGATGATCTTCTGCTCCGCATACTCGGGGTGCTTGCCGAGCACCGGGCCGATGCTCTCCAGCACCTCGCGCACCGCCTGATGGAACTCGGTCTCACCGGGGTTTCGGCGCAGGACGTTGTCATAGACGCCCTCGAGCCTCTCGTGCAGCATCAACTCTCCTTGCTATCCGATTCCTCCCTATTTCACACTAGGCCCCTCATAGTTGTGAGCAACATGGTCTCAAGATCCGGGACGGACAAGGGCCCGCCAGACGTCGATGACGAGCACCGGGCGCATGCCGGCCGACCGATAGAGGCCGAGCGCGGGAGTGGTGTTGCCACCGTCGACGTGCAGGATCGTGCCCACCCGCCCGCGCCGCTCGTCGGCCTCGAAGGCACGCGTGAGCAGCAGCCGGCCGAGACCACGCCCGCGGAAGGAGGGCCGCACCGCCAGAGTGCGGACGTAGCCGCAGTTCTCGTCGGACACGAAGTGGTTCGTGCCGAGCAGCATGGCCGCCGGCTCGCCGTGGACCCGGGCCAGCAAGAGCTGCGTCCAGTCGTTCGCGCTGGACGCCTCCATCTCGTCGGCCCATTCCTCGAACGCCTTCGGCACGAAGCCGAAGTGCTCGGCGAAGCCCTCCTGCTGGACGGCGTGCGCGGCGCGCAGCACCCCCTCGTCGTCGGGCGAGCCGGTCTCGACCGTGACCCCCGGCAGGAACAGGGGCCGCACACCCGCATGGTCGGCGCGCATCCGCAGGAAGCCCGTCGCGGGCGCGAAGCCGCGCTCCTTGGCCATCTCGCGCATGGCCGTGTCCTGCTCGTAGACGCTGACGTCCACGACGGCGTGGTCGTGCCCGGCCTCGCGGGCGAGGTCGCCGGCCCGCCCGAGCACCAGGTCCCACACCAGGGCGGCCGCGCCGGGCTCGCGCGCCTGCACCTCGACGTCCACGTTGTCGCTCGTGCCCTTGCGCCGCGCGTGACCCCAGCCGAGGAGCCGCCCGCCCGAACGGACCACCCAGCTGTCGTGCTCCAGGTCGAGCTCGCCGAGGGTGTCGGCGACGTCGTCGAGTGTCCGGTCGGGCTTCCCGGTCACGTCGATGTCGTGCTCGGCGACCAGTTCGTGGATGGCCGCCGCGTCGGCGGCCGCCGGCCGCCGGATCTCGTAGTCGTTCACGCCGCCTTTTGTACGCATCGGGACTTGTGACCGGCTTGCCGCTGAATTGGGGACGCCTGGCAGACCAACCGCCGCGAAGCCTGAAAGTTTCCTCGCCCGGGCCCCGGCGGCGGACGAACGCGCAGGCCGGCGCGTGGGTCCGCGCGCGGGCCTACGCCGGGCGATTGCCAGGGGCGCGGCGAACGCTTTCGCTGGTTGACGAGCGACATGCGGACCCCGTCCCCTCCCCCGGGAGCACGTGATGCCCAAGCGTCTGTCCGCGGCACTCGCGGCCGTCCTCTGCGCCATGACCGCCGCCGCCGCGCTCGTCGTGACCCGGCCTGCCCCCGCGGGCGCCGCGGTCACCGGCGGATTCGACTTCACCAGGCCGCAGGTCGCCGTCACGGGGCTGCGGTCCCCGTGGGGCCTGGCCTTCCTGCCGGACCGCACCGCCCTCGTGACCGAACGCACCACGGCGCGGATCTGGCGGGTGTCTCCGGGATCCACCCCCGCCCTGGTGACCATCATCCCGAACGTGTACCCGGCGGGCGACGGCGGCCTTCTCGGCATCGCCCTGTCCCCTGCCTTCGTCCAGGACCAGACGGTCTACGTCTACTTCTCCACCTCCTCCGACAACCGCGTGGTCCGGTTCCACTGGAGCAACCCCAGCGCACAGCAGGTCGTCCTCGCCGGCATTCCCCGCGGCCTGACCGGCAACGGCGGGCGGATCGCGTTCGGCCCCGACGGCATGCTGTACGTCTCCACCGGCGACGCCGGAATCCCCGGCTATGCGCAGAGCTCGGGGAACCTGGCCGGAAAGATCCTGCGTATAAGGCCCGACGGCTCGATCCCACCGGACAACCCGTTCTCCGGCTCGCCCGTCTACAGCTACGGCCACCGCAACGTGCAGGGCCTCGCCTGGGACACCGGCGGCCGGATGTACGCCACCGAGTTCGGCGCGGACGCCTGGGACGAGCTCAACGCCATCGTCCCGGGAGGCAACTACGGCTGGCCGGTCTGCGAGGGCGT
>Ga0164243_10016076_pt1 | contig 10289 bp, 1 predicted proteins | sample OricompcompostOP_FD_108781 | JGI IMG/M metagenome (GOLD analysis project Ga0164243, IMG submission 108781) | Organic Plus compost microbial communities from Emeryville, California, USA - Original compost - Organic plus compost (OP) | ecosystem: Engineered > Solid waste > Mixed feedstock >... | reverse complement strand
TGCGATAGGTGATGAGGTCGCCCGGGGCGAAGCGGGTGCCCGCGGGCACGCCGAGCTCGCCGTTGCGGGCGTAGACGCTCTGCTCGAGCGAGCCCTGCGGGATGCGCACGGCGTCGTGCGAGCCGTCGCGCACGAACGCGCCGTCCTCGGCGGAGAGATAGGGCTGCACGCCGTGCGGCTCGGGGCAGGGGGACGCGTCGTCCTCGCCCTCCTCGGCCGGCTCGGCGCACTCCGGGTCGCGGGCGACCTCGACGACCGTCGCGATTCGCCCGGTCGCCGTCGCATCGTTCGGGAACGAGTCCGCCGGGCTGATCGCGCGGTGTCCCTCCGCCGGAAGCGCGGTGTAGGAGGCCGCGACGTCCGTCGCGTAGCCGATCGAGAACTCCGCGGGCCCCTGCTCGACGGTCGCGACCTCGCGGCCGATCGCGAAGCCGCCCGTCGCGAAGGGGTCGGTCTGCGCCACGAGGCGCGCGAGCACGGCGCTCACGTCCACGTGCACGAGGGTCGCGCCGTCCGCGCCGCCGTGCGCAGCGACCGAGAGCTCCTCGGGGAGGATCGGCACGGCCGGCTGTCCCGGCCAGGAGATCGTGAACGAGGCCGGGTCGACCTCGAGCCCGTCGCCCACGACGTCGTCGAAGGCGAGGTCGTCGAAGGCGAAGTAGTCGGAGACCTGCACGGCGGCGGTCCAGGCGACGCGCGTGCCCGGCGTCACCTCGTCGTGGTCCGCGGTCTTCTGCACCGCGAGGGAGCGCTCGGCGAAGGTGCTCGTCTGCGGGCCGACCTCGACCTCGGTCGGCAGGTAGGTCGGGGGGCAGGCGTCCGGCGTCGCCGGGTCGTCGTCCCCGTTCTCGCCCTCATCGGCGGGCTCGCAGTCGCCGGGCACCTCGGTGTTGTCGCGGCTGTCCGTCGCGAGCCACAGATTGCGGGCCGTCGCGGTCGCGATCGTGCTGCGCGAGGTTCCGGTCGCGGGATCCAGCACGGGCTCCGTGCCCGCCGGATCGTCGTCGCGGCCCACGTGGTAGCGATACCGGAACGAGGCGTCCGCGCCGCTCGCGGTGCCCGTCACGCCGTCCCAGTGCACGGTGATCGAGCCGGGGCCGACGGTCGCCGTCCCGCCCGCGGGCGACACGCTCGTCGGCCCCGCGCCGTCGAGCACGATCTCCGACTCGAAGGACTGCGTGAGGTCGACGTCCGTGATGGTCTGACCGTCCGCGACGTCGAGGGAGACCTCGTACTCGCGCTCGTAGCCGGCGCCCGTCGCCGTCTCGCCTTCCGGGCCGAGGTAGCGCTGGGAGAGCCGGTAGAGCTGGGGACGCAGTGTGGCGGTCGCCGTCGTTCCGTAGGTCGCCGACGGCGGGTCGGCGAGCGGGTCGTCGAGGGCCGTGAGGGTGCCGAAGCGATACCACGGCGCCGCGGCGACGGCGAGGTCGGCGCCCGCGTCCGCGAGCTCGGAGACCTGCAGGGTCACGTCCACGTCGACCGTCGGCTGGCCGGGGGTGAAGGAGCCGAAGGGCAGGCTCAGCACGACGAGCTGGTCGCCCCGCACGAAACCCGCGGGGATCGGGGTGGGCGCGCGCGTCACCGGGTGCGGGAAGGTGCCGTCCTCGTGCGCGCCCGGCGCGAGCTGCGGGATCGTGTACGTCGTGGCGGCGACCGGCTGGCCGAGGTAGCTCGCGGAGACGAAGGTCACCCCGTCGTCGGGCTCGAGCGGGTCGTCGCCGTCCGCGCCCGTCGCGTCGAGGAACAGGTCGACGCGCGGCCCGTAGCCGACGACTCCGGTCTCGGACGGGTTCGAGAAGCCGACGCGCACCGTCGTGCGCTCGCCGAGGAGCGGGGCATCGGCCGTCGCGGGCGCGAGGGAGACGCTCGCGGCGGGAGCGGCCGCCTGGACGGGCTCGGCCGTCGCGAGGACGACGAGAGGTCCGGCGAGAAGAGCCGGAACGAGGGCGAACGGGATCGCGGCGCGCGTGCGCGCCCGAGAAGAGAGCATGCGGGTGCCTGTCGGGGTGTGCGGGTAAGCCGCGCGGGCTGAGCACGCGGTCGCCTCACGCTAGACCGCGCCGCATGCCCCCCGAACGTCCCCGTCCTGGTCGCACCCGGGGTGAATCGGCCGCGGCCGTCGGGTGACAACGAGGGGGTCACCCGCCCCGACGGCAACGGGGGCCGGGACGGTTGTCCCGGCCCCCGCGAGGAGGATGCTGGCCGCTACGCGGACCGACGGCGCCGCCGCCAGAGCACGAGCACGAAGCCGACGAGGAGGGCGTCGAGCGCGATCCCCGCCGCGATCCACGGCGTCACGCCCGTGACGGCGATGAGCACGACCGCGGTGCGCGTGAGCACCTCGTGGGGCGTCCCGGTCTCGCCGTCCAGGCCGAGGGTCGGCAGGGTCGGGTCGACCGTCGCGACGTTGTCGAGCCATCCGTCGCCCGTCACCACGGCGTTCGCGCGCACCGTGTAGGTGATGTGCGCGGTCGCCCCCGCGGGCAGGTCGCCCGTCCACGTGAGGGTCGTCCCCGTGATCGTCGCGGTGCCGACGTCGGCCGTCGCGTCGCCCTGGAGCGCCGCGTCGTCGAGCACTCCCGACAGGTCGTCGGAGACGGTAGCGGCGTCCGCGCCCACGAGGTCCACGCCGCCGGTGTTGGCGATCTCCACGACGTAGGTCACGACGTCGCCGGGCGCGATCCGGTCGGCGCTCGCGCGCTTGGCGAGGAAGACCGCGGGCAGCGCGGTGTCCGTGATCGCGCAGCCCGGCTCGGCGCAGTCCGCATCCCCCGGGGTGACCGGCGACGGGTCCGGCGATCCCGCGAAGGCGACGTTGCGCAGGTCGGCGTCGCCGCCGCCGGCGACCGTGACGGTGTACTCGATCGTCACGGTGCCGTCCGCGGCGAGCGCGCCGGTCCAGCGCAGCCGGTCGTCGACCTGCTCGATCGTGCCCGTCGTCGGCGTGACCGTCGCGGGCGCGTCGAGCGTCGCATCGTCGAGCACCCCCGCGAGGTCGTCCCAGACGACCGCCGGGTAGAGGGCGGTGAAGTCGCCGAGGCCCGTGTTCCGCACGGTCACGGTGTAGTCGACCGTGTCCCCGATGCGGGGCACCGCGGGCGCGTCGACCGTCTTCTCGATCGAAAGCTCGGGCACCTCGATGTCGGCGAAGACCTCCGAGGGAGTCGTCACCGCGCCGCCCGTGCTGGAGGCGACGATCGCCGTGTTGTGCCAGCCGTCGACCTCGCTGCCCTGCCCCGCGGGCAGCGTCGCGTCGATCACGACGTCGAAGACGTGCGAGGCTCGCGCGGGCAGACTCGCCCCCGCGTCGACGAGCACGGGCTGCGTCGCGCCGTCCCAGTCCGCGCGCACCGCGGGCGCCCCGGCCCGACCGCTCGCGCTCACGACGGTCACGACCGTGCCCGCGGGCAGGTCGAGCACGTCCGAGAGCCCGTAGGAGAGCGCCACGTCGGAGGGGTTGTCGACCTGGATGTGGTAGCTCAGCAGCCAGGAGCCGTCGGCCTGCTGCACGGGCTCGCCGTCGATCGTCTTCGTCACGCCCGGATCGTGCGCGGTCGCGCAGGCCGAGGCGGAGGCGAGGTCGATGCCGGTGTCGAGGGTCGCGAAGTTGAGGAAGCCCGTTCCGGTCTCCCCCGTGCCGAGCTCGCAGTCGCCCGCGGGATCGGTGCCGCGCACCGTCCCCGCGTCGGCGACGACACGCACCGTGTAGGCGTGCGTTCCGCCGGCGGGCAGCAGCACGTCCTCCGTGATCGCGGTGTCGTCCGAGCCGTCCCAGCCGCCGTTGAGCGCGACGCCCGCCGGGGCGGCCACGATCGTCGGGGTCCCCACGACCGAGATGCCGTCACCGAGGCCGAGCTCGTCGCTCAGGTCGTAGGAGGCCGCGGCCGTCGCCGAGAGGTTCTGCACCGTCAGCCGGTAGAGCAGCAGCCAGCTGCCGTCCGCCTGCTGGGCCTGCGAGAGCACCTGCTTGCCGAGGCCCGGGGTCGGGATCGCAGGCAGGTCGGCGCACGCGACGTCGCCCGTCTCACGGCCGCCGACCGTGATCCCGACCTGGTTGCGGAACCCGCCCGCGCCCTGGGCCGGGTCGCAGGTCGCGCCGTCGATCGGTCCGGCCGGGACGCGCGTCGTCACGGTGACCGTGTAGACGTGCGTCGCGGGCTCGGCCTCGCTCGTCGCGGCGCCGATCTCGCCGGTCGCGAGCGCGGTGTCGGAGACGCCGTCGAAGCCGGGGTTGATCGTCCCGTCGCCCGACGTGCTCGCCGAGACGTCGACGATCTCGACGTCGTCGGGCAGGCCGAAGGAGTCCTCGAGCGAGTAGGGGATCGTGCCGACCGTGTCGACGGAGCGGTTCGTCACCGTGATGTCGTACCGGACCGTCCAGAGACCCGTCGCGGGGTCCTGCGCGGGCGCGCTCGACACCGTCTTGACGACGCTCGGGTCGGTCGCCGGCTCGCACGCGACGGAGAACGCCGACGTGCCGCCGGAGGTCACGGTCGCGAGGTTGCGGTAGCCCGTTCCGGTCTCGCCCGGGTCGAGGAGGCAGTCCGCCGCCGCGCTCTCCGGGTCGACCGCCGTGGCGTCCACCGTGACCGAGACGGAGTACACGTCGACGCCGCCGCCGGGCAGGAGCTGTCCCGTCGCGACCGACGTATCAGCCACGCCGTCCCAGGCCGGCCTCACCGTCGCGTCGGTGGACGAGACGGAGGAGGACACCACCTCGGCACCGGCCGCGAACTGCAGGTCGTCGTCGAGGTCGTAGACCGTCGAGACCGCCGGGTCGGGATTGGTGACCGTAATCGCGTACTGGATCGTCCACTCGCCGCTCGTCGCGTCGATCGAGACTCCCGTGACCTGCTTGACGATCTCCGGCGTCGGGGCCGGCGTGATCGGGGCGCAGGCGTCCGCCGTGTCGAGCACGTCGTCCGAGTCGCCCGCGAGGAGCGTCACCGCGTTGGCGTAGCCGCCGCTGCCCGCGGGGGCGCACACCAGGTCGGCGGGGGCGACCTGGCCGGCCGGCACGGTCGCGTGCACCGTCACCGTGTAGACACGGGTCGCGGGGGCGCTCGCCGACGGGGCGGCCGGGATGCGATCCGGCGCCGTGAGCAGCGCCGTGTCCGTCGTGCCGTCGAAGCCCGCGTTCACCGGGCCGGGACCCGCGGCCTCGACGCCCGTGACCGTGACGCCGGCCGGCAGGTCGAGCGCGTCGTCGAGGGTGTAGGCGAGCCCGCCCGCCGGGGCCGTGCTCGGGTTCGTCACCGTGACCGTATAGGTCACCGTCCACGAGCCGTCGGAGCCCTGCACGGGCGTTCCGACCGTCTTCGCGACGCTCGGGGCGACCGGGCTCGCGCAGGTCTCGGCCTCGAGGTCCCGGTCGACGAGGGAGAGCGTCCCGGTGTTCGCGAAGCCGCCCGCGATCCCCGCCTGGCAGGCCGCGGCGGGCAGGCCCGCGACGGTCCCGGCGTCCGCGACGACCGTGACCTGGTAGGAGTGCTCGCCGTTCGCGGGCAGGGTCGCGCCCGTCGCGATCGCCCCACTGCCGCTCCAGGGCGCGAGGGCCACGCCGTCGGGGGCGTCCGTGACGGCCGCGCTCAGCACCGTGATCCCGGAGCCGAAGGCGAGGTCGTCGGAGAGGTCGTACTCCGCCGCCGCGTCGGGGTCGAGGCTCACGACGTCGAGCGCGTACACGATGGTCCACGTGCCGTCGTCGTTCTGCGCGAGGGAGACCACGCGCTTGGAGAACTCGGGGGCGAAGCGCGTCGTGGTCGTCGCGCAGGACACGCCGCCCTCGGCGAGGCCGTCCTCGCACTCGGCGACCTCGTCGGAGGCGAAGGCGGTGTTCGTCATGAGGCGGTCCCCCGAGGAGCCGTCGCCGGCCGTCACCGTGTAGGTGAGGGTCGCGACCGCGCCCGCCGGGAGCGCGCCGCTCCAGGAGAGCCGCCCGTCGACGGGGTCCGCGACCGCCTGCGCTGCGCCGCCGTCGATCGAGATCTCGGCGGAGCCCGCGTCGAAGGCCGCGTCGTCGAGCACGCCGCTCAGGTCGTCGACGAGGCGCGCCGGATCCGCCGCGGTGTAGGCCGTGGTGCCGTTGTTCGTGAGCACGACCGTGTAGGTCACGGTCTCGCCCGCGCGCACGCCCGCCGCGCGCGCATCCGTGCTCTTGGTCACCGCGAGACGCTGGAGCCCGTCGGTGTCGGTCGCGGAGTCGCCGAGCGTCTGCTCCGGATCGGCCGGGTCGGGAGCGCTCGCGGAGGCCGTGTTGACGACCGTGCCCAGGGCGGCGGAGTCGACCTGCACCGTCACGGTGCGCGTGATGCTCGCCCCGGCGCCGCCGGAGGTGTCGGTGCCGTCGCCGATCACGCCCGCCGCGGCGAGGTCGACGGCCGGCCACGTGACCGTGCCGCCCGTCCCGTCGGGGTTCTGGCCGGAGACCGCTCCGCCGTCGCTCGCGGCGACGAAGCGCAGCCCGGCGGGCAGCGCGTCGGTCACGACGACGCCCGTGACGCCCTCTCCGACGAGCAGGTTCTCGACCGTGATCTCGTAGTCGTACTGCTGGCCGGGAGCGACGGTCGTGAGCCCGTCGTCCTTGCTCACCGCGAGCTCACCTCCGGAGAGCGCGGCGACGAGCATGCAGGTGCTCGTGTCGTTGTTGACGAGGTTCGGGTCGACCATCTGGCCGGTCACCGTCGCCGGCACGCACAGGTCGTCGTCGACGGCCGTGGGCACGACCGGCAGGTCGAGCTCGTCGGGGATGTCGCGCACCATCGGCCGGAAGCCGCCGTCCTCGGTGACCGGCTCGCACGTCACGGAGAGCGGGCCCGCGGCCGGGACCGTCGCGCCGTCCGGGAGCGTGCAGCTCCACCCCTCCGGCGCGAGGGAGGAGACGGTGACGCCGGCGGGCACGTCGACCGTGACCGTGACGGGCGCGTTGAGCGAGCCGCCGTGGTTGAGGATCGTGAACGGGATCACGCCGGGGCGCCCCACCTGGAGCGGCAGCCGCTCGGGAACCGAGATCTCGACGTCCGCCTCCGCGGTGATCGCGCAGACGGCCGGCGGCTCGGACGGCAGCGTGCTCGCGGTGTCGATCGCGATCGAGTTGCACGCGATCGAGTCGGCGGTCGCCTCGGCGCCGACACTCGCCGTGTAGCTGAAGCCGACGCTCTCGCCCGGGGCGAGGCTTCCGGCGTAGGAGGCACGGATCGCCTGCATGCCCGTGACCGTGTCTCCCCACGACCCGGTGGTCGCGCCCGAGTAGACCTCCAGACGCGGCGGGTTCGTCGACGCGGAGAAGGTGAGGTCGAGGTCGGAGTCCACCTCATCGACCGACGCGAGGTTCTCGTTGAACGTGGATCCGCGCGGCGTAGAAGCCGTGCCGTCGGAGGTTCCGTGGTCGCCCACGTACGGCAGCACGTCGTAGGCGACGATCCCGCTCAGGGTCGTGTTGCCGGTGTTCTGGATCGTCACGCGATAGCGGATGTCGTCCGCGTTGATCCCGACCGGCACCGGGTGACTCGAGTCCCCGATCCACTCGCACTCGTCGTCGGCGGTCGGATCGGGAAGGCAGATCTCCTTGACGACGGTGACCGCGTCGGCGGAGGAGACCAGGATGTTCTGCGTCGCGACGGAGACCCAGTCGTCGACCGAACCGTCCGCGTCGGCGTCGGCGTCATCCTGCCGGGCGCCGCCGAAGGTCGCCGTCGTGGCGTCCCACGCGTTCCGCGAGTCTCCGATCCACGCCTCGGCGACGCTCGTCGTCCCGGCCGCGACCGCGAAGGTCGGGGAGGCGACGACGGTCATCGTCGGCAGGGTGACGTTCTCTCCGAAGGTCACTCCTGCGGGCCACGACGCGACGACCACGTCACGTTCGGCTCCGTCGATCTCGACCGTTCGGTAGTCGAAGTGAACACCCGCGGGCACGCTGCCCGCGAATGCGGCCGATCCGCTCGTGATGGTCCAGCCAACCGGCGCGACGAAGAAGTACTGCGGCGCGAAGTCGCTGTCACCCGAGAACCGAGTCGTCTGGCCGTTGACCGAGAAGGTCACGGCGCGTCCGGGCACGGCCTGCCCGCCGCCGTCGACCGCCGGGGCGGAGGCGAAGCCGGCCGAGATCCCGGGCAGCACGGTCGTGGTCGGCCAGGGGCGGAGGTTGACGCTGCGCGTCACCGACGTCGTGAAGTCCTCGTCGGCGAGCTCCGGGTAGTCCGGGTAGGTCATCGTCGCGACGGCCTGGTTGTCGCGCGTGCCGGTCGGAGCCCCGGGCGCCACCGAGTACCGGAAGATCACGTCGAACCGGCTTCCGACGCCCGTGTCGGCGGGGCGGACGTTGCCCGCGGGCATCGTGCCGCTCGTGACGGTCGCCGCCGTGAAGCGGCAGTCGGTCGCCGCGCCGACGAGCGTCGAGATCGAGATCGAGGTCGCCTGGATGCTCTCCGAGACGGGCTCATCCGTGCCGCACTGGTAGGTGTACTCGATCGTCGGGGTCGGCGTGCCCGCCGAGGTCTGGATCTGGTAGACGGGCATGCCGGGCTGGTCGAGGTCGTCGTCCACCACGGTCGCGACGCCGGGGACGTTGCCCGCGTTGTACGCGTACACATACCAGTACTTGTTGTTGCTGCCGAACGGGGCGAGCGGCTGGCCGGTCGTGCAGGCGCGCCCCCAGTCGTCGAAGCCCGAGGAGTCGCACACCATGCCGTCGACCACGGGGGGAACGTTGACCGGCCGCGGGTTCGGCGGATAGGTGCCGCCGTCGTTCGTGGACTCCTTGGAGAGGTTGATCCGCCCGAAGGGGTCGTAGCAGGAGACCGAGTGCGTCGCGGTGGCCGTGGCCGACTTCGCGGTGCGCGCGGTGTCCAGGTAGGTCACGTCGACCCGCACCTGGGGGGCGACGTTGGCATCGAAGTTGCATCCGCTCGGGTCGCTCGTGAAGGCCGTGGCCGGGTAGCGCAGCGTCACGCTGCGCGGGGTGTAGCAGGGCGCGACGGTGTTCCAGTAGCCATTTGTCTGGGTCGTCGAGCCCCAGCCGCCGCCCGCGCAGGCGGTCGGGGCCACCTCCGAGCCCTCCGTCCACGTGAGGGTGTGGGCGGTCTCGTCGTACACCGCGGCCGGCGATCCGACCGAGCTGACGTACTCGGCCTCGGGCGGCAGCTGCACGGTCACGGTGTGGTTGCCCGCGGCCTGCACGTTCGAGGAGCCGTAGATGTTCCCGCCGGAGCGCCCCATCGAGCCGCTCGACATCCGGATCTGGTAGGTCACGTTCACGTCCGGACGCACCGTGCCGGGGTTCGTCATCACGATCGCGGGGCTCGGCACCGTGATGTGCCACGTGACGGGAGCCGCGGGCGCGGTGACGTCCGCCGTCGCGTTCGGCGAGGAGATCGTCGCGGCGTGCACGATCTCGAAGCCGTCGGGATAGAGCTGGGCCGGGATGATCGCGCGGTTCACGGTGGTCGGGAACGCGTACACGACGACGAACGAGCCGGAGGTGCCGGCCGGCACGTCGCCGAGCGAGATCACCTTGCCGGTGACGTCGTCCCCCGAGATCGCGGCGCCCGGCAGGCCCGCCGGCGCCGTCCAGGTGTCGTAGGTGAGAAGGTTCGGCCCCCAGGAGCCGAGATAGGTCATGGTCGGCGCGATGCCGTAGGGGTTCGGCTGCGGCGGCGTGATCGTCACCGTGGTGTCGGTGCAGACCTCCACCGCGCAGGAGTAGCTCACGCGGTAGGCGACCCGGTTGCCGTGCTCGTTGTAGCTCGCGGTGGTCTGCGGCTGACCGGTCGCGTAGTCGACCGGGGCGATGTCGACGTCGAGTACCGCCGTCCCGGCCGCCGCCGCAGGGGCCGCGGTGGCGAACAGCGAGGTCACGACGAGCGCGGCCGAGGCGAGGGCCGCCACGAGCCCGGACGCGCGGCGAACGCCGCCCCTCCGGCTCTCGGCGCGACGACGAACGGACCCCCGGGATCGGGACATGCGGGTACCCCCTGGTGCGAGCGACGACCGGTGTGCGGACCGGCCGAGACTCCCCCCGAGGCCCCCCAGCCGAGGCGCGATGCGCCGGAATGGAGAGAGTTCTCTCCTGCAATCTAGCGGACCGCACGGGGTCGCATGCAACTCGCCCCCTCGGTGCGCCCGTCCCGGGTACGACGAAGGGGCCGGGCCATGCGGCCCGACCCCTTCGCGAGGAATCCCGGAGGACTACTTGATGATCTTCGTGACCTTGCCGGCGCCCACGGTGCGGCCACCCTCACGGATGGCGAAGCCGAGGCCCTCCTCCATGGCGATCGGCTGGATGAGCTCGA
>Ga0164243_10016075_pt1 | contig 10289 bp, 11 predicted proteins | sample OricompcompostOP_FD_108781 | JGI IMG/M metagenome (GOLD analysis project Ga0164243, IMG submission 108781) | Organic Plus compost microbial communities from Emeryville, California, USA - Original compost - Organic plus compost (OP) | ecosystem: Engineered > Solid waste > Mixed feedstock >... | reverse complement strand
GTCCAGCACAGGATGCGTGACCAGCACGAGAAACAGCGCGAGGAAGAGCCGCCCGCCGCCGTAGGGCGCCTGCGGCCAGCGTTTGCGCACCAGCCAGGCCAGTACGGCGGCCAGCCCCGTCAGCACAAAGGCCGAGTGCGAGAAGCCGCGGTGATACGTCATGGACGAGACCGGGTCGGCGTAGCGGACCAGCACGTCGAGATCGGGCAGCGTGGCCAGCGCGCCGCCGTACAGCAGCGCCCTGCGGCCCTGGAAGCGGCCCAGCAGGGCCCCCTGGATGCCGGCGCCCAGCACCGCCTGCGTCAGTGAATCCATCCGTGTCCTTTTCCTGTCGGCCCGTCCGCCCGCCCGCTCGGCGCCGTTCAGGCAGGCGTTAAGATACAGGATGTCCACGGCCACGGTTCTTTCCATGGAAACCTACATCCAGCAAGTCGGCGCGTTCATCCAGGCCCACCAGGAGTGGGCGGGTCCGCTGACGTTCCTGCTGACCCTGGGCGAGTCGATGGTCGTGGTGGGGCTGTTCATCCCGGCCACCGCCCTGCTGCTGCTCACCGGCGGCCTGATCGGCTCGGGCACGCTCACCCCCTGGACCATCGTATGCTGGGGCATTGCCGGCGCCGTGCTGGGCGATGCGCTGTCGTACCTGCTGGGCCGCTGGCTCGGCACCGGCGTGCTGTACCGCTGGCCGCTGAACCGCCAGCGCCGCGCGGTGGCGCAGGCCCGCCTGTTCTTCCGGCGCTACGGCTTCGCCTCGGTGGTGATCGGGCGCTTCCTGGGGCCGCTGCGCTCCACGGTGCCCACGGTGGCCGGCGTGATGGGCATGGGCGCCTGGCGTTTCCAGGGTGCCAACGTGCTGTCGGGCGTGCTGTGGGTGCCGCTGATGCTGGCGCCCGGCTATTTCACCGCACGCGAGCTGGGCACGGCGCAGGGCTCGCAGGAATTCAGCCTGATGGCCGGCTCGGTGGCCGCCCTGGTGCTGGGCGCCGCGCTGATGATGCTGCTGTTTCGCCGGCGCCGGCCGGCCGTGCGCCCGTCGCGGCGCGACTGACCGGAGCGCTCCATGGCCCTGCCAGAAGAACCGAAGAACGGCGACTTCGCCAGCTACATCGAGGCCCTGAGCCGCGGCGGCGCGCAGGCGCCCGGCCGCGTGATGGACAAGGCCGCGCGCACCGCGCGCGGCCTGGCCACCGGCTGGGGCCGCGGCACCGATCGCGGCAAGGCCGGCGCGGACGGCGCTCCCGGCGCGGTGGCGCCGCGCTGGCCGTCGCCCGCCGCCGAGCCCGCCCTGTTGCCCCAAGGCGCCCCCGCCTTGCCCGGCGCGTCGCCGCTGCCGGATGCGCCGTCCGGCCCGCCGCTGGCCGCCCGCACGGCGCAGCGCCGCGTGGGGCTGGGCCTGACGCTGCTGTCGCTGATCGTGGCGTGGATCGCGCTGGGCCGGCTGGCCGAGGCCCTCAGCCACCAGCCGTTCGAATTCGAGCGGCTGTTTCCCGGCATTTTCCTCGGCGCGTTCGCCTTCATGCTGTACCAGGCCGCGCGCCAGAGCCGCCGCAAGGCCGCACGCAACCCGCTGCCGCGCTACGCACCGCTGGACAGCCTGTCCGGCAAGATGCGCGGGAAGAACGGCAAGCCCTAGCCGCCGCAGCGCCGGCGGGCGCGCGTGCGCCGGTTCTTTGATACGCTTGGCCCTCTCCGGCGCCCGCCGGACTCCTTCTTTTTCCGCGAATGAAATCCGTCGACCTGAAGATTTTGGACGCGCGCATGCGCGATTATCTGCCCGCCTACGCCACGCCCGGCTCGGCCGGCCTGGACCTGCGCGCCTGCCTGGACGAGGCGCTGGTGCTGGAACCGGGCGCCACCGCGCTGGTGCCCACGGGCCTGGCCATCCACGTCGCCGATCCCGGCTATGCCGCGCTGATCCTGCCGCGCTCGGGGCTGGGCCACAAGCATGGCATCGTGCTGGGCAACCTGGTGGGCCTGATCGACTCCGACTACCAGGGCCAGTTGATGGTATCGACCTGGAACCGCGGCCACGACGCGTTCAGGCTGGAACCCCTGGAACGCCTGGCGCAGTTGGTGATCGTGCCGGTGCAGCAGGTGGCCTTCAATGTGGTGGACGATTTCTCGGCATCCAGCCGCGGCGCCGGCGGCTTCGGCAGCACCGGCCGGGGCTGACGCCTGAACGCGGGCTGGCCGGGGCGCCCAGGCCCGGCGGGCCCCGGCCGGGCCTGCGGCCCTAGCGCTGGCCGATGCGGATATCGCCGAACAACGCCTTCTGGTCGCGCGGCTGCGAACGCCAGTACTGCTTCGGCGCCGTGACCTGTGCGCCCAGCTCGGCCGCCGCATGCCACGGCCAGCGCGGGTCGTACAACACGCCGCGCGCCAGGGCCACCATGTCGGCCTCGCCCTGTGCCACGATGGCCTGCGCGTGCTGCGGCTCGGTGATCAGCCCCACCGCCATGGTGGGCAGGCCGGTTTCGCGCTTGACCTGCGCCGCGAACGGCACCTGGTAGCCCGGCGCCAGCGGAATCTGCTGGCGCGGCGACACCCCGCCGCTGGACACGTCGATGAAGTCGCAGCCGCGCGCCTTCAGCGCCTGCGCGAACTGCACCGTCTGCGCCACGTCCCAGCCGCCCTCGATCCAGTCGGTGGCCGACACGCGCACGCCCAGCGTACGCCCCGGCACGGCGGCGCGCACCGCGTCGTACACCTCCAGCGGAAAGCGCATGCGGTTCTCCAACGAGCCGCCGTAGGCGTCGTCGCGCCGGTTCGCCAGGGGCGACAGGAACTGGTGCAGCAGGTAGCCGTGCGCGGCATGCAGCTCGATCACGTCGAAGCCCAGGCGGTCGGCTCGCCGCGCGCTGTCGGCGAAGGCCTGGCGCACGCGTGCCAGGCCGGCCTCGTCCAGCGCCTCGGGCGGCAGTTCGCCTTCCAGGTGCGGCACGGCGGACGGCGCGCAGGTCACCCAGCCGCCTTCGGCCGGCGGAAGCTGGTCGCCGCCGTCCCAGGGCGCGCGGCTGGCCGCCTTGCGGCCCGCATGCGCCAGCTGGATGCCCAGCTTGATGGGCGAATAACGGCGGATGGCGCGCACCACCGGCGCCAGCGCCGATTCGGTCTCGTCCGACCACAGGCCCACGTCGTGCGGCGTGATGCGGCCGATGGGCTCGACGGCGGTGGCCTCGACGATGAGCAGGCCGGCGCCGGAGAGCGCCAGGTGCCCCAGGTGGATCATGTGCCAGTCGGTGGCACAGCCTTCGTGCGCCGAATACTGGCACATGGGCGAGATGACGATGCGGTTGTCCAGGGCCACCGGACCGAGCTGGACGGGCGTGAACAGCGGGCTCATGGGAATCGACGCTCCAGTCGTAAAAGCCGCCAGCATAGTCCCGCCGCGCCCTGCCCGCATCCATCGCCCTGCCGCCGGCAAGGGCTTGCAGCCCGGCCAGCCGCGCTATTCGGCCTCGATGACCGACTGCAGGAACTGCTGCGTGCGCGGCTCTTGCGGCGAGCTGAACAGCGTTGCCGATTCCGCGTCCTCGACGATGTTGCCCTCGTCGAAGAACAGCGTGCGGTCCGACGAGCGCTCGGCGAACTTCATCTGGTGCGTGACGATGATCATCGTCATGGTGCGCTTGGCCGCCAGGTCGCGCAGGATCTGCAGGATGCCGCCCACCAGCTCCGGGTCCAGCGCCGAGGTCACCTCGTCGAACAGCATGATCTCGGGCCGCATGGCCAGCGCCCGGGCGATACCCACGCGCTGCTTCTGCCCGCCCGACAGCTGGGCCGGATAGGCGTCCAGCTTGTCGCCCAGGCCAACCATCTCCAGGTACTCGGTGCCACGCTGCACGGCCTGCTCGCGCGACAGTCCCTCGACGTGGATCGGCGCCTCGATGACGTTGCCCAGCGCGGTCTTGTGCGGGAACAGGTTGAAGTGCTGGAACACCATGCCGATCTTGCCGCGCACGCGCCGCACGTGCGCCGAGTTCGGCCCCATCTCGCGGCCCTGGGGGTCGTGCCACATGGGCTCGTCGTCGATCAGGATCTCGCCGCTGCTGGGCCGGTCCAGCGTCATCAGCATGCGCAGCAGCGTGGACTTGCCCGAGCCCGACGGGCCGATCACCGACACCGTCTGGCCGGCCGGGATCTCCAGGTCGATGCCGCGCAGCACCTCCAGGTCGCCGTAGCGTTTGCGCAGCTGGTTCAGGCGGATGCTCGCGCTCATCGTGTTCCTCCAATCAGTTTCAGCCGTTGCTCGACACGCCGCACGCCCCAGGCCGCCGCCAGGCTGAGCGCCAGGAACAGCGCCCCCACCAGCGTCAGCGGCTCGGTGTAGCGGAAGGTGGTCGAGCCGATCATCTTGCTCTGCTGCAGCAGCTCGACCACCGTGATGGCCGAGAGCAGCGGCGTGTCCTTGAACATGGCCACCAGGTAGTTGCCCAGCGCCGGCACCACCGGCGGAATGGCCTGCGGCAGCAGCACGCCCACCGCCGTGCGCCAGCGCGACAGGTTCAGCGCGGTGGCGGCCTCGAGCGTGCCGCGCGGCACGGCCTCCAGGCCGGCGCGGTAGACCTCGGCGCAATAGGCCGCATAGTGCACGCCCAGCGCCAGGATGCCGGTGGTCAGCGGCGACATGCTCAGGCCCGCCGACGGCAGCACGTAGAACAGGAAATACATCTGCACCAGCAGCGGCGTACTGCGCACGAACTCCACGATGAAGGCCGCGGGCGCGGACAGGATCCACAGCGGCGCGCGGCGCAGCAGCGCCAGCGCCAGGCCGAGCGTGACGGCCAGCAGCATGCCGATCAGCGTGGCCTCGATGGTGATGACCAGGGCGGAGCCCAGGGTGGGTAGGATCTGCCACGCGAAATGCCAATCGAAAATCGGACTCATCGGATCTTGAACCTCCGTTCGAGCAGGCGGATGCCCGCCGTCATGAGCAGCGCCACCGCGAAATACAACAGCAGCACGACGACGAAGATCTCGGTGGTGCGCAGGGTTTCGCTGCGCAGCAGCTGGCCGCGGAAGGTCAGGTCGGTGATGGTGACCAGCGACACCAGGGCCGTGTTCTTCAACAGCTCGATCAGCAGGTTGCCGGCCGGCGGCAGCATGGCCGGGAAGGCCTGCGGCAGCACGATGCGGCGCAGGGTCTGCGAAGCCGTCAGGTTGAGCGCCACGGCGGCCTCGCGCTGGCCGCGCGGCACGCCATTGATGGCGCCGCGCACCACCTCGGCGCCGTAGGCCCCGGCGTTGGCCGCCAGCACCACGACGCCCACCAGCAGTGCCGGCAGGCGCAGGCCGAACATGGGCAGCACGTAGTAGAACCAGAACAGCTGCACCAATGCCGACGTGCCGCGGAAGATCTCGACGTAGACCGTGGCCACGGCGCGCACCGCACGCAGGCGCGACAAGCGGGCCAGCCCGGCCGCCAGCGCCAGCGGCACGGCCAGCACCGCCGCCCCGAAGGTGATCTGCAGCGTCACCGCCAGCCCTTCGAGCAGCGGCGGGAACAGGCCGAGCAATTCGTCCATGCGGCCTCCCGTCATTGGCCCGCGCAGAGCTTGGCGGCGGTCACGTCGCCGGGCAGTTCGCCCGCCGTGAAGCCGAAGGGCTCCACCAGCTTGCGATGCTCCTCGGTGCCGATGAACTTGGCCAGCTCGGCGTTGAAGGCGTCGGCGAACGCCTGGTCGTCCTTGCGAAAGGCGAAGGCGCCGTAGCCGCGCACGCCCTTGCCGTCGATGGTGGGGTCGGTGAACGGGTCGGCTTTCTCCAGCGCCTGGCCGGTGGTCTTGTTCATCAGGTCGTTGATGGTGAGCGCGGTGCCCGCATAGGCGTCGGCGCGGCCGGCCTCCACCCCCGACAGCGCGCTGACGGCGTCGGGGAACACCACCACGCGGTCGGCCGGGATGTTCAGCTTCTGGGCGTATTCGCCCTCGATGGCGCCCACCACCACGCCCAGCTTGGCATCGGCGTGCTTGCCGATGTCCTCGTAGCTGTGCAGGTTCTTGGGATTGCCCTGCTTCACCAGGAACGCCTCGCCCACGCCGTAGGTGGGATTGGAGAACGCCACCTGGGCGCAGCGCTCGGGCGTGATGTACATGCCGGCCGCGATGATGTCGAAGCGCTTGGCCTGCAGGCCCGGGATCAGCGAGCCGAACTCGGTCAGCACGCCCTCGACCTCGGACACGCCCATGCGCTTGAGCACCGCGCGGGCGATCTCGACCGACTCACCGGTCACCTTGGCTTCCTTGCTGTCCATGTAGGCATAAGGGGCCTCGTTGGCATAGCCGATGCGGACCTTGCCGGCCTGCTTGACCGCGTCCAGCGTGCTGGCCGGCGCGGTGCCCTGGCCTGCCTGGCCGGCCGCCGGCGTGTCGCTGGAGCCCGAGTCGGAACACGCGGCCAGCAGGCACAGGCTGGTGGCCAGCAGGAATCGTTTCGCCGTGGGAAGCATGGGTGCCATATTCTTTTCCTCCAAAGATTGCCAGCATAATCAGTTCGCCCAGAATGATAAGCCATTAAATCATTTGATCACGAATCATGTGGTCACAAAAAAGGCAGGCCGTGGCCTGCCTTCCCTGCCCCGGGGCCTGGCGAGGCCCCGCGCATGCCCCTCCCGGCCTAGTGGCCGGCGTAGGAGAAACGTCCGTTGCGCACTACGCCCATCACGCGGGCGCGCTCGTCGAAACCCTGGTGGTTCTGCGGCGAGATGTCGAGCACGCCATTGGGCACCACCAGACCGCGGGTCTCCTCGATCGCCCCGCGCAGCGCCCTGCGGAACTCGGGCGTCCCCGGCCTGGCCCCGCTCTTCAGGGCGCGGCCGGCCGCCGAATCCAGCAGCATCCAGGCGCCGTAGGCGTCGCCGGCGAACTGGGTGACCGTGTCGCGGCCGTACTGGGCTTCGTACTGATCGGCAAAGTCCACCGCCACGGCCTTGACGGGGTGGTCGCCGGGCAGCTCGCGCGCCACCACGGCGGGGCCGGTGGGAAACCGCGTGCCCTCGACCTCCTGGCCGCCCACCTGCAGGAACTCCAGCGTGCCGATACCATGGGTCTGGTAGATGGGGCCGGTGTAGCCGCGCTCGAGCAGCGTCTTCTGCGGCAGCGCGGCGGGCGTGCCGGCGCCGGCCACCAACACCGCGTCGGGCCTGGCCGCGATGATCCTCAGCGCCTGGCCCACCACCGAGTTGTCGGTGCGCTGGAAGCGCTCCTGCGCCACGATCTCCAGGCTGCCGCGGGCCGCCTCGCCGAAGGCCTGCCACCAGCTGTCGCCGTACGAATCGGCGAAGCCGATGAAGGCGACGCTGCGCAGTCCCTTGTGCCTCATGTCCTCGACCAGCGCCGACGCCATCAGCGTGTCGTTCTGCGGCATTTTGAAAGCCCAGGCGCGCTTGGGGTCGGACATGGGCTCGACGATGACGGCCGAGGCGGCCAGCGCCACCATGGGCGTGCCCGTCTCGGCGATCACGTCCAGGCCGGCCAGCGCAGCGGCAGTGGTGTTGGGGCCGACGATGGCATCGACCTTGTCTTCGGAGGTGAATTTGCGCAGGTTGCGCACCGCGCGGCTGACGTCGGTGGCGTCGTCCAGCACCACATAGCGGGCCGGCTCGCCGCCCAGCGTGGCCGGCCACAGGCGGATGGCGTTGTTGGTCTGGATGCCGATGGCCGCCGCGGGGCCGGTGGACGAGATGTCCACGCCGATGACCACATCGGCGTGGGCGGACAGCAGGGGCAGCGAGACGGCGGCAACGGCGGCCAGGCGGGCAAGCGCGTGAGGCATGGCGATATCGGCAGGAGGCGAAAAAAGGAAACCGGGAAACGGACATCGGCGCCGCGCGCGGGCCGGGCCGGGGCGGCGGCACGGGCGCGGGGCCGGCAGTGCACGGCAGGCGCAGGTCGATGTCATTGTGCCTGATCGCGTTGGAGGGAGCCGCGTGGCGTGCGGTCGCGAGCCTTGCGATCCTTCCCGGAAAGCGGTCCGGCCGGGCGCGTGCCCGGCCCTCAGCCGGGCGTGGCGCTGCGCTCGTATACCCGCGCGGCCAGCGCCAGATCTTCCAGCGCGCTGCCCACCGCCTTGAACACGGTCAGCTCGCGCGCGTCGCGGCGGCCCGGCACGCGGCCGGCCACCAGGTCGGACAACGTGCCGCGCAGCCCGTCGCGGCGCAGCGTGCCGGCCTCGAACGCGCGCAGCAGGTCGCCGGCCTTGGTCGGTGCCTCGTCGGTGTCCACGTACACCGCGCTGCCGGCGAAGCAGTCGGGATGGGCCTCCTGCATGTCCGGCTTGAAACTGCCGATGAGATCGAGGTGGGTGCCGGGCCGCAGCCAGGCGCGATGCACCAGCGGCTCGGCGGAGAGCGTGGCGCAGCTGACGATGTCGGCCTGGCGCGCGGCCTGCTCCAGGTCCGCCACCGCCTGGGCCTCGATGCCCTGCTCCGTCAGCGCCTGCGCCAGGGCCTGCGCGCCCGCGGGCCGCACGTTCCAGACCAGCACGCGCTCGATGGGCCGCACGCTGCGCATGGCCGGCGCGACCAGGCCGGCGACGCGGCCCGACCCCACGACCAGCAGCACGCGCGCATCCTCGCGCGCCAGGTAAGAGGCGCCCAGCGCGGCCGCCCCCGCCGTGCGGAACGCCGTCACCACATCGCCGTCGACGTGGGCCAGCGGCACGCCGGTGCGCGCGCTGTACAGTGTGTAGGTGGCATGCAGCCCGGGCAGGCCCTGGCGGGTGTTGCCGGGATAGATGTTGATGACCTTCACGCCGAAGTAGCCCTGCGCGTTCCAGGCCGGCATGATCAGCGTGGTGCCGTGCGCGCCGCCCGACTCGATGGCATGGACATGGCGCGCGGGCACCACCACGCCGCCGCGAAAGGCCTCGCGCAAGACGGGGATCACCTCGTCGAACCGCAGCGCGCGGCGGGTGGTCTCGGTATCGATCACCAGCATGGGAACGGCTCTCCAGTAGGACAACGGGGCATTATCGCGCGCGGAAACCTGGCGACATAATTTGGCGGGGGGCCGGGCCGTATGATCGGACGGCAGGCCCGTGGGCCGACGGTCCGCGGCTTTTCCGATCCGGCGTTGCAACGCCGCACTTTCCGAGGAGTCCCCCATGAAGAAGACCGCATCCGCAGTCTGGCAAGGCGATCTGAAGACCGGCAAAGGCACCATCTCGACGCAGAGCGGCGCACTGGCCAACCAGCCCTACGGCTTCAACACGCGCTTCGGCGACCAGCCGGGCACCAACCCCGAGGAATTGCTGGGGGCCGCCCACGCCGGCTGCTTCTCGATGGCGCTGTCCAACATCCTGGGCGAGGCCGGACTGAAGGCCGAGCGTATCGACACCGCGGCCGAGGTGACGCTGGACAAGACCGACGACGGCTTTTCCATCACCGCCGTGCACCTGAAGGTGGTGGCCAGCATCCCGGGCGCCGATGCCAAGGCGTTCGAAGAAGCCGCCGCCAAGGCAAAGGCGGGCTGCCCCGTCTCGAAGGTGCTCAACGCGAAGATCACCATGGAGACCGTGTTCAAACCCTGACGGCGCGAGCGGAGGCAATGCCCTGCCTCCGCTTAATTAAAAACACCAATGACGTCATTGTTTTAATTGATTTGATCTAATCCCGGCATGATTGGAGAATAACAACCATTCTCAAAGGATTCCATCATGACCAGCCTGATCCTCGCGCTCTCCGGCAATGCCCCCCGCACCCGCGCGCCCCTGCGCGCGATGGTCGGCTCGGGCGTGCTGGTGGCGGTGGGCTATATCGATCCGGGCAACTGGGCCACCGACATCGCCGGCGGCAGCAGCTTCGGCTACGGGCTGTTGTCGGTCGTGCTGGCCGCCGCGCTGCTGGCCATGGGCTTCCAGATCCTGACGGCGCGGCTGGCACTGGTCACCGGCGCCGACCTGGCCACCCTCACCTCGCGCTACCTGCCGCGTCCGGTGGCGCGCGCCGCCTGGCTGGCCGGCGAGGCGGCCATCCTGGCCACGGCGCTGGCCGAGTTGATCGGCGGCGCCATCGCCCTGCGGCTGCTGCTGGGCCTGCCGCTGGCGGCCGGCGTGGCCGTCACGGCGCTGGGCACCCTGGCCGTGTTCTCCATCGCGCGCGGCAATGCCGACCGGCACGAGCGCGTCATCGCGGCGCTGCTGGGCGTGGTGGCGCTGGCCTTCGTCTACCTGCTGGTGCGCGCCCAGCCCCAGGCCGCCGCCATGGCGCAGGGCATCGCCGACACCGGCCGCACGTTGCGCGACCCGCAGGCCGTGCTGATCGCCCTGGGCATCCTCGGCGCCACGCTGAT
>Ga0164243_10016074_pt1 | contig 10290 bp, 10 predicted proteins | sample OricompcompostOP_FD_108781 | JGI IMG/M metagenome (GOLD analysis project Ga0164243, IMG submission 108781) | Organic Plus compost microbial communities from Emeryville, California, USA - Original compost - Organic plus compost (OP) | ecosystem: Engineered > Solid waste > Mixed feedstock >... | reverse complement strand
CCAACCGGGGATTCCCCGTGATCTCGATATTCTCCCAAGGGAATAAGTCGAAATTCAAAGGGAATGCTAAATAGCCCAAGTGCGCATTATTGCGGACATACAAGTTCGTCACGCGATCGAATATATCCAGTGGAATCTTGCCGATCGTATTATTTTCGAGTGTCAGGTTCCCAACTTTAAGGTAACGGTAAGGCCATTGGACGTCGAAAGTTCTTTCTAGAGACTTCACTCCCGATATCGTGAGATCTTGTATCGTCTGTGCTTCAGCATACCAACCCCGGTAATCGGGATGAGTAAACACGATGTCAAGTTCGCCGTTGCCCTGTATAGTCACCGATTCTGACAACACATAACTGAAGGTTATGCGATTGACATTTGGGATCCCCTCTATAGCGAGATGGCGGCTCTCGGTATAGTTGGTAAATGCGTCCACAGACTCTAATGCCACGTCTTTAATTGTGATGTTCAAACAAATAACAATCTCCTGTCCGCTAGAGCCGATCTTGCGTAGATTTGGAAGTCCTGTCAGGGTCAAGCTGCCCACTTCCAACAGTTCCAAGCCTTCCCCTGTCAATGGATAAAAGGGTGGTACTCCGACACGCCATGGTACTCCGACACCCCAATCCAATGCTGCTAGTTTCGGGAGGCTGCGGAGGTCCAAATTGTCTAGCCTCCACACGGAGTCATCGAATATCAAGGAGCCTAGGCTAGTGACGTTGCTGAGGGATAGCGAAGGAGATGTCTCGGGAGTGGCTGTCGTGGCATTCCCGAGCTTCAGGCTCTCCAGGTACGGATTGTCGGTGGCGACTATCCTTCCATGAATGTTGCCAAAATTCGCAACCTCGATGTCGGTTGCTGTTTCTGGGAATATCACTACCTCCCCCCTAATCTTTTGCCCCGACTCCGCACATTCGTCTAGATCAGAGGCATCTTGTTGACTTGAGATGGTGTGGGACTCGGCATTACAGTCGATGGCCGCAAACGAGACTTGATGCCATGTTAGTAGGTAGTGCCGAACTAGGGCGGGTTGGGTAACGGACAAGGCACAAGGCAATTATGCTTGCAAGTACGGTCAAACAACGGATCGTGCCACGCGCAGGCATGGCTGTAGTGCAAGGCGTCAGTCAGAATATATATTCGAACTCGAAATATCAAGCTGTCAAGTCAACTTTTGAGTGGGGATGGATGGGTGGATATCTAGGAGTGTTGGATTTGGTCTTCACGGTTTGTAAAATAAATATTTAGAGAAGGGAATGGAAAGATAGGTATGAAGGGGGTATTTACGCCTGACTTCTGCAGCACGAAATGCCGGGGCCAAATGTGCCGAGAGGATCTCGAGCCTTGCAACCGTCGAAACGGGAACCCGCTATGTCTCGCCGGCAACAAGACCCAAGACCACACCAGCAAATAATTCGTCGGGCACATTGATCTTCGTGAGGAGTGGCACGGGGTTCCAGGCTGAGGTGGGAACTGAGAACAGACTTGAACGTAACGCGACTGTGCTTCAAGTGGTTATCAAAACCGATCGAGGCTGTGGTCGATCAATATTTCTCTTCGTTATCAGTCATTACCGCTTCCATTTTTTGATATTTTCTTATCTCAAACTGCTATATATACATATTATCGTCGACACATATCGAGGCATAGTGTTACTAGTCAACTTCGTAGTTTCGCTCGGCTTGGACCCGCTGCTGCAGTCCGAAGAATATCGAAATTTCGGCGACAAAGCACACATCTTCGGTACCCGGATATTCACGGACCACGATGGCGCAGGCCACCTGGAACACTGATACTTGGACAATGTGATGGCCGAGACAAACCTTCGACACGACGGCGAGATCGAAAGGTCTCTCAAGAGAAATGCTTCCGATCTCGCTGCAAGCCCTCAGACAATTTCACGCTCCCTTTCTGTGAAGACGAAACAGCTTCTGTCGAAATCTCCACGATGAATCTGGCCGTCTTTGACGCTACGAGCACTGGTGACACTCTCTCCCGGCTCAACGCCGACTCGAACTCTATTCAAGATGCTCTTTCGTCCAAACTCTCCATGACAACCAGCGCTATGGGTTCTCTAGTGACCACTATCATTGTGTGCTCCGTCTTGGACTGGCCGCCCCTCACTTTCATCCTGCTCTAGTCATCCATACTTGGTGGCGCAGTTCTGTATCTCGTCGGTAAGGCCACGGTCCGATACAGCACTCATGCGCTCACAGAATCCTCGGCGGCCATCTCCATTGTCGAGCCTTCAACCTCCCTCAACGTGGGCAAGTGCCGACGGCGCATCGTTTTGGTGAACCAGGATCTTACTTTGTACAACGGCACTGTCAAAATAAATCTGCTGATGAGTTTGGAAGACGGCAGACGTGTTTCGGATGAAGCAACAACAGCGGACGCATGTAGGCAAACCAACATTTACGACTTTATTCGACTTTATTGCAAGCCTACCGTACGTATTCCCCCTGCCTTTCCCTTCTACCCACCTTTCCGACCTTCTCTCGTCTATTAACGTCAAAACCGCCTTCTTTTACTTTCTCTCTTTTTTCCTTTCTTCTCCCGTTCTAGAGCTGGCTTCAATACGATGGTAGGCAACCGAGGCAGCCAACTGAGCGCTGGGCAGAAACAGCGACCCGCCCTCGCGAAAGTGCTCATCCGCAACCCAGCCATACTCTTGTTGGACGAAGCCACCTCGGCACTCGACTCCCAGTCCGAGTCACTCATCCAGAACATGCCGGAAAGGGCGAAAAAGGGACGTGCAACAATCACGATCGCGAATAGGTTGAGCACGATTGTCAAGGCGGATAAGATCTACGTCTTGGACCGGGGCATGATTACCGAGACTAGTACACATGCGGAGCTCATGGCCCTCAAAGGTCATTACAGTACTCTGCCCCGTTCTTGGCGAGCGTCAAGGTCAGACGATATAAATTTGGTGGTGCGGATAGATTCGACTACTCCGTACCGAATGGTGTAGTAAGAAAAGACGAGAATACGATTGTAATATAATGTCTATCTCTATGTTTTGCCGTAGGAACTTTGAAGTGTGCCGAGAAGTCGTGTCAGATGTACTCTGTAGTCTTTGAGGATGGTTCAATTGTTGTGCTGCCCTTCCGCCTTCTGACTATACTACAGTGACCAAAGTAAATACTGTTTAACTGCCTCACTTACAATATAACAGACACGCACCCCTACCCCCTACACCAGTTGTATCTACCTGATACCAGTCGACAGGTTAGCGTTAAGGTCGCCACATACATGACATAGGACAGTCTTAACAGTCTTGCACCATCCATACCCATCCCATCAAGTCTGAGCTAAGTTTGACATTTCATTTCTCTATAACGGCTAGCATACTCCCATCAGATACTCCAACATTAGCTTGAGGGAGAGATGCAAAAGGGGTACTTTTACTGCATAATAATGTGAGAAAGATCGGAAATATAGACCAGTGCTGTTGGAAGGAATTGAGTCCCCCCCCTCAAAGGAAGCCAGCGCAGTGATAGTCTTTTAGAGGTACAAATCCAACAACCAAGTCCTTCGTATGCAGCCCAGGGTGCAGATTGAAGAGTGGAGCGGATTGTCTCCCATAAGATGATGACCGGGCAGGCCACAGGCTGACAACAAACTTGACCTCCCATAATACTATTTAGTTGTAGACATCCATCTCAGCCAACACTCCCCAACCAGGCCAATACAAACGACATGAATAGCCCTTCTAGATGTCTGCCACTCATACGACGTATCTTGTTATCCTTTCCAGCCAAAACTCAAGCAATTTTCTTCAAGCGAGGACGGTGATCATGGTGGGGCAACACGACATTTGTTTTCTTCATTTCAACGATGTGGTACATTCCATATTCCAACCGCCGCCATTTAGCCAAGACCACCCCCTTCTTACCCCGCGCTCTTCCCCCTTCCCAAACCGACCTTCGGCAGCGATTTATCACACAATGCTCACATATGTTTGTTTCTAGTATCACATCTCCAATGCCACCCTGATTAGTCGGTTTGCGTCCGTTTACGCCGATCCATGCCGCATTACAAGTCCAGCAACGACTGGCCGAAACGGGCCGATCCAATTTCGAATCTTCAGTGGTGATGTGTTCTCTCCATCCCTCGAGGCGTCCGTTCTTCGGGGTGAGCACATGACGGACCTGGTGAATGCACTGAACATAGACGTGGCTTGTTATGGCAACCACGACTTTGACTTAAATAATAGTGGCTGGCCGTCAAACTGCCAACACCTCCCGAAGAGCGACATCTTGGATCCGACGACCATCGCGGAGAAGATTGCACGTCACCTCCGAAGATACGAAAACTGCGATTTAGTCATCGCTATAACACATATGCGGCTTGCTGAAGACATTGAGGTTTCTCAAAACACGCTCGCTGGAGACGAGAGGGTTGACTTTATCTTCTGCGGCCACGACAATTTCACTGTCCAAAGGGCACCCCACGAGACTAACGCGGCTCCAAAAGTGGCTCAGATGCACTCTGATGGTAATATGATACGTGTTAAGATATCGTCTTAGCTTATCGTAGACTTAATACAGCATTGGAGATGTGAGCTGGAATCTTTGGTCTCCGATTAGCAACAGGGCGGCAGTTCTTTACTTCCGCTGGATCCCCAGTCAGTAGTCTCATTCATGACACACGACTATGAAGAGACACTCGTTGATTCGTCTCTATTACGTCAACTTCCACAAGGCTCAGGAAAACGCCCGAAAACCGGCTGAGGTGTCAAGCTCATGATTTCCCGTGTCGAGACTCAGTATCGATTTAGACTTGGAAGTACCGTCTCCTGGTATCTCTCTAAGTGATAACAGGAGATGCCTGTCCATCTCGACCTAACTAATCTACAACATGAAGTTATCTGTAAGACTCCGGTTTATTGCAGCCACGTCGATTTCAAGTCTTAGGTGTTCCGGTTGACCCTCTCAATGGCCTCCGATCGTGGAATTGCGTGCTACAGCCTAACTCATGTTTCTGTAACAAGCTACAACCTCTCCACATGACAACTTTACTTGTTTATAGCCTGCTTCCTTTCTAGCATTGGTTCGACTGCTGCGGTCCCACCACCACTGCGCCCCCTGCAAATGCAAGTAAGCCCAATGGTGTCGCACGAGATGTTAACACTACTGCATGTTGACGTATCTCCGGAGTGGCCGGATGCTCACATTTGTCAGACTGGTTTGGGACCAACCGGAGTCTAGACGTACCATAGTTCTCTTTCGAATTCTGGCGCGTCGCGTGTCACGCGCCACCTTCTTCTTTTCCACATCGTCAGTCGAGTCACGATCCCAATCCGATGAACAGAAGCTTCACCGCACATCAACGCTCTATATTGAACAAAACCAATCAAAGACGCTATGGAGAACCGAGAGATATCCTCCGTCGAACATTCGGGAGGGCCTTCGGTCCATTCTTGCGCCCTGTGTCCGATGATCCACGTGAACATGGAGGATTTATCACGGGTTACCCAGCATTACAGATTGGCCGGACTCGAGGACGCGAGACGCTTCGCAAATGGGGGTCTCGGTTGCCGGTTCTATCTCGACAGGCTCCTGGATATCTGGAACTGTTTGTGTAAGCGTCCTGCTTCTATTATTGACGAGGAGAAGGCGGAACTTTTTGTCGACGGTGTCAACTACGGGCATGGCCTCTTTGACCTTTATTGCGTTTGGGAAGAGGACGGCGAAGAGGCAGCCTACAACTCGGACTTAGGCATCATGATGATGACGCCAGCCGGTAAGTCTGAGAGACAATACATAAATGACATACCGAGCGCTAACGTCTAGAGTAGATAATGTTTCTTCCAAATACATGAAAGTCGAAGGGCTCTTGCCTCATCCCGATGCTTTGTGCCGGGATAATATCAAGATGTTGAAAAAATTGTTCCAAGCTTGTCAAACGAAGCACGAACGATGTCGTCGCCTTAGGGAGTCTCTCAGCCCTAAAACCCTACCTCGATACCTCCTCGACCTTACGGCATATAAAGACGGCCAAGTCCGCTTGTTTGAGACGAAAGGGGCTACGGGGATGATTTCTTATGCTGCCCTTAGTTATTGTTGGGGTCGCAATTGCGAGAAGATCCATAAACAGAAGACCTTGGAAAAGAATTTTCAGGCCAGGCTACACGGGTTTCCTCTTAAGGATCTTCCCAAGACTCTTCGTCATGCTGCGCGAGTCTGCCGAATGATCGGACTGAGATACCTATGGGTTGACGCTGTTTGCATCATCCAGGACGGGAACGACTTACAGCGCCAGGTGAGAGACATGATTCAAGCATACAAAGCAGCTTCCCTTGTCATTAGCGCCGCAAGGGCATCCAACGCAGACGAAGGCTTCTTAGGCTGTCGACTTCAGGAATACAAGAAATACGAACTCCCAATCACTTTTCACTTTCCAGACCGCACAGAGACGGGGCGAGTTAGAGTCACGCAGAGAATTCCGGAGGAGCATTTAGAGCCTATTGACCTCAGGGGCTGGACATGGCAAGAACACCTGGCTGCTATAGGGCTTATACGGTTCGAATCTGAGGAGCTTGTTTGGAGGTGTCCGACGATGAACAAGTATGAGAGCGATATTCGAGTCAAGGGACGGGTGGTCCAGAGATATGATCGGGACAGCTGTTTCAGACAGTACCTGGAACAGGTGCGAATTTACTCTCGCCGTGAGACGGAGGAGGCAAATGACAGATTGACTGCCTTTGAGATAAGCGCGATGCTTGTAGCGGAGCTCTTGGGGTTGAATGCGGAGGACTATCAGGCTGGCCTCTGGAAGCCAGACTTGTGTAGGCAACTTTTGTGGATCTGTGATGCAGATCATCCGCGGGGACTGTCAAAGAATATGGCATCGTTCCCTTCCTGGACGTGGGCTAATGCGCAGCTACCAGTGCAGTGGGACAATGATAATGCGGATATGCAGGATCTCGACTGGGGAGACTATACCTGCGATGTTGAGAGTTGCACAACCGAGCTAGTGGAACCGGACCGACCATTCGGAAGCGTCAAGGGTGGTATGTTGACTGTACGGGCATACGCTCCCGAAGCATTTTGGACCGGCAGATACCTTATCGAACTGCCAAAGGCGGTACGTCGCAGCCCCCGACTGAGAGGCGATGGGCAAGGAGGCCGAAAGACGGCGAGTTCCTCGTACGAAGGGGTATCTAAGAGCCGAAGGGGCCAACATATGAGGTCGATCCGCCCTCGAAACTTGCGTTTCCATCCAACCTGGGATACACTGCAACCGCCTCCGGAACAGGTCGTCAAGTGTTTGGAGATTCGCTCTGGCATTGGAAACGTGAACAAGGCCTATGGCATCGTTCTTGTATCTGCTGGCGAGGGCTTATTCAAGCGAATTGGATACTTTTGCCTCGAGCATCCTACCAGGAGGCGCCGTGGTGGCCCAGCCTTCCCCCGAGCGATTTCTTATAATTGGATCCATCAGGTCAAGAAAGAGACTATACGTATCATCTAGATTTGGGCTTACTTCAGGCTATTTTTTTTTTGGAGACAGCGCGATGGATTGAACAGCGGCAATTTTGGGCTCATACTCGGGTCCGACACGGCGCAAACTTCGGCGACATGTCTCGACCCGTGGTTTGTTCTCTTGATATGAAGCCGGTCTAGATCCCGTCTTCTGTCTTGGACCGGCGACAGGGTGAGAGGCCATGGCGGAATATGCGGATGGGAAGGGACAACACGATTTACTCTGCTAGTAGATGCTGGCTTCAGTTTGCTTCAATAATCACATCTCTTTTAATGTAGCATATGGACGAATGAAAGGTTGGGGACTTGATTCTAACGAGGATATGCAGGCAGGGATAAATTTCAATGAATAATCATATCACAGGCATAGAGAAACTATCAAGCGGGAGTTACCCCAGTAGTGAAGATACATACAATGAAGACGGTGGTCCCTAGCATGTATCAGTTACTATCCTCTATCTCATAGGCGTAGCAAAGTATCCTTGTGTAGCACAAGCGACGGCTATCTCAATAATTTTGGCTCTAGTCAAACATGAATAAAGTGAGGGTCAATAATGATGGTTAGTTAGGCAGGCGAATTGCTAAGGCGGTTAATATAAATGACGACGGGGCCCCTACTACAAGGTCAATGAGGACGCATGCTATTATCAAATTTCGTGCAGTCCGAGTAGAAGATGTGGCCTAGAACGTTCATGTAGTCTGGTTCTCTTGACACGTCAGACAGCGCGCTACAACGAAGTTTAGCACGTCTTCCGTGTGTTCCATTCTGCGCAGGTTTCTCATCCAGTCGAGACCTATGAAGTCTGACGAGTCTAGTGTTGATTAATTTTATAAACCATGTAACCGGGTTATTATCCAGAGCTCCCGCGGTGAGCAGGTAGTCCTTGGCGTGATTGGTCCGCTACTTCTTGCCCAGCTAAGTCGAGGAGAATTTGGTCCCTCGTCACGCACCATCATAAACAGCCAACTCGAAACAATGAATTTCTTCAAGGCGAGTGGTAGTCGATCTAGGTAGCAATTCGGCGCAGTGGTGGCCTGGATAAGCGGCAGAGGAGTATAGTACGAGCGATGAGGTTATTCAGTTGCCGGAGAAAGAGCTAGACCTCGTTGGCTTGCAGCGGCAGAGTACGTAGTAATACGCAGCGAGTGGGTTCAGCTTGCCATATTCGGCGACGCCAGATAAACTTCGTGAGAACGTTTTCCATGAGGCTGGAAGATCCAGAATCCCAGGGCCCGTCCGTATAGTTTTCCGCGATGTTTTATACCAACGTTTTTGTAAAAAGCCTTCATCTGGACTGTCGCATCCGAAAATTTGCGGTAGTTTTCAGCCAATTGGAGCCAGAGGGCGAAGGTGCAAATTGGACGCACTCTGTGCGTCCTACTGTAGCTGTAGTGGGTTCGTTCTCGACACAAGGAGAGGGGAGGAAAAGAGTGATAAACACAACCCTGGGTATCACGCAGCACCGAAGGCGAGGATTGGAATCCAAGTAGAAAGGGCCTCCGTACGGCCAACCAACTGAGGAGAGGACGCTCAGGGATTTAAATAGACATCGAGGCAATACGGGCCCCGCACCAATCAACCGTCGTTGATCATTGCGCCTCCCTCTTCTCACCAGCGTTCCCCGAAACGGGTCTGGTGATTTTATTGGCTTGTTCTCACTGTACTCTACGGAAGGAGCAACATAAGCGTACGTTCAGAGGACCAGCAAATCGTAGGAGACTAGAGAATCGTAAAATCACAAGGTAGTTGCTATGTATGGAGTATGATGTACATCGGTAATCTACTGATAAGCGTACTGTATCCGCTGCTGAATTTACGTATCCGTCCACGCCGTGAACGAGTCGGCCGGATTGGTAACAAATAAGTTAGCTGGGCTAATATTAGCATGGTTGCGATACTGTGAAGACGAGAAGAGGTCATGTACAGCAAGATAAAAAAGCAGGGTTGAAGTAAATGTGGCCAAAACTCCGGCAGAGGGACGCTCAATCGCAACTAGTTCCTACATGGAAAATCAAGGCAACACAACGCAACTAGATGTGGCTATAGAAGTACAAATTTCGGCCGGATATCTATATTTGACAGGCCTTGCTTCCTCCCAAGCGTTACAAGACTGGGAATCTAGGAAAGGAGAGACAACTAATGGGCACATTTCCGAAAACCCCATTGCATGGCGGCCTTTGAAAATCAACACGCTAGTCGATGATGTGGAACCAAAACAAGGTCCTACATGGGATGTACCCCCAATCCTCAGAATATGAGCAAATCTCTGCCGAAGGAATTTCGAGTTTTGGCATGTCATCAGTAAATTTCGTATTATCCGAAAGGGCAGAGTGTGCAGCATCAGCTATATAGCAGATACCAGTTCTCTAACGCCTCACTCAACGAGCCCGTAGATCCGGTCGTCTGCTGTTTTCCTACCTCGTAAGCTATGCCGCAGAGGGAGCAGCACACAGCTCAGCTCTTATCGTCTTCATCTTCCATTTCATGACTAGAATGATTTGAAGAATGTAGTGCAATGACTGGGTTCGCGAAGTTCAACACCGGCCTATAAATAGCCCTGGAGCTCGGCCACCAAGACTTTTCCTTTCCTCCTTCAGGCCTGAACAACTGTTCCTGCTTTAACCCGGATAGAGGTGAGGAAGATGAGGGAGGAGGCCAAAGGGCAGCATCACATAAAATCGGGTTGGGAATGCAGAAATAACATTTAGCAGGAGTGGTTTTTCTTCCTTTTCGTTTTGAATATGCCCGGGCCCAGGCAGTCTTTATTAATGAGTGACGAAGGTAGTTAGATTCTAAACAAGT
>Ga0164243_10016073_pt1 | contig 10291 bp, 11 predicted proteins | sample OricompcompostOP_FD_108781 | JGI IMG/M metagenome (GOLD analysis project Ga0164243, IMG submission 108781) | Organic Plus compost microbial communities from Emeryville, California, USA - Original compost - Organic plus compost (OP) | ecosystem: Engineered > Solid waste > Mixed feedstock >... | reverse complement strand
TGAATACCGAGGTCCTTATGCGTATCCAGGCATTGCAGCACCGCGTTGGGGATGCCGCCAATGCCCATTTGCAGGGTCGCGCCGTCTTCAATCAGGGAGGCCACGTGTTTACCGATGGATATTTCAATATCGCTGGGCGCATTCACCTGTTGTTCGTATATCGGGTAATCCGCTTCCACAGCGGCGGTGATGCGGGAGATGTGAATAACACCGTCGCCCAATACCCGGGGCATGGAAGGGTTGATCTCCGCGATAATCACAGGAGCCAGTTCAATCGCTGACCGGCTCACGTCGCAGGAAACCCCGAGGGTACAGTACCCGTTTTTATCCGGCGGGGAAACGGTGATCAGCGCTACGTCTATCGGGTGGTCCATGGAGCGGAAGTACTTGGGGATTTCGCTGAGGAACATGGGCACGTAATTCGCGCGGCCTTCGTTGACGGCCTTGCGGATGTTTTTGCCCACGAAGAAGGTATCTACCTGGAAGGAGTTCACGTGTTCCGCATCGGCATAGGGCGCCTCCCATTCCGTGTGAATGCTCACCAGCCGTACGTTCCGGAGTTCGTGGCTACGGTGCGCCATTTCCCTGACGAGCAGTTTGGGCGTGGCGGCGGCGGTATGAATGAAAACGGTATTGTCGGACTGGATAAGCTTTACGGCTGCTGCGGCGGATGTGTAGGGCATATTTGCGGGTTTTTACCATGCTAAAGTAACCTGCCGGCAGCTGCTGAAAAATGAGCGATATCATGTTCCCGCAGCGGACAGGCTTTTCCGGGAAAATGAACAAGCAGGAACCGCCAATTGTTGGCAGTGGGTCAGTGGTGTTTTTTTTGTCAGGAGGAGATAGCACACATACATGCTAAAAAATGCACATGTAGCCAAACTGCCTGCTATGGCCTATTCCGTAATCAGAGTTGTCCATTCTAGCTGAAAGTGTGTATAAGTTTTGCCGTTTAGGCTGATTTAAATACCTCTCAAATGTTATATTTTAGCAATCTAAACCGGTACTACTACTAATTGCGGAGAGATCTGGCACATATAAGTGAGCAAGCGCTGATAGATAGGCTTACTATGGGGGACCCTGCAGCAAGGGAATATCTTTATGACCGGTATGCTGCAGCTTTGTACGGCTTGGTGCTACAATTGGTTCCCGTGAAGGATAAAGCCAACGATGTGATGGTCCGGGTGTTTACCTGGGTATATCGGAATATCAACAGCTACCAGACCTCCGGCTACAAAACGCTATTTGCCTGGCTGTTACGAAAAACACGGGAAATGGCCATTAAGGAAGCTGTCCCGGAAGGCTCCCTGATCGGTACCGAATTGATCAGGAACGAAGAAGGGGTGTTACAGCGGTTTTATGTAAGATTACCCACCGCAGAGCAACAGGTATTCCGGTTGTGTTATTTCAGAGGATTATCAACAACAACGATAGCCCGTATGATGGCAATATCAGAAGGGCAGGTAAATGAAATCCTGGAAGCTGCCATGAAGGCTTTCAGAAAATTCTTGTCAGACAGTTGGAACTAAAGTTTTACATAGAAAGCGGGATTATTGAATCCTATGTCTTAGGACTCGTATCAGAAGCTGAAGCGGAAGAGTTTCAGCTGATGAGAAAACTTTATCCTGAACTCGAAACAGAGATCGAGATCGTAGAGCGCAGGATAGAGAGAGCCGCCTTCGACGAAGCCGTGCTGCCTCCCGCAGAGGTAAAGGACCGCGTTATGCAAAGCTTTCGTTGGGAAGACGCCGGCGCCGGCTTCGGTGGCGGAGCCTCAGCCGATCCTCCCCCCAACTATACCTTTATCAACATCCAGCCCAAGGACGGGGACCAGATAATGGTACACAAAAATTGGCGGTTGTTCTTCATTTTCCTGGTTTTACTGGCTAAAATCCTATTATTTTTTGCCATTTTCTATTTCCTGAAGTACGCCCAGGTAAAAGAAGAGCAGAAAAAATCAAGTCTGTACAATTATCCTTCCTCCATTACCGTTTCCCAGGTATAGGGTTAATTGAAAAAAATATTTTCAAATTGAGAATCCGGTTACCATTCAAAGACGTAAGTATTATTACTAATATATTTATTAGTTAGCTTGACACACTTATATTATTAATCTTGAATATTAAGGAATATATTGACAGTGGTATCATCGAGCGGTGTCTGCTTGGGCTTGCTACTCCGGAGCAGGAAGCCGAGCTGCAATACCTCCGGGAGATATATCCGGCCCTGCGCATGGAAGCAGAGGCGGTAGAGCTGCGCCTGGAAACCATGGTGTTCGCAGAAGCAGTAAAACCGCCGCCAGCCATCAAAGCCAGGGTAATGGAGGAGATCCGCGAGCGGTATAACCAGGAACCCTATAACGGCGGTAACTATACGAACCACCACCACGCCCGTCACAACGACTATATTCCCTTCAATCCCGGCTGGAAACGGAAAATTACCGTCAGCATCTGGTGGAGATGCGCCTTCATCGCCATGTGCGTCATCACCATGGCCCTGGCCGCCTCTACCTGGTACCTGTACAAACAGGTAAACCGCCTGCAGGACGCCATTATACACTATAATTACCCCGCCCCGCCAGCCGCCCGCTGACACATTATAATTTCATTTGGTACGTTTATTGCAAATGCTGAAATTGCCGGCGATTTCAACCTGTTAAACCATATTGGTACACAGTATGTTGTTATCAACAAGAGCATTTAAAATAAACTAATACACTTTCCATGAAAAATTTATCATTTGCTGCTGTATTGCTCGCAATGATCGCTATTATCGGATCTGCTTGCACTCCAAAACAAGGCGTAACTACCGACATTAACAAGGCCGCCGTTAAAGGCAACTGGGTACTGACCGATGTTAAGTACGAAGGGATTCCTGATAACGCTAAAGTAACCGTGTTTGATCAGGCAGAAGCTAAATGTTTCATCGGAAGCCAGTGGGTACTGCCGGATAACGCTGCCATGGGTTCCTACACCCTCAACGCCAGCGATAACAACTGCGCGCCAGCCTCCCAGAAGATCGTATGGTCCCTCTTCAAAGGCGCTAACGGTATGCAGTTCCAGTTCAAAAAACTCTACTCCGGCGAAAAAGCTAAAAACGTGACCGACGGCTACCGTGTAGACGTGCTGGGCGCTGGCAGCACCATGACCTGGAGAGCGAATGTGAACTTCGAAGGCAACAACGCCGCGATCATCTACACCTTACAGCGCCAGTAATCCGCTACTATAAAATTTCGTATAGCCGTTCCGGAAATCGCCTGGAACGGCTTTTTTTATGCGAACCAGAAATAGTATATTCGGTAAGCAGTAAAACCGGCAATTTTTATGAGCGCGCAGCACACCAAAATCAAGTTCCTTGCCCATGCTAGTTTTCAGATAACTACCCCGGAAGGAAGAGTCATTCTGATAGACCCATGGTACACAGACAATCCTTTTCTCCCCGCCGGCACTACCATTCCACCGCAGGTGGACCTGATACTGCTGACGCATGGCCACGATGATCACCTGGACAAAAAGATTATTGACTTCATCCGCAATAACTCCCCTAAAGTGATCGCCAGCCCGGGCGTAAGGGCCTACCTGACCAACAACAGCGTGCCCGCCCATGCCTTTGAACCCATGAATTTCGGCGGCACCGTATCCCTGATGGATTGCAGGGTCACCATGACCAACGCCTTTCACCAGGCATCCATCACCCAGCCCGATGGCAAATACGGCTACCTCCACGCTACCAACGGCTTCATCATCTGGCTGAGCGACGACGTGTCCGTTTACTACTCCGGCGATACCTCCGTCTTCGGCGATATGGGCCTGATCGGAGAAATCTATGAACCGGACATCGCCATCCTGCCAATAGGGGACCGCTTTACCATGGGGCCGCTGGAAGCCGCCTTCGCCACCAGGCTGCTCAAAGTAAATCACGTCATCCCCTGTCACTACGGGACCTACCCGGCGCTAACAGGTACGCCTGAACGATTAAAAGAATTGACGCAGGACCTTTCCCACCTGGAAATACACGTCCTGAAAGCCGGCGAAGAGCTGGACACCGCCGGGCTGAAGCTGAAACAGTGGTAATAAACTGACCGAATATTTTATCCGTAATACCAACTATTATGTTACCCCTGACAACGAACAGGCTAATGGTATATCCGTGCCGGTTACCTTTACTGACACATATATACCTGGGGAATGACCATGCCGCTACAGAACTGGACGCCTACATCCCGGCGGAATGGCCGTCGGAAGACCTGAAAGAAATGATACCGTATTTTATCGAATCCCTGCAACACGATCCCAAAGCCTTCCCATGGCTGGTCTGGATCATCGTTACCCGGGCGGAAAGAACGGTGATCGGCAACGTGGGCTTCAAAGGCCGCCCGGATAAAAACGGGCAGGCCGAAATCAGTTATTACCTTTTACCCGCCTACCGCGGCAAGGGCTATATGCAGGAAGCCGCCGCCGCGCTCATCAGCTGGGCTTTCACGGCAACGCCTGTACGACGCATCGTCGCTGAATGCGATGCGGCCAACATCAGCTCCCTGCGCGTATTGCAGAAGCTGGGCATGCGCCTGGGCTACAAGTCCGGCGATATGCTCTATTGGCATCTCCCTAAAAAATAACTATTCGGAAATGTTCTGACGGGTGAAACGGATAAACAACTGGGCCAGCTTGTCCTGCTGCCCCTGTAAATAAGTGAAATGCAGCTTGCGCACCAGCTTGAAATTCCGGATGGGCAACACCATAAACTCTCCCGCTTCCAGCTCCCGCTGTACTGCCTGCAGGGAAAGGAACGCCGCGCATGGCGCATGATAAAGGTAGGATTTGATGCTCTCCGTATTGCCCATGTACATGGCAATATTGAGATCAGTAATTTTCAGCTTCAGGCGCTTGAGCTCTTCCGTCAGCACTTCCAGCGTGCCGGAGCCATGTTCGCGCATCAGCAGGGGAATGGTTTTTAATTCCGCCGGCGTCAATGGCTCGCCGTTGCCGTACGCATGCCTGGAATTGCCCACGAGTACAATCTCGTCCTTTGCAAACTCCACATATTTTAACTGCGGGTTCTTGGAACTTCCTTCTATAATCCCCAGCTGTATGCTTTTTTCGAACAACGCCTGCTCTATCTGCTCGGTGTTGCCGCTGGTCAGCGAAGTCTTAACGTCCGGGTAGCGCTGGTTGAATTTAGCCATCAGCGGCGGGATGAGGTACTGCGCAATCGTGCTGCTGGCGCCGATCGGCAGCATACCGCCCTGCGTATGTTTGAGCTGATTGATGTCGTATTCCAGGTTGCGGTAATCCGCGAAAATAATTTCCGTATGATGCATGACCAGCTGCCCGGCGCGGGTCAGCTTGATCTTGTTGCCGATGCGCTCAAATACCGCCATACCGAGCTGTTGTTCCAGTTCGTGGATATGCTTGGTCACTGCCGGCTGGGAGATGTACAACTCTTCGGCAGCCTTGGTAAAACTGAGGCGCTTCGCTACGGTATGAAAAACTTTGAGTCTGAAATCGAACATGCGATAAAAATACTTAAAATCCGCTATTATGGATAAGCTGATTTACCGCGTTAAACATGGCCGGCTGTTGGCGTTGGCCTGCGCAAAACTACAGGCGCATAATAGCAATTGCTTTATGACCGCCCTCTAAAAAACGAAAGCGCCGTTTACCGGCGCTTTCGTACTTATGATTTCTTTTTGCCTGCGTTTTTGTTATTGGATTTGTAACGCATATCCGGCGTACCGTCTTTTTTCTTAGGCCCTTCGGCTTTGGCGGTAGCAGGTGTCTGCTTGTTTTCCTTGTACCGCTTGTCCGGCGTACCATCTTTTTTCGTGTGAGCCGTAGCGGCGGCTTCTTTCTTGGTGGCCTCTTTTTTAGTGGCTGTTGCAGGTGTTTGCGCTATGGCGGCTGAAACGATCAGCATAAGTGCCATCAGGCCGGTCAGAAACTTTTTCATAAAAAAATCTTTCCTAAAAATTAAGAAATTTTTTCATGAATTACCCAAATGCCTGAGCTTTTTAAGGTAGATTTAATTTTTCTCCACCCACATGCCGTTATCCCTGATCAGGTTAATCAGTTCATCCACCGCTACATCGCTGTTAAGGCCCTTCTTCACAATTTCCTTCCCTTTGTAGAGGGTGATCTTGCCAACGCCGCTGCCCACATAGCCAAAGTCGGCATCCGCCATTTCCCCCGGCCCGTTTACGATACATCCCATAATGGCGATTTTCACGCCTTTCAGGTGATGGGTAACCGCGCGGATGCGCGCCGTGGTTTCCTGTAAGTCAAACAGGGTGCGGCCGCAGGAAGGGCAGGAGATGTATTCCGTTTTGGAAATACGGGTACGGGTAGCCTGTAAAATGCCAAACGCAATGTTATTCAGCAGCGCGTACTGGCTGGCATCCGCTGGCGGATTCGTTAGCCAGATGCCGTCGCCGAAGCCGTCCAGCAGGAGCGCGCCCGCCTCTGTCGCGTGGTGGATCAGGTGCTGGTCGTTCGTTTCCTGTTCACTCCCGCTATGGATGATAACGGGAACGGTTATATGTTTTTCCAGCAGCAGGATGAAGAACCGGCGTACATTGGCCATCGCCGTGGGCCCCGTGCCGCTTGCGCAGAACACCATGGACGCGGCCTGTTGCGGGTCTGCCGCCAGTTGCAGCAGCGCGGATATCTCCGGCGTATCCAGGTGATCGCAGTTCACCGCAATGAACTGTTCTTTGGCTTTTTGCCCTGCTTCGCAGGCCTGTAAAAACTCGTTTATATTATAATAGGGGAGAAAAATACCTTTATCCGGCAGTGAGTGCCACGTCCTGGCGTCCAGTAGCACGCGGAGAGTGCCTGGCAGTCCAAATGCCGGTATATGCTCTCCCGTATAGATATAATCCGCCGCAGCGTCTGCAATGTTCCATTTATCGCTCAGCGCATCATACGTGTACCCGATCGCGTTAAGGTCCGCCGGTTGCAGCGCAGTAGCGTTGCCATAATCGGCAACCACCACGGGCACCTGTTTCGCGCCGATGTTTTCAACGGCTTCACTGTCCCTGCGCTTGTAGTTGAAAGGAGAGTAAGGCACGTGGATCAGCGGGGCCTGCGTTGCCTCCGGGGTGGCGGTACGGTTGGTATAACGCTTCACAATGTCCCGGCATACCGGCAGTTCAAACTCCGGGTCTTCCGTCAGGGATACGCGGATGGTATCGCCTACGCCGTCTTCCAGCAAGGTCCCGATACCTATGGCGGATTTGATACGGCCATCCTCTCCGTCGCCGGCTTCCGTTACGCCGAGGTGCAGCGGATAACAGTGGCCCAGCTCCTGCTGCATGGTCTGCACCAGCAGGCGGTAAGCCTGTACCATCACCTGCGGATTACTGGCCTTCATGCTCAGCACGATGTTGCGGTAACGGAGGTCTTCCGCAATGCGGAGGAACTCCATGGCGCTTTCCACCATGCCCATCGGGGTATCGCCGTACCGACTCATAATACGATCGCTCAGGGAGCCGTGGTTGGTGCCGATGCGCATGGCCGTGCCATGCTCCTGGCAGATTTTCACCAGCGGGGTAAAGCGTTCGCGGATACGGTCAATCTCTTCCTGGTATTCACTATCAGTGTATTCCAGGGTTTCAAATTTCTTTTTATCTACGTAGTTCCCTGGGTTGATACGTACTTTTTCCACAATACGGGCGGCTATTTCCGCGGCATTGGGCGTAAAGTGAATATCGGCAACCAGGGGTGTATGATAACCTTGACGGCGAAGTTCTTTTTTTATGGCCAGCAGGTTTTCTGCCTCTTTTTTACTGGGGGCAGTGATCCTTACCAGCTCGGCGCCTGCTTCGATGCAACGTATGGTTTGAGCCACGGTAGCGGCAGTATCCATTGTATCGGTAGTGGTCATCGTCTGAATGCGGATAGGGTGATGGTTTCCTATCAGGAGATCCCCCACTTTCACCTCTAAGGTGTCCAGACGTTTGTAGGATGTTAATGAGTTGCAATAAAGCTGCATGCGATTATTTTTTCCTTGCAGGTGCAAAGTTAAGAAAGTGGGCTTCAATTTTCCCCACAGTAAAGCTACATTAAGTTTAAGCGCCCAGCAAAGAGCGAGGACCAATGGCCCTCGCTCTTTGTTGTTATCGCGCCGCTACCGGGCGGCGTATTATATGGAAGCATTTGATTACCAGTCCTTTTCAACCGGAACCACCTGCCCTTTGGCTTTCTTGGTTTTATCCTGGAGTTTCTTTTCCTCCTGGCTCAAAGCCTGCAGGAGCCTTTCCGCCTCCTGCTTGCTCATTTTACTCGGCTGCGGCTCAGGCTTCTGTTGTTCCTGGTCCTGCTTGTCCTTATTCTGCTGATCCTTATTCTGCTGGTCCTGGTTCTGCTTGTCTTTATCCTTGTTTTGCTGATCCTTATTCTGATCCTTCTGGTCTTTGTTCTGGTCTTTATTCTTGTCTTTTTTGTCCTTATCCTGGTTTTTATCCTTGTTGTTGCCGCCACCGCCTTGTTGCTGCTGCTTTTTCAGCATGGCCTGCGCATAGGCGAGGTTGTAACGGGCGTCTTCGTCCTTTGGATTTATTTTCAGCGCCTGTTTGTACGACTTGATGCTCTCTTCCCACTTTTTATCTTCCATGAAAGTGTTGCCGATGTTGTAATCCGCATCAGATTTCAGGTTGTTCTTATCCGTCAGCTTCAGGCTGTTGGCGTACTGGGCGCGGGCTTCCTCATACCTTTTTTGTTTGTAGAGGGAGTTGCCAAGGTTATAGTTACCGGCGGCAGATTGCGCATTTTGCTCCAGCGCTTTTTTGTAGTTGGCCTCCGCGTCGGCAAATTGTTGTTTACTGTACAGTTCATTGCCTTTGCGGATGTATTTATTGCCGGATCCTTTTTGCTGCGCTGCCGCCGAAAGGCTTGTCAGCACTGCAATGCAGATAAATCCATATTTTACTAACTGTAGTTTCATGCGTTATACGGTTGTTATGCTACTGAAGATGGCAATTCTTCCTTTTTCTTACGGCGTACCTCCGGGATAAAGAATTCTATCAGTAACAAAGCCAGGGCTACGCCCAGGAAATATTGAAAATAGCTGTTATAATCCGTGAAAATATTTTCCCCAAACTCTTTCTGCTCCATGCTGTCGATTTTTGCAGCGAGGGAGTTCACCACATCGTCGGTATTATTATCCAGGTGTTCGTAGATGCCGTGGCCTGCGTAGGCAATGCTTTTCAGCTCGGCTTCGTTGAGTTTGGATACTACCGTGTTACCTTCCCGGTCTTTTTTATAGCCGCCGGTCTCAGGATCAGGCAGGGGAGAGCCGGTAGTAGAGCCGATCCCGATGGTGTTTACCACCACGCCGTTGTCAAAAGCGGCCCTGGTTTTTTGAATGGCAGTTTCGTCATGGTCCTCCCCGTCAGATATCAGGATGAGGGCCTTGTGTTTACGCTCTTTTTTATTGAAGGCATCGTCGGAAGTCTGGATCGCTTGCCCGATCGCGGTTCCCTGGGTAGGGATCATGTCCGGCGATACGGTGCTGAGGTACATCCTGGCGGCGGAATAGTCGATGGTCAGCGGCATTTGCAAATAGGAGTTGCCGGCAAATACCACGAGGCCGATACGGTCGTTTTCCAGTTTGTCCATCAACTTGGTAATCAGCTGCTTGGCGCGGGTAAGACGGTCGGGCTGTACATCCGTGGCAAGCATACTCTTACTCACATCCAGCGCAATCATCACATCCACTCCTTTGCGGGTGATCTTCTCCATACGGCTGCCTTTTTGCAGGTTGGCCAGGCCCACCACGCCAAAGAAGAAGGCGAAGAATATCAGGAAAAATTTAAGCACAAAAAGTTTGCGGGAGTAACCGGTAAATAGCTTTTCTACCAGCGCAGGATCGCCAATACGCTTGATAGACCTGCGTTTCCACCAGGATACAGCCAGGAAGGCCAGCTGTAAAACCAGCAGGAGGGTCAATGCCCATAAATACTCGCTATGCTGAAATCGTAACATATTCTATTTTAAGATATTCATTACCGGTAGTAAACCAGGTAAGAACTCAAAAATAATTTTTTTGTAACGTATTCCAAGTGACTGGTACAGGGTTTAGGTAATTTTTAACGGTCAGGTAAGGCCGCAGCAAGCAAAAGGGCCAGGCGCACATGCGGCTGGCCCTTTTCCGGTGGTACAACGCCCGCAGGCGCGGCCACCTGTAAAAATTTAAATTACATCTCTCCCTTAAAATATCCTGCATCGGTAAGAATGTTACGCATAATGGCATTACGCGCCTTCACCATATCGAAGTTCGGATCCTCGGATTCAAT
>Ga0164243_10016072_pt1 | contig 10292 bp, 6 predicted proteins | sample OricompcompostOP_FD_108781 | JGI IMG/M metagenome (GOLD analysis project Ga0164243, IMG submission 108781) | Organic Plus compost microbial communities from Emeryville, California, USA - Original compost - Organic plus compost (OP) | ecosystem: Engineered > Solid waste > Mixed feedstock >... | reverse complement strand
GATAGATTCTGAACTTAATATAATTAAAATGAGAGGAAGTTAACGGCTTTAATTGATGGCCGGCTTCCTCTCATTTCAACTTATCAACAATGTACCTAAGGGATCACTTCTATACTGCTGCCTTCGTTCCAGTGCTTGTGTTCAGGCGTATAATACAGGTAGCAGTTGCTGGCTTTCGACCGATAGGCGCCGGGGATATCCGCTTTCAGATCCAGGTTGACTTTTTTCTTTTCGTTAGGTGCAAAGCCCATCCAATATAGCACCAGGTAGCCGTCAAACAGCTCGTAATAGGCCACCTGTTTTTGTTCCGAAATTTCCTTCAGTTGCCATGGCTGCAGCGACAACCCGGCAGGAATAGCGATCTTCGCAATCGACATGGGCTGAAGTTCATTCTTCAGGTTTTGTACTTCAATGCTTAATCTAACGGTCTCGCCTATCTTAACGCTGCGGTTCGAAAGCGTTGTATTCAGTTTTAATACCGCCGCGTCACTGTTTTCCGGTATGAGGCTGCTGTAAGCCACTTCAAGGCAATAAGGCGTTCCGGGGTCTTTGCCATGATAATCTGCCTTAAACGTATGCTGCCCGCCGGATAAAGCGATAGACTGTTTAGGCGATACAAAACTGCCGTCTATCGAACAGGTGATCTTGCTTTCAGCTGTTGCCCCTTTCAGCTTCATATATTCTATCGTCGCCTGCAGGGCCAGCACCGTAGCCTGCGTACTGCCGTAACCGTAGTAGCTTTTTCCTGCCAGGATACCGGATATCACCATAGCGATCTTACCGATATTGGGTTCTTTCGCCCGGCATAAAGCCAATGCATAAAGCGCCTGGGTTTCCAGCTTCAATGACTGATCCCTGGAATTTACTACCGAGGTTTCTGCCTTTAAAGTTCCTTTTTCTTCATGTGTTTGCAACATATACATCAACCTGTCATAATCCGCTACTTTTTTCATATTACTGGCAGCCAATGCCATCATGGCCAGCTGGTAAGCGTCTTCTGTTTTTACTGCCTGCTTTAAGGCAGCCTGGTATTCGGTTTCTATTTCGGCCCCCATTCCCGCCTGCGACAAGGCGTACACGATATAGATATTTGCAACCGCGTTAGGAACTGATGCAAACTTGTCGTATCCTTTTGCCGACAGGTTAAATCCCCCGTTTCCATCTCGCCTGCTCAGTAAAAATTCTTTTGTTCTTGCCAGCATCTTCTTGTCTACATTCAGGAAGGCGTTCATTTCTGTAAACTCCAGCAGGCCATAAGCCGTAAGGGCCTCATGTGGAGGTGTATGCCCAAACCATTCGAAGCCATTCACCGGAGTTTCGAAACTGAGCAAGCGGTGGTATCCTTTTTCAATATATTCCAGCGCCTGCGATTCCACTTCCCTGTTTGCCTTATTTGTTTCTTTCAGGTATTTAAGAATGAGGATATTCGGATAGGTAATAGAAGAAGTTTGTTCAAAACATCCATAAGGTTCGCGGAGCATATCGGCTATGCCGTCGAGCAGCTGTCCTTCCGGCGATGTAAATACTTTCAGCCGGGTACTGATGCTTCCCGGAACCGGATCTTTAATATTGAATTTACGGGTTACAGACCTGTCGCCGGCCATGGTATGAATCACCGGGAATCCTTTTTCTATGGCGCTAACAGGGAGCGCGATGGTTTCTTTATTATCGCCATCCGCTACCGTTACGGCGATCTCGCCCTGCCCCGCGGCTACTACTTCCAGCGGGATCAGTACCTGCCTGCTGCTGTTGGCCGCCACGCTAACAAATGCATCGAACTTACCGGTGTTTAAGATATCGGGAGTCCGTACGCCGATATTCAGCTTCAGGTCTTCTGAGCTGTTATTCTTAAGGGTCAGTGGCGCCATTGGCTTATCGCCTACTGAAAGGTTATATGGAATTTTCAGATCCAACTGCAACTGGTTTTGGGTGGCATAAGTGGTTTCAGCGCTGCCCAATGTTCCATTCCAGCCAACGCCTTCCGTGATTGCCCGGAACGTGGTAGCTGCATCTGAATTGTAGAACTGCACCACTGCCTCTCCCTGTTCGTCTGTTTGCACTACAGGATTCCAGTAGATGTTTTCCCTGAAATCTTCCCGCCGGCTTACTCTGGTAGTGCCATAGGTGGGCGCATAGAAACGCCGGGCCACTGTATAGTTGGATTCGTCCCAGGGCAGGAACATGGTAGCATAGAGGTTCTTTTTTCCAAGATCAAATTTCACCCGTTCCCGCTCATTGGTTTTAGTGGTAATAACAATCACCCCATTGGCTGCCCTGCTACCGTAAATAGCGGTGGCGGTGGCATCTTTCAATACGGTAATAGAGCTGATATTATTGATGTCAATTTCGTTTACCCCATTTAGTGAGGGTACGCCATCTACCAGTATTAACGGCGGCGTATTGTTGACGGCTGAAGCGCCTCTTATCCTTATCGCTCCTCCGGGCGTTCCCTGTTGAAGAGGCGATACTTCTAATCCTGCAACCCGCCCCTGAAGCAGGCCAGTCAGTTCTGCAGATACTAAATCTGTCGATCTGATCATAGCCACCGATCCTGTAAGGTTCGCTTTTTTCGTTATGCCGTAACCAACTACGACAACATCCTGGAGGCTTTTGGAATCGCCCGGCGACGGCGCCTCAAACAGCTTATCCAGCTCTGTTGCTTTAGGGACAGGCATCTTGCCCATAGGCAGCGCATATTGATCTTTGTCTACATATTGCGCTTTAGGCCCGTACCCGTTAATGGTCAGCTGTATGCTTACCATTTCCTTCCGTTCCAGCGAGCGGGCGATCATATAGTACCTTTCATTCCAGTTGAGATCCGGGAAATAGAAGGCGCCGTTTGCCCCTGTGACCACTCTCAACGCCTGTTGCCTGTTCGATAATCTTAGCAGCAAGACTTCCGCTTTCACCGGTTTCTTTTCCCGGTTTACAATTGTTCCGCTCAACGTACGGCTTTCGTCAGGGAAGAATTTCAGTTTCCCGTCTTTCAATACCTCTGGTATATAATCGAAATACCTGTAACCGTTGGTAAGCATCACCAGGTCCAATGCCGGCGTGGCTTTAGGTTCATCTTTCCGGAAGTAAAAGGTGGGATAGTCGATCTTTCCTTTTAGTTCCGAACTCATTAACAACCAGGAAAGGATATTATCCTGTTTGTCGTCCATATAAGTCCAAAGCTTGTCATCCACTACAGATAAAGAGAGATTCGCTGGAACAGGCGTACCGTTTTCATCTGTTGTTTTCAGTTTCAAAACAACTTTTTCCCTTGGCAGGTATACCAGTTTGTCCGGCGTTACACTGACTTTCAGCAGCTTACCGGGATTCAGGAACAGCAACCGTTCGGCCACAGGCAGGCCATTGCTGGTTTCGAGCGTGAACTGGGCAATACCTGCGGGGAAGTTGGCCGGGTCTACAACTATTGTTTGCTCTCCCTTTGCTACGGAGATATCTTTTCTATAGTATTCCTTTCCTTTAATAGTTCCTACCAGCTTAAGCTGCATGGCATCGGTTGCCCGAAGCGTGACGGCAGGTTGCCCTACGCCTGTTTTCCAGTGCATGACCACACCATGGTCCGAGAATCCAGGGAAGGCATATACCTGGCTGATATTGAGAGGCCGGGTGATCCTCACTGTATACTGTTCGCCACGTTGGGGAGTAAACTCGAATGACCCCATACCTCCATAGAAGCTGTTAAAAACAGCTACTGCCTGACCGTTCTTATTGATCACTGCCCCGCTTACGTCTGCCGGCTTCCCGAATTCATTCACTGCTTTAAATGCAATATTCGCGGGCAGGCCGGCCACCAGGGTACCGCCTTCGGGCATCAATTGCAGGTCGATCTTCCCCAATACAATTGGAATACTCCTGGAGATGGATTCAGTAAAACCATCTTCCGTCAGCGTTACAGCCAGTAAGCCATCATTGCTGGCCAGGTCTGTCGGCAACGGGAACCGTATTTCAGCCTTGCCATCTTTACCTGTTTTCCCCTGTTGCTTCAACAGCGCCTTGCCGGCAATGGTAGCAGTAAAGGAGAAAAAATGATCAGCCAGCGGTTTATCAGCCAGGTTGCGGACGGTAAGTGTAGCTGCAACTGCATCTCCGGGGCCGTAGCCTTTGCGTGGAAATTCCAGTTTCATCAGGATACGGGGCGCTACTACTTTCTGTACTGTAATTTCTTTTGTAAAGAAACCGGTATCGCTTTCGTTCCTCATCAATGAAGTGTAGGCTCTCAGCTTGTAGATACCGCCTGCATCATTAACGCCTATCTCGTACGACCCTTCAGCATAACCATCTTCTATCTTATATGTCTGTTTTTTTACCACATTACCAGCCGGGTTCAGTATCTCTACATAAGCTACTTTGCTGACCATAGAAGGCTTTTGCGTTTGTGCGTTCACGAGATAGATCTTATAAAAGACAGGTTCTCCCGGTTGAAAGATCACATGGTTTGTATGGAGGTATACTTTTTCCTTCATCAGGTTGTAATCTGTTACCTGGGCATAAGAGACAGGCAACAGGAATAAAAGCATACAACAGCAGGTAATTATATTGCGGATCATTTTTTCAGAATTGAATTGAGACATTACACCCGATGGTTTTCACCGCGGGCAGGTTAAAATAGTCGAGTCCCTGGCTGCCTGGAAGGTCAAACAGCTGCTGTTCGGGGTCCACTCCCTTGTAAGGCGTCCATAGCAGGAGGTTGCGCAGGTATACACCGGTTTCCAGCCGGCTGATACCTTTCCTGAAAGTGAAATAGTAGCTCAGTTTTATATCCCGGATCTTCAGCCAGTCGGCCTTCTGTATATAGGCTTCTCCCACGCCTGAGGGGCCGTACCTGGTCCATCGGTTTTCGTATACCGGCTGTTTGGGATCATAAAAATCGACCGGCTTTGTATTCTTGCTGTTATCAGTTTTCACGCCGTCGAATACATAGCCTTTCACCGTTCTCTGGTCGCCGCTGTTGGCTGATACGCCGTAATAATCCAGGATTGCCTGTGCGCCGTTCCATTTTTCTCCGCCTTTCTTCCATTCCAGCGAGGTATTGAGCGTCCAACGTTTGTAGATCAGTGAATTGACGTATTTAACGATGAAATCAGGATTCGGATCGCCGATCACCTGTAGCGACTTTTGCGGGAACGGGTAACCATCCTCTGCGATCATCAGCTCTCCGCCGGCGCCCCGCGTCCAGGCGCTTCCCACTATCACATTCATAGGCATGCCTTCTATCCAGGCAGTATGCAGATCGCTGAACCCATAGAGAGCAAGCTGGTTATAGCCTGTTTCTGCCCTGGTAACTTTTGTTTTATAGGCAGAGAACATTAATTCATGGGTCATGGAAAAAACGGCGGGATACATCTGGTTTCCATACCGTACGGCCAGGTCTATCCCCCTGGTACGGTGATCGCCGATATTTACCAGGCTTAACTGGTTTCCCTGCGCCAGCGGCGCTACATCGTCCGTCACTTTTTTATTATACAGGTAGGCGGTGAACCCCAGCTTAAAGCTGTTCAGGGCCAGGCTGATCTTTGAATCGCGATGCCGGGTTGCCTTCAGTCCATCAAAGCTGTTCACCTCCGTAACAGGAAAATAAGCAGTTGCGCAGTCTACACTCAGCGTAGTAAGGTTTGCATACCCGTAGCTTTGGTTAATCCCGCGTTCCACAGCCGCTTCCGAATAACTCAGGCCCAGTTCAAGGTCCCATCCCGGGGCCAGTTGCTGAAGAGTGGCCTCTAAGGATCCCTGTGGCAGGAAAAAGAAATGCTGACCGGTAGTATTGCTCAGGTAAGTTTTGTTTCCAACATCCAGGACCAGTTTCAAATTGTTCGCGTTAAACTTTGTATTGTATGCGATCCTCGACTCGGTGGCCGTTCTCTGGTAGCGGTAGTCCAGGAGGCCGTTATGGATGCCTGCCCAAACGGTAGATAGTCCCATGTTTGCGTTCAGAGAGCTGGAAAACCTGGAAGCTCCGTAGTTGGTCGTCTGTTCCAGTTCCCCGTTTATCTCATAGCTTTTATCGTTCGTTTCCCTGTCGAGCAGCTTACCATCCGGCCAGTTGGCGGAGTAAGGCTTAAAAGCTTCCCTGCTGCGGCTATTATTCACTTCAAAGCTTTGAATCAGTGAGTACCTGGTCTTTCTGTATTCCTGTCTTTTCAGGGTGAAACTCGCCAGGTGGTGGGTATTGTTCAGGTAATTGCCGTTGTCGGCAAGCAGGAAATAGGGATTATCTGCCTGGTTGCTGTAGCTGCGTTGGCGGGAGCCTGCAAGGTAGCCTGCTGCGTTATCGAAGCTGGGCGGCGTGAGTAACGACTGCTGGTATACTTTGTTGAGGAAGCCGTTCCTGTTACTGTTGTCGTATCTATCGGCTGCATGGCTGTATTTGAGCGAGAGCAGCAGCCATTTTATCCGTGCGGCGTAAGACGTCGTTAATCCATAGTTCCGGTTATTATTTTGCCTGATATAGGTCTTTTCCGTTGAATTGGTAAAGCCCAGTTTCAGTTCATGCGCCATGGTATTGTAGTTCATAATACGGGCCTGCAGGTTGAACTGTTGTTCAAATGCCACCGCGGTTCTGAAAACGCTGTTCGTATAAGGGTGCGCCATAACGCCGTTTCCCTGTCCGGCCGGTACCAGGTCTCCTTTGCTGTCGTAGGCATTGGGTACGCCATTATATTCAAGGCCAGACAACGCGGGTCCGTAGCTGAACACCTCGTTCGATGCGGGACCAATCCATTTGAGGCCATCGGCCGATGATCGGCCCTGCGCATACGTTTTTTGCAGAGCCGGTTGCCTGCCGGCCTGCCTGATGGAAAGCGAGGCGTTATAGCTGCCGCTTAAACGAAGCTGGCGGGGGTACTTAACGTCTACGTCTATACTATTCCCGTGGTATCTTATACGCCTGATGGGTTGATCAATGCCTGCAAATATTCTGAGCCGGAAGGTATCTACAGCAGTACGAAGGCCGGGGGTTACGGTTGTATCGCCAGCGATCAAACGCCGGTAGGCGGCTGATTTTACCGGTTCAACGGGTTTTTGTTCCTGGCCTGCAACAGAAAAAGGTAATAATAAAAATGCCAATAGATATTTCAAGGTATGCTATTTAGAGTTTAGCAATATAGTATTTCTGTTTATGGATATGCCAGGCATGCTATCCCGATAAAAATAATCTTTCCATGATACCAGATTTCAGTTGACCCTGCAACAGGGCTTTTCAACAGCATGATGTCACGAATTCCGGGATTCCATAAATGAAAAAAAATATTTTTTTAAAAGCGTTTTATTGAAACAATACAGTATCCTTGCAGCACCTAAAACCTACATTATGATAAAAAGGAAGTTGTTTCTTTTGGCTGTAGCAACCCTGACCTTTGCCTGTAAGAAAGAATCAAAACCCAGCGACGACAAAGTAATCGGATCCTGGTCGGCCTATGTGCAAATAAAAATGAATGAAGATTGGCCAGTGGTAAATTTAGATAGCGTACAACAACACGGCAATGTGAATTATGTATTTAACCGGGATTTTTCCGGCAGTATTACAAAAGTGGATGTTGTTTTTACCACTCCTCCCGTTCCCCGGCCTATTGATATTTCCAAATGGTTCCCGGCAGCTGCGGGTACTATCGTTTATAACCCTTCCGTAGAACTAAATCATAAATTGAAAACGGAACGGATTTTCTGGCAGTTTAATTCCCAGGAGAAGCAACTATTGATCTTAGACAGCCTGCATACATTGACGGAGATATGGCCGTTGGATGAGATCAACGACCGTTATATCACCAGTGTTCCTGTACTTACCCCTCTTATCCTTCCTTTTCCTTCAACGGACCAGGAAATTAAGCGCGATATGCGTATCATGCTTATCAGGAAGTAAAGACATTTTAGTTTTTAACCCGGCCGGCCAGTCAGCCAGCCGGGTTTTCTTTTTTATCTAAGATGGCCGGAAGCTGAGATTTAATAAATTAGTCACTGCAGATTTATTGCAGGTTGAAAAAAGATACTTAACTTAAACAGTATTATTTCATATTAAAACCTCAGTAAAGCTATGAAACTCAAGCACCTGACCACTTCCATTCTGGCCATCGGGCTATTATTCATGATCTCATGTAAGAGCAAACCCAAAGATTCCGACATCCAGGCAAGTGTGACCACTGCTATTTCGTCTGTTCCCGGTGTGACTGCGGACGTTAAAGACGGTGTTGTAACGCTTTCAGGAACGGTGAATTCAGAAGAAGAAAAGACCGCTGCTGAAAACGCCGCCAAAACTGTTAAGGATGTAAAAAGCGTGTCGAACAATATCTCTGTTGCCCCGCCTCCACCGCCTCCTGCAGCGCCGGTAGCCATCACTGCTGATGATTCTTTAAAAACTGCGGTAAATGACGTTATTAAAGATTTCCCCGGAGTGAAAGTGGATGTAAAAGATGGAGTACTGACTGTAACCGGCGAAGAAAAAGCAGCGCGCTGGAAAACCCTGAAAATGGCATTAGACGCATTACATCCTAAAAAAGTGGATGCATCAGGTTTAAAAGTTAAATAAATAAAGACCCCTTAAAAAATCGAGATTATGGCATTACAGGAAAAATATAAAGAGTTAATTGATGCAGCCAAAGCATCAGGAACTACCAACCTGCAGGTTGCAGAACAGGATGGAGTATTGCATATTAACGGCATCGCTCCAAGCGGGGAAGTAAAAGATCAGCTATGGAATATCTATGGCAAGATCGACCCCAACTTCCTGACCGGCGATGTAGTAATGGATATACAAGTGGCTACCGCAGTTGAGGGTGCAAAGTTGAAAGTCGTTACTGAATCATCTAATCTGAATATCCGTAAAGGACCGGGTACCGACCAGCCTATTGTTGGCAAAGCGGCACATGGAGAAATAGTTACCCTCATCAGTAAAATGAATGAGCAATGGTGGCTGATCCGCACAGATGGCGGGGCTGAAGGCTATTCTTACGCCCAGTACCTGAAACCGGTTTGATCATACATTAACCATAAAGAAAAAACGGATATAGGCCAATACCTATATCCGTTTTTCTTTTTCAATTCTGCTCGCCGGAATACTTCAATCCTACCGGCATCATCAACGATCCCCTGCTGTAAATGTCTACATACAAGGTGATCGTGTCTTTTGATGATCTGTTTAAATAAATGCACTTACCCAGGATCGCCCCACGTTCCAATAAAATCGGCGAACCGGACTTATGCTCCATAACAACAGGTCCCCTGCGATGATCGCTAGGCTTGGACGATTTGTTCAGCGGCCCGAATTGCTGGTTATAACTTGCCGGAATTTCTGTTGGATGCTGCATCACAGGAAGCATGCTCACTTCATACCTTTCTTTTCTCACATCGTCAGGGTTCATTGAGTTGTAACAATAGTTATTATCTGATGATCCAGATCGTTCTTTAATGTCATTTTGAGCATACGTACAATGCATTCCAGCAGCCAGCAACACAACAAGGCAGCCTACTTTGCATCTAAAGTTGAGTTTCATATACGAGGTTTAGTCGTTAAAAAATAGTAACCAAACAAACAAATCTAAAAGTCATAAAGCTGGCAGGAAAGGGGTCAAAAATTTCTTTTTCGTAAAATTGAAGTTAGAATTATTCCCCAATAAAACCATCAATCCTCAATAAACTTTTTATGGATCTCTGCGAACTGTTTGTCCTCTGTTTTTATACAACTAAATAAAAATCACTGCAAAATAACCGCATGCCTGATGTTAAATCTCAATAATAATAAGCGGATTCGGACAAATCCAAAACTTGTTAATAGTAGGAGTACTAACTTAAATTTTCCTGAATGAACGTTGCAATTCAATAAACTTCTCTTTAGGCATCATACCATTAATGGCAATCTCTCCTTCATCTGTGATCCGGATCTCCACTTTATTTTCAATAGTATGCAGGTTATTCTCCAGATGCCGGTATCTCTCTGTCTGGAAGAAAATACGCTGGTTGCCGGAGCCCACCCAGGGGCGGTCAAAGCTGGTTAAATCCTTTACATAAGGCCCGTCAATAAAGATATCGCATAAGTCAATGATGGCTGCTTTATACGGGCAACCGCTGGCTAAAATAGCTTCCCTTGTATAACCGCTAAACAGCATCAACGAAAGTCCTGATGCCTTCACCTGCTCCAGGAATGGCAACAATGCAGGCGCCTGGTCCATCGGCTCTCCTCCTAACACCGTAAGCCCCTCAATGCCCGGGGTTTCCCGGAGTATCTGCAATAATGCTGATGTATCGGCCACTTTACCTTTCTTCCTGTCCCAGGTGTGAGGCACCATACAGTC
>Ga0164243_10016071_pt1 | contig 10292 bp, 7 predicted proteins | sample OricompcompostOP_FD_108781 | JGI IMG/M metagenome (GOLD analysis project Ga0164243, IMG submission 108781) | Organic Plus compost microbial communities from Emeryville, California, USA - Original compost - Organic plus compost (OP) | ecosystem: Engineered > Solid waste > Mixed feedstock >... | reverse complement strand
AGTTCCCAAAAACAAAAAAGCCACACCGTTTCCGATGTGACCTTAACTTTTGCGGACCGGACGGGACTCGAACCCGCGACCTCCGCCGTGACAGGGCGGCATTCTAACCAACTGAACTACCGATCCAAAAACATATTAGTAAAAACTAACTATCTTTTTGTGTCCCAATTCGTTATATTGCTCCGTTTTGGGATTGCAAAGATAGTGACAAAGTTCCCAATTAAGCAAATCTTTTTTAAAAAATATTTTCAGCATTATCTTTACAGCCGATCTTTAACCAATTTAATCAAATTATGCAATTCCTGGATTTCGAGAAACCTATCGCTGACCTTTACGAACAACTGGACAAGCTCAAGGAAAATGGTGATAAGTCAGGCGTGGATGTTTCAGCAACTGTCAAAGAATACGAACAGAAAATAGCTGAAACCCGCCAGCAAATTTATGATCACCTCACTCCCTGGCAGCGGGTACAGTTGAGCCGTCATCCTGATAGGCCTTATACACTGGCGTATATTGAAAAAATGTGCACCAACTTTGTGGAACTGCATGGCGACAGAAACGTAAAAGACGATAAAGCAATGGTCGGCGGTTTCGCAGACCTCGACGGAGAAACAGTAATGTTTATCGGTCAACAAAAAGGGATAAATACCAAAATGCGTCAACTCCGCAACTTTGGTATGGCCAACCCCGAAGGCTATCGCAAAGCCTTACGTTTAATGAAACTTGCCGAGCGTTTTGATAAGCCTATCGTTACGCTCATCGATACCCCAGGTGCATACCCGGGCCTGGAAGCAGAAGAAAGAGGCCAGGCAGAAGCAATTGCCCGCAACCTCTTCGAAATGGTCAAACTCCGCGTTCCCGTTATCTGCATCATCATCGGCGAAGGCGCTTCCGGCGGGGCATTAGGAATCGGCATCGGCGACAAGGTCCTGATGCTGGAAAATAGCTGGTATACCGTTATCTCTCCTGAAAACTGCTCCACAATCCTCTGGCGTAGCTGGAACTTCAAGGAAAAAGCAGCTGAAGAGCTGAAACTTACCTCCGATTATATGAGCCAGTTCGGACTGGTAGACGGCCTGGTTCGCGAACCACTGGGCGGCGCACATACCAACCCGGATGAAATGGCCCAGATCCTTAAAAAACGCATCAAAGAAACACTGGCCGAACTCAAGAAAATTGACCCGGATACCCGCATCCAGCAAAGGATTGATAAATTCTCCAGCATGGGCTTTTTCGAAGAGAAATAAAAAATATTTAGAGATCACAATAAAAATTTCGAATTTCGGCCTTCGGAATTCGAAATTTTTATTTTCCCATAAACACAATGGAACAACTCAAAGGCACGGGTGTAGCTTTGGTAACACCCTTTAAAGCAGATGAAAGCATAGATTGGAATGCTTTGGAAAGACTCATCAATCACGTAATTGATGGCGGCGTTAACTACGTAGTATCATTAGGTACTACAGGTGAAACTCCCACTCTTTCTGCAGAGGAAAAGGTGGATTTGATAAAATTCACTTTCGAAAAGGTGGCGAAGCGGGTGCCGGTAGTAGTTGGTATTGGTGATTACAACACAAAAGATGTAGTAAAACGCCTGGAAAAATGTCCGCTCGACGAAGCTGCGGCCATTCTCAGCGTGGCTCCTTACTACAGCAAACCTAGCCAGGAAGGCATTATCCAGCACTATAAAACAGTTGCTGCCGCCTCTCCTAAACCCATCATCCTGTACAATGTACCCGGTCGTACCGGTCGTAATATGACCGCCGCCACTACATTGCGCCTGGCCCATGAGGTTGAAAACATCGTGGCCATGAAAGAAGCGTCAGGAGACATGGTGCAGTGCATGCAGATCATTAAAGACAAACCTAAGGACTTCCTCGTAGTAAGCGGAGACGATGCCCTGGCCCTCGGTCAGTTAGCCTGTGGCATGGAAGGCGTAATTTCCGTTGCGGCTAACTATTTCGCAGCCGACTTCTCCAGCATGGTGCAAGCTGCATTGCTGAACGATTTCCCTGCTGCCCGCGCGCTGAACTACAAGATGCTGGAAGGTTTCGACCTGATGTTTGCCGAAAACAATCCCGCCGGTATCAAGGCGTTCTTACACCACGCAGGCCTGCTCGAAAACAGTTTCAGGCTGCCTGTTGTTCCCGTGAGCAACGAGTTGTATGCAAAAATCGGTGACTTCCTGAAAAAATACTAGTCAACAACTTCACAAGAAGCATAAAAGGCAAAGGAGCGAAATTAACTTTCGCTCCTTTGCCTTTTTATAGTCATATTACTGCTTATACCAAAAATGTAACTCCTTCCTCCGCGATGGCCGTACGTTCAAAAATGGGCCTTGATTCCTCCAGGAACGGGCCCAGCTCTGTGTATTTAGAGGAGAAATGCCCGATTAGCAGCTGTTTTACCCTCGCTGCCGCCGCCAGAGATGCCGCCTGGACTGCCGTACTATGATACCTTTCAGCCGCCCTCTCATGCAGTTCATGCAGGTAAGTGGTTTCATGGTACATGAGATCCGCTCCTTCCAGCCAGCGAAGCAGGCCGGTATCATAGATCGTATCTGCACAATACACATAACGTTTAGCAGGAGGTGGTGGTAAAGTTACCCAGTCGTTTTTCACAATTGTTCCATCTTTTCTGCGGTAGTCTTCCCCGTCCTGCAATTTGGAGAAATAGGCAGCCGGTATTTCATAAGCCCTGGCCTGGTCTGGTAACAGTTTCCGCTTTCTTTTCTGCATTTCAAATGAAAAGCCAAAACAGGGGATCCTGTGCTGGGTCGGGAAACAACTGACCTGGAGCTCCTTGTCTGTTAAAATGATCCCGCTGTAACCCGGCGTCAGCGGCACAAAAGACAGCTCGTATTTCAGCTGGGTTTCAGCGCTATCCAGCTGCAACTGGATGATCTGCTCTAGTGGTGCAGGCCCGTAAATGCTCAGCGGCTCCGTTCTGCCCAACAGGTTCAAAGTGTTCAGGAGGCCGATCAGGCCGAAATAATGGTCGCCGTGCAAATGGCTGATGAAAATATAACGTAACCTGCTTCTTTTGATCTTATACTTCGCTATTTGCAACTGTGTACCTTCTCCGCAGTCGACCAGGCACAACTGTTCGTTGCAGGTAACGACCTGCGCGGTAGGGTGCCGTTCAAGCGTGGGTATAGCCGAATTATTGCCAAGTATGGTAACTGCAAACATGCTTCTACTTTTTGGGGAGGTCAACAAAATTGATCATAATTACTCCAAGCCATCTAACAATTCTCTTTCCAGTTCCTCCATCATTACCAGGTCAATAGCCTCCGCCATAGTTGGCGCCAGGTTCAGCATTTCACCACCTGCTTCTTTTAACGTAACTGTTAAAGTCGTGTTAACTCCGGTAATTGCACAAGAATGGTTGGTGTCATACATATGTTGGTAAACTGCTAAAATGTCTTCCAGTCCTTTGTCGTCAAAGTTTTTGACGAAACTTAAATCCAGTATGAGATTGCGTCCATTTAACTCGCTCAGTGAAGTAATAGTTGAGAATAGGGTATCTGACATATTTGCATCCAAAGAATCCACTTCCGGACTAAAAACAACTATTTTTTCTTTGGTATCAATTTTGAATTTCATGCGATGGACGTTGTTTTATACTTTTAGTAAAAATAAATTTAAGAGAGGGAATCCGCCTATAAAATATACCGTAAGAGATCGTATCAAAATCGCTTTTTCTTCGTAAATATTTTTAAACGAACGTACCCGCATCAACGCAAAAATAACTCTTATACTATTAAAGTGTAAGTTGTTTAAGTCTAAAAAAGAAATAACTTCATTGCAATTAGATAGCGTGATAATCTTAAGTCAGAATTATTCGTTATTATTGTATAAGCAAGCCCCCGTAAGGGTTTTTGATAAATTTAATATTCTCACAATGGACCAGAATTTTTCACCGCAAGTTAAGGAGATCATTTCGTTCAGCAGAGAGGAAGCTTTACGTCTGGGGAATGACTTCATAGGTACAGAACACCTGCTGCTAGGTATTATACGAGAAGGCGAGGGGACGGCCGTAAAGATTCTGCAGGCTTTAAACGTAGACCTCTACGAATTACGTAAGGAAGTAGAATTGGCTGTAAAAGATAAGACTGGAAAAAACATCCAAAATATCAATAGCCTCCCGCTTACCAGACAGGCAGAGAAAGTTATCCGGGTTACCGTTTTGGAGGCCAAGGCACTGAAAAGTACCACGGTTGAAACGGAACATCTGATGCTTTCCATACTGAAGAATAAAGAAAACGTTTGTACTCAAATCTTACAACAATTTGACGTGGACTACGATACTTTTAAAAACGAACTGGGCTTTGTAAAGTCTGCAGACCCTAAGTCTGAATTCGATGATCCGGGCGAAGAAGAGTTTGAAGATGAAAGGAAAAGCTATGCTTCCAAAGCCAAGCAGACTAACACGAAATCTAAAACTCCCGTACTAGATAATTTTGGTAGAGACATCACCAAGTTGGCCGAAAGCGGAAGCTTAGATCCTATCGTGGGTCGCGAGCAGGAAATCGAGCGCGTGTCTCAGATCTTATCCCGCCGTAAGAAAAACAATCCTATCCTCATCGGTGAGCCTGGTGTTGGTAAAACAGCTATCGTGGAAGGCCTCGCCCTCCGCATCGTTCAACGCAAGGTTTCCCGCGTGTTGTTCGATAAAAGAGTTGTAAGCCTCGACCTCGCCGCCCTGGTTGCCGGTACCAAATACCGCGGCCAGTTCGAAGAAAGGATGAAAGCAATTATGAATGAACTCGAGAAAAACAGGGACGTAATCCTGTTCATCGACGAAATTCACACCATCGTTGGAGCTGGAGGAGCTTCCGGTTCACTGGATGCCTCCAACATCTTTAAACCAGCCCTGGCAAGAGGCGAACTCCAATGCATTGGCGCTTCCACTCTCGATGAATACCGCATGTACATCGAGAAAGACGGCGCACTGGATCGCCGCTTCCAGAAAGTAATGGTTGAACCGCCTAGCGTGGAAGAAACCATCCAGATCCTGAACAATATCAAGCCTCGTTATGAAGAATACCATAACGTTAGCTATACTGACGCCGCGATCGAATCCTGCGTGAAACTGAGCGACCGCTACATGACAGACCGTTTGTTGCCAGACAAGGCAATCGATGTACTGGATGAAGTTGGCGCCAGGGTTCACCTGAAAAACATCAACGTGCCTCAGAACATCCTCGATCTCGAAAAACAGATCGAAGACATCAAACAGGAAAAAAATAAGGTAGTTAAAAGCCAACGCTTCGAAGAAGCCGCCGCTTTACGCGATACTGAAAAGAAACTGGGCGAAGACCTGGAACGCGCAAAAGCAATGTGGGAAGAAGAAGTGAAACACAAACGCTACCCGATCGATGAAGAAGCTATCGCCGAAGTAGTAAGTATGATGACCGGTATCCCTGTTAAACGCATGGTACAGGCAGAAACTGAAAAACTCCGTCGCATGGGCGAAGACCTGAAAGGCGCCGTGGTTGGCCAGGACGATGCTATCAGCAAAGTCACCAAAGCCATTCAACGTAACCGCGTAGGGTTGAAAGATCCGAGAAAACCAATCGGTACCTTTATCTTCCTCGGTCCTACCGGTGTAGGTAAAACAGAATTGGCTAAATCCTTAGCCCGCTATATGTTCGACTCAGAAGATGCCCTCATCCGTATCGATATGAGCGAATACATGGAAAAATTCTCTGTAAGCCGCTTAATTGGTGCACCTCCGGGATATGTTGGTTACGAAGAAGGCGGTCAGCTGACCGAAAAGGTTCGCCGCAAACCTTACTCCGTGATCCTGCTCGATGAGATCGAAAAAGCACACCCGGATATCTATAACCTGTTGTTGCAGGTACTGGATGATGGTATCCTGACAGATGGCCTCGGCCGGAAAGTCGACTTCAAAAATACCCTCATTATCATGACCTCCAACATCGGAGCTCGTCAACTGAAAGACTTTGGCGCAGGCGTAGGTTTCTCTACAACCGCCAGGGCCGTAAGTGAAGAGGATAACGCTAAATCAGTGATCGAAAAAGCACTGAAACGCACCTTCTCTCCCGAGTTCCTGAACAGGATCGATGATGTGATCATCTTTAACTCACTGTCTAAAGAACACATCTATACCATCATCGATATTACCATGAAGAGCGTGTTGAAACGTCTGAATAACCTGGGCTTCAGCCTGGAACTGACAGACGAGGCCAAAGGATTCCTGGCAGATAAAGGCTACGACCAACAGTTCGGCGCCCGTCCGCTGCACAGGGCTATCCAGAAATACCTGGAAGATCCGCTGGCTGAAGAGATCCTGAATATGAACATCCACGATGGCGACATCCTGGTGGCTGACCTGGATAAAGAGAACCAAAAACTGGTTTTCTCTCTTCAAAACAACTCTTCAAAGAGTAAATCCGAAAAATCAGAAGCTTAAAATCGTAAGCCATAAATTGTAAAAGCCCATTGGTTCGGCCAATGGGCTTTTTTTTTCTACCACTAACATGTTATATCAAACTCATCCATATAGATATATTATTAGAGAAGATGAACAAGTTATATGGGTTAAAGACAGTTTTCCTGACCTAAAACAAAGCAAAAATGGTATGTAAATACCATTTTTTTGAAACAGGATATATTTCAATTTTGCGTTATACAAAATTTACACCCTATTTAACCAATTGAAATGTAGATTATTGTGCTATCCAAATTTTAACTGTATTTATTTCATGTATACCGGGCATGGAGGATATTGACAATCCCTGATTATCTGATTTTCAACCATTTTTTACATAATCCTGAACAGTACCGCTTTACGGTATTGAATGAAAATCCTTATACTATTTATCCTTATATCTATCCCTATGAGACAATCTCTACGTATTGCTTTACGCGTTTTGTTACTGGGAGGCGTCGGCCTTACTGCTTCCCAGGTTAAAGCCCAGTTGAAAGTAGGTTCGAATCCTACTAACGTCCAGAAAAACGCTATCCTCGAACTGGAAAGCAAAAAGCAAGGTCTCTTGCTGCCGCGGCTGGACGACTTTTCAGGCATCAACGGTATGGGAATCCCGGTGAAAGACGGTATGCTGGTTTATAAACTCGCCGCTGCCGATGGCGCCGAAGGTCTTTACATTCGCCAGGCAGGTGCATGGGTACTGCTGGCAAGTGCTGCTGATGCAACTTCCAACTGGAAGCTAACCGGCAACAACGGGAAAACAGGTGATTTTATCGGCACCCGGGATGCTTTCCCGCTTGTCTTCAAAACAGACAACAAGGAAAGGTTCAAAATATCCAGCGATGGCAAACTGCAGGCTGGTACAGATGCTAACATCCCCACTGAAGCAACTTCCCTGAAAGTGCTGGTATTGGCAGCCGATGGAACAGTTTCTCAACGTACGCTGAACGCCAACGCCTTCGGCAAAGTAGTTAGCACCCTCGATGGTTTGGATGGCGATGTTACATTTACCCTCACCGGCGATGGAAATATCGATAACATCACCAAAGCCGCAGCCGCCGGCGACGTTAAGGTAAGCGTACCCGTTATGAACAAGAACACCCAGCAATACGGTTTCCTGAGCCTTGCCGACTGGAATAAGATACAGGCTTCGCAGAAGCAGATCGTTATCGGCAATTTCGCTATCGCCTCCAATCCTAACGGTTTATCGATCGATCAAACCGGCGCCCAGGCTTCATTGATACTGCATCCCGCAGACGCAGCCAATCCCGGTGGCGTATCAATCACGGCGCAGGAATTCAAAGGGATCAAAACCTTCCTGGATCAGATCAATGGCTCCAACGGTTTGAATATCACAGCAGGCGGAGCTACCATCAAAGGCGCTACCACGCTTGAAAATGGCGTGACTATCAACGCCGGTGCAACCGTGAATGGAGACGCTCAATTCAACAACAAACTTTTAATTCCCAGTGCCGCTGCTGTAACCGCAGGCAATAAAGTATTATTGCAAGGCGCAGGCGGAGAAGTAGTGACCCGTCAATTGAACGATGCTGCATTTGATGGATCAATTACTACCCTCAACACCTTAACAGGCCCTAAGATTGACCTGAAGGCAGGTAGCGCAGGTACAGACTTCAACATTGTTCCGGACGCGAGTAAAACGCCAATGGAACTGAACCTGAACATTCCAAACGCCTCTGTAACCAATCTTCGCGGTCTGGTAACCAACGATGCGCAAAGTTTTGGCGGCGTTAAGAAATTTGCCGACTCCCTGTATGCCGCAAAATCAGTGCTGGTAGGCAATACCGTATATGCTGCCAATTCTACTCTCCAGGTAGGTTATAAAGGCGCAGGTACTGTTTCTATGCCGATCAGGACGGTGACTACAGATGACGCTCCTATCGGTGATGCCTATACGGTGTTGGTAAAATCGACTTCTCCTATACAGTTGCATCTGCCTAAAGCTGCAGACGTGGAAGGCCGCGTGATCACCATCAAAAAAATACCTGCAACAGCAACAGACGATAACACCGATAATCCTGTTACGATTAAAACACTATCAGGAGATACAATTGAAGGCGGAACAGCTTTCAATATCATCAATGACTGGACCTTCGTTACACTGCAATCTGATGGTGTGAACGGTTGGTATATCATTAAGAAATAAGGATAAGGTTTCGGGAACGGTGATCATTTCACCGTTTCCCTCTTTCCATTTATCGGTCATTTTTTCCAAAGAAATTTAGTATGAAGTCGTTACCATGGAAGGCGATGTCCGTCATTGCACTGTGTTGTATTTTTTCTGATAAACTGTTTGCCCAGCAACTGAAGCTGGGAATGCAACCTACTATCTTAGACAAAGATGCTGTACTGGAATTGAACAGTGATAAACAGGGTTTATTAATGCCTCGCGTACCTAAAAGCAGGATTACAGCAGGCGGACTGCTGTTTGGCGCAAAAGCCGGCATGCTTGTTTATGTGGTGGATGATGCCAGTATCTATCTGAAGAAAACAACCGGATGGGTGAGGATAACTGACTTCAGCTCTGTTTCAGCAGGAACAGGGATCAGCATTGATGCCGCAGGCGTTATCAGTAACACTGGCGTTACATCTTTCAAAACCCGTACTGGCGCTGTGTCTCCACAGGAGGGCGACTATAACCTTGACCTGCTGGACGATGTGGTGATCAATACAACTTCACTGGCAAATAACCAGGTATTGTCTTTTGACCAGGCTACCAGCAAATGGACAAACAAAACAGCGCTGACCAGTATTGTGACCGCTGCTCCTGTAACCGGCGCCGGTACTGCCGCTTCGCCGCTGTCGCTGATTGCCGGTACCGCTGCTAACCAGGTGCTAAAATGGAATGGCACTGCTTGGACAGCAGGAACAGAAACCACCAGCGCCCGTAAACTCACCATCACGGCGGGCACGGGGATCAAACAGGTTACGCCGGCAGGGGCGCAGGACCTCACAGCCGACAGGTCGTGGACTATTGACGCTGACAATACCAACGCACTATGGAATGCCAATAAACTCCAGGGTTTGGGCATCAGCACTACTGCACCGGCAGACGGGCAGATCTTAAAATGGAACGCTGCCAAGTCGCTTTACGAACCAATGGACGATAGTACCGGCGGCGTTACTTTTGCTAAACTCACAACACCCGATGCCGCGTATGCCGATCAGCCCTTTCCTAAAGTAAAACTAAAGATCTGGGAAGCGCAGGGCGGCTCGCCCGTAACAAATGGCCCGGCAGGCGTTACCGCCCACGCATGGACCATCCTGTCTTTCCGCAATACCAGTTATACCACTCAGCTGTTTTTCGATAAAGCCAACCTGGCGATTAAAGAGTGGGGCGGCAACAATAGCCCGCTGACTTCCAACGGTGGCAATCCCTGGTACAAAGCTGTGCTGACGCATGGCGATAACGTGTTCACAGATGGCGGGATCGTTTTTGCGAAGAAGACGTCGGATGCTTCTGTGGAAGTGTCGCAGGACGCTGGTAATTTCTTTTACGATTTTGCGAACAAACGTTTAGGCATCGGCACCAACACTCCCGCCAATGCCCTTGAAATTGCGGGAGCCGCCTATACAGGCGGCAGCCTGACGCCCGCTACATCAGGCCTGCGGCTTAAAAACCTGGCTACTGCAACACCCGATCCTTCCAATACAAAAGTACTTTCTATCAATGCACAAGGCGACGTGATCGTTACAAACAACGCAGCTAACGATAACTGGCTTACCACCGGTAACGTTGGCGCAGCGGCAGGTTCCTTTCTGGGGAACAGGGACGATGTACCGATGATCATTAAATCAAACAATCAAACCTACCT
>Ga0164243_10016070_pt1 | contig 10293 bp, 10 predicted proteins | sample OricompcompostOP_FD_108781 | JGI IMG/M metagenome (GOLD analysis project Ga0164243, IMG submission 108781) | Organic Plus compost microbial communities from Emeryville, California, USA - Original compost - Organic plus compost (OP) | ecosystem: Engineered > Solid waste > Mixed feedstock >... | reverse complement strand
TCGCGGCCGACGCCCTCGGCGTCGGCACCGGGGCGATCGACCTGCACATCGCCGACTCCTCCCTGCCCCAGGCCACGGTCGCCGGCGGCTCGACCGGCACGAGCTCGTGGGGCTCGGCGGTCGCCGCGGCCGCGCAGCAGTTCCGCGCCGACCACGGCACCCAGCCGGAGCCCGGCCTGCGCACCGAGGCCTCCGCCGCACGCGGCGAGGAGGCCGAGCGGTTCGTCTTCCACTCCTTCGGCGCGGCGTTCGCCGAGGTGCGGGTCCACCGCGACACCGGGGAGCTGCGGGTGCCGCGTCTGCTCGGTGTCTACTCCGTGGGCCGGGTGATCAACCCGGTGACCGCGCGCTCGCAGTTCCTGGGCGGCCTCGTCATGGGGGTGTCGGCGGCCCTGTTCGAGGAGTCCGTGCGCGACCCGAGGTTCGGCCACGTCGTCACGCAGGACCTCGCGACGTACCACGTGGCCTCCCACGCCGACGCGCGCGGCATCGAGGCGGAGTGGCTCGAGGAGGAGACGCCCGTCTTCACCCCGATGGGCTCGCGCGGCATCGGCGAGATCGGCATCGTCGGCACCGCCGCCGCGATCGCCAACGCGGCCTACCACGCCACCGGCGTACGCGTCCGCGACATCCCCGTCACGGCCGACCGTTTCCTGGAGTGAGGGCCGGGCGGGTCACCCAGCGCACGCCGGCGGGCGTCGAGATGGCCTGCTCCCCGGCGCTCAGCAGCACCTGTCGCGGGCCTCGGGCCGCCGGCGACAGCGGCCGGCGCGGGTCGTGGATGAGCGAGATGTCGCGCTCGACCACGGGGTCGACCAGCGGCCGGTGCGCCAGGCCGGCGAAGCTCATCATCGGCACCACCAGGCTGGGCGCCGCCGTCACGCCCAGGCCGGCCGCGACCAGTCCGGCGACGGCGCCGATGTTGCGCGCCTCGGTCAGTGCGCCCGGCCGGGTGCGGGTCCGGGCGAGCACGCGGTCGACGTAGGACCGGATGCTTGAGATCCGCTCGAACGCCACGAACGGCTCGCCGTCGAGCTGCGCCCACGCGACCGACTCCTGCGCTGCGAGCGGGTGGTCGACCGGCATCACGGCCGCGAAGCCGTCGGCGGCCACGTGCCTCACCTCGAGCCGGTCGGGCACGTGCTCGGCGACCGACAGCGCGAGGTCGACCTCACCGCGCGCGACGAGGTCGAGCACCTCCTCGGAGAAGCCGTCGCGCACCGACACGGTGACGTCGGGGTGCTCGCGCCGGTACGCCGCCAGCACGGGCGGCAGCATCGTCCCGGCCAGCGAGGGCAGCGCGGCCACCGTCACCGACCCGCGCACCCCGGCGAGGTAGCCCTCGAAGTGGTTGAGCGCGGCGTCGAACTCGGCCACCAGGCGACGCGCGATGACGAGCAGCTCCTCACCGTCGGGCGTGGGGCGTACGCGCCGGGTGGTCCGCTCGAAGAGGGGGACGCCGACCCGCTGCTCGACCTCCTGGACGGTCCGGCTGAGCGACGACTGCGCGACGTGCAGCTGCTGCGCCGCCGGGGTGTAGCCGCCGGCGTCGGCGACCGCCAGGACCACTCGCAGGTGCCGCAACGTCAGGTCCATGCTCACGATGCATGAATCTATCGGGTATTGGTGTTGGACAGGAAGAAGTGAGCGTCCTCACACTCATGCCCATGCTTGCCACCACGGGCTTCCTCACCATCGCGGTGATCCTGGCCCTCCTCCTCACCAACCGGGTCGCGGCCGTCGTCGCGCTCGCCGGTGTCCCCGTCCTGGCCGCGCTGGTCGCCGGCTTCTCCCCCACCGAGATCGGCGAGTTCGTCGCCGGCGGGCTGGGCGGGGTCGTCGGCGTCGTGGCGATGTTCGTCTTCGCGATCGTCTACTTCGGGGTGATGCGCGACGCCGGGATGTTCGACCCGATCATCCGGCGCATCATCGCCTTCGCCGGCGACGCGCCCGTCACGGTCTGCCTCGCGACGACCGCACTCGCCCTCGCCGCCCACCTCGACGGCGCCGGGGCCACCACGTTCCTCATCACCATCCCGGCGATGCTGCCGCTCTTCGACCGGCTCGGGATGAGCCGGCTGGTGCTCACCACGTGCGTCGGCCTCGGCGCCGGCGTGATGAACATCGTGCCGTGGGGCGGGCCGACCGCTCGCGCGGCCGCGACCGCCGACGTGCCCGCCAACGAGCTGTGGGTGCCGCTCATCCCCGCGCAGATCGCCGGCATCCTCGCCGCCCTGGCCATCGCGTGGTTCCTCGGCCGCCGCGAGGCACGCCGGCTCGCCCTCGCGCCCGCTGGCGCCGGGTCGACCGGGTCACCGGCGGCCGCCACCACCGACACCGGCACCCCCACCGACACCGGGGGCGGCTACCGCCTCACCCCCGAGGAGGAGCAGCTGCGCCGCCCGCGCCTGTTCTGGGTCAACATCGCGCTCACGGTCGTGGTCATCGCGGCGCTCGTCACCGCCGTCGCCACCCCGGAGCTGGTCTTCCTGGTCGCCGTCGTGGTCGCACTGCTCGTCAACTACCCCGGCCTCAAGGAGCAGACCGACCGGATCGAGGCCCACGCGAAGGGCGCCATGCTGATGGCGACCACGCTGATCGCCGCCGGCGTCTTCCTCGGCATCCTCGAGGGCAGCGGCATGATCGAGTCGATGGCGACGACGGCGGCCGAGGCGCTGCCCGAGGGCGCCGCGCCGGTGCTGCCCGTCCTGGTGGGGCTCGTCGCCGTGCCGCTGAGCCTGGTCTTCGGGCCCGACCCGTACTACTTCGGCGTCCTGCCGGTGCTCATCAGCGTCGGCGAGGTCCACGGCATCGCGGCCGCCGACATCGCCCAGGCCTCGATCATCGGCGAGGAGACGGTCGGGTTCCCGATCAGCCCGCTGACCGGTGCGTTCTACCTGCTGGTCGGCCTCGCCGGGGTCGACATCGGCAAGCACATCCGCCACCTCATCGGGTGGGCCTGGCTGGTCTCCATGGTCATGCTCGTCGTCGCGCTGGTCACGGGTGTCATCCCGGTGTGGGCCGCGTGATCCGGCTGGGAGCGGGCGCCGGCTTCGCCGGCGACCGGATCGACCCCGCCGTCGACCTCGCCCGCCGCGGCGAGCTCGACTACCTCGTCTTCGAGTGCCTCGGCGAGCGCACCGTGGCCGCGGGCCAGCTGCGCCGCCTGACCGACCCCAGGAGCGGCTACGACCCGCTGCTCGAGGCCCGGATGCGGGCCGTCCTGCCGGCGGTCGAGCCCGGGCGTACGCGCATCGTGACCAACTCCGGCGCCGCGAACCCGCTCGCCGCCGGCCGCGCGGTCGCCGCGGTGGCCCGTGGTCTCGGCCGCCCCACCAAGGTCGCCGTCGTCACCGGCGACGACGCCCTCGAGGCGGTACGCCGCCTCGACCCGGTGGTCTGGGAGACCGGCGAGCCGCTCTCCCGGTGCGACGACGAGCTGGTCTCGGCCAACGCCTACCTCGGCGCCGACGGCATCCGGCAGGCGCTGGCCACCGGCGCCGACGTGGTCGTCACCGGGCGGGTCGCCGACCCGGCGCTCTACCTCGGGCCCCTGCTGCACGAGTACGCCTGGGCCGACGACGACTGGCCCCGCCTGGCCGCGGGCACGGTCGTCGGCCACCTGCTGGAGTGCGCCGGCCAGCTGACCGGCGGCTACTTCGCCGACCCGGTCACCAAGCCGGTGGCGGGGATGGCGCGGCTCGGCTTCCCCTTCGCCGACGTACGCCCCGACGGCACCGCCACCCTCGGCAAGCTGGCCGAGAGCGGCGGCCGCCTCGACGTGCGCACCTGCACCGAGCAGCTGCTCTACGAGGTCGACCAGCCCCGGGCGTACCTCACCCCCGACGTGGTCGCCGACTTCTCCGGCGTCTCCTTCCGCGAGACCGGCACCGACCGGGTCGAGGTCGGTGGCGCCCGCGGCGAGCCGCGGCCCGACGAGCTCAAGGTCACCCTCGGCTTCCGCGGCGGCTGGCTGGGCGAGGGCCAGATCTCGTACGCCGGCCCCCGCGCCCGTGAGCGCGCCGAGCTCGCGGCCGAGATCGTGCGCGAGCGGCTGGTCGCCGTGCACGGGCTCGAGGCCGACGCGATCGGGGTCGAGCTGGTCGGCACGGGTGCAGCGTTCCGCGGCCTGGCGCCGGCGAGCGACCCGCTCGAGGTGCGGCTGCGGGTGACCGCCCGCACCACCGACGCGGTGCGTGCCGAGGCGGTCGGCTGGGAGGTCGAGTCGCTGTACACCAACGGGCCGGCCGGGGGCGGCGGCGCCCGCAAGGGCACCCAGCAGACGCTGGTCGTGCGCTCCTGCCTCGTGCCCCGCGACCTGGTCGCCCCCACGGTGACCGTGATGGAGGACTGATGGAGACGACCGCACGGCCGACCCTCGTCGACGACCTCGCCGACGTGCGTGCCGGTGACAAGGGCGACACCCTCATCCTGGCGGTGCTGCCGCGCAGCGAGGAGGCGTACGCCGTCCTCGAGCGGCACCTCACCCCCGACGCCGTCGCGCGGCACTACGCCGTGACCGAGCCGGTGGTACGCACCGAGCTGCCCCACCTGCCCGCGCTGGTCTTCCGGGTGCCCTCGGTGCTCGCCGGCGGCGTCACCGGCTACTCCGGGCTCGACGGGCACGGCAAGACGCTGAGCTACCACCTGCTGATGATGACGGTGGAGCCGTGACGACGCCGCGCGGAATCCGGGGCCCCTGCCGCTCGTTGTGAAGGCATGACCGAACCGTGGAAGGACCAGGCGACCATCGACACCCTCCTCGACGACACCGAGGTGTGGGCGGTGGTGGGGCTCTCGGGCGACCCGTACAAGACGGCGTACTCCATCGCCGCCGAGCTGCAGCAGCGCGGCAAGAGGATCGTGCCGATCCACCCCTCGGCCGCTGACGGCGACCTGGAGGTGCTCGGCGAGAAGGGGTACGCCACCCTCGCCGACGCGGCAGCCGCGGTCGGCCCGATCGACGTCGTCGACGTCTTCCGCCGCTCCGAGGCGGCCGGGGAGTTCGCCGACCAGGCCGTCGAGATCGGGGCGCGCGGGGTGTGGTTCCAGATGGGTGTGCTCGACGAGGCGGCGTACGAGCGGGCGACCGCGGCCGGCCTGCTGATGGTGATGGACACCTGCCCCTCCCGGGAGTGGTTCTTCCGCGAGAAGCAGGCCTGAGACCGCGGGTCGCTCAGTCCGGCGGCTCGGGCGCCGGGGCCGGCTGGGGCGGCGGCGGGGCGTCGGGGTCGGGCTGCGGCTCGAACGGGTCGGGCACCGGCTCGACGTCGGGGTCGACCGGGGGTGCGGTCAGAGTCGGAAGGCGCATGAGGTCCGGTACCCGCGCCCGGCAGGCTCACACGGGGTCGGCCCGCTCACGCCGCAGGGCGCGCGTCGGCAGGCCGACCACGGTCTCCAGCGGTCCGCGCTGCCCGGCTGCGGCGTACGCCGCCCCGATGGCCAGCACCACGAGCAGGTGCCAGCGCAGCGAGCCCGGCACCTCGCTCGGCCACACCTCGGGCGTGCTCATCGCGACGTGGAGCGAGTAGAGCGTCAGCGTCATCGCGCCCGCCCCGAGGGCAACCGCGAGGAAGACCCGCCCCGCGGCCGGCACGAGCGACTCCACCAGCAGGCACGCGCCGATGACCAGCAGCGAGGTGCCGATGGTGTGCGCGAGGTCGAACGGGGTGGTCGAGTGCGGCGCCACGACCAGCAGCCACTCCCAGCCGCCGTCGACCGGCGTCTGGCCGAACATCCCGCCCGCGACCACCTCGAGCGGGTCGACCCCGTCGGGGATGGGCAGGTCGGCGGCGAGCCGGTCGCGTACGCCGGGCAGGGCGGTCAGCCCCCGCGAGACCGCCATCGACACCACCGCGGTGCCCAGCCCGGCCAGTGCGACCCCGGCCGCCGTGGCGCGGCAGCGCAGCGCCAGCCGGCCCAGCCCCATCCCCACCAGGAGGTACGCCAGCCACGGCACCACCGGGTAGTAGCCGGTGAAGCACAGCTCCGCGAGCAGGCGGCCGGGCTCGGCCAGCTGCTCGGGGTAGGGGCTCGCGACGCCGCGCTCGGGCAGGTGCGGCCGCACCAGCTGCGAGACGACCGGCCCGACGACCACCCACAGCCCACCGAGCACGAGCAGCCACCGCGCGCCCAGCCGCACGAACGGCAGACCGAGGAGGAACAGCACGCCGTAGTAGGTGAGGATCACCGCGATGTCGGTGTCGAGCGCGCCGAGCACCAGCCCGAGAAGCGCGATCATGAGCGCCCGCAGGGCGAGGGCGGCGTACGTCGCCGGTGAGGCCCCACGCCGGGTCATCAGCGCCAGGCTGACCCCCGCCAGCACCGCGAAGAGGGCCGCCGCGCGCCCGCCGGCCACGGCCTGCCAGGGCGCGAGCCCGCCGCTGGGGGTGTGGCTGTCGAGCACGTGCGTGCCGATCATCCCGACCAGCGCCAGGCAGCGCGCCACGTCGAGGCCGACCAGCCGGCCCTCCAGCCGCCGCTCCAGCGCACTCATCGGCCCGACGCCTGCTGGTGGCGCCTCAGGCGCCGTGGGCCTCGCGCCGGACGACCTCGCCCTTGGCGTACGCCGCCTCCTTGAGGCGCGCCTGGAAGTCGACCATCTTCTGCTGCAGCTCCGGGTCGGTCGCCGCGAGGATGCGGGCGGCGAGCAGACCGGCGTTGCGGGCGTTGCCGATCGCCACGGTCGCCACGGGCACCCCGGCCGGCATCTGCACGATGGAGAGCAGGGAGTCCATCCCGTCGAGGTACCTCAGCGGCACCGGCACGCCGATCACCGGCAGCGGCGTCACCGCGGCGAGCATGCCGGGCAGGTGGGCCGCGCCGCCGGCGCCCGCGATGATGACCGCGAGGCCGCGGGTGTGTGCCTGCTCGCCGTACGCGATCATCTCGGCCGGCATCCGGTGCGCCGAGACCACGTCGGCCTCGAACTCGATGCCGAACTCCCGCAGCGCCTCCCCCGCGGCCTGCATCGTCGGCCAGTCGGAGTCGGATCCCATCACGATGCCGACACGCGCGGCGCCGTTGTGCCCAGTCATGGGGCGGAGCCTAGGGCATCGGCCCACGGGCCCTCTGCCAGGATGAGCCTCGTGCAGATCCGCTCCCTCGGCATCGTCGCCGCCTGCTCCGTGGCCCTGCTCGCCGGCTGCACCGCCGGCTCCGCCGACCCGGCCCCGTCGGCGTCGGCCTCGTCGAGCAGCGACTCACCCGCCGCGGCCTTCACGCCGCCCGCCGACACCGGGCACGGCAGCACCGGCCACCTCTTCCGGCTGGCCTGCTCGCTCAACGCCGCCCGCGACACGCTCGCCTCCGCGACCGCCAGCCCGTCCGACGACCCGAGCGACCCGAGCAGCCCCACCGCCCCGGCCGGCGCCCTCGGCGAGGCCTCCCGCGCCGGCCAGGCCACCGGCCACCTCCTGCGGGCGGTCGCGGGGCAGCTGGAGGAGGACGACCCGGCGATGGAGGAGGTCGTCGAGGACGCCGGCCTCGACTCCCTCGGCGAGACGATCAGCGACGCCGCGCTGCGCGGCCACACCAGTGACGCGGAGGAGGCCGGCGAGGAGCTGGCCGGCCTGTGCGCGGGCGTCGAGCCGCTGCGGCTCAGCGCGCGGACGTACGCCGTCGAGGGCTGCGCCCTGGTCACCCGGCTGGCTACCACCCACGACGAGGTCGACGACTACGGCATCAACGACACCGCCACCCACGAGAGCGCCGCCGCCAGCAGCCTGCTCGGTGCGGCCGAGGCGGCCGACCCCGCGGCGTACGCCGGCTGGGCCGACGCCGCCACCGACTGGAGCCTGGCCCAGGCCGACCAGAACCAGCGCAACCACGACCGCGCGCTCTCGGTGCTGCGGCTGCGGTGCGGCTCGCTGTAGGAGCGGCTACTCGCTCTCGTTGCCGAGGTCGCCCCGGAACCACGCAGCGGCGTGGCGGGCCCGCTCGAGGCAGTCGTCGAGGTCGTCGCCGTACGCGTTGACGTGGCCCACCTTGCGGCCCGGCCGCAGCTCCTTGCCGTAGAGGTGGACGCGCAAGTGCGGGTCGCGGGCCAGCGCGTGCGGGTAGCCGTCGTAGAGCCGCCCGACCTCCGGGTCGGGCCCGCCGAGGATGTTGACCATCACGGCCCACGGCTGGCGCGGCGCCGGCGAGCCGAGCGGGAGGTCCATCACGGCGCGCAGGTGGTTCTCGAACTGCGAGGTCACCGCGCCGTCCTGGGTCCAGTGGCCGGTGTTGTGCGGCCGCATGGCCAGCTCGTTGACGAGGATCCGGCCGTCGGTGGTCTCGAAGAGCTCGACCGCCAGGATGCCCGTGACCCCGAGCTCGCCCGCCAGGCGCAGCGCGATCTCCTGGGCCTGCCCGGCCAGCTCCTCGCCGAGGTCGGGCGCGGGGGCGACCACCTCGTGGCAGATCCCGTCGAGCTGGGTGGTCTGCACGACGGGGTACGCCGCCGCCTGACCGCTCGGCGAGCGCGCCACGATCGCGGAGAGCTCGCGACGGAAGTCGACCAGCTCCTCCGCCAGGACGCGTACGCCGGCCCGCGCGGCCGCGGCGAACGGCTCGGCGACGTCGTCGACCGAGCGGACCACCCAGACGCCCTTGCCGTCGTACCCGCCGCGGGTGGTCTTGAGCACCGCCGGGAAGCCGAACGCCTCGACGTCGGCCGGCGTCTCGACGATCGCGTTGCGCGGGCACGGCACGCCGAGCTCGGCGAGCCGCTCACGCATCAGGCCCTTGTCCTGGGCGTACACCAGGGCCTCGGGGCCGGGGCGCACCGCCAGGCCGTCGGCCTCGAGCGCGTGCAGGTGCTCGGTGGGCACGTGCTCGTGGTCGAAGGTGACGACGGCGGCGCCCTCGGTGACCTTCCGCAGCGTGTCGAGGTCGGTGTAGTCGCCGACCAGCTGGTCGGGGATGACCTGGGCGGCGGAGACGCCGTCGGCCTCGGCGAGGAGTCGCAGCGGCAGGCCGAGCGCGATCGCGGGCTGGGCCATCATCCTGGCCAGCTGGCCTCCGCCGATGACGGCGAGCGTGGGGGCGAGGTCGGACACGCCACGAGGATACGGCGCGCGACGGACGGGCCTCAGACCGCCTGCGCCCCCACCGGGCTCTCGCGCTCGAAGCGCAGCCCCTTGCCGCGGACGGTGGTGATCAGGTGGGGCCGACGGCTGTCGTCGCCGAGCTTGCGCCGCACCCAGCCGAGGTGGACGTCGATGGTCTTGGAGGAGGTCCAGAAGTTGGCGTGCCAGACCTCGCGCATCAGCTCCTCGCGGGTGACGACGTCGCCGGCCCGTGACATCAGCTTGTGGAGCAGGTCGAACTCCTTGCGCGAGAGGGTGATCTCCTCCTCACCCCGCCACGCCCGACGGCTTTCCGGGTCGAGCCGGATCTCCTGTACCTGGTACACGTCGTCCACGGTAGGAACCGCCACGCCCCCTGGGCAAAGGATTGCCCGATATGGCCAGTGGCAGGTTGGTGCCGTTCTTGTCCGAGCAGGTCGGACGCGCGACCGCGCTCAGTGGCGGCGTACGGCGACGGGCTCGACCAGCCCGAAGCCGCGCACCGGCCGGGCCGGCAGCCGCCGGGTCTCGAACTGCTCCGGCGGCAGCGCCTCGGCGGTGGCGTGGTCGATGATGATCCGGTTGCGGCGGGCGACGGCGGTCAGCCGGGCGGCCATGTTGACCGGCGGCCCGAAGACGTCGCCGAGGCGGGTCACGACCGACCCCGTGGCCAGGCCGACCCGCACGTCGGGCATCCGGGAGTCGCGGCCGACGACGTTGATGATCCCCTCGGCGGTGTCGTACGCCCGGATCGGGTCGGAGTTCACGAACAGCACCGAGTCACCCAGGCTCTTGATCACCCGGCCGCGCTGCATCGCGACCACGTCGGCGCAGCGCGACTCGAAGAGCTCGACCAGGTCGCCGACCTTCTCCTCGCCGATCTGGTTGGAGAGCGCGGTGAAGCTGACGATGTCGGCGAAGCCGACCGAGAGCTGCGTGGTGAGCAGCCCCTGCTCGGCCGCCTGGGAGGCCTCGATCCGCGCCACGGCGGCCGCGACGTGGCGGCGCCAGGCGTAGACCATCAGCTCCTCGAAGGCCTTGTTGAAGTCGTCGGCGATGCCGGCCGCGGTGCTCAGCACGGCGGCGGGCTGGATGTCGCCGGTGTCGGTGGCCTCGACCTTGTGCAGCAGCGCCGCGACCTCCCAGTCGGAGAGCCGTGCCATGGTCTGCCCCAGCGCCCGCGCGAGCGTGACCGCCAGGTCGGTGTCGATGATGCCTTCCTCGACCACCCGGCCGACGGTCC
>Ga0164243_10016069_pt1 | contig 10293 bp, 9 predicted proteins | sample OricompcompostOP_FD_108781 | JGI IMG/M metagenome (GOLD analysis project Ga0164243, IMG submission 108781) | Organic Plus compost microbial communities from Emeryville, California, USA - Original compost - Organic plus compost (OP) | ecosystem: Engineered > Solid waste > Mixed feedstock >... | reverse complement strand
TGGTCGAAATCAGATCACGATGAGCGGCGGGCGCTCTATCGTGTGACCAAAGCCATTCTGGACCGCGAAGGCATCACGTGGTCCGACTTCTTCGAAAAGCACCTTCAACCGCCACTTCATCGCGGACCGACCTACGCGAGCGACAATTTCGTCAAAGGCCGTGTGTCATGGAAGATCGCGCACCAAATCGCTGAATGGATCGCGATCAACCACCTTGAGTTCGCCTCGCAATGCGATCCCGCCTTGTTCGATGCGACCCACAGAACGGAATGGCAGACATTTCTTGACTCCGGACAGTACGGGTCCGCGCATGTCGTCCTACCGAAGAACGGTCGCAACCTCGTGCAGCGTGCCGACGATCATCCGATCTTCGAGCACCCGATCAAACTCGGCCAGACATTCTTCTTCCTGCTGCGCAATCACGTCCCTGGTCGCATTCTCGCCCTCGAAGAATACGAAGGGCGATGGCATCCGTTTCCGCTTGGCCCGAACGCCGTTGATCTGGCCGTTCCCTGCTTATCAGGAAAGCAGCCGCTACCTTGCGATCCTGCTACGGGGCAACCGCTATTGCTCCGTGAGCTTGATCATCAAGGCAAGCACGGCTTCGCTTTTCTTGTCGGCCCGTCCGAACTGATCGGACAATGGGAAAGCAGGCTAGTCCCCGGTCATCCCGTGCCATTGAACGTTCTCAACAGCCTTGCCCATGCGCTGTCTGATGCCGGAGCGGACGAGGTGGCCTTGCACCGTCTGAACGTCATTTTCACTGGCGGCTGACCGCCGCGTCAGACGGGCAGGCCTTCCAGATCGAGCCGTTCCATGACACGCGGATTCAGAGATTCAAGGCGGAACCATTCCTTGCCGCCGACCGTCCGAAATGCACTTTCCGCTTCGGCCGAGCCGAGTTGCGCCGTGCTGATATCGGCAAAGAAATTGTCCGGTTCGGACAAATCGGACAGCACCGATTTCGCGTTCAGAACGCCCGCCAGCTTAGCGGCGTCCGCAAAGGCCGGAAGAATCACGTCCGTCTGATACGCCTGTATGACCTCACCCGACGGAAGGTCTTCCGGCCGGATCTCGGTCAGTCCTTCCTCCTGTGCCTTGATCTGTGCCGGCACCATCCACAGCGTCGCCAGATGGCCGAGCAATTGGAATATCCGCGTAGCTGCTTTCGGATGCGACGGCGCAACCACTTCGTTGTCTGCGTCCGCTTTCTCGATCAGGATCATCACCGCCATGATACACGCCGAACGGACACGCAGACTGTCCCATTCGTCGGTTGACCATGCATCAAGGATATATTCGCCCGCCTCATGGTCGGCCTGAAGTTCGAGGCAATGTTCGGCGTGCAATCGTTCGAAGCCGTCGAAGCCTGCAATCGCGGCATCGGACGTTTTCGATACGCGGCTGACAAGACCGAGGGAACGCGGCGCGTCCGTTTCGGAAATTCCGCTATCGCCCATGAAGGCGAAATGTCCCAATTCGCCATGGGCAATCTCATGGAGGATTAGCCACATCAGGCTTACCCGCGTCAGAAACTCTGCATCATCCGTGATCGGATCATCACCGAGGACGGACGTGTCACGCAATGCGGCCGTCCATAGCGCATGAATGCGTTCGGCCGTTCCGGTGCTGATACGAAGATGCAGCCCGTCATCGACCAGTTCCGCTACCGCCCAAAATTCTGCATCATCAACCACCGATAATGACGGCGTGACGGGCGGCTCTTGGCCCAGGACTTCCTCGATCTGTACGAGAGCGGTTTTAAGCGCTTCCTGTATGCGTTCCGCCGCCGTCATCATACGGCGCTTATCGTTTCAGACGGCCATACCAGCAACCGCCACGGTGTCCGTTCGACCGTTCGCGCATAGTGACGGACGACGCTCTGTAATACGTCGTCCGAAGTTTCATCCGTGCCGGCATTCGTACCGCCCCGCCAATGTCCGAACCACGCCAGTGATCCGTCCTCCGCTTGTTCGATGCGTGCGACTACGCCGTCCTCATTCAAAATGAAGGCACGCACGCGCGGGGCATCTTCGGATACTTCGACAATTCGCAAGCCAGCCCTTGCAAGATGAGACACCCCGCCGTCCGTATCAGGCGGCAAGCGAACGTCCGACTTATCAAATGCGCTCCTGTCGCTGCCGCCCATCGCAACGTCTCCCGAACCTGCATGTCTGAAGCTTGGGAAGGGTTGCAGGCCGATGACTCATGGTCAAGGCATACCGCTTGTCCGAAACCATTTTCCTCGGCAGGGCACGATCAAGGATCGGATGAACAGACGGCCGAGCGACGTTCGATCCCGATAGGGCAGACTGGGCCTCTGAAATCGGGGTTCGAAGGATGTCCGATCAGTCCCGTCCTTTCTGATTGTGAACAGCCGCACCCATCGCGGCCTGATTCCCGGCTGTCCTGACAGAACGCCTCATCCCACGCAACGGCATGCGCCGTCTTTCCGCATTCGCCCGCCCCTGCGGGGTGCATGGGCTGCGTCGCCCTGTCGTTTCGGACGCCATCAGGTCGCGATGGGCGCGGCCGTAACAGAAAGGAAAAAAATCATGACTGACACAAACACGAAAAATGAACGCCCGATGTTCCGGGTCACATTCTCCCGCATCAAAGGACAGGACGAACGTGGCAATGACGTTCTCGGTTCACCGCGAGAGATCGGCGCCATCTGGGCAAGAAAAAACGGCAAGACCGGCGGCATTCTCAACCTGGACATCATTCCGACCGAGCTGGTCAACCGCCAAGGCGTCATCTTCATCGTTCCGGTGGACGCCAAGGACGAAGGGGGCGCGCAATGAGCGCCTCCGTTGCCAAGCTGAACGACTTGCTACGCACCACCTTCCTGACCGGGGAGGTGGTACTCACCGAAGGGATAGCAAGCCTCGCACCCGAACAGCGCGAAGCTGTGATAACGAGAGTGCGAACATTCGATGCGTTTGGCGAAAACAACGATCCGCATGGCGAACGCGATTTCGGCGCGTTCAAGGTCGAGGGTATCGGCACGATCTTCTGGAAAATCGACTACTACGGTACCGACTACCAGTCGCGCAGTCCCGACCCGTCCGACCCGAAGGTCACGCGCCGCGTCCTCACCATCATGCTTGCGATGGAATACTGATTAACTTCACGAAGACGACGCAATCATGCGTCGTCCCTTTATGTTTCTATCTTGCCCCAGGCGGTCGCGCTTCGCCTTCGCTTCGCTTGTCCGCCGGCCCCAAGACCCCACCCGTTGAACGGAAACTCCTTGATAAATCGTGCAAATCGTCTCCCGTTTCGATATCTTGGAGATATGAAACCACGAATCTCTGTATTGACGCTTGGCGTTGCCGATCTCGAACAATCATTGGCTTTCTATCGAGACGGATTAGGGTTGCCGACCGATGGCATCGTTGGCCGCGAATTTGAGCACGGCGCCGTTGCTTTCTTCAATCTGTCAGGCGGATTGAGACTGGCAATCTGGGCGCAAGACGACATCTCTCATGACACCGGACTCCCAAAAACTCCCGTCAGCTCGACCGCCTTCACGATAGGGCACAACGTCATGAGCAGAGACGAAGTACGTCAAGTCATGGAAATGGCTTCACGCGCCGGCGCTGAAATCATCAAGCCTGCCCAAGACACGTTCTATGGCGGCTACGCAGGATACTTCCGCGACCCTAATGGACACCTGTGGGAAATTGTCTGGAACCCTCAGATGCTCCCGAACGAATGATTAGCGCCCCGCTTCTGATGCGGCCCCGATAGAGTCGAATGCCGAGGTCACTGCACCCAAACTGCACCATACGGTGAACCCGATAGCATAGTAGTCCGTTCACTTAATTCGTTCCGCAAGATGTGTGCTGTAATACAGCACCCACTTGGCAAGGGGGCCGCTGCGCGCCCCCGTTGCATCCCCCAAGCTGTGGCACCATTCAGGCATTGAGCCTGCACAGTGCCAGCGAAACGCCCCGCCGTTTCATCGCGGCCAACATCGGGCTTGTTGGATCACCGTTACCAGTGGCGGCACCTACGGCATCGAACCTGGCGCCGCCATCAGAACGTTTCGCCGTTCAATCACTAGCAGCGTCCGGCCGCTGCACCGCCGGCGGTGGCGTTGGGCTTTTTGTTCACCTGTGGAAACCGGGTGAGCACGGGCGATTCTCGTTTCCCATCGGGACGGACAGGCTAACAAGAGGCAATTGTCGGTTGACTACCATGGGGGGTTGGTTCCTAATTTGTTCATGGATTCGAAACACATGATTCTTCCTGAATATGTCGTGCTGCTTGAAAAGCTTGGAGCCAGTGCTCCGGTGAGGTTGCTCTAACCATGAACAACCCCATCCTCGCCCTTGATATTCATCAGCCGTCTTTCCTGGACACCTGCCCGATTACTACGGCGGTGGGTATGATGTCCGAAGCAGGCGTTGAGAAACGCGGCGCAATTTTTACGCGGCGAGAGGTCGTGGATTTCATCCTCGACTTAACCGGCTACACTGAAGACCGAGCTTTACACCAATTGCGCTTGCTGGAGCCGTCCTTTGGGGCGGGCGATTTTCTGCTACCTGTAATCGAGCGGCTTTTGTCGGCATGGGACCGTGCAGGACGGCCTGAGCCGATCGTCTCCCTAGCCGACAGCATTCGCGCCGTCGAACTGCATCGGGCTTCCTACATTGATACCCGCCAGCAGGTATTTGAGCGTCTGGTCAAGGCAGGAATTGACGCTGACGATGCCATTACTCTGATCGGACAATGGTTGCTCTACGGGGATTTTCTTCTGGTGCCGCTTCCCGGCTGCTTCGATGTGGTGATCGGCAATCCGCCTTATGTCCGCCAAGAGCTGATCCCTGACATCCTGATCGCGGAATACCGCGCCCGCTATGCCACAGTGTACGATCGCGCTGACCTCTACATTCCGTTCATCGAGCGATCGCTGAATAGCCTTGCCGCCGGCGGCCAGCTTGGTTTCATCTGCGCCGACCGATGGATGAAGAACCGCTATGGCGGGCCGCTGCGCCAATTGGTTGCCGAGGAATTCCATCTCAAAATCTATGTCGATATGGTCGATACGCCGGCCTTTCATTCCGATGTAATCGCGTACCCGGCCATCACTGTCATTGCCCGCGAAAAACCTGGTGCCACACGCATTGCGCATCGGCCGGCAATCGATCGCGCCACGCTGTCCAGTCTGGCGTCTGGCCTGACAACCGCCGGTCTGACCAATCGTAGCGACATCAAGGAAATGCGCGGCATCGCTTCCGGATCGGAGCCTTGGATTCTGGACACGTCCGATCAACTCGCCTTGGTGCGGCGGCTTGAGAAGGGGTTTCCGACGCTTGAAGATGCCGGTTGTAAGGTTGGGATCGGCGTGGCTACAGGTGCAGACAAAGCTTTTATCGCCCAATTTGACGAGCTGGACGTCGAAGACGACCGCAAATTGCCGATCGTAATGACGCGCGACATCATCGATGGCCAAGTCACTTGGCGCGGCTTTGGCGTCATCAATCCCTTCGGGGATGATGGCAAGCTCGTTCCGCTTGAAAAATACCCAAGGCTCCGGCGATACTTGGAAGAACGAAAAGAGCAGATCGCCGGTCGGCATGTCGCACAGAAGATTCCGGCCAACTGGTACAGGACTATCGACCGCATCTATCCGGCGATCGCGGCAAAGCCGAAGCTCCTGATCCCCGACATCAAGGGCGAAGCCCACGTCGTCTATGAAAACGAGGGGCTTTATCCTCACCACAATCTGTATTTCATCACGTCCGACACGTGGGACGTACGGGCGCTGCAAGCTGTGCTGCTTTCGGGGATCGCCCGGCTGTTCGTGTCGACCTATTCGACCAAGATGCGGGGCGGCTATCTGCGGTTCCAGGCGCAGTATTTGCGACGCATTCGTGTCCCGCACTGGTCAGACGTGTCGCCCGCCATGCGCGCAACACTGATCGCCGCGGCCGAAGCGCGCGATATTGAGGCCTGCAATGGGGTCGTTTTTGAGCTTTATGGACTAACCAGGGAAGAGCGTTCAGCTCTTGGGGGGAATGGCAGCATATGACTTTGGACTTAGCGGACTACGAACAGAAGGCGCGTGAAGCAACGATGGCCTTCTGGGGAAACAGGGAGAAGGCTAGACAAAAACAGATCGAATCCGGCAAAGCCGACCAGGGCGAACGGGCCGGGGTAACAGCCGGAAAGAACATGGACGGCTTTGTCGCCCTCATCATCGATTTGATTCATGCCAACGGCCTCGGCCACGCCGACGTGCATCAGAAGGTTTCTGTTCTCACCTTGCCGGGATATTTCCGGCCGACGAAGCGTTGGGATCTGCTCGTCGCCAACCAGGGGCGGCTGATTGCGGCCATCGAACTGAAAAGCCAAGTCGGACCGTCCTTCGGCAACAATTTCAACAACCGGACCGAAGAAGCAATCGGCACCGCGCACGACCTCTGGACAGCATACCGCGAGGGAGCTTTCGGCAAATGCCCGAGGCCCTTCGTCGGTTGGATGATGATGGTCGAGGATGCGCCGGAGTCGCGCCGACCAGTGACGGACCGATCACCGCACTTCCCGGTGTTCCCGGAATTCCAACGCGCTTCCTATCTCAACCGTTATGACATCCTCTGCCAGCGCCTCGTCCAGGAGCAGCTTTATACCAGCGCCGCCCTTTTGGCATCGCCACGATCCGCCGTAACAACGGGCGAGTTTACGTCCTTGTCCGACATGACCGGCCTGAAAACCTTCATCACAACCTTCGCTGGACATATTGCCGCCGAAGCTGCGCGAAGTTGAGGCAGCGCCATGCGGATTCGTCATCTATCGGTGAGAAATTTTCGGGGTATTCGCGAGCTTGGTTGGCCGGTTCCGGATTGCCGCATCCTCTGCCTAATAGGCCGAGGCGATTCTACCAAATCGACAATTCTTGAAGCTCTCCGCCGTGTATTCCATCCGCAATGGAACCTGTCCTTCGATGATGCTGATTTTTACCGTTGCGACCCGACAAATGCCATTACGATTGAAGTGGTTCTGGGCAATCTTCCAGATGCGTTTCGCGATCTCGAAAAATACGGCCATTGGCTTTGCGGCTGGAATGCCCAGACACTTGCCCGCACAAATGATCCTGGCGAGGGTTTGGAGGATGCGCTGCGCATCCGCCTTGCCGTGTCCGGTGATCTGGAACCATCATGGTCTGTTATTAAGAACGATGAGGATGAGGGGGTCGCATTCAAGGCAACCGATCGGGCGAAGGTGGCTGTCAGCCTCATCGGTGCGGTGTCCGACCGGCATCTAACCTGGTCACGCGGGTCGATTCTAAGTCAGCTCACCGAAACTGAGAATATTAGTTCTTCTTTGGCAGATGCGGCCCGTGCAGCCAAAGCGGCTCTGGAATCCCGTCGCGCGGAGGACTTGACTGGCTTTGACGAAGTAGCGGGCGTGGCAGAGACGACCGCTCGAGCACTTGGCGTCAATGTTGGTGCCGCCTACAAGGCTCATCTGGATACGGACGCCATCAACGTACGGATGGCAGGTCTTGCCCTGCACGATGGCGACATGCCGCTACGGCAGCTCGGATTGGGTTCCAGGCGTATGCTCACCACCGGATTGCAGAAGCAGGCACTGCGTGCACCGCATATCACGCTGTTTGATGAGGTAGAAGTTGGACTCGAACCCCATCGCATTGCGCGGCTCCTGCAACATCTGAAAGAGGACGGAACAGGGCAATACTTCCTGACCACCCATTCTCCAGTTGTACTACGCGAGCTGACCGTGGCCGATCTGAACATCGTCCACTGTGATAACGGTCATATCGATGTCGTCGCAGCAAACAAGCCAGCGATCGCCGATTCGATCCAGGGTAAGATTCGTTCCGGTGCCGAGGCATTTTTGGCACCCAAGATTATCGTTTGCGAAGGCGCGACCGAAGTCGGCTTTTTGCGCGGACTAGATGACTACTGGGTCGAGTCCGAAGGTAAGGAAACCTTTGCTTATCGCGGCGTTGCTCTGTTCGATGCGAACGGTGCGAGCAAGATCAAGGAAATTGCTGAGAACCTGAACGCTCTTGGATACGACGTTGCGGTTCTTGCCGATTCCGACGAGCCCGAACAGTTTTCAGAAGAGCACGCGCAGGCTTTGCGCAACGCTGGCATCACCGTGGCTAAGTGGGACGGCGAGCTATCCATAGAAGAACGTGTGTTTGCAGATATTCCATGGGATGGCGTTTTGGCATCTTTTGACGCCGCACGTGCAATCTGGAACGACGATGCGCGCCTCTTGGATCAGGTGCAAAGTCAGTTTGGTCAGGGCTTTGACCGCAATTTCGCGGTGTGGATCGACTCGCAACAGCTGCGTACAGCACTTGGTCGAGCTGCAAAGGAAAGCAGAAACAACAACAGCGGCTGGTTCAAGCGACAAAGTTGGGGCCGTGAGTGGGCGGCGGCGATTTCCGGCCACCTTGGCAGCGCAGCAATCCGTGAAAGTGATCTGGTTCGTCAGATCACCAGCTTGCGCAACTGGATCGACAATGTGTGAGCTTGCTGCAAGGCTTGCTAGGTATGAAGGAACTGGTTACGTCGTTGCGCCTGCCGGGTTCGGCAAAACACATCTGATCGCGGAATCCACGGCCTTAAGCGCTGGGCGGCAGTTGATCCTGACACACACTTATGCGGGTGTGAACGCCCTTCGGCGCAAAATGCGCGCCCTCGGGGTGAGTGACAGGCTCTATCGCATCGATACGATCGCAAGCTGGGCGCTGCGGCTTTCCCTTTCTTATTCCAACACATCTGGTTGGCGGGAGAACCGTCCCGCCAATAACGAGCGATGGTGTGCGTTGTACGAAATTTGTGCTCGTCTGCTCGATCAGGAATTCATCCGCAGGATCGTCCGGGTTTCCTACGATGGTCTTTATGTCGATGAGTATCAGGACTGCTCGACCGCCCAGCATGCTATCATTCTTAAACTCGCACGTGACCTGCCTTGCAGGATACTCGGCGATCCGTTGCAGGGCATCTTTGATTTTGACGGCCAGAACCCAGTGGACTGGACGCGCGACGTCGAGGGGTCATTTGAGCGCCTTGGCGCTCTCGACGTACCGCACCGCTGGATACAAGCAGGTGCTGGCGAGCTTGGTATATGGCTACGGAATGTCCGTACACGCCTTGAGCTGAATCAGCCCATTGACCTGAATGCAGATCGGCCGGCTGCCGTACGGTTTGTCCAAACTGGCGCCGACCCGCAGATGCTTTTTCAAAGCCAGGGTAATTCCTGCCGATATTTCCAGTGCGACAGCTCCCACACGGTGATTGCCATTCACAAAGGCAGTCAGGAATATAAGGCGAAATGCCATTCGCTGTCACGCGGGCTTTCCGGCAAATTCTCGTCAATCGAGGAAGTCGAGGGGAAAGCCCTCTTTTCATTCATCGGGAAAATTGAACAAGCACGCACGGATGCTGCTCGTCTCACGGCTGTTATAGCCTTTGCGAAGACATGCATGACCGCCGTTGAGACGCACCTTCCCGCCGGTACTGTACGTGGGGAGCATGTCAATATTCGTGGCAGCACTCGCAACCCGGAAGCAGCGCGCAAAGCCAACGAATACCTTGCCGCCCCAACGAGCGGGGCCTTGGCCGGATTCTTGCAGTCGCTAAAGGCGACAACCGGAATTGAGGTCATCCGTGCCGATCTGTTCAACCGGGCATTAGGTGTGCTGGCCAAAAATGTTCTGCACCCAGAACTATCACTGACAGAGGCTGCCGAAAAATATCAGGGAGAATTTCGGCATAAAGGCCGGCCTGTCGGGCGGCGCAGACTGATTGGCACGACGCTTCTGGTTAAAGGCCTAGAGTTCGATCACGCTATCGTTCTGGATGCGACTTCTCTTTCCAGAAAGGAGCTTTATGTGGCGCTTACGCGCGGTGCGCGCACGCTGACGGTCATCTCGTCCAATGCCACCCTCCGGCCGCAAGATTGAGCATTCGATATCGCTGAAAGGACGCAATGCTGCTCCCGTGACAGGACACTCTGTATGCGGGAAGCTCACGACGGGAAATTGTAACCATTTGTTTTGAAATGAAAAATTTCCCGAATTCGATCGGAAGCGAAAATAGAAGCGCCACGACAGAGAAAATGTTATAAATAGAGCAGTGTGACATTTATTTGAGAGCCCTAATTTGGCAAACGAAGTATCCAGCATGTTGATTTCCACCGAGAAGTGACCCGGGCGGGCGCAAGATTTCCACTGAGAATTGACCCATGTGAGACCCTTCCCCTGGCAGGCATCGTCGGGGGTTATCGGAGTGATCGACATGGCGTTTT
>Ga0164243_10016067_pt1 | contig 10294 bp, 8 predicted proteins | sample OricompcompostOP_FD_108781 | JGI IMG/M metagenome (GOLD analysis project Ga0164243, IMG submission 108781) | Organic Plus compost microbial communities from Emeryville, California, USA - Original compost - Organic plus compost (OP) | ecosystem: Engineered > Solid waste > Mixed feedstock >... | reverse complement strand
ATTATCTTTCTTAAAAATAATTTGCATTACCGTGATTAGTATACTAAGTTTGTAGACTAATAAGCACGGAAAGATCAGCCATGGCAACAACAGATTATGATGTAATTGTAGTAGGGTCGGGGCCCAATGGCCTCGCCGCAGCCATTACCCTGCAGAGGTCGGGCGCCCGCGTATTGATGGTGGAGTCGCGCCCGCAGATCGGCGGAGGTATGCGGACCAGCGAAGTAACCTTACCTGGTTTCCTGCACGACATCTGTTCGGCCGTGCATCCGATGGCTATGGGATCGCCTTTTTTTGCGCGGCTGCCACTGGAACAATTCGGGTTGCGTTTTGCCTGGTCTGAATACGAGGCGGCGCATCCGCTGGATAACGGCAAAGCGGCTGTGTTAGCGCGGTCGATACAGGATACAGCCCTGGGGTTGGGAGCAGACGGCGGCGCCTATACGCAGTTGATAAAGCCGGTGGCAGATCACTGGAACGAGATTGCATCCGATGCGCTGGGGCCATTTTCGTTTCCCGGTCATCCCTTGCTGATGGCGCGTTTCGGCTGGAATGCCCTGCGCTCAGCATCCATGGTGGCAAAGCGTTTTGTTACGCCGGAAGCGAGGGCTTTATGGGCGGGGATGGCGGCGCATTCCATACAGCCGCTCACCAATATAGCCTCTGCAGCTATCGGGATGGTTTTATCGGCAGCGGGGCACCGGTTCGGATGGCCGGTACCAGTGGGAGGTTCGCAGGCCATAGGCAACGCTTTAGCAGCTTATTTCAGGCAGCTGGGCGGAGAAATACAGACCGGTTTTCATGTTACTTCACTGGAACAACTGCCCTCTCATAAAGCCGTGGTATTTGACCTGACGCCTAAACAGCTGCTGCAGATAGCGGGCGACAGGTTCCCTGCCGGATACCGCCGCCAGCTGGAAAAATACAGGTATGGCCCGGGTGTGTTCAAGATAGATTTTGCACTGGATGGCCCTGTGCCGTTCACCGCCCCTGAATGCAGGAAAGCGATCACCGTACACCTGGGCGGCACTTTCGAGGAAATTGCCCTTTCTGAACAACTGGCAGCCAGCGGGAAACACAGTGAAGCACCCTTTGTACTGTTCTCACAGCAAAGCATTGCAGATAAGCGGGCGCCGGACGGAAAGCACACGGGATGGGCATATTGCCATGTTCCTAATGGCAGTACAAAGGACATGACAGAGATCATCGAAAAACAAATAGAACGTTTTGCACCGGGGTTCCGGGACCTGATCCTGGCCCGGCATACCATGAACGCAGTGGAAATGGAAAACTATAACCCGAACTACGTGGGAGGGGATATCAATGGCGGAATAAGCGACCTGGGACAACTATATACCAGGCCAACATTGAGCTTAACGCCTTATCGCACCGCCGCCAAAGGAATTTACATCTGTTCTTCCGCAACGCCTCCGGGTGGGGGAGTACACGGGTTATGCGGGTATCATGCAGCCAACGTCGTATTGAAAGATATTTTCTGATTACGCTTTATTTTAATTGTTATTTATGCCTACAGTTAAGTCTTATTTACCAGAAGACTGGGCGATCGTTACGCTTGGTTTTTTAATCATTATCCTGTCGCTGGCCGGCGTTGTGATCGCCGTGCCGGAGTACAAATGGGCTGACAGCGCCGATCTTTTCGGCAAGGTGCTGACAGCGGCCAATCTTTTGAAGATGGTGGTCCTTTTTGCCTTCTCTTTTGTTGTGGCCATACTGGGCGCCCTGTTGATCGGAAAGCCGGTTAAACCTATGCTGATCGTCTTCCCTGCCGTGTTTGCACTTACCACTATTGCACTGATAGCCGCAGGCAACGCTACCGTGAACGAATACGGGATTGAAGCAGTGATCTTCAGCCTGGTGATCGGGTTGCTCGTTGGAAATCTTTTCAAACTTCCAGGCTGGTTCAGGGAGTCGCTGACCTCCGAGTTCTTTGTAAAAATAGGCCTGGTATTGCTGGGCACTACAGTCGTGTTCACTGATATGCTGAAAGATGGAAAACTGGGCCTGATACAGGCTTTGGTAGTGGTTTTTTCTGTATGGTATTTCTCTTTCTGGGTATGCAAGAAACTGAAGATAGATAATGAACTGACGATGATGCTATCCAGCGCTGTGTCTATTTGCGGCGTTTCCGCGGCTATCGCCACCTCGGGCGCGATCAAGGGAGATTCCAAAAAACTTTCACTGGTTATTTCATTGGTATTGATCACAGCTATCCCGATGATGATATTCATGCCGATGATCGCTAATTATTTCCAGTTCCCTGAAGCGGTGACAGGTGCGTGGCTGGGTGGAAGTATCGATACTACAGGCGCTGTTGCAGCATCGGGTTCCCTGGTGGGCGAAACAGCCCTGAAAGTGAGCACTATTGTGAAATTCAGCCAGAACGTATTATTGGGTATCGCGGCTTTTGCCATCTCCGTGTACTGGACCTATACCAAGAATCCCAATGCCAGCGATCCCGACACCAAGCCTACTTTGAAAGTGATCTGGGAGCGCTTTCCCAAGTTCGTGATAGGCTTTATGATCGCTTCCCTGGTGTTTTCTTTTTTCCTGGACAGCGGCGCAAGGGCGGCAGTGAAAGCGCCATTGAAAAACCTGCAGGGACTTTGGTTTGCGCTGGCATTTACCTGCATAGGCCTGGAAACCAATTTTAAAGACCTGGCCTCCGTGGAAAGCCGGAAACCGGTATATGCGTTCCTGATAGCCCAGACATTCAATGTGTTGATAACTTTGGTTTTAGCTTACCTGCTTTTCTCATAAATCCTAAGGTGGCGACATAACAACGATGTCGCCACCTTTCATCTTCTTCTCTTCGCGTTCAAATAAGGGATTTTGAATTCTCCACAATTGATATTATCTTAACTGCATCCAACTTTTCCATTTTAAATATTGAAACGTTATGAAAAATTGGCGGTTATGGATCCTATGTCTATGTTGCGGCGTTTATTTGCAATCGAATGCACAAACAAAACTGCCAGCCATAGGAATTACTGCATCCCTGAGCAGCGACAGCCTTGCAGCCGCCAGCGGATTCACTTACCTGGAAGAAACGGTAAGGCGGGTGTTATCTCCCAACAATACTATTATTCAATTCAATGAACTGGTAAAAGCCCTGCAACATACCAAATGCAAAGTACAGAGCTGTAACGTGTTTATTCCCGGCGAAATGAAGCTGGTTGGTCCCGATGTAAACGAAGCAAGAGTGCTGGGCTATGTGGATACTGTTATGCAACGGGCCCGCATTGCCGGTATCAGGATCATTGTACTGGGCAGCGGAGAGGCCAGGAAGATCCCTCCGGGTACCGACAGCGTTGCGGCTGTAAAGCAGTTTATCACGCTTTGCCGGAAAATGGCTGTAGTAGCGGCTAAATACGGCCGTACCATTGCTATGGAAAACCTCAACTCCGGTGAAACCAATTTTATAAATACACTGGCCCAGGGAAATGCCGTGGTCACTGCTATCAACCATCCTAATTTCAGGCTGACGGCCGATATCTATCATATGCTGAAAGAGAATGAATCGCCTGAAAGCATCATAGCGGCACGCCATGTACTGGTGCATTGCCATATTGCCGAACGGGATAAAAGAACGCCTCCCGGCGTAGAGGGCGATGATTTCACTCCTTACTTTGCCGCATTGCATAAGATAGGTTTCCAGGGCTGCATTATGATGGAATGCAGGTGGACAGATCCTGCAACCCAGTATAAACCGGCGTACGACTACCTGTATAAACAACTCAAAACCGCATATAATTTATAAATCTTTCTAAACTTCGTATATGGCTGAATCAACTAAAACAAGAAGAGAATTCCTCCAGCAGTCGTTGCTCGCGGGTGCGGGACTGACGCTCAGTGCAATGGGGATGCCCGCCAGCAGTTACGCCAGGATCCTGGGAGCCAACGACCGCGTGAACGTTGGCCTGGTAGGCTTCTCAGACCGTGCGCGCCAGGCTTTGCTTCCTGCCTTCTTCAATAATAACAAGGCGCTGAACTTCGATCTTATCGCCGTATCTGATATCTGGAACAGGCGCAGGGAAGAAGGTAAGGCATTCCTGGAACAGAAGACAGGACATAGTGTGCAGGCTTGTGTGAATAATGATGAATTATATAAGATCAAGGATCTTGACGCTGTATTTATTGCTTCTGCTGATTTCCAGCATGCTTACCATACTATTGAAGCAGTAAAGAACAAATGCGATGTATACAGCGAAAAACCGTTTGCCGAAACCATGGAAGATGCCCGCAAGGCATTGAAAGCGGTAAAGGAATCCGGTAAGATCATGCAGGTAGGTACCCAACGCAGAAGCGGCCCGAGCTACCATTCTGCCGCCAACTTCATCAAAGAAGGTAAGTTCGGTCCTATCACCATGGTTGAAATGACCTGGAACGTAAACCAGCCGGGACGCTGGCGCAGACCGGAACTGGTAAACTCCATCCGCGAATCGGATACTGACTGGAAACGTTTCCTGGCCGGCCGGCCTGCCGATAAATGGGACCCGCGCAAATACCTGGAATACCGTCTATTCTGGCCTTATTCTTCCGGCATTTTCGGCCAGTGGATGACCCACCAGATCGATACCGTTCACTGGTTCAGCGGTCTGAAACATCCGCGCAGCGCGGTAGCCAACGGCGGTATCTATATGTGGAAAGATGGACGTAAAAACCCGGATACTCTCACCGCCGTGTTCGAGTATGGCCCTGAGAACGATCCGACCAGCGGGTTCCAGGTAATGTACAGCAGCCGTTTCCACAACTCTGCCGGCGGTACCAAAGAGATCTATTACTCCAACGGCGGTACCATCGATATGTCTACCAACAAGATCTCGCCAACCGGCGGGCTTACAGAAAAAGAAGCGCAGGAAATGGGAATGCATGCCAATCTTTTGCCCAGCATGACCCTAAGTTCGGAAGGTGCAGCGGTAACCAGCGCCAACACCGGCGTAGATTCGTTAACAAATGCACACGTACATAACTGGATGTCCTGCGTTCGCGAACGCAAACAACCTAACGCGCCTATCGAGGCAGCTTATTCTCACTCCATTGCCCTGATCATGGGAAATGCCGCTTACCGCACCGGTATGAAAGCAACTTTTGATGAAACAACACAGGAAGTAATGGTAGGGGGCAAAGTATTCACAATGTAATTTCTCCGGCACAACTAAAACAACAGGCCGTCTCTACTCCGTAGGGACGGTTTTTTTATTTCTCGGGTTGCGTTCTTCCTTTCAAAAGGCTATATTCGGCGTTATTTCCCGGACAATGAATAATAAGACAATAATCGCAATCATTTGCAGCTGCCTGTTTTCATTTGAAGTTTTTGCACAGCAGCATTCAAATACACCCAACATAGTTTTTATCGTGGCCGACGACCTGGGCTATGGAGACCTGAGCTGCTACGGCCAGCAAAAATTCAAAACACCAAACATCGACCTGCTGGCAAAACAGGGAATGCGTTTCACCCAGTTTTATGCGGGCACCTCTGTTTGCGCGCCTTCCAGGGCTTCCCTGCTGACCGGCAAGCATACCGGCCATACCTATATCAGGGGAAACAAGGAATTGGAACCGGAAGGACAGGAACCGCTGCCCGAGCATACTATTACCCTTCCGGAGGTCCTGAAACGGGCGGGTTATGTAACCGGCGTATTCGGGAAGTGGGGGCTGGGCCCAGTTGGATCAAGCGGCGACCCGTTGAAGCAGGGCGTCGATAAATTCTTTGGCTATAATTGCCAGCGGCAGTCGCACCGTTATTTCCCTACTCATTTATGGGATAACGATGAGAAAGTAGTGCTGGAAGAGAACGGGCAACTGGATACGATGGCAGTTTATGCGCCTGACCTGATCCAGGTTAGCGCGCTCAATTTCCTGGAAGCAAACAAGAACAGGCCCTTTTTCCTGATGCTTACCTATACGCTGCCCCATGCGGAATTGCAGCTGCCGGAAGACGACGATGATTTCCAGCAATTCAAATCAATGTTCGGGGAACAGCCATACAAAGGAGACGACTATGGACCGGGCGCTTTGGTAGCCGGCTATGCCTCGCAGCGGTATCCCCGCGCCGCATTTGCCGCAATGGTTACCCGGTTGGATAACTATGTGGGAGAGGTAATGGCCGAGTTGAAAAAGCAGGGTTTGGAAAAGAATACCATCGTGATCTTTACCAGCGATAATGGCCCGCATACCGAAGGCGGGGCCGATCCTGGATTCTTCAACAGCGCGGGAGGACTGAGAGGCGTTAAAAGAGATCTTTACGAAGGAGGTATCAGGGTGCCATTCATCGCAAGATGGCCCGGAAAGATCAGGGCTAATACCACCAATCTTTATACCGGCGCATTCTACGACCTGGTGCCTACATTGGCGCAGGTAAGCCGCAGTCCTATGCTGGTAGCGTCGGATGGCGTTTCGTTGGTTCCAGCGCTGACAGGTGCAGGGAAGCAAAAGGAACATCCTTACCTGTACTGGGAATTCCATGAAAACGGGGGGCGCCAGGCGGTTAGGCAAGGGAAATGGAAGGCTGTCAGGCTGCAGGCGAAAGGCAACCCGGATGGAGCAGTGGAACTATACGACCTGGTTGCAGATCCCAAAGAAACAAAGGACCTTGCTGCTGCCTATCCTGCAATCGCCGCACGCATGGCAGCTTATATGAAAGCTGCGCATGAAGAGTCGCCCGCTTTCCCTTTCTTCACAACAAAATAATTCCTGCTTTGGCAAACATCTTGTAATCTTGCAGTTATGCAGAAAGAAGAAAGACCGGTAATTCAAATGACTGATTGGTGGACCGATAACATCAGGCTCACCCATACGCATACGTCTTTTGACCACCTGCAACCTTTCACTGCCAGCGCAGATAACGACGTGGTGCGGCTGCATTTCGGACTTCAGGGGAATTATGCATTCAACTACAAACAACTGGGGCAGCATTATGATCTAATTGGCGGTCATCATAACCTGATGTACTCCAAAGGTTTTGATATTGAGATCATCCCCAAAAGCAAAGTGATAGAAACATTCGGCATACAGTTCCCTGTAGAGCAATTTATCGCTTATACACAAAATGGAAGCGAGCAGTTGCAGCGCTTCGCGGACGCGATACTTGCGGGGAAAAGCGTGATGCTGGCCGACAGGTGGAGCGGGCTTACCATCAGGATACAGGAAGTGATCAACGATATAAGAAGCTGCAAATATGAGGACCCGTTGCGCAAATTGTTCCTGCTGTCCAAAAGCCTTGAACTGCTGGTGCTGTCGGCCAGCGCTTACGAATCGCAGGTTGCCAGCCCTTTCATTAAAACCAGCGCCGACAAAGAAAAGATCATCGCGGTGCGGGACCTGATCAACAGCCGGTTGTCTGATCCGCCGGGCCTTACAGAAATAGCAAAAATAGTTCAGTTGAATGAGTATAAACTGAAGCGTGGTTTTAAGGAAATATTCCAGACAACCATCTTCGACTACCTTACAGGGCAACGTCTGCAACTGGCAAACCGGTATTTACAGGATACCAGTAAAACTTCCGCTGAAATAGCCTATGAATTGGGATATACTTCTCCCCAGCACTTCAACAACGCATTCAAAAAACATTTCGGCGTTACTCCCAATTCTGTTAGATTAAATCCCTAAAATGCAATCGGTACCGGGGGCGTTAAAGTATTATTGTACCGGAATCAAAATATTAAGATCATGGAAAATCAACACTTGTCAATGTCTGTGGATGCAAGCATTCATGCGCCTGTATCCAGGGTCTGGAAAGCGGCCACAGATAAAGATGAAATTAAACAATACTTTTTTGGTACAGATGTAACCACTACCTGGGAACCTGGCAGTCCTATCACTTTTTCAGGGGAATATGAAGGGAAACGATATGAAGAAAAAGGCGTTATCCTGCAGGTAGAAAAAGAGAAAATGCTTTCATACAGTTACCTGGCTTCAGGATGGGAAGATAAGCCCGACAACTACAATACCATTGTTTATGAACTGGAAGACGAAGGTAATGGTTACACGAACCTGAAGGTCACTCAATCCAATATCCGCGATCAGCAAACCGCGGATCACTGTGTTGATAACTGGAAAATGGTGTTGGAAGGCCTGAAGAAAGTGGCCGAAGCATAAAATGATATTTTTATTGTTGATGAGTACATAGGATTTCTTTTTGCAGAAATTTTATGTACTCTTTTTTTAGACGAATATGTAATCCCTTTCCCGGTCGCCTCTTCCGCTCATAATTCTCCTCCGAACAATCTGTTATTTTCTGTTGTTCTAATAATTCCTGACAATTTCTACCAAAACAATCTTTAGGTATTAAAAGCAATACATATGAGATCTTTATGTACTTTGTTTGTTGTGCTGCTATTGGGTATAGCAAGTTCCGCACAGAAACCCCGTATAATCATTTTGGCAACAGGAGGAACTATTGCAGGAGAAGGCGCATCGGCCGACCGTGCGGCTTATACCGCAGGTAAAGTACCGATAGAGGCATTGATCAAAGCGGTGCCGGGTATTGATAATATCGCCGACCTGAAAGGGGAACAGATCTCAAATGTAGGCAGCCAGGATATGACCATCGGGATCTGGCAAAAACTGGATAAAAGGATCAACGAGATCTTTGCTAATAATGAGGCGGATGGAATTGTGATCACACACGGAACCGATACACAGGAAGAAACTGCATACTTTCTTGCTTTAACCGTCAGGTATGATAAACCCGTTGTTATTACCGGGTCTATGCGCCCTTCTACCGCTATCAGCGCAGATGGACCTAAGAACCTCTTTGATGCGGTAACCGTGGCCGCCGACCCTCAATCCAACGGCAACGGCGTAATGGTAGTGTTTGATGAAAGAGTGTTTGATGGCCGGGATGTGGCGAAGATGAACACTACGAACGTGGATGCTTTTCATGCGCCCAATACAGGCCCGATAGGGCAGGTATACGATGGCAAAGTGATGTATTATATGCGTCCGCTAAGGAGTTCAACAAAAAATACCCCTTTTGATATCAGGAATGATAAAGAGTTGCCCAAGGTTGGCATTGCATATATGTATGCCGATGCAAGACCTGATGCTATTAATACGTTTGTGCGTGAAGGTTATAAAGGGATCATTATCGCCGGCGTAGGCAACGGAAATTTTAACAAGGCATTTCACGACGCTATAGCAGATGCAATAAAAAAAGGCGTGGTGGTAGTGAGGGCCAGTCGTATTCCTATCGGCCGCGTAACCTTGTATGATGAGATAGATGACAAAGCATTAGGCACAATTGTAAGCGACGACCTGAATCCCCAGAAAGCCCGCATATTGCTGATGCTGGGGCTTACCCAAACGAATAATAAAGAAGCATTGCAGAATGATTTCTTCAAATACTGACCTCCTCAAAAGTAGAGATTATGTCATTATCCTACATCCAGACAACCCCCGCTGAACAAAAGGCTTTGCAGAAATTAAGTCCTTTTGAATTAAAAGACACACTGATCTCCCTGGCCCAGACAAGAGCCGAGAAAAGCACGGAGATCATGCTGAATGCGGGCCGCGGTAACCCGAACTGGACGGCTTCTGTACCTCGTGAAGCATTTTTCCTGCTGGGGCAGTTCGCCATCACTGAATGCAAACGTAATATGTACGATGCAGCAGGCCTGGCGGGCGTGCCCGAAAGAAGCGGAATCGGCGAACGGTTTAAAAGTTTCCTCGCCCTGCATAAGGAAGCTCCCGGCGCTGCCTTGTTGCAGCAAACCTACCTCTATGGTATCCAACAGCATAATTTCAATGAAGACGAATACATTTTTGAACTGGCGGAAGCTGTAATGGGAAACGAATACCCCGTACCTCCCAGGATGCTGAAACATATAGAAACAGTAGTGCATGATTACATCATCCAGGAGATGTGCAACAATGATAAAGGCACAGGAAAGTTTGATCTTTTCGCGGTAGAAGGCGGTACTGCAGCCATGTGCTACATCTTCGATTCACTCATCGAAAACAAGCTGGTAAAGCCGGGTGATAAGATCGCTTTAATGGTGCCGGTGTTCACGCCTTACCTGGAAATACCGCAGCTCGACAGGTATAAATTTGATGTAGTATATATCCATGCCGTGGGGCATAATACCGATGGCAGGCATACCTGGCAATACCCGGATGAGGAATTGGAGAAGCTGGGTGACCCGAAAATCAAAGTGCTGTTTGCCGTTAATCCCAGCAACCCTCCTTCCAGGGCTATAGCGCCGGAAGGGATGGCGAAGATCGCGGGCATTGTAAAGAAACACAATCCTCACCTGATGATCGTAACCGATGATGT
>Ga0164243_10016066_pt1 | contig 10294 bp, 5 predicted proteins | sample OricompcompostOP_FD_108781 | JGI IMG/M metagenome (GOLD analysis project Ga0164243, IMG submission 108781) | Organic Plus compost microbial communities from Emeryville, California, USA - Original compost - Organic plus compost (OP) | ecosystem: Engineered > Solid waste > Mixed feedstock >... | reverse complement strand
TCGGTGACCAACCTGACCGCCTCGAGCTTGAACTCGCGGCTGAATGTCCTTCTTCTCTCCATGAACCACCTCCGGTTTCATCTTCCACCTTAACAAGGTGTCATCGAAACCGGCAGCAGCCCAGATCAATGGCCTTGGCAGTGAGCTTCATCGCCGTACCTCCGTGTACCCTGTGAAAACAGGGAGAACGGTAAGGGAACACGCCAGGGAACAAAAACCCCGGGATTCGGCGAAACCGAATGCGACGCTGTGGGACAGGTTTCTTGCGTAACCCCTTGATTTCCCTGAGGAAATGGGATTCGATGAAACCGGGTGGGAAAGGGGGATGGTGGCCTGGGGCGGAATCGAACCACCGACACGCGGATTTTCAATCCGCTGCTCTACCAACTGAGCTACCGGGCCGTTGCTTGGCGTTGCACCAAGCCGAGCCCGTGATTATACAGCGCTGCGGCGCCCCCTGGACAGATCCACGCCCAATTGCTTGAGTTTGCGGTACAGGTGGGTGCGCTCCAGGCCGGTCTTCTCGGCCACGCGCGTCATGGAGCCGTTCTCCATGGCCAGGTGGAACTCGAAGTAGGCTTTCTCGAAGCCGTCGCGCGCGTCGCGCAGCGGGCGGTCGAGGTCGAAGCTCTGCATCGCCTGCGGACCGGGCTCGGGCGTGGGCGGCAATGCGGCGCCGGCCGGGCCGATCACGGCGCTCATGGGCACACCGGAGATCAGTGGCTGGCCCGCCGCGGCCATGGGCGGCACCACGGCGGCGGCGGCGCGGCGCGCATCTTCCTTGGCCAGCGCGCGCTCCACTTCCTTGAGCAGCTTCTGCAGCGTGATCGGCTTCTCGAGGAAGGCGAAGGCGCCGATGCGCGTGGCTTCGACGGCGGTGTCGATGGTGGCGTGGCCGCTCATCATGACCACGGGCATGGTGAGCAGCCCGGCGGTGGCCCACTCCTTGAGCAGCGTCACGCCGTCGGTGTCGGGCATCCAGATGTCGAGCAGCACCAGGTCGGGCCGGGCGCGCTGGCGCGCGGCACGCGCCTCCGAGGCGTTCTCGGCCAGGTCGACGTTGTGACCTTCGTCGTTGAGGATTTCGAAGAGCAGGTCCCGAATGCCCAGTTCGTCGTCGACCACCAGGATGTTTGCCATTGAATGATGAGTGCTTGCTTGTAATCAGTACCGCGCTGCATTCCCTCTGTGCAGCGGACGATGCTCAGGTCGTCGCCGGCGCCCGTGTGTCGTTGTCCGACGGGTTCTGTGCGCGTCCGGTTGCCATCGCAAATGATAGCGAGACTTGCGCGCCGGCCACAGTCCCATCGGCCGTGCGATTGGACAGTTCGATGCGTGCGCCGTGCTCGTCGGCGATCTTCTTGACCACCGCCAGCCCCAGTCCGGTGCCCTTGCTCTTGGTGGTGACGTAGGGCTCGAAGGCACGCTGCAGGATGTGCTCCGCGAAGCCGCTGCCCGCGTCCAGCACCGTGAGACGCACACGCTGGCCGGAGTCGGACAGCCGCGTGCGGACGATCACCGGCGGCATCGCGGCGCCCTTCGGCGTCGCGGCCTCGGTGGCGTCCTGAGCGTTTTGCAATAAATTGTGAATTACCTGTCGTAGTTGTTGCGCGTCGCCGCGGATGGGCGGGCAGCGCGGATCGAGCTCCGCCTCGATGGGCACGGCAGCGTCGGCCGGGTCATACAGGTGCAGCACCTCGGTGACGAGGGCATTGAGGTCCAGCGGCTGCAGTTGCGCCGCGGGCAGCCGCGCGTAATCGCGGAATTCGTTGACGAGGCGCTTCATCGCGTCGACCTGGTCGACGATGGTGCGCACCGACTTCTGCAGCACCGCTTCCTCGCCGGGCGGCAGCTTGCCGGTCAGCTTGAGTTCCAGCCGCTCGGCCGACAGCTGGATGGGCGTGAGCGGGTTCTTGATCTCGTGCGCCAGCCGGCGCGCCACCTCGCCCCAGGCCTGGGCGCGCTGGGCCGAGACGATCTCGGAGATGTCGTCGAACACCAGCAGCCGCTGCGCCGCCGGCAGGCTGGCACCGCGGGCCACGATGTTCACCGCGCTGCGCTCCACGCCGGTGCCGCTGGCGTGCAGTTCGTAGGCGTGCTGCCAGTGGTCCAGGCCGTGCTGGGTGGCGTCGAGCTCGAACTCGTCGAAGCGGTGCAGCACGGCCAGCGCGAATTCCGCCAGGCCGGGCACCTCGGCCAGCGGGCGGCCCTCGTAGGCGGCCAGCGGCGCGCGCAGCACGCGCGTGGCGCCGGGGTTGGTGGAGACGATGACGCCGGCGCGGTCCAGCACCATGACGCCGGCGGTGAGGTTGTCGAGGATGGTCTGCAGGTTGGCGCGCGCCGCGTCCACCTCGCCCATGCTGCGCTCCACCGCGGCACGCGCGTCGGCGAGCTGTTGCGTCATCTCGGCGAAGGAACGCGTCAGGCCGCCCAGCTCGTCCCGGCTGGTGGAGACCTGCGTGGGCCGCAGGTCGCCGGCGGCCACCTGGCGCACGCCGTCGGCCAGCACCAGCAGCGGCCGGGCGAGCTGGTTGCCGAACAGCACGGCCAGCAGCACCGCGCCGAACACGGCGAGGAACAGGCTCAGCGTGAGGGTGCCGATGTACATGCGGCGCAGGCCCTCGCGGGCCAGGGCGCGCTCCTGGTACTCGCGGTTGGCCTCCTGCACCGCCAGCGCATTGGCCACCACGGCCGTCGGCAGGGGTTGCACGATCTGCAGGAAGCGCGGCTCGCTGCGCAGGTCGAAGCCGGGCCGCGGCACCAGCGCCATGGCCTTCACCTGGGCCGGCGGCACCGCCCCACCGGGCAGTTGCGCCGCCTCGTCCAGCCCTTCGATGTAGGCGACGGCGCGGTCGGCCCGCACCTGCCGCAGCTGCTGGGGCGTGGGCCGTTCGGGATTGAGCTCGAAGCGCGAACTGCCGGCGCTGGCGATGAGCTGGCCGGAGGCGGTCCACAGCAGCAGGTTGCTGGCGCCGAGCTGGTCGCGCATGCGGTCCAGCGCCAGCGCAGTGCTGGTGTCGGGCACCTGCGAGAGCTGGCCCGCCGCCGCCCGCGCCTTGCCGGCCAGGTCGTCGGCCAGCGAGTCGAGCGTGGCGCGCCCCAGGTTCAGGCCCGCGTCGAGCGCGCCCTCGACCTTGACGTCGAACCAGCTCTCGATGGAGCGGGCGACGAACTGGTAGGAGACGGTGTAGACCAGGATGCCTGGCACCACGCCGACCAGCGCGAACACCGCCGCCAGCTTGACCAGCAGCCGGCTGCCGAACTTGCCCTGGCGCAGCCGGCGCGCCAGGCGGAAGGCGACCCAGCCGATGACCAGCAGCAGCGCGATGGCCACCACCACGTTGATGGCGAACAGCCGCGCGTAGTTGCGTTCGTACAGGGCCTGGTTGTTGGTCGACTGGGCCAGCAGGAACATCAGCACCAGCCCGATGGCGGTGACGGCTGCGGCGCCCACGCCGATGGCCCAGCGCACGCCGCGCGAGCGGTGCGGCGGAGCGATGGGCGGCGTGCTCATTGCATTTTCTCCAGCGGCAGCTGCACGCTGCGCTCGACAGCGACGTTCCAGTCCGACTGGCCGACCAGGCCGATCTGGAAGGGCCGGGGCAGTTGCGAGGTGTCGAGGCGGAAGCGGAACACGACCGGGTAGCTCTCCCCCTCCTCGCCCACTTCCGACGCGTCGGCGATGCGCAGCCGGCCGATGCGCCGCACCGCGTCGAGGGCATCGTCCAGCGAGTCGAAGTTCTGGTTCAGCGTGACGCCCGCGATGGCGGCGGTGATGGGCACCGGCGACACGTTGAGCCGCCAGCGCCGCGTCAGCGGCTGGTAGGCCAGCCGCATGTGGCGCGCCGCATGGCCGATCTTGCGGTCGGTCCAGTACCAGCGCTCGCGGAACAGCTCGGCCTCGGCGACGAAGTGGATGGCGATGCCCTTGTCCAGCACGTCCAGCACCGGCGGCGGCAGGTCGAGCCGGACGGCCGCGCTGACGAAGATGCCGTCGTCGCTGCGCTCCAGCTTGAGCTGGGTGACTTCGGCAGCAGGGCCCGCCTGGGCCCGGGCCGCGGGCAGGTGCCCGCCGCCGGCAGCCAGCAGCACGGCGGCCGCCAGCAGGCGCAGGCAGCCGCGGCGCCCATCGCGCTCAGGCCCGGCGCTTTTCAAGCAGGGCGTAGAAGAAGCCGTCGTGCTCACCGAGGGCATTGTCCGCGACGGCGTGCCGGCCCGGCCCGCCCTGGGGCAGCAGATGTCCTGGGGAGGGAAGCACTTGCGCATCGGTGTTGCTTGCAAGGAACGCATCGATCTGCTCCGAGCCCTCGCGCCGGAAGACCGAGCAGGTGCAGTACAGCAGCCGTCCGCCGGGCCGCACCAGCGGCCAGAGCGCGGCCAGCAGCATGGCCTGCTGCAGCGCGAGCTGCTCCACGTCGCTCTCGCGGCGCAGCCAGCGCACGTCGGGGTGGCGCCGCACGATGCCCGAGGCGGTGCAGGGCGCGTCCAGCAGGATGGCGTCGAAGGGCTGGCCGTCCCACCATTCGGCGGGCCGAGCCGCGTCCGCCGCGCGCACCTGCGCCTCGCCGGCCAGCCCGAGGCGCGACAGGGTCTCGTCCACGCGGCGGCAGCGGGCCGGGTCGACGTCCAGCGCCGTCAGCGCCAGGCGGCCGGGCCCGGCGTGCTCCAGCAGGTGCGCGGTCTTGCCGCCGGGGGCGGCGCAGGCGTCCAGCACGCGCAGCACGCCGCCGCCGGTCGGCGCCAGGCCGTCCAGCAGCAGCGGCGCGGCCAGTTGCGCCGCCGCGTCCTGCACGGAGAACTCGCCGGCCTCGAAGCCGGGCAGTTGCTGCACCGGCCGCGCGCGGCCCAGTTCGAGGCCGCTGCCGGCCACGCGCCGCGCCGGCAGGTCCATCGCGGCCAGCGCGGGCAGGTACTGCGCCACCGAGGTGCGGCGCACGTTGATGCGCAGGGTCAGGGGCGCCGCCGTGTCGTCGGCCCGCAGGATGCGCTGCCACGCCTGCGGATGGTCGCGCCGCAGCCGCTCGATCCACCAGCGCGGATGGTTCCAGTGCGCCACCGGCTCGTGGTCGGTGAGTTCCACCAGTTCGTCGCGCTCGCGCAGGAAGCGGCGCAGGCAGGCATTGATGAAGCTGGCCTGTGCGCGGGTGGCCGGGTTGCGCTTGGCCGCCTCGACGGCCTGGTCGACCAGGGTGAAGGGCTCGTAGGGCGAGCGCGCCGCGTCCCAGCCCAGCGCCAGGGCGCCGCACAGCAGCGCGTCGGCCGCGGGCGGCGGCGTGCGCTTGGCCAGGTGGCGCCGCAGGCCCTCGCCGCGCCCCAGCCAGCGCAGCGCCTGGAAGACCAGGGCCTGCACGCCGGGGCGCAAGGCCGGGTCCACCGCCTCCAGGGCGGGGGTGGCCGAGCTGCCGGCCCGCACCGCGGCCAGCACGGCGGCCACCTGCTGAAGCTGCTGCCACAGCGGCGGCCCCATCGGCGGCGTCGCGGCCGGGGAAAGGGGGGAGGATGAGGAAGGCGCGGACAAGGTGGAAGAAAAAGGGTCGGTGCGTCGAAGGATGGCGTGGTCGTCAGCCCAGCGGGGCCGCCCGCCGCATCCGCAAGAGCCAGGCCACCAGCACGGCCGGGAACTGGCCGATGGCGTGGTTGTACTGGATCACGGCGGCGTTGAACTGGGCGCGCGAGATCTCGGCCAGCGCCGAGGGCTCGGGCCAGACCAGCGGCACGGCGGCGGCACCCGATGCCGGCAATTCCTGCAGAGGCGCGGGCCGCGACAAGGTTCCGTCGGGCTCGAAGCTGATGGGCTCCGCGTCCGGGTGCATGCGCTGCCAGGCCATCAGCAGCACGCCCAGGGCCGTGCCCAGGGCGGCCATCGCCTGCGGGTCGAGCGGCCGCGGCCGCGTGCTGCCCATGACGGTGGACATCTGCGCCGACGCCGCGCGCAGCGCCGTCTCGGCGCTGTGGTCGTCGCCCGGCCCGCCGGCCGACGGAGCCGGGAGCGCCGCCTGGACGAAGTCCAGTTGACGGACCATCTGCGCGTCCAGCGCGGCATAGGCCTGCAGCGCGGCGGCGCGCAGCCGCACCAGGCGGTTGTGCGCGCCGACGAACCAGAACAGCAGCGCCGCCAGGGCGGCCCAGGTGAGCAGCGAATCGCCCAGCCAGTTCACCGCGGCGGTCTCCGTGGAAGAAAAAGCGCCCTTCTCCCGCACGGGGAAGAAGGGCGCAGCAGGCCGGTCATGGCCAAGGGTCGTCGTCAGGCCGGCAGGCCGGTCACTCCGAACCCTCGCTGGCCTCGGCCGTGGTCGCGGCGGCCTCGCCGGACGATGCCGCCAGTTCCGCGGCCTCGGCTTCGGCGATGGCGCGGCGCTCGGCCTCGTCCATCGCGTCCTTGGCCTTGCGCGCCTGGTGGTACGCCAGGCCGGTGCCCGCGGGGATCAGGCGGCCGACGATGACGTTCTCCTTCAGGCCGCGCAGCTCGTCGCGCTTGCCCATGATGGCCGCCTCGGTCAGCACGCGGGTCGTTTCCTGGAAGGAAGCGGCCGAGATGAACGAGTCGGTGGACAGCGAGGCCTTGGTGATGCCCAGCAGCAGGTTGGTGTAGGTCGCCGGCAGCTTGTCCTCGGACCGCAGGCGGTCGTTGGTGTCCAGCATCTCCGAACGCTCGACCTGCTCGCCCTGGATGTAGGCCGAGTCGCCGGGGTTCTCGACCACGACGCGGCGCAGCATCTGGCGAACGATCACCTCGATGTGCTTGTCGTTGATCTTCACGCCCTGCAGTCGGTACACGTCCTGCACCTCGTCGACGATGTAGCGCGCCAGCTCTTCCGAGCCCAGCAGGCGCAGGATGTCCTGCGGGTCGGCCGGGCCGTCCACCACCGATTCGCCCTTGTTCACCACCTGGCCTTCGTGCACCAGGATGTTCTTCTCCTTGGGCACGAGTTCTTCCCACACCTTGCCTTCGGGGTCGGTGATCTGCAGGCGGATCTTGCCCTTGGTCTCCTTGCCGAAGGACACGGTGCCGGTCATCTCGGCCAGCAGGCCCTTGTCCTTGGGCGAACGCGCCTCGAACAGCTCGGCCACGCGCGGCAGACCGCCGGTGATGTCGCGGGTCTTCTGGCCTTCGACCGGGATGCGGGCCAGCACTTCGCCGGGGCCCACGTCCTGGCCGTCGCGCACCTGGATCAGGGCGCCGACCTGGAAGCCGATCGTCACCGAGTGGTCGGTGCCGGGGATCTTCACCTCGTTGCCGCCGGCGTCCAGCAGCTTGACCTGCGGACGCACGACCTTGGCCGCACCGCGGCGCTTCGGATCGATCACCACCAGCGTCGACAGGCCGGTGACCTCGTCCACCTGCTTGGCGACGGTAACGCCTTCCTCGATGCCCTCGAACTTCACCTGGCCGGCGAACTCCGTGATGATCGGGCGCGTCAGCGGATCCCAGTTGGCCAGGATGGTGCCGGCCTTGATCTGCTGGTCGGCCTTGACGGTCAACGTCGCGCCGTACGGCACCTTGTGGCGCTCGCGCTCGCGGCCGTGCTCGTCGTGGATGATGATCTCGCCCGAACGCGCGATCACCACCAGCTCGCCCTTGGAGTTGGTCACGTAGCGCATCGTGGCGTTGAAGCCGATCACGCCGTTGCTCTTGGCTTCGACGCTGGAGGCCACCGCCGCGCGCGAGGCCGCGCCGCCGATGTGGAAGGTCCGCATCGTCAGCTGCGTGCCGGGCTCGCCGATCGACTGGGCGGCGATCACGCCGACCGCTTCGCCGATGTTCACCAGGCCGCCGCGGCCGAGGTCGCGGCCGTAGCACTTGGCACACAGGCCGAAGCGCGTGGCACAGGTCAGCGCGGTGCGCACCTTCACCTCGTCCACGCCGGCCGCTTCCAGCACTTCCACGGCGTCCTCGTCGAGCATGTCGCCGGCCTTGACCAGCACGGCACGCGTCTCGGGGTGCAGCACGTCGTCGGCCGCGGTGCGGCCGAGGATGCGGTCGCGCAGCGACTCGATCACCTCGCCGCCCTCGACGATGGCGCGCATCGCGGTGCCGTCGTGCGTCTCGCAGTCCTGCTCGGTCACGACCAGGTCCTGCGTCACGTCGACCAGGCGGCGGGTCAGGTAACCCGAGTTCGCGGTCTTCAGTGCCGTATCGGCCAGACCCTTGCGGGCACCGTGGGTGGAGATGAAGTACTCCAGCACGTTCAGGCCTTCGCGGAAGTTCGCGGTGATGGGCGTCTCGATGATCGAGCCGTCCGGCTTGGCCATCAGGCCGCGCATGCCGGCCACCTGGCGGATCTGCGCCGCGGAGCCGCGGGCGCCGGAGTCGGCCATCATGTAGATGGAGTTGAAGGACTCCTGGTCCACTTCCTTGCCGTTGCGGTCCTCGACCTTCTGCTTCGAGAGCTGGGCCATCATCACCTTGGAGACGGCGTCACCCGCGCGGCCCCAGATGTCCACGACCTTGTTGTAGCGCTCGCCGGCCGTCACCAGGCCCGAGACGTACTGCTGCTCGATCTCCTTCACCTCCTTGGAGGCTTCGTCGATGATCTTCTGCTTCTCCGGCGGCACCAGCATGTCGTCGATGGCGATCGAGATGCCGGCCTTGGTCGCCAGGCGGAAGCCGTTCTGCAGCAGCTTGTCAGCGAAGACCACCGTTTCCTTCAGGCCGCACTTGCGGAAGGAGGCGTTGATCAGCTTGCTGATCTCCTTCTTCTTCAGCGCCTTGTTCATGATGGAGAACGGCAGGCCCTTGGGCAGGATCTCCGACAGCAGCGCGCGGCCGACCGTCGTGTCGACCAGCGCGGTGCTGGGCGTGAACTCGCCGGTGTCCTTGTTCTTCGCCCACTCGGTGATGCGCACCGCCACCTTGGCCGTGAGCTCCACCACGCCGGCGTCCAGGGCGCGCTGCACTTCACCGATGTCGGAGAAGATCAGGCCCTCGCCCTTGCCGTTGATGCGCTCGCGGGTGGTGTAGTACAGGCCCAGCACCACGTCCTGCGAGGGCACGATGGAGGGCTCGCCCGAGGCCGGGAACAGCACGTTGTTGGAGGCCAGCATCAGCGTGCGGGCTTCCATCTGCGCTTCCACCGACAGCGGCACGTGCACGGCCATCTGGTCGCCGTCGAAGTCGGCGTTGAAGGCGGCGCACACCAGCGGGTGCAGCTGGATGGCCTTGCCTTCGATCAGGATCGGCTCGAAGGCCTGGATGCCCAGGCGGTGCAGCGTCGGCGCGCGGTTCAGCAGGACGGGGTGCTCCTTGATCACCTCTTCCAGGATGTCCCACACCACCGGCGTGCCGCTCTCGACTTCCTTCTTCGCCGCCTTGATGGTGGTGGCGATGCCCATGGCTTCCAGGCGCGAGAAGATGAAGGGCTTGAACAGCTCCAGCGCCATCAGCTTCGGCAGGCCGCACTGGTGCAGCTTGAGCGTCGGGCCCACCACGATGACCGAGCGACCCGAGTAGTCGACGCGCTTGCCCAGCAGGTTCTGGCGGAAGCGGCCGCTCTTGCCCTTGATCATGTCGGCCAGCGACTTCAGGGCGCGCTTGTTGGCGCCCGTCATCGCCTTGCCTCGGCGGCCGTTGTCCAGCAGGCTGTCGACAGCCTCCTGCAGCATCCGCTTCTCGTTGCGCGCGATGATCTCCGGGGCCTTCAGCTCCAGCAGGCGGCGCAGGCGCGAGTTGCGGTTGATGACGCGGCGGTACAGGTCGTTCAGGTCCGAGGTGGCGAAGCGGCCGCCATCCAGCGGCACCAGCGGACGCAGGTCCGGCGGCAGCACGGGCAGCACGTTCAGCACCATCCACTCGGGCTTGATGCCCGACTTGCGGAAGGCTTCCAGCACCTTCAGGCGCTTGGAGTTCTTCTTGACCTTGACTTCGGAGCCGGTCAGGTCGCCGCGCAGCTTCTCGATCTCGGTGTCCAGCTCGATGCCTTCGAGCAGGTCCTTGATGCCTTCGGCGCCCATCTTGGCGACGAATTCGTCGCCGTATTCCTGGCGCTTCGCGTCGTAGTCGTCCTCGGTCATGATGCTGAACTTCTTCAGCGGCGTCATGCCGGGGTCGGTCACGACATAGGCCTCGAAGTACAGCACGCGCTCGATGTCGCGCAGCGTCATGTCGAGCACCAGGCCCAGGCGCGACGGCAGGCTCTTGAGGAACCAGATGTGCGCGCAGGGCGCGGCCAGGTCGATGTGGCCCATGCGCTCGCGGCGCACCTTGGTCTGCGTGACTTCGACGCCGCACTTCTCGCAGATCACGCCGCGGTGCTTCAGGCGCTTGTACTTGCCGCACAGGCACTCGTAGTCCTTG
>Ga0164243_10016064_pt1 | contig 10295 bp, 8 predicted proteins | sample OricompcompostOP_FD_108781 | JGI IMG/M metagenome (GOLD analysis project Ga0164243, IMG submission 108781) | Organic Plus compost microbial communities from Emeryville, California, USA - Original compost - Organic plus compost (OP) | ecosystem: Engineered > Solid waste > Mixed feedstock >... | reverse complement strand
GGCGGCGACCGCACGCTACCGGTCGGCAAGCCGTCGCTCCCGGGACGCCACCGTTCGCGCGGCGACCACCGAGGCGGCCTACGACGCCATGACGCTGGCCCTCACCCTGCTCTTCCTCGCCGCGGTGACGCTCATCGCGGGTCGCCTCGCCGCCCAGGGGCGGATCAGCGTCGGGGACCTGGTCGCGGCCGTCGGGCTGGCCCAGTTCCTGCTCGGCCCGCTCGGCGGCCTGGCGCAGACCGGCGCCGTCCTCGCTCGGGCGCGCGCCTCGGCGACCCGGCTCGACGAACTGCTCGCCACCCCACGACACGCCGGCGCCACGACCGCCCTGCCGACCACCGTCCAAGGAGCGCTCGGCGTACGCCTCGACGGTGCGGAGGTCTCCATGGGCGCCGGCGAGATCCTCGGCGTCGCTGCGGAGCCGGCCATCGCAGAGAGCCTGGTACGCCTCCTCGCCGAGCCTGTCGAGACCGCGGTGACCGTGGATGGCGTCGACCTGGCCGCCCTCGACCCGGTCCTCGCCCGTCGTACCGTCCTGGTCGCCGCCCACGACGCCGCCCTCTTCGACGAAACCGTCGCGAGCAACGTCGGGAGCGGTCCGCTCGTCGCGGAGGCGATCACCGCGGCCGCCGTCGACCAGATCGCCGAGACCCTCCCCGCCGGACTGGACACCGCGGTCGGAGAGCGCGGGTCCGCACTCTCCGGCGGCCAGCGTCAGCGGGTCGCACTCGCCCGCGCGCTTGCTGCGGACGCTCCGGTGCTCGTGCTCCATGACCCGACCACCGCCGTCGACTCGGTCACCGAGGACCGGATCGCCGAGGCGATGCGTCGTCTGCGAGCCGGACGCACCACGCTATTGGTCACCACCAGCCCGCGACTCCTCGCCGCCTGCGACCGGGTGGTCCTTCTCGACGGCCCGGACAGCGCGGTCGGCGACCATCACAGCCTGGGCGCCTCGAACCCGCGTTACCGAGAGCTGGTCCAGGCATGACGCTGCTGCCCACTGCCACCGCCCGACAGACCCGGCACGCGGTCGGCGACCTGCTCCGGCCGCGCCGGTTGCTGGCGCTCGCCGCCGTGCTCACCCTGGTCGCCGGCACCGTCGCCGGGCTGGTCGTCCCACGGGTGATCGGCCATCTGGTCGACCTCGTGCTCTCCGGACACGGCGCCGGCGCCGTCACCTGGCCGGTCGTGCTCGTCGCCGGGCTCGGGCTCCTCCAGGCACTCTTCGAGGGCGTCGGGCAGGCGCTCGTCGCCCGGCTCGGCGAACGCAGCCTCGCGGAGCTGCGCGAGCAGGTGGTCGAGCGGGCGCTCGCCGTCCCCGCCCGCACCGTCGAGGAGGGCGGCACCGGCGATCTGGTCTCGCGGGTCAGTACCGACGTCGCCGATGTCGCGGAGGCCGTCCGGAGTGCCCTACCCCAGCTCGTCACGGCCGCGCTCACCATCGGCCTCACCCTCGTCGGCCTGCTGGCGCTCGACTGGCGGCTCGCTCTGGCCGCGCTCGTGGCGGCCCCCGTCCAGGCCGGGGCGGCGCGGTGGTATCTGCGTCGCTCGACCCCGATCTACGCCCGTCAGCGGATCGCCGCTGGGCGGCGTACCCAGCAGCTCCTGGAGTCCGTGGACGGAGCCGCCACGGTGCGTGCCTTCGGCCTCAGCGAGACCCACCTCGCCGCCGTCACCGCCCGCTCGCAGGAGGCGGTCGACATCGATCTGGAGGCCAACCGGACTGCAACCCGGTTCTTCGGCCGGCTCAACCTCGCCGAGTATCTCGGTCTGACCGCGATCCTGGTCGTCGGGTTCCTGCTGGTCCGCGCGGACGCGGCGACGGTCGGCGCGATCGCCGCCGCGGCGCTCTACTTCCACCGTCTCTTCGACCCGATCAACGGACTGCTGGGGCTGCTCGGCACGGCACAGGAGGCCACCGCCGGGCTGGCGCGTCTGGTCGGCGTGACGCTGCTCGAATCGCCCGCGGAACAGCTCGACGACCGAGCCAGCGGAGGGCCGCCGACGATCGGGACCGACATCGACGTTGACGCCGTCTCCTTCGCCTACGACGACCGCGACGTGCTTCACGATGTCTCACTGACCGTCCGGCCCGGGGCCCTGGTGGCGCTCGTCGGGGCCAGCGGCGCCGGCAAGACGACGCTGGCCGCGATCGTCGCCGGTACCCACCTCCCGCGGACCGGATCGGTCACCATCGGCGGTCGCACGGTCGGAAGCCTCGGCCCGGTCGCGCTCCGCCGGACCGTTGTCCAGGTCACCCAGGAGGTCCATGTCTTCGCCGGTCCACTGGCCGACGACCTCCGCCTGGCCGCGCCCGAGGCCACTGACGCCGACCTGCGAGCAGCCTTGGCGGCGGTCGGCGCCGATTGGGCCGGCGCGCTCCCCAACGGCCTGGACACAGTTGTCGGCGAGGGCGGTCACCGGCTCACTGCCGGCCAGGCACAGCAGCTGGCCTTTGCCCGCCTCCTCCTCGTCGATCCCCCGGTCGCGGTGCTCGATGAGGCCACCGCGGACGCCGGCAGCGCTGGGGCACGCGTGCTCGACCGGGTCGCGGCGACCGTCTTGGAGGGACGCACCGCGCTCGTGGTCGCCCACCGACTCACCCAGGCCGCGGCCGCCGACCTGGTCGTCGTCCTCGACCACGGCCGGGTCGCCGAGGTCGGCAGCCATGACGACCTGGTGGCCGGCGGTGGCGCCTACGCCCGCCTCTGGAAGGCGTGGTCGGCGCTGCGCTGACCACGGCGCGCTGCGGCGGACCGTTAGGTCAGCCTCCGCTTCGTTGCGGGAAGACCACCGGTGGAGCAGGCTTGATCTGACGATTCCGACAGCTCAGCACCCAGGACGGACACCATGGCGACGACCGCTCACACCGCACCCCAGACCCTCTCCGCCACGCCCGAGATCGCCACCGGCGCTGCGCAGTTCCTCACCCCGGTGGTCATCGACCTCGAGGCGCTGGTCGTCAACGGCAAGCAGGCCCACTGGCATGTGCGTGGCGCCAGCTTCATCGGGATCCACGAGCTCCTCGACGACGTCGTCTCCCATGCCCAGGAGTACGCCGACCTGGCCGCCGAGCGGGTCGTCGCCCTCGGCCTCCCCCTCGACGCTCGGCTGGCCACGGTGGCCAAGAAGACCACGCTGCCCGCGCTGAGCGACGGCTTCCAGCGCTGGGAGGACACCGTCTCCGAGATCGTCGCGCAGATCGACGCCGCACTCGTCACCGTGCGTGCGGCGGTGACCGGTCTGGACGACATCGACCTCAACAGCCAGGACGTCGCCATCGAGATCGAGCGCGGCCTCACCAAGGACCGCTGGCTGCTCCAAGCCCACGTGGCGGTCTGACCGCGGCCGATGGCGGAAAGGAGCATCAGGCTAGGTCTTGATGTGAGGTAAGCCTTACCTCATACTTATCCGCCATGAGGCCCCATCGGCGACAGACCCCGCTCGACCACGTGCTGATCGCCGGTGACGTCGGGGATCTTCCCGCGATCGAGGCGCTTCTCCAACTGCTGCCCGATCATGCCTATGGCCAGGTGCTCCTCGAGATCCATCCGGGCATCGAGGCGCCGTCGCTGGCGACCCCCCAGCGGGTCACGGTGACCCATCTCGTCCACGACGACGCCACCGAGCGGGTGGCGCCGTCGGTGTTGGCGATCCGCGGCACGCTGTTGACCGAGGCGGTCACCGCCTGGGTCAGCGAGTGGATGCCCGAGATGCCGCAAGCCGATCGCGATCTCAGCATCTGGCTCGGCGCCCGGAGCAGCGACAGCCTCAATGCGCTCTGCTGCGATCTGCCGGTGCCGGTGACGCGACTGTGAGGATCGCGCGGCGAGAGCCGACGCAACCGCAGACTCGCGTGCTGGACCGACCACCCACCCCATCGCCGGACGCCACGGAAGCAGCGTCGGACCATCGCCGAGGCAGCCGTCGGCTCGGCGTACTCCTGGTGCTCCTGGCCACGCTGCTGACGCTGGCGTCCTGCGGCGGATCGCCTACAGGGCACACCGCTGAGAGATCGCCCTCCGGCACATTCCCGGTGACGATCACGCACAAGTACGGCGCCACGACGATCGGGTCCGCTCCCAAGCGCGTTGTCGTGGTCGGCCTAACCGAGCAGGATGCCTTGCTCGCGCTCGGCACTGTTCCGATCGCGACGACGAAGTGGCTCGGGGTCTACCCCGGCGAGATCGGCCCCTGGGCGACGGACAGGCTCGGCGAGGCACCTATGCCCACCGTGCTCGACAGCGCCGACGGGATCCAGTTCGAGAAGATCGCCGAACTCCGTCCGGACCTCATCGTGGCGCTCTACTCCGACCTCAAGAAACAGGACTACAACACCTTGTCCGCGATCGCACCAACACTCGCGCCACCCGCAGGCGTCGCCGACTATGGCATCCCCTGGGACGACGCGACGCTGACGATCGGGAAGGCCATCGGCAAGGCCACCCAGGCGCGGACGCTCGTCGACCAGGTCGCGGCCGACTTCGCCGCGGTTCGCAAGGAACATCCCGAGTTCTCCGGGAGGACCGGCGCAATGGCGACCATGTGGGAAGGCTACTTCCTCTACGGGCGCGACGATCCGCGCACCCGGATGCTGACCGACCTCGGCTTCACCTTCCCCGAGCGCATCGACAAGATCACCGGCGACACCTACGGCAAGAGCGTCAGCGTGGAGCGCGCCGACCTGCTGAAGACCGACGTCCTGGTGTGGTTGCTGGACCATCCCAAGACCGACGACAAGGCGCTCCACGACGGCACGGTCTACGGCCGACAGCGAGTGGTGAGGGAGGGTCGCGAAGTGCTCATCGACCAGGGCGCGGACTACGGCAACGCGATCTCCTTCGTCACGCCACTCACCCTTCCCTACGTGCTCGACCGGTTGGTGCCCCAGCTGGCTGCGGCGGTCGATGGCGACCCTGCCACACCGGTGCCGTCCACATGACCGGACAGGACCGCACGACCGGCGTCGGCGGTAGCATCAGGAGCGTGAGTTAGGTTAGCCTAACCTCATTCGCTACGCCGACCTTGGGGGACGGATGACCACGTCGACCGACAACGATCGCATCGCCGACCGTCATGCAGCGCAACCGGACTTCGAGGCCCGGCATGCCAGCAAGCTCGCCGCGCTGATGATCGAACGTGACGATCTGCGCGGGCTGATCCCGTTCGCAGACATCCTCGACGACGCGGTGCGCTGGTCGGCGTAGTCGATCAGTCCGTGGTGGCGCCGTCCGGAACCCGCTGGGCCAGGCCGTCGAGGAGCAGCTCGACCTTCTGATCGAGCCAGCCGCGGCCGGTCCAGGTCCGCGGATCCGTCAATGCGGGGTGGTCGCCAAGGATCCCCGACAGGCTCGCCTGGTGGACCTCGCGGCGCGACCGCGGCCCCTGCTCGGTCTCGACGGTTTCGTCGAGGCCCTTCATTGCCATCGATTGCGCGATCGCCAGATCGGCGATGAAGTCATAGGCCAGGACGCTGTCGCGTTGGCTGAGGCCGGCCGCCTCGAGGGCCGCGGTGTAGGTCGAGGCGAGCTCGAGGATCGCCGGTGGCACACCGGCGATCCTCCAGATCGCCGGCGCCATTCCCGCATGCGCCTCCAGGAAGTCCCACAACGACTCGGTGAATCCCTCCAGCAGCTCACGCCACGGGAGGTCCGCCGGTGGCCACGCCCACTCGCGGACGGCCAGGTCGACGGCCGCCACCAGGAGGGCGTTGCGATCCTCGACGTACCGATAGAGGGTCGAATGGGAGACCCCCAGGCGCCGGGCGACCGCGGACATCGACAGCGGGTCGAGCCCTTCAGCGAGCGCGGCCCGGACCACGTCGACCCGGCGCAGCGACGGACGCGGCCCTGGGCGTCGTCGTCCGCGTCCGAGGTCGGCCACACCCCGCATGCTACTGAGCGGGGCCCGCGAGAACGGGAGCTACCCGTGGGATCCGGTGTCGACAAGGCGCCAGCCTCCGGCGTGCCTCCGGGAGGCCCAGAAGTCGGCGTAGCGGCCCCCGGCGGCGAGCAGGTCGGCGTGGGTGCCGACCTCGGCGACCCGGCCGTCATCGAGGACGACGATCTGGTCGGCGGCGACCACGGTCGGTAGCCGATGGGCGATGACCAGCAGCGTGCTCCGCTCGGCGAGCCGGCGCAGGGACTGCTGAACGAAGCGCTCGTTCTCCGGGTCGAGCGCCGCGGTCGCCTCGTCCAGCAGGACGATCGGCGCGGCCTTGATCAGCGCCCGGGCGACCGAGACCCGCTGACGCTCACCACCGGAGAGCGACGTACCACCCTCGCCGACCCGGGTCTGCCAACCATCGGGGAGCCGCGCCACGATCTCGTCGACGCCCGCCAGGTGCGCCGCCTCGCGGAGCTCCTCGTCGGTGGCGTCGGGGCGGCCGAGCCGGATATTCGCCTCCAGGGTGTCGTCGAAGAGGTAGACGTCCTGGAAGACCAGCGCGAGCTGGCCCATCAGGTCCTCGGTGGCGAGATCGCGTACGTCGACGCCGCTGACCCGGACGACGCCGACCTCGGTGTCCCAGAACCGGGCGAGCAGCCGGGTGATCGTCGTCTTACCCGACCCGGACGGCCCGACCAGGGCGGTCATGGAGCGCGGCGGGACGGTGAACGAGACGTCGTCGAGCACCGGCTCGTCCGGCCGATAGCCGAAGCCGACCCGGTCGAGCTGGAGCTCGCCGGGCCGGGTGGCCGGGGTGGAGGTGGCCGGCTCCGGCAGCCCCTCCTCGCGCAGCACGTCGGTCAGCCGGCGCAGGTCGTTGCCGACCATCCGCAGGACTCCGGAGTACTGGCCGATCTCGGCCAGCGGGCCGGCGAAGCGGAAGCCGAGCGCGATCAGCGCGATCGCCGGAACCGCCTCCAGATGATCAGCGAGCACCAGCCAGACCCCCACCAGCAGCAAGACGGTGAGGACGACTTGAACGGTCACCGCCGAGACGGTGATCCCGCTGGTGCTGTACCACAGCGAACGCCGGCCGTTGCGCCGCTGCAGCTCGATCGCGTCCTCGAGCGGGCGGTAGCCCTCCACGCCGCGGCCGAAGGCCCGCAGCACCGGCTGGTGGCGGGCGAACTCGATGACCCGGTTGCCGGCCTCGACCGCTGCCTCGTGGTCGAGCTCCTCGCCGCGGCCGACCGCCCGCGCGGCGTACCGATAGGCGAGGGCGAGGAGGGGGATGCAGATCAGGGTGACCAGGCCGAGGCGCCAGTCGTAGACGAACATCGCGACCGTCACCGTGGCGGGTGCGGTGATCCCGACCACCAGCGGCGTGAGCAGGTGCGCGAAGAGCCCGGCGAGCATGTAGGTGCCATCGGTGGCCACTCTGGCCAGTCGACCGGTCTTGTCCTGATCGAACCAGCCGAGCGGGAGCGCGACCAGATGATCGCCGAGCCGCTCGTGCATGGTGTCGAGCATCTCGAGCGCAACATGGAAACCGCGCATCGCCTGGACGTAGTGGGCCACGCAGGCCGCGACCGCTACGATCGCCAGCGCCAGCAGATGCCCGCCGACATGGTCGAAATCGGCGGAGACCAGGTCCTTGACGAGCGGGACCAGGAGCGCGGTCGCGACACCGCTGAGGACGCCGTAGACGACCACCGTCGCCAGGTAGGTCCACAGCATCCGCCGGCGTTCCCGGCCGAGCAGGAGCTCCAGATCGGCGAGCATGCCGGTCATGCCCTCACCTCCTCGTGGGCGGCCCACATCCGGGCGTACTGACCGCCGGCGGCGAGGAGCTGGTCGTGGGTACCGGCCTCGGCGACCTGCCCGCTGTCGAGCACCACGATCCGGTCCGCGCCGGTGATTGTGGAGAGCCGATGGGCGATCACCAGGACGGTCCGCCCCGCGGCGAGCTCCGAGAGCGCGTCCTGGATCGCCGCCTCCGACTCGGGGTCGGCGAACGCGGTCGCCTCGTCCAGGACGAGCACGGGGGTGTCGGCGAGCAGCGCCCGGGCGATCGAGACCCGCTGCGCCTCGCCGCCAGAGAGCAGCGCGTCCTCGCCGACCACGGAGTCGTAGCCGCGCGGCAGCTCGAGGATCCGGTCGTGGATCTGAGCGGCCCGGCAGACCCGGCGTACGTCGTCATCGGAGGCCTCTGGGCGGGCCAGCCGGACGTTGTCGCGGACCGTGCCGGCGAGCAACCGGACGTCCTGGAGGACGAAGCCGACCCGGCGATAGAGCTCCTCGGCGGCGATCTTGCGTACGTCGACGCCGCCGATGCGCACCGCGCCGTCGGTCACGTCGTGGAACCGCGGCAGCAGCGTCGCCAGGGTCGACTTGCCCGACCCCGAGGGACCGACCAGGGCGGTGACGGTGCCGGGCTCGCAGCTGAAGCTCACTCCGTGGAGGACATCGTGGCGGCCGTCGTAGCTGAACGATACGTCGGCGTACTCCACCCGATGACCCTCGGGCCGAGCCGGATGGACCGCGACCGGCAGTGGCGGCGTTTCGAGGAGCTGGTGGATCCGGAGCGCGGCGGCGGCCGCCGTACGCCGATTCTGGGCGCCGAAGCCGAGCGGCTGGATCACGGTGGGAATGATCAGCGCGAGCAGGACGCAGGCCAGCGCGTGCGCCGGGCTGACCCAGCCCTCGTGGACGAACCAGAGCGCACCACCGATGGTGATCAGGCCGACCACCGGCGCGGAGAGCACCATCGCGGCGAACGCCTCGAGCCGGAGCATCGGACGGACCCAGTCGCCGAAGAAGGTGGCGAACTCGGTCGCGGCCTTCCGGTACGTCGCGAAGGCACGCCGGGACTGGCCGAAGGTCTTGACCACCGCGATGCCGGAGACGAACTCGACGATGGCGGCGTTGATCCGGCCGCTGCTCTCATCCATCTGGCGCATCCGGTCGGCGTAACCGCGCATCATCCAGGCGTATGCGGCGGCATAGAACGGCAGCGGCACCAGCGCGAGGAGCGCGAGCCGCCAGTCCAGCCAGAGGAGATAGCCGAGCGCGCCCATCGGCATCACGATCGCGGCGGTCATTTCCACCGAGTGGTGGGCAACCAGCTGATGCAGGTCGTGGACGTCGCTCATCGCCGCCTTCCGGATCCGCCCGGATGAGCGCTCCGAGAACCAGCCAAGCGGGACCCGACCCAGATGGCGCACCATCCCGCGGCGCAGCTCCGCCTGCAGCCGGACATCCGCGAAGTGGGTGATGGTCAGCGCCGCACCGGAGAGGACCGCGCGAGCCAGCAGGCCTACGACGATCCAGATGCAGACCACCCGGACGTGACCGTGGTCGACCGGGCGGGCCAGGAGAGACTCGGTCAGCTCAACCAGACCGACGAAGGGCGTGAGCCCGGCCAGGGCGCCCAGGCCGCTCAGCACGCAGGCCAGCCGGATCTGCGTGACCACCGGACGGCGGAGCTGGGCCAAAGCGCGCGCTCCGGCCCGGGCATCGCCACCGCGACCGCCGTCGGCCGCATCCTCCGGCGGAACCGGCACCGACAGCTCGACCTCGGTAACAGCGCTCATCGAATCCCTCCTCGACAGGATCGTGACAGCCTGTTTTAGTTAGGTTAGGTTAGCCTTACTCATTTGCTTCGACCTGTCAACGGAGGACTCATGGCGCGGACCAACATGCGATCCACCCGCGTGAAGCCGAAGACCGACGAGCTGCTCACGCTCGAGGTGCTCGCGCGAAAGCAGATCTCGGCCGGGTTCGCGCGGGTCACCCTCGGCCGCGGCGACATCGAGAAGTTCGTGCCGCTGGGCTACGACCAGTGGTTCCGGCTCTTCCTACCCGTGCCCGGCGGGTCGCTGGACCGGGTCCCAGCGAAGCTCGACCTGGTCTCGTACCTGAAGTTCCTCACCGTCGCCAAGGCCACCCGACCGGTGCTCCGCAACTACAGCGTGCGCAGTTACCGCGCCGATGGCGAGACCGGGCCCGAGCTCGACGTCGACGTGGTCCTGCACGGCTCCCCCGAGGACGGCACCGCCGGACCGGCCTCCACCTGGGCGCGGACCTGCCGCCCGGGCGACCACGTCGGACTGCTCGACGAGGGCTTGGGGTTCCAACTCCCTGACGGCGTACGCCGGCTGCGGCTCGTCGCCGACGAGACCGGCCTGCCGGCGATCGCCAACATCCTCGCCTCGCTACCCGATGACATCTCCGGCGAGGCCCTCGTCGAACTGGCCGACGAGGACGACCGGCAGAAGCTCACCATGCCACCCGGCTTCGCAGTCACCTGGCTGGTCCGCGGCCCGGGCGAGACACCGGGCCGGCTGGCGCTGGCCGAGGGCGCCGCACTGCCGACGCCGGATAGCCCCTGGTTCGGCTGGGTCGCC
>Ga0164243_10016061_pt1 | contig 10296 bp, 8 predicted proteins | sample OricompcompostOP_FD_108781 | JGI IMG/M metagenome (GOLD analysis project Ga0164243, IMG submission 108781) | Organic Plus compost microbial communities from Emeryville, California, USA - Original compost - Organic plus compost (OP) | ecosystem: Engineered > Solid waste > Mixed feedstock >... | reverse complement strand
AGGGCAGCGTTAGCAAAAAACGGGATCCACTTTTCACTGACGTGGCCCTTACGGGTCGCTGCGCGGCCCGCTGGGTCCGCACGATGCTTTAGCCGGCTTCGGCCACCATATGTCCGGGAACCTGAATGGAGTCATGCTTGGGCAGCGGCTTCACGGCAGGGCCGGTGAAGTTCGCGGTGCTCAGGTCGTCCCATGTCTCTGACGAGAAACCCGTATCGAGGAAAGCCGTCTTCGGTTCGAACAGCGAGCGCACTGCGGCCTTCACGTTGTATCCGAGAATCGGCTCGAACGACGCCGCGACCTTGGCTGCAGGCGGTGTTCCCAACGCGAGCTTGGCAGGTGGGGGCGGCGGCGAGATGCTGGCGGTCACCTGCTCGGTGAGCTCCTGCGGCGTAGGTTCCAGCACCGTCTTGGTGCGCGCCTGGATCCGCCGGACCTCCTGGAGCTCCAGCCGCTCGTCGATCAGGTCGCGCAGGGCTTCGCGCTGGATCTGGGCGAGGTTCTCATTGGTGACCTGCACGCCCGAGGTCACGATCAGCAGCAGCACGCGCTGGCGCAGGTCGTAGGTCGAGATGATCTCGTCGTTGACCACCGCCGCCACGCCCTCGCGCAGGGTGGGCGCGCCGGCGCCCGCATTGGCCAGGGGAACCGGGGCGATGGGCGCTGCGGTGGAGGCGGCGGGCGCCTGGGCTGCGCCCGGGCCGGCGGCGGCGAGCAGCAGGGCGGCCGCGGCGGCGGCCGTGAGGCGGCTCCGCACGCGCCGAATCCCGGAGGGACGGGTCACCCCAACCGCAAAATCCCCAACGAGAAGCATCTATCTTCCTTGTCCGCCCAATGTGGCGAGGGTTAGGCGCACCTGCACCGCGTTCGAAGGCACGATGGTGCGGGCGAAAGTCTGGTCGTGGGTGAAGATGACGTCCACCCGCAGGCACTCATCCTGATAATAGACCGAATACTGGGTCATTGGCCAAAGGCCTGCGTCGAGGTCCCGCACGGCGGCCACGCTGGCGCCCCAGTTCTTGGTCAGCCGGGCCTGCGCGCCCAGGCTAACCGACTCGGTGCGCACGCCCGCCGCATCGCGTTCGCTGAACAGGTAACGGGCCGAGGCCGTGACGCGCCAGATGTCGACGTCGACCCCCGCCTCCTCGCGCCGGATCCGCAGGGATTCCGAATCGAGGCGGGAACGCGAGAACAGCGACAGGCCGCGGATCGGCTGCAGCGTCACGGCGGTGACCCAGTCGGAGCTGCGGCCCTCGAGGCCCGAGCCCTGGTAGAAGGACGGGTTCGGCTCGTCCCGGAAGGAGCGGCCCACCAGCACCTGCGCCGAACGGCCCGCGCCCCAGTTGAAGGTGGCCCGGCCGCCCACGTTGGCGCGCTGTCCCCCTTCGTAAAGGTCGAAGCCCGGGAAACGGTTGGGCGAGAACAGGTTGGTGGAGTCGAACTCCAGGGCCACGCTGTCCTCGTTGGGGACCGTCAGGTTGCGCCGGTAGTCGGGCGAGATCGCCACCTGCACCAGCGGCTCCAGGATGACGCTGGAGCCGCCGCGCTGGCGGATGAACGGGTAGCTGAAGTCCGCGCCCACGGTGGCGAGGCCCCGGCTGAAGCTGTTCTTCGGGTCCGGCGCCAGCGGATTGTTGATCGAATAGAGATCGGTCCGGGCGAGCACGAACGGCTCCACCCGCATGCCGTTGGAGAAGGTCATGGTGCGGCGCCAGTCCGCTTCGGCCGTGGCCCGGCGGGTGTCGATCGCCTGGTTCTGCCGCAGGCCGTCCGGGGTGACGCGGCTGATGTCCTGGTTGCGCGAGAGCACCACGGCCGAACCGAGGAACCGGAACCGGCCGCCGAGGATCGGCTCCGAGGGATCGATCCTAGCCTCGATCAGGGGTGCGACCAGCGGGAAGGCGTTGGTCGGGTCGTAGGAGACGATCGTACGGCCGTCCTGCCGCACGCGCAGGCTCTGGAAGCTCATCGCCGAGATGGACAGGAAGGAGGTCTCGTCCTGCCGCTCGGTGTAGATCTGCGAGATCAGCCGCTGGGTGTCGGTCGTGAACGGCCCGCGCTGGCGATAGACGTTGTCGATGCGGTAGCGCGCGAACAGCGTCGGGTCGGAAACGCGCTCGGCGCCGAAGCCCCACTTCCACTTGTCGCTGAGCTGGAACACCCCGTCGGCCAGGATGTAGCTGCGCGAGGTGGCGTCGCCGAACTTGCCGGCGGCGTCGAACCGCCGCTCATAGGTGTAGCCGACCCGCGCGCGCAGGGTGCCCGAGTAGAATCGCTGGCGGTATTCCAGGTTCAGGAACGGGTTCACCTCGGTGGTCAGGACCGGGCTGACGACCAGGTCGGCGTAGGGCGAGATGACCCACAGATAGGGCTGCTCGTACGACACGCCCATCCGGTTGGCGTAACGGATGCGCGGGGCCAGGAAACCGGAGCGGCGCTCGGCCGAGGGGTCGGGGTGCCAGAACACCGGCGAGTAGAGCACCGGCACGCCTTTGATGCGCACCACCGCGTTCCGATAGTAGACGACCTTGTGCTCCCGGTCCTGGACGACCCTGGAGGCCTGCACGGACCAGGTGGGCGTCTTGGGCGAGCCGTCCGCCTTGCAGATGTCGCAGGGCGTGTAGATGGCGCGGGACAGCTCGTTGATGTTCTCGTTCCGCCGCAGGGCCGCGCCCGCGACGATGGTGACGTTGCCGGCCAGGCGCGCCGCGAAGGCGGTGGCCACGCCGCTGCGCAGCTCGTCGTCGAGCACCACCTCGCTGGCGTACTGCACCGAGCCGTCCGGATTGATCATCACCACCGAGCCGCGCGCCCGCGCCACGCCGGTCTGGGTGTCGTAGGTGACCTCGTCGGCCCGCACGGTGCGGCCCTGGTGCCGAGCCTCGACCGAGCCGCGGGCGGTGACGGTGTGGGCCTGGCTGTCGTCGATCAGGAGGTCGGATTCGAGGTAGACGTCGTTGGGCCCGAGCCCGTCGTCCGCGCCGGGCGCTTCCGGCGGCGCCGGCGGGGGAGCGCTCTCCCCGATGGGCGGCGGGGGCGGGGCGACCGTCTCGAGATAGCCGCGCAGGCCGAGCGCCTCGCTGGGGGTCTGCAGCGCCTGGCCTTCCTGCGCCAGGGCGGCGACGGGAATCAGCGCCAGCGCCGCGCCGGCCAGGAGGGCCGGGCGGGTGCGGGGACTCCCGAGCAGTCCGACATGACGCATGGCGGGCACGATCCTCTACAGAACGCCGAGGGTGGAAGGGCAGGGGCGTTTCCTCCGATGGGCGGCCATCGAGGTCAACCGTCTTCCGTGTAGCAGAGCAGAGTGAAGCCCGCCAAAAGCGCTAGCGCGGGGGGCGTCCAGGCCGCCGCGACCGGCGGCATGACCCCGGCCCGGCCGAGCGACGTGCAGAGCTGGTTCAGGAAGAAGAAGAAGAAGCCCAGGCTCACGCCTGCTCCCGCCAGGGCCGCGAGCCCGCCCAGCCGCAGCAGCCGCAGCGAGAAGGCGGCCGCCAGCACCGACATGCCGGCGAACATCAAGGGCGTGGCCAGCAGCTGGTGGAACTGCAGCCTGTAGGCGGTGGCGGTGAAGCCCGCCTGCTCCGTCCGCAGGATGGTCATGGGCAGCTCCCAGAACGGCACGGCCTGGGGCGAAGCCAGCCGCTCCAGGGCGGCGGTCAGGTTGAGCGAGGACGGGACCGAGACCTCGCCGAACCGCACCGCCAGCGAACCGGGCGTGGCCGCGCGCACGCCCGCCAGGGTCAGCTGGCCGTTCTGCAGCCGGGCCTCGTCGGCGTCGATTCGCCGGGTGAAGCGGAGCCCGCCGTCGCCCTCGCGCTGGTAGACGAGCAGGGTCACGTCCATCAGCCGCACGCCCGGGCCTTCCTGTCGCGCGGCGCGGATGATCACTTGGTTGCGCCCGTCGCCCTGGCTTCGCCAGATCGCCTTGGGGGGCGTGGGGAGGTAGCCCTCCATCAGCTTCGCCTGCCGCCGCTGGAACTGCCCGTTCAGCTGCGAGGCGGCGGGGTTCAGCACGGTCACGGTCAGGAGGCCGATCAGGGCCGCGGCCATGGCCGCAGGCAGGATGAAGCGCCAGGCCGATATGCCCGCCGCCCGCATGGCGATCAGCTCGCTGCGGCGGTTCAGGTTCATGTAGGCGAACAGCACGCCGAACAGGAAGGCGAACGGCAGGAGCTGCAGGATCACCGCCGGCGATTCGAGCAGCGCCAGGCCGAACACCTCCAGCACCGAGGCGTCGCGGGCGCGCACGCCCACCGTGCGCGACAGCTCGACGAAATCGACCAAGATGATGAGGAAGGCGATCACGGCCAGGGCCGCCGCCACGCCCGTGAGGCTGCGGATCAGCACGTAACGTTCGATCTGGCCGAGGCGCAGGCCCCGGCTCACGGGCTCGCCTCCGCCAGGCGCCCGACCGGCGGCTGCTGATACGGGCGGAAGCGGGGCCGGTCCGAGCGGCCCGACCTGAACACGCTGCGCAAGGCCAGCGCCGTCACGGCGATCGGAAGGGCGTACTGCAGCACGTTCAGCACCGGCACGTCGGCGCAGGCGGCCTGGACCCCGAAGCCCAGGATGCGGACCAGCATGGCTGCGAGCGCCGCCCGCGCCACCCGCCCGCCGTAGCCGAGCCGGCTGAACGAGCCGCCGAGCACGGCCGAGAGGGCGAGCGCCATGAAGGTGATCGAATACAGCGGCGAGGAGAGGCGATAGTGCGCCTCGGCCAGCATCGACTTGCGGTTCCGCTGCTCCCAGACCTGGTTCAGGTCCGGGAACGCCAGCTCGTGCAGGAAGCGGTCGGCCGTCTTGTAGTGCAGCTGGTCGGGGGCCTTGATGTAGGAGCCGAGGTCGACCGTGTACTCGTCGAAGGCCAGATAGTTCAGCACGCCGGCCGAGTTGAAGCCCTCGCTCGATCCCTTGCGCAGCACGAGCACCGGCCGGTCGTCGCGCTTGGTCAGCACCCCCTGGCGGGCGGTGTAGGTGGTCGAGCCCCCGCCCGGGGTCTCCTGGTAGATGAAGACGTTCCGCAGGAGCCCGCCGCTTTCGACCTGCTGGACGTAGAAGGTCAGGCCGTCCGCGGGCTGCGTGAACTCGCCCGGCTTGACCAGGGCGGCGGCGAGGTCGGTGCGGATGCGGAACAGCTCCTGTCGCATCTCCCGCGCGCACCAGGGCTGCACCCAGACGTTCACCACCAGGGTCAAAAGGGCCGCGACGGTCGCCAGCTTCATCGCCGGCGCGATCACCTTCCAGCGGCTCATGCCGGCCGCGAAGCAGACCACCAGCTCCTGTTCGATGTGCAACCGGTTCATGGCCATCAGCCCGGCCACGAAGACGGCGACCGGCAGCACCAGCGCCAGCAGCTGCGGCAGGCTGAGCAGCACCACGCGCCCGAAGACGAAGAGGCTCTGCCGCTGATCGATCAGCAGGTCGAGACTGGACAGGCTCTGGCTCAGGATCGCAATCCCGCCCAGCGCCAGGGCGGCGGCCAGGGTGGGCGCGAGGATTTGCCGGAAAAGGTAGCCTTCGATCAGTCCCATGAAGCCTGAGCGGCGCGGTTTGGCCGGGCGCCGAAATCGCCGTGTTGCGGGGGAAGGCCGCCGAGGCCATGTTCTACACGCCCCCCGCGCGGAGCGACAACCATAACCCTGCGCAGCGGGCGCCATCGAATTCTCCGTCCCCAGCCGCGTCGGCCGACGGCGCGAGGAGCCCCTTATGCAGATCGAGTTCGTTTCCGAGGCCGAAGCTCCCGGCGGCGAGGCCGCAGCCTTGGCGGTGCTGGCGTTCGAAGAGGGCGTCCTCAGCGCGCCCGCGCAGGAGGCCGACCGCGCCGTCGGCGGGGCGGTGACCCGGGCCATGGCCGCGGGCCGCTTCAAGGGCGCCAAGGGCCAGGCGCTGGATTTCCTGGCGCCGGCGGGGCTGGAAGCCGGGCGGCTGCTGGTGATGGGAGCGGGCCCTCAGGTCGGGTTGGACGACGCCGGGATCGAGACTGCCGCCGCCGCGGCCTACCAGGCCGTGAAGGCCTCGGGCCTGGCCACCCTGACGCTGCGCTTCCCGCGGCTCAGTCCGGCCCAGGCGGCCAGGGCCGGCCTGGGCGTGCGGCTCGCCGCCTATCGTTTCGACAAGTACCGCACCCGCGAGAAGCCCGAGCAGAAGCCGTCGGTCGAGACCGTGCGCATCGCCGCCGTCGATCCCGCCGCCGCCCGCCGCGCCTTCGAGGAGCAGGCGGCGGTGGCCGATTCGGTCGCCTTCACCCGCGACCTGGTCTCCGAACCCGCCAACGTCCTCTATCCCGAGGAATTCGCCCGGCGGGTCGAGGCGCTCCGCACGCTGGGTCTGGAGGTCGAGGTGCTGGGCGAGAAGGAGATGGAGACGCTCGGCATGGGCGCTCTCCTGGGGGTGGGCCAGGGCAGCGTGCGCGAGAGCCAGCTGGTCGTGATCCAGTGGAAGGGCGCGGCCGATCCCGCCGCCCAGCCCGTGGCCTTCGTCGGCAAGGGCGTCTGCTTCGACACCGGCGGCATCTCGATCAAGCCGGCCGAAGGGATGGAGGACATGAAGTGGGACATGGGCGGCGCCGGCGCCGTGGCCGGGCTGATGCGCCTGCTCGCCGCCCGCAAGGCCAAGGTCAATGCGGTGGGGATCCTGGGCCTGGTCGAGAACATGCCCGACGGCGCGGCCCAGCGCCCGGGCGACATCGTCAAGACCATGTCCGGCCAGACGGTCGAGGTGATCAACACCGACGCCGAGGGCCGCCTCGTGCTGGCCGACGCCCTCTGGTACTGCAAGCAGCGGTTCAATCCGAAGTTCATGATCGACCTGGCGACCTTGACCGGCGCGATCATCGTCAGCCTGGGCCACGACTATGCGGGGCTGTTCTCCAACGACGACGGCCTGGCCGAGAAGCTGGCCGCCGCCTCGAAGGCCGAGGGCGAGCCGGTGTGGCGCATGCCGCTGCCGCCTCAGTACGAGAAGCTGATCGAAAGCCCCGCGGCGGACATGAAGAACATCGGCGGCCGCTGGGGCGGCTCGATCACCGCCGCCCTGTTCCTGCAGAAGTTCGTCGACGGTTGCCCCTGGGTCCACCTCGACATCGCCTCCACCGCCTGGAAGAAGCCCTCGACCGTGCCGACCATCCCGGAAGGCGCCACCGGCTTCGGCGTGCGTCTGCTCAACCGGCTGGTCCAGGACGGGTTCGAGACGGCGTGAGCCGGGCATGACTGGCAAGCCCTGCGAGGTCTGGTTCTACCACCTGGAGCGGACGGCGCTGGACCAGGCGCTGCCGGAGCTTCTGGAGCGCACCCTGGCGCGGGGCTGGCGGGCGCTGGTGCGCAGCCCTTTCCCCGAGCGGGTCGAGCATCTCGACGGCTGGCTGTGGAGCTTCCGCGACGACGCCTTCCTGCCGCACGGGACGGCCGACGAGCCGGACGCCGAGCGCCAGCCGGTGCTGCTGACCACCGGGATGGACGCCCCGAACCGCCCGCAGGCGCTGTTCCTGGTCGACGGGGCGGAGGCGGGCGACCTGGCCGGACTGGAGCGGTGCCTGGTGTTGTTCGACGGACGCGATGACGCAGCCGTCGCCGAGGCCCGCAGGCGCTGGAAGGCTTTCAAGGGACAGGGACTCCCGGTCTCCTACTGGAAGCAGACCGATCGCGGTTGGGAGAAGTCGGCATGAGATTTGGGCCAGCGGCCGCCGCCGTCCTGTTGCTGGCCGGTTGCGCCAGCGGGTCCGGGCCCGCGACCGCTCCGTCGGCGGCCTCTGCGCCGCCGGTCGCCCGGCGTCCCCCGGTCCCCGCGCCGCCGGCCCCCGCGCGGGCTCGGGTGGCGTCTGCGCCGCCTCGGATCAGCTTGCCGGCGGCGCCGATCTCGCTGCCGCCCCTGCCGCCGCCCGACCAGTGCGGGGCCTACGAGCTGCAATGGCTGGTGGGCCGGCCACGCACGGACATCCCCATCCCGGTGCAGCCGAACCGTCGGCGCGTGGTCTGCGATTCCTGTCCGCGCACCCTCGATTTCCGCGAGACCCGCCAGACCATCGAGTACGACGCGGACACCGGCCGGGTGACGAAGGTGGGCTGCGGGTAACGAGAGTCCTCCCCTTCGAAGCGGGGGAACTGGGCGGCCTAAAGCGCCGCCTCGTACTGCTCGGCGATCTCCATCCACTCCGCCTCGGCGGCGTCGAGGCGCGCCTGGGCCTTGTCGCGGCGGGCGGCGAGTTCGGCGGCCTTGGCCGGCTCCTTCACGAACAAGGCGGGGTCGGACAGCGCCTTGTCGATCTCGGCCAGCGCGTCCGTCGCGCGGGCGAGCGCGGTCTCCGCGGCCTCCAGCTTGCGTTTCAGGGGGGCGGCCGCCGGCTTGGCGGGCGCACGTTTGGGCTCCGGCGGCGACGCCTCGGCCTTGGCCGCGGGGACCTGGCTCGGACTGCGGGCGACGGCCTTGGCGCGGTCGACCACGTAGCGGGCGTAGTCGTCCATGTCGCCGTCGAACGGCTTGATGGTCCCGTTCGCCGCCAGCCACAGCCGGTCGGCCACCAGTTCCATCAGCGAGCGGTCGTGGGTGATCAGGATGACCGCGCCCTCGTAGTCGTTCAGCGCCTCCAGCAGGGCGCGCCGGCTGTCGATGTCGAGGTGGTTGGTCGGCTCGTCGAGGATCAGGAGGTGCGGCGCCTCCATGGCGACCAGGTTCAGCAAGAGCCGGGCGCGCTCGCCGCCGGAGAGGTTGGAGATGGTGGTCTCGACCTTTTCGTGCCCCAGCCCCCATTGCGCCAGGCGCGAGCGGCGCGAGGCCTCGCTCGCCTCGGGCATGGCCCTGCGGATGATGTCGAGCGGCGTGTCGTCAGGGTCCAGCGCCTCGATCTGGTGCTGGTGGAACCAGCCGACCTGCATCCGTTTCTCGCGGTGCATCTGGCCGCCCAGCAGGGGAAGGGCGCCGGCCACCAGCTTGGCGAAGGTCGACTTGCCCGCGCCGTTGACGCCCAGAAGGCCGATGCGGTCGTCGGTGTCGAGCCGCAGGTTCAGCTTGGAGAGGATCGCGCGCCCGTCATAGCCGGCGCTCGCGCCTTCCAGCCGCAGCAGCGGCGGCGCCAGGGGCCGGGGCGGAGAGGGCAGGATGAAGGGCGCAACCCGCTCCTCCACGGCCGCCGCGATCGGGGGCAGCTTGGCCAGCCGCTTCAGGCGCGACTGGGCCTGGCGGGCCTTGGAGGCCTTGGCGCGGAAACGGTCGACGAACGATTGCAGGTCGGCGCGCTCGGCCTCCTGCTTGACGCGCGAGGCCGCCTGCAGGCGCAGCTTCTCCGCCCGCTGCCGCTCGAAGTCGTCGTAGCCGCCGGCGTAGAGCTCGAGCTTGCCCTCGGACAGGTGCAGGATCGCCTCGACCGAATTGTTGAGCAGCTCGCGGTCGTGGCTGATGACGACGGCGGTATGCGGGTACTTCTTCAACCGCGCTTCCAGCCAGAGCGCGCCTTCCAGGTCGAGGTAGTTGGTCGGCTCGTCGAGCAGCAGCACGTCGGGCTCGGCGAACAGGGCGGCGGCGAGCGCCACGCGCATCCGCCAGCCGCCGGAGAACTCCGCCATCGGCCGCGCCAGGTCCGCCTCGGAGAAGCCCAGGCCCGACAGGATCTCGGCCGCGCGGCTGGGCGCGCGGTCGGCGTCGATCTCGATCAGGCGGGCGTAGATCTCGCCCATGTGCTCGGGATCGGCCGTCTCCAGCGAGGTCAGCAGGCGGTCCCGTTCGATGTCGGCGGCCAGCACCGTGTCGAGCAGCGAGACGGGCGTGGCCGGATGCTCCTGGTCCACCGAGCCGATCCGGGCGTTGCGGGGCAGGGCGATCTCGCCGCCGCCGGGGACGAACTCGCCCAGGATCAGCTTGAACAGGGTCGACTTGCCCGCGCCGTTGCGGCCGACCAGCCCCACCTTGGTCCCCGGCGGCACAAAGACGCTCGCGCCGTCGAAGAACCGACGGCCCCAGGCGTCGAACGTGAGGTCCCTGATCTGCAGCATTGGATGGCGGAGGCGTCTCGGTGCGCCTTGGCGGCGCGGCGAGGCGCCGCTATAAGCCCGCGACCCCCGAATCGCCAACAAAACCTGTGAAAGCCGCCATGACCGAACGCACCTTCTCGATCATCAAGCCCGACGCCACCCGTCGCAACCTGACCGGCAAGGTCAACGCGGTGATCGAGGACGCCGGCCTGCGCATCGTCGCCCAGCGCCGCATCCGGATGACCCGCGAGCAGGCCGAGCGCTTCTACGAGATCCACAAGGAACGCCCGTTCTTCGGCGAGCTGGTCGACTTCATGACCTCGGGTCCGGTGGT
>Ga0164243_10016060_pt1 | contig 10297 bp, 8 predicted proteins | sample OricompcompostOP_FD_108781 | JGI IMG/M metagenome (GOLD analysis project Ga0164243, IMG submission 108781) | Organic Plus compost microbial communities from Emeryville, California, USA - Original compost - Organic plus compost (OP) | ecosystem: Engineered > Solid waste > Mixed feedstock >... | reverse complement strand
CCGGACCGGCTCGCGGAGCAGGCCGCGCGGCAAAAGCCGCCCGAGGCCGAACGGGTCGAGAGCGTCGAGCAGGACGAGGTCGAGGTCGCGGGCCAGCCGGCGGTGTTGAAAGCCGTCGTCGAGAACGAGGATCTGGGATTCCAACTCTTCGACCGCGACCTCGGCGATCTTGGCGCGGTCGGGGTCTTGAAGATGGGGTACGTCAGGCAGGTTCTCTTCGAGGACCAGCGCCTCGTCGTTAACACCCCCTTCGTCCCCTTGGCCGTAGCCCCGGCTGAGGATCGCGACCCGGACGCCGCGCCGGCGGTACCAGCGGGCGACCCACTCGACCATGGGCGTTTTGCCCGTCCCCCCCACGGTCAGGTTGCCGACCGAGACGACCGGTACGGGAGCCTGGTGGACCGTCTTCCAGCCCCGGTCGAACGCCAGGTTGCGGGCGCCGACCGCAAGGCCGTAGCCCGGCGCCAGCGCCGCCAGCCCGAGCCGCGCGGCGGCGGCCAGGGGGCCGCGGGATTCGTTGCGGATCAGCCGATGGAACCGTTCTTCTCGCGAGTTCGCCAAGGCCGGCCTCGTTCGGACGATCGGGCCAAAAACGAACCGGCCCCGCCGCAGGATGGTGCGAGGCGGGGCCGGGTGGGATACGTCAAGGTCGCAAGGCGTAAGGCGTCACGCGCCCATCGCCCGGATGATGGCCTTCGCCATTTCGAGCGTGCCGACGGCCGACGGGTCGTCGCGGTGCGGCTTCATGTCGTAGGTGACGTCCTTGCCTTCCTTGATCACCTGGGCGACGGCACCTTCCAAACGCTTGGCGGCCTCGGCTTCGCCGAGGTGCTCCAGCATCAGGACGCCCGAGAGGATCAGGGCCGTCGGGTTCATCTTGTACTGGCCTTTGTATTTCGGGGCCGACCCGTGGGTCGCCTCGAAAACGGCCCCGCCCTCGCCGATGTTCGCCCCGGGGGCCACGCCCAGGCCGCCGACGAGCCCGGCGCAGAGGTCGGAGAGGATGTCGCCGTAGAGGTTGGGGAGGACCAGGACGTCGTACAGCTCGGGCTTCTGGACGAGCTGCATGCACATGTTGTCGACGATCCGGTCCTCGAACTCGATGTCGGGGTACTCCTTGGCCACCTCGCGGCTGACTTCGAGGAACAGGCCGTCGGAATACTTGAGGATGTTCGCCTTGTGGACCGCCGTCACCTTCTTACGGTTGTGCTTGCGGGCGTAATCGAAGGCGTACTTGACGATCCGGCGCGACCCGGTGACGGAGATCGGCTTGAGGGAGATCCCGGAATCGGGGCGGAGCGACTTGCCGTTGAGCCGCTTGACGGTCTCGATCAGCTCGGCCGTTTCGGGCTTGCCGCGTTCGAACTCGACGCCGATGTAGAGGTCTTCGGTGTTCTCGCGGATGATGACGAGGTCAATGTTATGGCCCGAGAAGTACGAGCGGACGCCGGCGTACTCCTTGCAGGGGCGGACGCACGAATAGAGGTCGAGGGCCTGCCGCAGGTAGACGTTGACGCTCCGGAAGCCGGTCCCGACGGGGGTGGTGATCGGGGCCTTGAGCGCCACCTTGGTGCGCCGGCACGACTCGATCACGCTGTCGGGGACGGGCGTGCCGAGCTTGGCCATCACGTCGACGCCGGCTTCCTGCACGTCCCAGTTGATCTTCACGCCGGTCGCGTCGATGCACATCCGGGTGGCCTCGGCGAGCTCCGGACCGACGCCGTCGCCGGGGATCAAGGTCACATCATACGCCATCGTTGGTCGGTCTCCGGACGGGGCGACCTGCGGGGAGGGGCCGCCTCGACAATACGGCCCTCGGGGGAACTCGCGCGTTGCGAACCGCATCCCGGGTCGGGTAAGGTGGTAGGTGCAAGACGCCCAACCTACACGGACCGTCGGGTGGCCGTCAAGCCGCGCCCGCCGGACCCCGAGTCGGAATGGAGCCGGAGCCCGCACCTATGATTTGTCCCCCGCTGCCCCCTTCGAAACTCGTCGTCAACTGGATCGAACGCCACCGCAACCCGGTGAGCTTCGTCCTCCACATGATCGGGATCCCGCCGACGATCCTCGGCGTCCTGCTCATCCCCGTCTACACCTATTGCCTGTCGCTCCCGATCTTCCTCCTGGCCCTCGGGCTCTTCGTCGGCGGATACGCCATCCAGTTCCTCGGCCACGCGCTCGAAGGGACCGACCCCGGCGAGATCATCTTCTTCAAGCGGAAGCTCGGCCTGAGCTACGTCGACATCGCCCCGCCCCGCGGCTCGCGCCGCGGCGTCGCCTGATTGGCGCTCCGTCGATTCTTGTTCGGGCGCCGTTTCGCCGGCGCTCCGTCGATTTATTTTTCGAACGACGTCGGGACGGGGCACCGGGTTGGGGCGAGCCACCCCCGCCCGACGCCCCGGCGCGCCGCGCGTCCCCCGGGAAGACGGGGCGGCGAGGCGTCCCGTTGCTCGTGCGGACGTTTGTGCGCCAAGGCACGCGGACGCGTTTTGGCCCCACACCTCTTCAGGCAGGTCGGCCCGCGTTCGGGGCCTGAAGGGGGGCGTGTCGTCGGCCGTTCGAAACCCGGGAGGGGTCGAACGGGCCGTCGCGGTGGGGCCCCCGGGTTTGGCCTAGGCCGATCCGGGAAAAACCGTAAAATCCGACCAATCGCTTCAAGACGCACTTCTGCACGAACCGATCTAACACCGCAGGTCGATTGGTCGGACTCCAGGGACGCTCCCCCCCGAGCGGTCACCGGGGACCGTCCGACGCGAATCGGCCTTTCCCCCACAGCGACGGCACCTTGAGGATCGACGACCCGGCCATCGTGAGGTGTCGGTGTCATGGAGCGCGGCGGCCCGGACGTATGGAGGCGACCGGCCGCACCCCGAGGGACCATGCGGGGCGTCGGGTGGACCGAAGGCCCGGGGACCCCGCACCGCGGCGGGGCCCCGTCCCGTCACGTCGCCGCCTCGGGACCACTCGTCACATGGCGATCTTAGTCAAGGACGGCCTGGCCATGCGATTGACCTTATCCACGACAGGGTTGGCTCGGGCGGCGGTGCTGGTGGCCTGGGCCGCCTCGGCCGGCTGCCAGAAGCTGCCTTACATCGACCAGACTAAGGAGGTCCCCCACGAAAACATGGGGACGATCGCCCAGGAGGACAAGGAAGTCCGCCAGGCCGAGTTCTTGAGCGCCTCCTTGTCGACGCCGATGCCCAAGGTCGCACGCCCCCGCACCACCAACGACCCGGAGGCGCGGGAGATCTGGCAGCTCACCCTCCAGGACGCCATCCGGATCGGTCTGGATAACTCCGAGGTCGTCCGCGTGATCTCGCTGGGCGCCCAGGGCATCCCGGTCGGCGGGTTCGAGCCGACCCCGCTGAACACCGGGGCCGGGGCCGGGATCGCGAGTGCCCTCGGTGCGGGCACCCTGACGACCATTTACGACCCGGCGATCCAGGAGACCCAGATCGCGCAACAGCTCTCCAACTTCGACACGAACTTCACCACCCAGATGCTCTGGGGCCGGAGCGTCGCCCCGTTCAACAACGCGATCTCCGCCGGTACGTTCCTGGCCGGCCCCCGCTTCCCGGTCATCTTCGACCAGAACACGTTCCAGTTCTCGACCGGCGTGTCGAAGCGGACCGCCACCGGTGCCCAGATCGGGGCCGTCCACAACATCAACTACCTCTACTCGAACAGCCCGACGAACGTCACCCCGTCGGCGTACACCACGAACCTCCAGTTGAGCATCACCCAGCCGTTGCTCGGTAGCGCGGCCCCCGCGGGCGGCCAGCCGGGCAACCCGGTCGGCCTGGAGGCCAACCGGGCCCCGATCGTCATCGCCCGGTTGACCGCCGACGCCTCCGTTTGGCGGTTTAAGGCCGAGGTCATGGCCGAGGTCCGGTCGATCGAGCAGCAGTATTGGAGCCTCGCCCAGCAGCACGTCCAGCTCTGGTCGAGCGAAAAAGCGGTCGAGCTGGCCGAAGAAATTCTGAAGCGCGAACAGTCCGAACTTGAGGTCGGCCGCGGCACGGTCGCCGACGTCGCCGAGGCCCAGCAGCGGCTCGAACAGTTCCGCCTCGACCTGGTGACCAAGACGTCCGACGTCATCACGACCGAACGCCAGCTCCGCAACCTGCTCGGCCTCCCCCCGGCCGACGACCGCCGGATCGTCCCGGTGACCGGCCCCACGGAAGCCCGGCTCGAACCCGACTGGGACGCCAGCCTCGCGCAGATGCTCACGTTCCAGCCCGACATCGTCCAGCAGCAGCTCAACGTCCGGGCCCGCGAGCTTCAGCTCCTGATCGCCCGCAACCAGCTCCTGCCGCAGTTGAACTTGAACGCCCTCTACCAGTTCAACGGCCTGGGCCACTCGCTCGACCAGGCCGAAGCCGTCATGACCGGCAAGTCGATCCTGGCGATCGACCCGCTCATCCAGACCCAGCAGCGGTCCGCCGGTTTGAACTCGCTCCCCGGCCGGTACAGCAACTTCCAGCAGTGGCAGATCGGCCTGACCCTGCAAATGCCTTTGGGCATGCGGGCCCCGCTGGCGAACGTCCGCCAGGCCCAGTTCGCCCTGCTCCGCGAGCGGGCCTTCCTGCAACAGATCGTCCACCAGACGACCCACTCGCTCGCCCGGTTCTTCCTCGAAGTCGACGCCAACTACAAGCAGTTCAAGACCGCCTCGCGGTTCCGGGCCGCCGCCGCCCAGCGTCTGGAAGCCCAGCGGGCCTTCTACGAAGAAGGCCGGATCACGATCGACCGCTACCTCGACGCCGTCAGCCAGTACGCCAGCGCGGTCGCCCAGGAGGCCCAGTTCAAGACCAGCTACAACATCTCGATCATCGCCCTGGAGGAGGCCAAGGGGACGCTCCTGGCCTACGACAACATCGCCGTCGCCGAAGGCCCGAACCCGGCCAAGGCCTACATCCAGGCGAAGGACCAGCAGGCCGCCCACCGGCGGTTCCCGCTCCCGCAGGACGGGAACTACCACCCGACGCCGGTCAACGGCCCGGCCATGATCGACCCGGTGCCGCCGAACCCGCCGTCGAACATCGGCGACGGCTCCACGGTCCCGCCGCTCCCCGGCCCGGCCGGCCCGCTCGGCCCGCGGCCGACCCCGGCCCCCCCGATGGTGCCGGCCGGCGAGCCGAACTTCCTCTCGTCGAAGCCGGCCGCCCCCGAGCCCAACGTCATCCGCACCGGCGCCTCGGTGCCGGCCCCGACGGCCGGCCCGATCCCGCCCCCCGCCTCGACCATCCCGGCCCCGGGGACCCCGCCGGCCTCAACCTCCGGCGGCGACCTCCCCATGCTCCCGACGGGGATCGACCTCCCCCCGCTGCCGAAGGATTAACGGCGGACGGGCCCTCGATAACCTCCACGCACGGCGGGGCCGCGACCCGAACCTCGGGTCGCGGCCCCGCCCCGTTTCATTTCCGGCGGCCGTTCCCCGGAATCGGGACGGCAACGACTTGTCAAAACATTGTTGACCACCCGGCAACGGCCGGCAAAAATGACGCTGATTTTAACGCGGGAGACGTTCTCTCTCCCCCGCGCCCCCGCCGCCCGCGCGGCGTCCGGTCCGATCGATCGACACGTTCCTCTTCATTTCGTAGGGAAGGTGGTTGCGATGGAAGGGTCTCACGGCACTTGCGGCGGCGGCAACCGGCGGCATTTCCTCAAGACCGCCGCGGCCACGGGCGCGGCGCTCGCGGTCGTCGACCCCTCGACCCCGGCGACGGCGGCGGCCCCGGCGTCACTCCCCAAGGTCGTGCTCGGCAAGACCGGCCAGAGCGTCACCCGGCTCGGGATGGGGACGAGTTGGAGCGTCGACCCCAGCTTCGTTCAGGCGCTCCTCGCCTCGGGGGTCACCTACATCGATACGGCGGAAGGCTACGAGCAGGGGAAGTCGGAAAAGACGCTCGGGACGGTGTTGGCGCGGACCGGGAAGCGGAAAGACGTCTTCATCGTGACGAAGACCCACGACTACGGGAAGAACCGCGACCCGAAGACCCTGGAAAAGCACCTCGAAGGGAGCCTCGCGCGGCTCCAGACCGATTACACCGACGCCTACTACCTGCACGGCATGACCGGGGCCAACATCCCGGTCCTCAAAGACCCGGCGATGAGGGCCGTTTTCGAGGCGCTCAAGAAGTCGGGTAAGATCAAGTTCGCCGGCCTGAGTTGCCACGACAAGCAACTCCCCGAGGTCGTCGAGGCCGCCGCCGAGTGCGGCTGGATCGACCAGATCATGATCCAGTACAACTACCGGACGATGGACGGCGACGCGATCCGGCAAGCGATCGACAAGGCGGCGAAGGCGAACATCGGCCTCGTCGCCATGAAGACGCAAGGCGGCGCCGGGGAGTTCAAAGAGATCGGCGCGTCGCCGAAGTTCGCGCAGTTCGTCGAGAAGGGCTTCAAGAAGGAGCAGGCGGCCATCAAGGCCGTGTTCACCGACGAACGGATCCAGGTCGTCGTGAGCGAGATGACCAACCGCGACATGCTCCGCGAGAACATCGCCGCGTCGCTCAACCCGCTCACCCAGAAAGAGTCGAGGCTGTTGGAAGAGCACCGGCAGGCCACGGCCCGCCTGTACTGCCACGGCTGCGGCCACCTCTGCGAGTCGGCCGCCAAGGGGCTCCCCGTCGCGACCGTGCTGCGGTACTACCGCTACTACGACGTGTACGGCAAGCGCGAAGAGGCCCGCGCCCTCTACCAGGCCCTTCCCGTCATCTCCCGCCAGCTGATCGACGCCGACCTGCTCGCCGCCGAAGCGGCCTGCCCGCACGGGCTGCCCGTCGCCAGCCTGATCCGTCAGGCCGACCGTCGGCTGTCCTGAACGTCGAGCCGTATACGGACAAAGGCCGGCGACCGCCCAGGGGATACACCTGGGGCTGGTCGCCGGCCTTTGTTCTTTCAGAGGCGGGCCTTAATCTTCGTCGTCGTCCGTCGCACCGTTGGGGTTCGGCGGATTCGCGGGGACCTCGGGGCCGGGGATGGCGTAAGCGCCGTCGACCCACCGGCCGAGGTCAACGAGCCGGCACCGTTCCGAGCAGAAGGGGAACGTCGGCAGGTCCGCCAGGACGGCGATCGTATAGGGTTTGGAACAGATCGGGCACTTGCCCTTGATCATGAAGCGGTCCCGTTGGACGCCGGGGGCGTCGAGGGCTTGGCCCCGGCGGACGTGTCGGACGACTTAGACTCGGACGGCTTGTCGGCCGCCGCCCCCTTCTTGTACGAGTCGCTCCGGTAGTCGGTCTGGTAGAAGCCCGACCCTTTGAACAGGATCGCGGCCCCCGCGCCGATCTTGCGGCGGAGCTTGGGCTCTTTGCACTCGGGGCAGACGGTCTGCGGGTCGGCCTTGATCGATTCGAACGCTTCAAACTCGTGGGAACAGGAGTCGCAGATATAGTCGTACGTCGGCATGAAGACCCTCGGGGCGTTTCCTGGTTGGATGCTCGTCCGACCGGGCCGGTCAGCCGGCCGGTTTGACGGACACGGCGACCTTCGACGGCCGGAGGACGCGGTCGTGGATGCGATATCCCTTACCCAGTTCGCCGACGACCGTCCCCTCGGGGTGGTCGGCGTCGGGCTGCTGCACGAGCGCCTCGTGCTGGTTCGGGTCGAACGGCTGGCCGAGGGCGACGATCGGCTCGACGCCGTGCTTGGCGAGGGTCGCCAGTAGTTGCTTGTGGACCATCGCGAGCCCTTCGGCGATCCCGGCCGGCGCCGACGCCTTAAGGGCCTCCGCGGCGCGGTCCAGGTTGTCGAGCGAGTCGAGCAGGTCGCGGGCGAGCGAACCGACGGCGTAAATCCGGTCGGCGTCGGCCTGCGACTTGGCCCGCTTCTGGTAGTTGGCAAACTCGGCGCGGCTGCGCTGGAGTTGTTCGAAGTACTCGTCGCGTTGCCGCTGGGCTTGGGCCAGCTCGTCGTTCGGGTTCAAGGTGGCGTTCTCACCCGGGGAGGCCGCCGAGGCGGGGTCGGGGTTGGTCGTGTTACCGTCGTTCCTGGGGGTCTCGGCCATCGTTCGGTCCTCCTGGCCTTACCGCCCGCTACGCCCCCGGTCCGGGGCGAAACGGGGATGCGGGTCAGGTTCGTGACGCCTGGTCGGGTTCGGCGTCGTCGTCCTCGGTGAAGTAGTCCCGGAGCTTCTCGAAGAAACTTTTGCGCCGGGGACTGACGTCTTCGTGTTCGATCTCGGCCAGTTCCCGCAACAACTCCTCCTGGCGGGCCGTCAACTGGCGGGGGGTCTCGACCACGACCTCGACGAGTTCGTCGCCGCGGCCTCGACCCGAGATGTCGGGCATCCCTCGCCCCTTAATCCGGAGGATGTCGCCGCTCTGCGTCCCTTTCGGGACGTGGAGACGGTCGGGGCCGTCGAGCGTCGGGACTTCGATGTCGGCCCCGAGCGCGGCCTGGGGGAAGCTGATCGGGACCTGGCAGATCAGGTCGTTGCGGTTCCGTTCGAAGAACGGATGCTTGCGGACAAGGATCTGGATGCGGAGGTTGCCGCGCGGCGCCCCCGGGTCGCCCGGTTCGCCCTGGCCGCGGAGTTGCAGCCACATGCCGCTCTCGACCCCCGGCGGGACGTCCACCTTGAGGTGGGCGACCTGGGTCGTCCGGCCCGACCCCCGACAGGACGGGCACGGGTCGGTCACGCGGACCCCTTCGCCGCCGCACGACGGGCAGGTGGTCGCGACCTGGAAGAACCCGCGGGACTGCACGACCTGCCCCTGGCCGCCGCAGTAGCTACAGGTCGTCGCGACGGTCCCCTTGCGGGCGCCGCTCCCGCGGCACTCGCCGCAGAATTCCTGCCGTTTGACGTCGATCGACTTGGTCGACCCGCGGGCCGCCTCGACCAGTTCGATTTCGAGCTTATAGAGCAGGTCTTGCCCCGGCCTGGGGCCGCGCCGGCGCTGGCCAAAAAGGTCGCCGAAGAGGCCCCCGCCGAAGATGTCGCCGAAGGCGGACATGATGTCTTCGGCGTTACGGAAGTCGTGGACCCCCGCGCCTTCGAGACCGGCGTGGCCGTAGCGGTCGTAGCGCTGGCGCTTCCCCGGGTCGGAAAGGACCTCGTACGCCTCGGCCCCCTCCTTGAACCGCCTCTCGGCGTCGGGGTCGCCGGGGTTCTTGTCGGGGTGGTTTTTCAGGGCCAGTTGCCGATAGGCCTTCTTAATCTCTTCCGGGGCGGCGTCGCGCTTGACCCCGAGGACTTCGTAGTAATCTCGCTTAGTTGCCATCGGCATGGCGTCTCGAACAGGGGAAGGTAGGGTCGGCGTCCGGCCGTGTCCATGATAGCACACGCCCACCGGCCGCGTCACCGAGCCCGACCGGCCCTGCGCAGCCTCCCAGGAGGAAATGCCAGACTCGGTTTCCCAACAGGGCGATTCAGATCGTTCGGACGGTTCCGGCCGGCCCCCGAGGGGTGGGGACACGGAGACCGGACTGTTTCGGATCAACCAAACCGGCTGAGAGCGATCAACCCAAAGGATTCAAACGCGAAGCCGGGCGTTCGCGCCCCGGGATGTTTCAAGGGCCGGGGGTGGATGCCCACCCCCGGCCCCGTAAAACCGGGTTCGACCCGATCGCTTAGCGGACGGCCCCTTCGGTGCGGGCGCCGGCTTCCTTCTCGTCTTCCTTGATGTTGGTGATCATCGCCTCGGTGGTGAGCATCAAGGCGGAGATCGACGCGGCGTTCTGGAGGGCCGAGCGGGTGACCTTGGTCGGGTCGACGATCCCGGCCTCGAACAGGTCGACGTACTCGCCCGTGTTGGCGTTGAAGCCCTTCGCCCCGCTGAGGCCCTTGACCTCTTCGGCGACGACGGCCGCGTCATGGCCCGAGTTGGACGCGATGTGGCGGACCGGCTCTTCCAGGGCCCGCAGGATGATCGCGGCGCCGAGCTTCTCGTCGCCCTGGAGCGAGTCGTGAAGCTTCTGGACGACCGGGATGACGCGGACGAGGGCCGTGCCGCCGCCGGGGACGATCCCTTCCTCGGCCGCCGCGCGGGTGGCGTGGAGGGCGTCTTCGACGCGGGCCTTGGTTTCCTTCATCGCGGCCTCGGTCGCCGCGCCGACGTTGATCAGGGCGACGCCGCCGGAGAGCTTGGCCAGGCGCTCCTGGAACTTCTCCTTGTCGTACTCGCTCTCCGTCTCCTCGATCTGACGGCGGAGCTGGTCGACCCGCTTCTGGATGTCGGCCTTCTTGCCGGCGCCCTGGATCAGCGTGGTGCTGTCCTTGTTCACCTTGACCTGCTTGGCCTTGCCGAGCTGGTTGAGCTGGAGGTTTTCCAGCTTCAGCCCGAGGTCT
>Ga0164243_10016059_pt1 | contig 10298 bp, 10 predicted proteins | sample OricompcompostOP_FD_108781 | JGI IMG/M metagenome (GOLD analysis project Ga0164243, IMG submission 108781) | Organic Plus compost microbial communities from Emeryville, California, USA - Original compost - Organic plus compost (OP) | ecosystem: Engineered > Solid waste > Mixed feedstock >... | reverse complement strand
GGTGGCGGGCGCGGCGGAGGAGGAGGACTGCGGCGAGGACGGCCAGTACGGTGCCGGTGGCGATCCAGAGCCAGGTGAGGTCGGTGCCGCCGTTCTGCTTGCCGAGGGCCGACACGGTCGGTGCGGGGGCGCCGGTGCCGGGGGCGGTCAGGGTGAAGTGGAGCTCGCCGGTCACCGGGTGGCCGTCGGCGGACAGGATGCGGTAGCCGATCGTGTACCGGCCCGCCGGGCCCGCGGGCCGCATCGCCGCGCGGACCGTACGCCCGGAGACCGTCGTACGCCCGCCGTCGTACCGCCCGCCGCCCGGCCCGGTGACCGCGATCGTGTCGTACCCGTGCCGTACCGGCTCGTTGAACGTGAGCGTGACCCGCTCCGGTGCCTTCTCCAGCCGGGCGCCGTCGCGCGGCGAGCTGCCGGTCAGCACGTTGTGCGCGGACGCGGGCGGCGCGCACAGCACGATCCCGGCCGTGACCGCGGCCGCCAGCAGCCCCCGCCCGATCATGTTCTCCCCGCTCTCCTATGCGTACGCCCAGCCCGTCCACCGGCGCACCGCGACCTCGATGACCGGGCCGCCGAGCTCCTGCCCGGCGTACTGGGGGTAGCGCGCCCGCAGCAGCTCCCAGGCGCCCGCGTGCGCGGCGCCATGGGTGAGGGTATGCGCGTTTCCGTCGGCCCGGGACCACCACAGCCGGGTCCAGTCGGCGTCGTACCGGTCGGCCAGCAGCGTGACCGCCGGGTTGGCCGCGATGTTGCGCAGCCGCTTCAGCTCGGTCGTGGACTTCGGCTTGTGGTCGATGCCGATGACGATGGTGTCCGGCCCGGCAAGCGCGAACGTCACCGGGACCAGATGTGGCCGCCCGTTATCGCTCACCGTCGCCAGCCGTGCGACTTCCGAAGTGGTGAAGCGCCGCCTGGCCTCCTCCGTGTCCAATCGCATGGGATTTGCGTACCCTCGACGGGCGCGACACAGGGTGTTCAAGTTGTCGCCGTTACGTTACTGTCCGCTAGGGGATTCCCACCGCGACGTGTGAGGCTGATGCGTCATGCCGAAACCCTCCCGGCTCGACCCGACCGCGAGCGTGAGCGCGTTCTTCGGGGCCGAGCTCCGCCGGTACCGGCTGGCCGCCGGGCTGTCCCAGGACGGCCTGGGCGCGGTGATCAATTACACCGGCGCGTTCATCGGCCTGGTCGAGAACGCCAAACGTACGCCGCCGCGTGCGCTCGCCGACTCCGCCGACCGCGTGCTCGACGCCCGCGGCGCGCTGGCCAACCTGTGGACGCTGGTCAGCTCCGAGTCCCATCCGCAGTGGTTCCGCCCGTACCTGGAGCTTGAGGCCGACGCCGTCCTGATCCGCGTCTACGACCTGCGCGTGGTCCCCGGCCTGCTCCAGACGCCCGACTACGCCCGCGCGGTGATGCGCGCCGGGCGCGTGGTCTCCACCGAGGCGGAGATCGAGCAGGCGGCCGAGGCCCGCATGGAGCGGCAGAAGATCCTCAGCGCGCCGGGCGGCCCGCTGCTGCGCGTCGTCCTGGACGAGGCGGTGCTGCACCGCCACATCGGCGGTCCGGAGGTCGCCCGCACGCAGTTCGAGCGGCTGCTGACCCCCCGCCGGAACGTGATCGTGCAGGTCCTGCCCTTCATGGCGGGCGAGCACGCGGGCCTCGACGGCCCCCTGACCCTGCTCCAGTTCAGCGACCAGGCTCCCGTCGGGTACGCCGACGGGCGATCACATGGACGGCTCATCGACGATCCGGACGAGGTGAGACAGGCGAGCGCGGCGTTCGACGCGATCTTGGGGGAAGCGCTGTCACCGGAGATTTCCGCGGATCTGATCAGGGCCGCGATGGAGGAGATTTGATCGATCCGGGCATCGGATCCCGCACCCGGTGGCGAAAGTCGAGCTACAGCGGCTCGACCGGCGACTGCGTCGAGGTCGCCTACGTGCGCGCCGGCTCCGTGGTGATCCGCGATACGAAGCACCGTACTGAAGGAGCGCTCATGGTCAGCGGACGCACTTGGGGGGCGTTCGTTCGCATGTCAAAACACATCCGTTGACATCGCGGATATTCCTCACGAATAGTTCTCGTGCACTCAGCGGCACACGAGAGGACCTCAATGAGGAACGTCCGGATCTCGCGTTTACTGCTCGTCACCGGCGTGGCCGCAGGCCTGGCCGTCGGGACGGTCCCCGCCGCGTCGGCGGCCCCGCAGTCCGGCGGCGCGGACCGCTACACGCCCGGCGCCCCCGGCCTCGGTGACCCGTACTTCCCCGACGAGGGCAACGGCGGGTACGACGTCGGCCACTACGCGCTCGACCTGGCGTACCAGCCGGACGCCAAGCACCTCGAGGGCACGGCGACGATCACCGCGCGCGCCACGCAGAACCTGTCGCGGTTCGACCTGGACCTGCAGGACCTGAAGGCGAGCAAGGTGACGGTGAACGGCGCCCCGGCCCGGTTCACCCAGGGGGACCACGAGCTGGTCGTCACGCCGGAGCGCGGCCTGCCGCGCGGTCGGGAGTTCACCGTCGCGGTGACGTACGGCGGCACCCCGAAGACGATCAAGGGCTCCCCGATCGTGTTCGGCGCGGACTACGGCTGGCAGTACACCGACGACGGCGCGTTCGTCGGCTGCGAGCCGAACGCGTCGAGCACCTGGTACCCCTCCAACGACCACCCCTCCGACAAGGCGACCTTCAGCTACCGCATCACGGTGCCGAAGGACCGCAAGGTGATCGCCAACGGCGACTACCAGGGCGCGAAGACGTCCGGCGACACGTCCACGTACCGCTGGAACGAGAACCGGCCGATGGCCACGTACCTGGCCACCATCGGCATCGGCAAGTGGGACTTCGTGACGGGCAGGACACCGGACGGGATCCCCAGCATCAGCGCCTTCGACCCGGCGTACTCGGCCGCGGACCGCGATCGCATCGTGCAGACCACGAACGAGATCACCGACTACTGGTCGAAGACGTTCGGCCGGTACCCGTTCAGCTCCACCGGCGCGATCGTGGACTCCGTGCCGAACGTCGGCTTCTCCCTGGAGACCCAGACGCGGCCGCTGTACGGGTTCAACGTCGGCACCGGCACCATCGCGCACGAGCTGGCGCACCAGTGGTTCGGCGACGCGGTGTCGGTGAAGGACTGGCGGCAGATCTGGCTGAACGAGGGCTTCGCGACGTTCGTGGCCAACCTGTGGACCGAGCACACGGGCGGCGCGACGACGTGGGAGTCGTTCCAGACGGCGTACAACCGCTACCCGGCGGACAACGCGTTCTGGAACCAGTCGATCGCCGACCCGCAGCGCGACACCATGTTCTCCAACGCGGTGTACACCCGCGGCGGAATGACACTCGCGGCGCTGCGGCACAAGGTCGGTGACGAGGCGTTCTTCACCATCATGCGGGACTGGGTGGCCCAGCACCGCTACGGCCTCGGCACCACGAAGCAGTTCGTCGCCCTGTCGGAGAAGGTCACGCACCAGGACCTGACGAACTTCTTCCAGGTCTGGCTCTGGGACAAGTCCAAGCCCACGAGCTGGTAACACGTACGCGATCGGGCCGTCGCTCGCACCCCCGAGATGCGAGCGGCGGCCCGTCCGTCACTTCTCCAGGTCCGCCTTGGGCACCGGCTTGTCCTCCGCGATCGCGTTGAACAGGCCCACCGCCCGCGCGCGGTCCCAGGTGATGTACGAACCGGCGGTCGGCGACTGCCCGAAGCCGCCGAACGGCACCGACGTGGTGACCAGCTTGCCGCTGCCCATCCCGCCGAGGTTGTTGGCCAGCGAGATCAGGTGCCAGACGTGGTCGCTGTCGTCCACGGTGACCGCGCGGGTGCCGGCCGCGGCCAGCGGGATCGACTTGAACGGGTTGAGCAGCGTCGCCGGGCTGGTCGCCTTGTTCATCAGCGCGCTGACGAACTCCCGCTGGTGCTTGACGCGGTCCAGGTCGCCGTTCGCGAAATGTCGGGTACGGACGTAGCCGAGCGCGTCCTTGCCTTCGAGGGTCTGGCAGCCCTTCTTCAGGTTGATCCCGGCCTTGGGGTCCTTGATGTGCGACTTCACACAGATGTCCACGCCGCCGACCGCGTCGACCACGTCGACGAACCCGGCGAAGTTGATCTCCATGTAGTGGTCCATGCGGACGTCGGTGACCTTCTCGATGGTCTTCACCAGCAGCTGCGGACCGCCGATGGAGAACGCGGCGTTGAGCTTGTTGTAGCCGTGGCCGGGGATGGGCACCCAGGAGTCGCGCGGGAGGCTGACCAGCGTCGGTTTGTTGCTGCCCTCGGGGATGTGCAGCATCATCATCGTGTCCGTACGCTGGCCGGCCGCCTTGCCGGTGGCCAGCTTCTTGCGCTGGGAGGCGTCCAGGCCCTTACGCGAGTCGGTGCCGATGAGCAGCCAGTTCGTACCGGGCGTGTCGTCGATCCGGCCGCTGTAGTCCTCCAGCGCGTTCACCCGGTTCAGCGACAGGTCGAGCCAGACCAGCAGCGCGGCGATGAGCACGATGATGACCACGATCACCGTGATGAGGATCTTCGGCCAGCGCCTGCGGCGCCCGCGTCCTCGCCCGTAGACGCGCCCTCCGGCCGGACCGGCCGGCGGCGGGCCGCCCTGTCCGTACGGTTGTCGGTATGGATCCGCGCCGTAGGAACCCTGCGGGTACACGGCGGTCCGCTCATCATGGGCCCCGCGCGGATCGCCACGGGACCAGCCCTCCGGCCAGCCGTCACTCATGGCGTCACCCTATTGGACATCGCCGAGGACAGTCCGCGTTCGACGACGAAATCGGCAAACGACCGGACAGGTGCGGTCATCGGACGTTCGCCCGCCCACGCAAGACCGATGGTGCGGCTGACGTCGGTCAGCGGCAGCTCGACGGTGCCGTTGCCCGGCTCGCGGGTGCCGGTCGCGGGCAGCAGCGCCACGCCGAACCCGGCCGCGGCCAGCGCGCGCACCGTGTCCACCTCCCCGCCCTCCATGGCCACGCGCGGCGCCGCGCCCGCGTCGCGGCACAGGTCCTCGAAGATGTCCCGCAGGCCGTAGCCGGGCGGCAGGCAGACGAAGTCCTCCCCGGCCGCGTCGGCGAACCGGATCCGGTTACGCCGGGCCAGCCGGTGCCCGGCCGGGACGACGACCGCCAGCGGCTCGCGGCCGAGCGCCCGTACGGACACGCCCGGCAGGTCCGGCAGCGGCGAGGTCAGCACCAGGTCGACCTCGCCGGCGCGCAGCCGGGCCAGCATGGCGCCGGCGTCGTCCTGCACCAGCCGGAAGCCGATGCCCGGATGGACGTCGCGGAACGCGCGCAGCAGGTTCGGCACGGTGCCGTGGCCGAGGGTGTAGAGGAACGCCAGCGCGACGGTCCCGTGCAGCGCGTCGGCGTCCGCGTCCAGCGCGGCGACCCCCGCCTCGATCTCCCCGAGCGCCCGCTCCACGGCGCTGAGCAGCGCCCGCCCGTGCCGGGTGAGCCGCAGCGCCCGCCCGTCGCGCGCGAACAGCGGCACCCCGAGCTCGCGTTCGAGCCGGGCGATGGACCGGCTGAGCGTCGGCTGCGGCAGCCCGAGACGTTCAGCCGCCCGGGTGACGTGCTGCGTACGGGCGACGGCGGCGAACCGTACGAGCTGCGGGGCGAGGACGCCGAGAGCGGGATGCGTCACCGGACCGCACCCCGGTCCCCGGCCGTGACTGGGAACATGCATTTTCGCATGACATCGAGGCTACCCATGCATTGGACGCATGAGACACGGCGTGCCTACGGTCGCACCCGTGGTCATCGATGAACGGGTCGACGCGCGGCTGCGCGGCGGCTCCCCGGCGTACCGGCGGTTCAGTCTGGCCATGTTCCTCGCGGGGCTGGCGACGTTCGCGCTGCTGTACGCCCCGCAGCCGGTGCTGCCGCGGCTCGGCGAGGAGTTCCATCTCTCCCCCGTCGGCGCCAGCCTGACGATCGCCGCGGCGACCGCGGCGCTGGCGGTCGCGGTGATCCCGCTGGCCTCGGTGTCGGAGGTGGTCGGACGGAAGCCGGTGATGCTCGCCGGGGTGACGGCCGCCGCGGCGCTGGGCGTGGTCGCCGCGGTGAGCCCGGGGTTCGGCTGGATGCTGGCCGCGCGCGCCGTGCAGGGCGTGGCGCTGGCCGGGCTGCCCGCCAGCGCGATGGCGCACGTGACCGAGGAGGTGGAGCCGTCCGCGACGGGCCGGGCGATGGGCCTGTACATCGCGGGCAACTCGGTGGGCGGCATGGCCGGGCGGCTGATCGTGGGCGGCGTCACCGACCTGGCCGGCTGGCGCTGGGGCATGGCCTCGGTCGGCATCTTCTCGCTCGTCTGCGCGGCCGGTTTCGCGTACCTGCTGCCCCGCCCGGTGGCGTTCCACCCGCACCCGGCCCGGCCGCGCGCGCTGGCCGCCGGCGTGGCCGGCCACCTGCGCTCGGTCCCGCTGCTCCGCCTGTACGTGACCGCGTTCGCGCTGATGGGCGCGATGGTGACGGTGTACAACTACCTCGGCTACCGGCTGGCCGCGCCGCCGTTCGAGCTGCCGACCGTGGTCATCGGCCTGATCTTCCTCTGCTACCTGGCCGGTACGGTCAGCTCCGCGGTCACCGGCCGGCTCAGCGACCGCTACGGCCGGCGCCCGATCGCGACCGCGTCCGCGCTGCTCGCGGTGGCCGGGGCGGCGGTCACGCTGTCCGGCTCGCTGATCGCGGTGATCGGCGGCCTCGTGGTGTTCACCGCCGGGTTCTTCGGCTGCCACACGGCGGCCAGCGGCTGGATCGGGCACCTGGCCAGCACCGCGCGCGCCCAGGCGTCCGCCATCTACATGCTCACGTACTACCTGGGCAGCAGCGTCGCGGGCTCGGCCGGCGGGCTGGCGTACGCGCACGCCGGCTGGCCGGGAACGGTCGCGTTCGTCGCCGTCCTGCTGCTGGTCGCGACATTGGCGGTGCAGATCCGGCGTCGGGTCTAGACTCGCGATATGACGCGAAATCTTCCTGGTACGTACGGGGTCGACGCACCCCGCTGGCCCATCGTTCTGGGCGTCTCCGGCACCGCCTTACTGACCGGCGGGATCGTGTCCCTGGCCCGGAAGGGGCCGGGATGGAACCTGGCGCTGCTCGCCGGTGGCGCGTCCATGGCCGTCTCCACCGGCCTGTTCCTGCACACCACCCGGCGCGGCAAGTTCGTGGCCTGGGCGGAGATCCTCGACGGCCTCGGGCTGCGCGGCGACGAGCGGGTGCTCGACCTCGGCTGCGGGCGGGGCATGGTGCTCATCCAGGCCGCCCAGCGGCTGACCTCGGGCACGGCCGTGGGCGTCGACCTGTGGCGTACGGCGGACCAGTCGGGCAACGCCGAGGAGGTCACCCGGGCCAACGCACGGGCGGCCGGCGTGTCCGAGCGGGTCGAGCTGCGGACCGGGGACATGACCGACCTGCCGTTCGGCGACGGCGAGTTCGACGTGGTCGTGTCCAGCCTGGCGATCCACAACATCCCGGGCGCGGAGGGCCGGGCGCGGGCGATCGCGGAGGCCGCGCGCGTCCTGAAGCCGGGCGGGCGGATGGTCATCGCCGACTTCCGGCACGCTTCGGAGTACCGGAAGCAGCTGGAGGACCAGGGCTGGCCGCAGGGCGAGGTGCGCGACCTGGGCTGGCGGTTCTGGTACGGCGGACCGTGGGTCGGTACGTCCCTGCTCACCGCGGTCAAGCCGGCTGAGCGAGCCGTTCCAGCCCCGTCCACATGACGCCCATGAGGTACTCGGTGGCGCGTTCGGCGCTGACCGGGTGGTCGGTGCGCCACACCGCGAGCCGCTCGGACGCGCCCACCAGCAGCTGCGCGTACGCCTCAAGGTCGGCGCGCGGCGCGTCGGGTTTGTAGGCGGCCAGCAGCTCGACGATGAAGCCGGTCTGCTGGTCGCGGATGACGTCGATGGCGGTGGCGGCCGGGCCGTGCGGCACGCGGGACTCGTGCAGCAGCACCGACCAGGCGGCGGCGTGCTCGTCGATGAACGTGAAGAACGCCTGGTGGCCGCGGCGCATGGCCTCCTCGGCGGACGCCGCGCCGTCGACCGCGCGGCGGGTGGCGTCGAGCAGCTCCGCGCGCACCCGCGAGACGCACGCGCTGAACAGGCCGTCCTTGGAGCCGAAGTACTCGTACAGCATCGGCTTGGAGACGCCGACCCGGTCGGCGATCTCGTCCATCGCCGCGCCGGCGTAGCCCCGTTCGGCGAAGACCTCCTCGGCGACGGCCAGCATCTGCCGCTCGCGCTCCGCCCGCGGCATGCGCCGCGTTCCCCGACCCGTCGCGTCCGTCACGCAGCCAGGGTAGCGCCGCTACCCAAACGAACCTACTTCGAGTAACCTACTGACAGTAGGTCCAATAAGGCCGACTCCGGGAGGACGCGTGAACGGCTCCACCGACCCGTCGATCGTGATCGTCGGCTCCGGCTTCTCCGGCCTGTGCATGGCCATCAAGCTCAAGCAGGCGGGCCACGACGACTTCGTCGTGCTGGAGAAGGCGCACGACCTCGGCGGCACCTGGCGGGAGAACACCTACCCCGGCTGCGCCTGCGACGTGCAGTCGCACCTGTACTCGTACTCCTTCGAGCCGAACCCGCGCTGGTCGCGGATGTTCTCGCCGCAGCCGGAGATCCGCGAGTACCTGCGGCACTGCGCCACCAAGTACGGCATCACCGAGCACATCCGGTACGGCCAGGAGGTCACCGGCGCCGAGTACGACGACCGCGCCCGTACGTGGCGGGTGGACCTGCGCGACCGCGAGCCGATCGTCTGCCGCGCGCTGGTGTTCGGCATGGGCCCGCTGCACATCCCGCACATCCCGGAGATCCCGGGGCTTGAGACGTTCGCCGGGCCTACGTTCCACTCCGCCGAGTGGGACCACTCCGTGGACCTGCGCGGCAAGCGCGTCGCGGTGGTCGGCACCGGCGCCAGCGCGATCCAGTTCGTGCCGGCCATCGCGCCGGAGGTCGGGCAGCTGGACCTGTACCAGCGCACGCCGCCCTGGATCATGCCGAAGCCGGACCGGGAGATCAGCGCCCGCGAGCGCGACCTGTTCGCGCGGTTCCCGGCGTCGCAGCGCGCGTGGCGGCACGCGATCTACTGGATCAACGAGAGCCGCATCCCCGGCTTCAACAACCCGAAGCTGATGAAGCTCGCGCAGCGCGTGCCGATCCGGCACATCCACAAGCAGATCAAGGACCCGGAGCTGCGCCGCAAGGTCACCCCCGACCACACGATGGGCTGCAAGCGCACGCTGCTGTCCGACGACTACTATCCCGCGCTCACCCGCGACAACGTCGACGTGATCACCGACGGCATCGCGGAGATCACCGAGAAGTCGGTGATCACCAAGGACGGCGTCGAGCACCCGGCCGACGTGATCATCTTCGGCACCGGCTTCCACGTGACCGACGCCCTGGACGCCATGCGCCTCACCGGCCGCGGCGGCGTGAAGCTCTCGGAGAAGTGGGCCGACGGCATGAACGCCTACCTCGGCACCGCCGTCTCCGGCTTCCCCAACATGTTCCTGCTCATCGGCCCGAACACCGGCCTCGGCCACAGCTCGATGATCTTCATGATCGAGGCCCAGGTGCACTACATCATCGACTGCCTCCGCCTCCTGTCCCGTACGAAGGCCACCGCGCTCGACGTCCGCCCCCGCACCCAGGACGCCTTCAACGCCGACGTCCAGCACCGCCTCGACGGCACGGTCTGGAGCTCGGGCTGCACCAGCTGGTACCTGGACCCCAACGGCAAGAACACCACGGTCTGGCCCGGCTTCACCTGGCGCTTCTGGCTGAAGACCCGCCAGGCAAAGCTGTCGGACTGGGAACTGATCCGCTAGGCCGTCCCGCGCGGCCCTCCCCTAGATCGGCGGCGGGCTGTCCCCCGCGACCAGCGGGACGGTGTGGAGTTCGCCGTGCTGGCAGACGGGGCTGCGGCGCCAGGCGGTGGTGAGCTGGGTGGTCTCGTCGGGTGGGGTGATCTGGACGCCCGTGGGGGCGGGGCAGCCGGAGTCTTCGCCGCGGCCCGGGATGGCGGACCAGTGGAGGCTGGTGGCGGCGGACTCGCCGGGAGACACGGTCAGGTGGTGCTGGGGGCCCGCGTCGCGGATCAGGTTGGTGGGCATCGCGCCGTCCTTGCCGAGCAGGCCGATGCCGACGTAGCCGTACAGGGTGCACGGCTTGGACGACGTGTTGGTCAGGACCAGGCCGGCGTAGCGCTGGCCGGCGCCGGCATCGGAGCCGGTCAGGTGGGCGGACAGGTCGGCCGTGTGGCAGCGGG
>Ga0164243_10016057_pt1 | contig 10299 bp, 10 predicted proteins | sample OricompcompostOP_FD_108781 | JGI IMG/M metagenome (GOLD analysis project Ga0164243, IMG submission 108781) | Organic Plus compost microbial communities from Emeryville, California, USA - Original compost - Organic plus compost (OP) | ecosystem: Engineered > Solid waste > Mixed feedstock >... | reverse complement strand
CCGCGTCGACGGCCTCGGCGGACAGCCGCAGGGCGTACCCGGGCGTGACCGTGACGAGGACCTTCGCGGGCATGCGGGCGGGCCGGTCGGGCTCGAGCGCCCGGCGCAGGCCGGCGACGTAGACGTGCAGCGTCGGCACCGCGTTCGGCGGCGGCGCGTCCCCCCACAACAGATCGATGAGAGCGTCCACGGACACCGGCCGCCCGCCGTACAACGCGAGCGCCGCGAGCACCTGCCGCTGCTTGCGACCACCGAGATCGACCAGGTAGCCGTTGTGGGATGCCCTGATCGCCCCCAGTACGTCCACCTGCACGGGGCACAGCGTATGACAGGAGTGATGTTTCCCTCGTGCGGTGTGAACACGGCTGCCGCATGACCGGCACGGCTGGCCGCGCCGAACGCGATGAGGTCGATGCGCTTGTGGGCCGACTCGCGCAGCCGGACGACCTACTGCTCGGACGACCCCTCGGCGGACGGGAAGGTCAGACGGGTGTCGCCGTGCTCGGCCTTGAGCCCCCAGAGTGTAGAACTCGAGCTGCTTGGCGTGGTCGGCACGGCGAGGTCGACGTGCCGTAGATGGGTGATCAGACGTTCGGGCGGTTTCTCCGGTGACGGATCGGTCAGGGGTAGATCAGGCGGGGCGGCTGACGAGCATCGTGATGGTTCGCATGAGGCCGGGAATGTCGCCCTGTTCGCGCGCGAGCTGCCAGGCGGCGAGCTGGTTGGAGGCGTCGACGACGGTCTTCGCGCGGCCCACACGGCGAGCGTGGAACTCGTCCCAGAGATCCTGATCGACGGCGTCATGAGTGATCAGGAGCTCCGTGAGGACGGCGGCGTCCTCAAGGGCCTGGGCGCCGCCCTGGGCGATGGTCGGCGGGCAGGTGTGCGCGGCGTCGCCGATGAGCACGACTCGCCCGCGGTTCCATGGCGGCGCGAGCACGTGGGTCTCGAACCACGTGTAGTGGACCCGGGAGGGATCGGTGAGCGTCTCCCGGATCTCGTCCCACGGTCCGTGGTAGGCCTGGGAGAGGTCCCTCATGACGGCCAGCTGCTGCTCCGGCGTGAGGGTGGAGCGGTCCTGCGCGTCCTCCACGATGTACGCGTAAAGCGAATCCTCACTCGTAGGGCAGTAGCCGGCGATATAAGAGGGGCCGCCGTAGTAGAGGTCGGTGCGTGTCACACCGGCCGGCCGCGGGCCGAAGCTCCGCCAGATGCCCATGCCGACCGACTTGGTCTCCAGGTCGATGCCCAGCGCACGGCGGGTCGAGGAGCGGATGCCGTCCGCACCGATCACGAGGTCGTACCGCCCGGCGGACTCGTCGGAGAAGGTGACGGCGACCTCGGGGTCGTCCTGGCGCAGTTCGGTGAATGTCATCCCGTACCGGATCTTGACGCCCACCTCCCTGGCGCGGTCGTGCAGGATGCGGGCCAGTTCGGGGCGGGACATCCCCATCGCGGCGGGATAGTCCGGGCCGCCGGTCTTGGCATCCGGGACCTCGAAGAGCACCGTCCCGTACGGGTCGGGCGCCCGGATGCCGGTGACGTCGAAAGGGTAGCCGCGCTCGCTCGCGCGTTCCCAGACGCCCAGTCTGTCAAGCTCGCGGAGTGCGTTGCCCTGCAGGGTGATCCCCGAGCCGAGCGCGGTGACCTGCGGCTCGATCTCCACCAGGTCCACCGCCACCCCGGCGGAGGCCAGGTGTACGGCTGCTCCGGCTCCGGCCAGGCCGCTGCCGACGATGAGGACGTTCTTCACGGCGGGCATGTCAGGACTCCTTGATCACTTGACTGCGATCGGATTGACCGGTCCGCCCACGGCGCCGGTCACGCCCCAGCGACCCCAATTGGAGTTCCGTTCGGCGGCGGCGATGGCTCCCTCGGGATCCGCAGGGTGCACGGGCGCCGTGGCGGGGATGCGGGGCACGAAGGTCCTCTCTCGGGCCGGGGACGTTGACCATGGTGCGGGAGGGATGGTCATCAGGGAAGAGGCAATGGGTGATGTCGCTCACCAGTGCGATGGCCAAGCTGTTGGTCATGGGGCTCTCGAACCTGGACCTCAACCTGCTGGTGTCTCTCGACGCGCTGCTCGACCAGCGCAGCGTCACCAGGGCCGCCCAGCAGCCGGGGCTGAGCCGGCCGGCCGGCACCTGCTGGAGTATCGCGACGTGCCCGAGGCGTTGGAACGGCGGCAGTCGGCACACGGCACGGCACCCAGCAGCCCGAGTACCGCAGAGCGGGAGGCCTTGGCCGTACCGGCCAGATGGGGATCTCGGTCCACTCCAGTACGCCGCGCTCGGCCAGCCGGGACTCTTCCATCCACACGAGCTCGGCAGTCGGACCGGTGGCCTGCTTGCATGTTTGGAGCATGCCGCCGTTGGTCTCCCTGCCGATCGGCGCGGCCACGTTGTAGACCCCCGTGGCCTGCCGTTCGATCAGGTCGAGGGTGAAGCGGGCGACGTCGCGGACATTGCGGGCCCGCTGGAAGGAGAGTTTGGGGAAGGTGCAGGCCGGTCGGAATGCGGGCCGAGCCCGATTCCGATGACGAGCAGATCCTGCGGGTGTGGCCGACCTGATGAGCAGTCGGCCGCCATGGTGTGGTGCGGTCAGCGGAGGCGGCGCCGCTGGATGGGGTCGGCTTCGGCGGTGATGCGGGCGGAGGTCTCAGCGCCGAGGCGGACGTAGCGGGCCGAGACCGGCCAGGTCCTGGTGGCGGCTCTTGGCCAGGAGTTCGGGCGCAGTGCCGGAGCCAGGGTCGCCGTCGATCTGACCGGCACGTCGCTCTCCGCTCGTCACCGGCAAGTTGGTCGTCCGGCTCTCGCCTGCGGTCGCGTCCGATGTGGCCGCGACCGCAGGCACGATGCTCTCGCACCTGGCGCTGCGCCAGGCCCGCCGCTGCTCATGACGCTGATCCTACCCTATTGCGTTAGTCGGACTAACGATGTAGGTTCGTTCACAACACAAACGTTAGCGATATAAACGTTAGTTACTGAAACGGATTGGTAGGTCATCGTGACGACCGCAACCCAGACCTTCGGCACCGCGCTCATCGGCCAGACCGAGAAGGCGCTGAACGCGATCCTGGACCGGCAGCTCGCCGGGACCGGCATCACCGAACCCCAGTGGGTGACCCTCACGCTGACCGTGGTCAGCGGCGGGACCGTCGCCCGGGCCGAGCTCATCCACCGTGTCGGCAGCGCCACCCAGTCCACCCGGGCGTCGGTGGCCGAACGCATCGCCGAACTGACCGCCGCAGGGCTCCTGCGCGACGGCGGCGAAGGCCACGTCCAGGTCACCGACGAAGGACGCGAGCGTTGGACGCAGGTCCGCGCCGCGATCGATCCGATCACCCGGCGACTGTGGGGCGACCTGTCGCCCGAGGACCTGGCCACCGCAGGCCGCGTCCTGAACACCGTCCTGGCCAGGGCCAACGCGGTGCTGGCCACCCCCTGAACCCTTTACCCCCGGCACCCGGCGCGAGGACGTCATCACCATCCGCAGCGCGAAAGAGGAAGCCGTCACCCGCATCGAGGTCGAGCCCCACCGCGCCGATCAGGACGAGCCGCACGGCCGGGACTCGCTGACCGCCTGCGCCGCGTCACCGGGGGCAAGTCGGCCCGCCGGTTTCGGGGTGAGCGCGAGGCCCAGCGGTCGGTCGGTGCGGTCGCCCTCGCGAGCCGGTCGCGGAAGTCGGACAGGACGCTGTGGTGGAAGCCGGGGTCTTCCAGCTCCAGGCCGAGGGCGTACTTGAAGTCGATGCGGCAGCGCACCGCGACGTCACCGGCTCCCAGCGGTCGAGGCCGCCCGCGCCGGTGGAGCACTTACATAAACTATGAATATAAAAGTGTTATGCTTCGAGCGTGAGTCGTCACGACCCCGATCCTGGCGCTTCCGCCGCCATCGGGGCAGCCCTCTACGCTCTGGCCATCAGGGCCGTGAGACGCCTGCCGCGGGACATGAGCCTGACGTCCGCCGTCACCCTGGCCACCCTGGAGCGGACCGGCCCGCGGCGCATCACCGACCTGGCCGCGGTCGAGGGCGTCACCCAGCCCGCGATGACCACCCTGGTCCGGGTGATGGAGGAGTCCGGCCTGGTCGAGCGGCGCGGCGACGCGTCCGACAAGCGGGTCACGCTGGTGTGCCTGACCGAGGCCGGCGCCTCCTATGTCCGGACGCGGCGCCAGCAGGGCGTCCACGCGTTCGAGCGGCTGATCGGCGAGCTCACCGGCGACGAGGTCGAGGCGCTGGTGGCGGCCCTTCCGGCGCTGCAGCATCTGGCAGAGCTCGAAAGCCGGGACCGCGAACGGCCGAAGCAGTGACCGGGCGGCCGGTCGGCGGGGCCGAGGCGACGGCGTTCCCGGTGGCGCGTTCCGAGGCGCGGCTTCTGGTCCCCGCCCTGATGTTCATCGCTCTGGTCGTGGCGGCGGTCGGCAGCCTCGGGACGCCGCTCATCACCAGCGTGGCGACCTCGTTCCACGTCTCGCTCGGCAGCGCGCAGTGGACGCTGACCGTCGCGCTGCTCAGCGGCGCCGTCGCCACGCCGGTCCTGGGCCGGCTCGGAGCCGGCCCGCACCGGCGGGCCACGATCCTCGCCACGCCGGCGGTCGTCGTCGCCGGCAGCGCGCTCACCGTGCTGCCGCTGCCGTTCGCGTGGCTGCTGGCCGGCAGGGCGGCCCAGGGCATCGGGCTCGGGCTGACGGCGCTGATGACGGGCGTGGCCCGGGACCACCTCCCCGAGGAGCGCGGCGCGGCCGTGATCGCCCTGATCTCGGACGCCGCACGGCGCCGGCTACGGTTTCGGGCTGACGACCTTCGTCGCCGGGCTGGTCCTCATCCCGTTCTCGGTGCTGGGGTTCGTCGCCGGCAAGCTGACGCCGCCGGCCCCGGCCCCGGCCACCTCTTCCCCGACGACAGCGCCTACACCACCGCGGCGCCGGCCGGCATCGGCGCCATGGCGATCACGACGCTGACAAGCCTCGCGCTCGCCCGCCGACGCCGGCCCGAGACCAACCCGTAAGTCCGATGCACTCATCCCGACACTGGAGGTTCCATGCCCAAGGGCTACTGGGTCAGCGCCTACCGCACCATTTCCGACCCCGAGAAGCTGGCTGCTTACAACAAGCTGGCCGGTCCGGCCGTCAAGGCCGGGGGCGGTCGGACTCTCGTCCGTGGCGGCCGGGTCGTGGCGCACGACGCCGGACTAGCCGAGCGCACTGTCCTGGTCGAGTTCGACAGCTTCGAGCAGGCCGTCGCGGCGTACGAGAGTGCGGCCTACCAGGAGGCGCTGACCGCCCTCTCCGACGGCGTCGAGCGCGACTTCCGGATCGTCGAAGGCATCGACTGACAGAGATGAACGCGCGCAGGCGGAACTGCGGGCGGCCGGTATGGACGTCGACGCGACCGCCCGTTCCAGGCGGTTCACGTGGTAGCTCTCGCGGGACATCGGCGGGTCTGTCCAGCCTTGTCCCCAGTGCCGGGGCGGAGGAAGCGCCGCGAACGGCGCCTCCAGCAGATCGGACAGGCCGGGAACCAGGCTCCTGGACTCGCGTCTGACGGGAACGCCCGTGACCTGATCTCCGGCTTCTGCTCGGTCGGCGACGGGAGGCTCAGAGCCGTTCGAGCGGACGCCGTGAGAGCGGCGGCGGGAACGCCGCGTCCAGCAGCAGGAGGTCGTCGTCGGTGAGGTGGATGGCCGCGGCCGCCGCGTTGTGCTCCACGTGGGCGGGCACGCCCGACTTCGGTATGGCGATCACGCCGTCGTTCCGGAGCACCCATGCGAGGGCCACCTGCGCCGTGGTCACCTCATGGCGGACCGCGACGTCGAGAAGCGCCTGACGGCCGAGCAACCGGCCCTGTTCTATCGGCGAGTACGCCATGATCGGAATGCCTCGGTTGTGGCACCAGGGGATCAGCTCGAACTCGGGACCGCGTCTGGCGAGGTTGTAGAGGATCTGGTCGCTCTGCACGGCCGAGCCGCCGGTGATCGCGACGAGATCCTCCATGTCGGAGACGTCGAAGTTGCTGACGCCCCACCACCTGATGCGCCCCGAGGCCACAAGCTGCTCGAAGGCGGCGAGCGTCTCCTCCAGAGGCACCTGTCCCCGCCAGTGGAGCAGGTAGAGGTCCAGCCGGTCGGTGCCCAGGCGGCGCAGGCTTCTCTCACAGGCGGCGACGGTGCCCGTGCGGGTCGCGTTCTGCGGCAGGACCTTGCCGACCAGGAACACCTCGTCGCGATGGCCGGCGATCGCCTCGCCGACCAGGCGTTCCGCCCTGCCGTCCGCGTACATCTCGGCGGTGTCGATCAGGGCCATGCCAAGCTCGAGGCCGAGCCGCAGCGCCTTGATCTCGATGTCCCACCGCGACGGGTTCTCGGCCATGTGCCAGGTGCCCTGCCCGAGGACCACGACCTGCTCGCCGGACGGCAATGTGGTCGTACGCATGGCGGCCTCCCCAAGCCGGCTACGAATCAGCCTATGCTTCCGCGCAGGTGAGACCGCGCCTGGGCCTCATGGATGCCGGGCTCCCGGTACGCGACGCGAGGTGTCGTGGCGGCGATGCCCTGCGCATGGTCATGCGTTATGCGCTCTTCCCGGGACGGGCTCGGGAGACTGCGGGGGATGCGTCCCGGGTAACCCCAGGCCATGGAAGCGTCATTTTCCGGAAACGCCGCTTTGAGCTGGATGAGCCTCCCCGTGGCCGGCGGGTAGCTGACCACGAGAAACCCATGCATGCTGTGTCGAGCGAGGAGCGCGGCCGTGGACTACGAAGAGTTCCTCGAAACCGTGAGCCGTCAGACCGGCCTGGACGCCGAGGCCGCCGAGCGCGCCATACAGGCGACGCTTGAGACGCTCGCGCGGCGTCTGTCGAAGGGGGAAAGCCGCGACCTGCTCCGGCAACTGCCCGCCGAGCTGAAGTCGTACGTCTACACGGACGAGGGCTCCGAGGCCTTCGACGTCGACGAGTTCCTCCGGCGCGTGGCCGAGCGGGAGCAGGTGGACGTCGAGGAGGCCGAACGGCGCGCGCGAGCCGTCTTCTGGGCGCTGGGCGGTGCCCTGGACGCCAAGGAGGTGGCCGACCTGGGGGCGGACCTGCCGGAGGATTTCGATCCCCTGGTGGCCGAGGCCCAGCGGAGGCACGTGGAGGTCATGCGGTCCTCGGAGTTCCTCACCAGGGTCGCCAGGCGGACCGGCCTCGACGCCGAGGGCGCCGAACGCGCCACCGCGGCCGTGCTGGAGACGCTCGCGGAGCGCATCGCCGCGGGCGAGGTCAGGGATCTCATCCGCGAGCTGCCGGTCCGGCTGCATCCACCGCTGAGACGGGGCATCGCCAACAGCTCCGGCACGGCCACGCGGATGGGGCTGGAGGAGTTTCTGCGCCGGGTGGCCGAGCGAGAGGGCGTGTCCCTTGACCAGGCGCGGGAACATGCCGCCGCGGTGTTCGCCACGTTGCGCGAGGCCGTCACGGTCGACGAGTTCTTCGACGTCACCGTCCAGTTGCCGGACGAGTACTGGGCCCTGATTCCCCATCCGTGAGCGGGAGGCGGGCGGGCTCGCCGCTCCACGTGTTCCACGCACCCTGGCGGGTCCCCGGAAGCGCCTCCTCCCGGTCGCTTGCTTCTCCTCTGGCGTTCCACTGGGCGGCCTGCCACGGCTCATCGGAGGCAGATGAGGTGCGGGAAGGGTGGTGCGGGGGAACGAGAGGCGGGAGGAGACGACAATCCCGTCGCGGTGTTCCGCAAGCCGACGGGGACACGCTCGCCGGCAGAGCCCTGACACCACCGGTCCGAAGGTGGTGTGGATCCCGGTTCTTCCGGCTCGGGCTGATGCGTTTCAGCGGCGTGGCGAGCTGACTTCACGATCTGGAACAGCCGGGGGACTGGTCCCGTGAGCGCCCCGAGAACAACAGGGCCCCGCAAGGTGGCGCCGGCCACCTGCAGCGGGTGCGACGCGGCCCGGCACGCGGAGGGCGTCCTGGACCGCCACGACTTTCCGATCATCGAATTCGCCGACGTCGCGCAGGGGAGTGCTCACGGGCGCTCGTGAGGCCGCTGCGCTCGGGCGAGCGCCAAGAGGAGGGGGATGAGGACATGGCCAAGGCGGTGGGAATCGACCTCGGCACGACCAACTCGGTCATCGCGACCACCGAGGACACGCATCCGACGGTCGTCCCGAACGCCGAGGGGTCGCGTACGACTCCCTCGGTGGTGGCCTTCACGGACCAGGGGGAGGTGCTGGTGGGCCAGATGGCCAGACGCCAGGCGATCCTCAACCCGAAAGGCACGATCTATTCGGCCAAGCGCTTCATCGGGCGCAAGTTCGACGAGGTGCAGAGCGAGATCAAGGCGGTCTCGTTCGACGTCGTGCCGGGCCCGGAAGGCGCCGTGCGGTTCAAGGTGCGCGACAAGCCGTACGCGCCGGAGGAGATCTCCGCCTTCGTGCTGCGCAAACTGGCCTCGGACGCCGGGAAGTTCCTGGGGGAGAAGGTCACCGAGGCCGTCATCACGGTGCCGGCGTACTTCAACGACGCGCAGCGGCAGGCCACCAAGGACGCCGGCAAGATCGCCGGCCTGGAGGTCCTGCGCATCATCAACGAGCCGACCGCGGCGGCCCTGGCGTACGGCCTGGACAAGAAGGGCAGCGAGACCGTTCTCGTGTTCGACCTGGGCGGGGGCACCTTCGACGTCAGCATCCTCGACATCGGCGAGGGCGTCATCGAGGTCCGCGCCACCTCGGGCGACACCCACCTGGGCGGCGACGACTTCGACCGGCGCATCGTGGATCACCTGGCCGACGAGTTCCACAAGGAGCAGGGCATCGACCTGCGCCGCGACCCGCAGGCACTCCAGCGGTTGTTCGAGGCCGCGGAGAAGGCCAAGGTGGAGCTGTCGGCGGTCACCCAGACGCAGGTCAGCCTGCCGTTCATCACGGCCGACGCGACCGGCCCCAAGCACCTGAACACCACGCTCATGCGCTCGACCTTCGAGCAGATCACGCACGACCTGCTCGAACGCTGCCGGGGCCCGGTGGAGCAGGCCATGGCCGACGCGAAGCTGACGACGAACGACATCGACGAGGTGATCCTCGTCGGCGGCTCCACCCGCATGCCGGCCGTGCAGCAACTCGTGCGGCGGCTGACGGGCAAGGACCCGAACATGACGGTCAACCCGGACGAGGTCGTGGCCGTCGGCGCGGCCGTCCAGGCGGCCATCATCAAGGGCGAGCTGAAGGACGTCGTGCTGCTGGACGTCACGCCGCTGTCGCTCGGCGTCGAGACGCTCGGCGGCGTGATGACGAAGATCATCGAGCGGAACACCACGATCCCGGCCCGCCGTACGGAGACGTTCAGCACCGCGGAGGACAACCAGTCGGCCGTGGACATCGTCATCCTGCAGGGCGAGCGCGAGCGCGCCGCGGACAACCGGGTGCTCGGCCGCTTCCGGCTGGAGAACATCCGGCCCGCCCCGCGCGGGGTGCCGCAGATCGAGGTCACCTTCGACATCGACGCCAACGGCATATTGAACGTCTCCGCCAAGGACAAGGACACCGGCGCCGAGCAGCGCATCACGATCAGCGAGAGCTCCAACCTGGACAAGAGCGAGATCGACCGGATGATCGCCGACGCGGAGCGGCACCGCGCCGAGGACGCGCAGCTTCGTGCCGCGATCGACGCCCGCAACGAGCTGGACTCCGCCGCCTATCAGGTCGAGCGCCGGCTGTCGGAGCTGGGCGACGGGGTCCCGGTGCACGAGAAGGCACGGGCCGAGCAGCTGATCATGGAAGCGCGTCAGGCGATCAAGGAGGAGGTGCCCGTCGACCGGCTGCGCGGCCTGACAGCGGAGCTGCAGCAGGTTTACCACGGCCTCGGCATGACGGCGTCCGCCGCTTCCGGCCAGACGCAGGGGCAGGCGCAGTCCGCGCAGCCCTCCGCGGACGGGTCGGACGAGGACGTCATCGACGCCGAGTTCACCAGCCCCAACAGCCCGTGACGTGACATGACCGAGCGGAACGAGAAAGCACCTCCGGAGCCCCGGCAAGCCGTCGAGGAACCCGTCGCGGAGCAGCTCGCCGAGCTGGAGGACCGGTGGCTGCGCGCCGTCGCCGAGCTCGACAACCTCCGCAAACGGGTCGCGCGTGACATGGACCGGCAGCGGATCGACGAGCGCATGCGCGTGGCGGCGGAGTGGCTGCCGGTGGTCGACAACCTCGAACTCGCGCTCAAACACGCGGGTGCCGACGCCGACGCGGTGATCGAGGGGGTCCGGGCCGTCCGCGACCAGGCGGTCGGCGTGCTCGCGCGCCTCGGCTT
>Ga0164243_10016054_pt1 | contig 10299 bp, 9 predicted proteins | sample OricompcompostOP_FD_108781 | JGI IMG/M metagenome (GOLD analysis project Ga0164243, IMG submission 108781) | Organic Plus compost microbial communities from Emeryville, California, USA - Original compost - Organic plus compost (OP) | ecosystem: Engineered > Solid waste > Mixed feedstock >... | reverse complement strand
TCGCCCGCGTCTACGGCGAAGCGGTGGCCGACCTGGCGGACAAGGCGTTGAAGAAAACGGAGACGATCTCGCTGTCGCCGTTCACGGTCGCGGCGAAGCCGGTCGGCCTGCCCCTGTTCAACCCCGGCTACCGCCAACTCCGCAGCATCGGCGCGTTGCCCCGCCCCGCGTACGCGTGGAAGGGCGACGCCGACCGGCTCGGCGACGAAATTCCCGCGAAACAGGCGGACGGCCCGATCGCCCTCCAGACCGAGGTAGCCTACCTCCGACTCGGCGACCTCCACGTCGCCGCCATCCCCGGCGAACTCTACCCCGAGTTGGTCTACGGGCACTTCCAAGAACCCGCCGAGTCGAACGCCGACTTCCCGGACGCCGCGACGGAGCCCCCGGTGATGTCGTCCTTGCCGGGCCCAAAAACAATGCTGTTCGGCCTGGCGAACGACGAGGTGGGGTACATCATCCCCCGCCGCCAGTGGGACTGGGACGCCCCGTTCGCCTACGGCCGCATGGAGCGCCAGTACGGCGAGGTGAACAGCGTCGGCCCCGAGGTCGCGCCGATCCTGATGAAAGCCCTGGCCGACCGCGTGCGCGAGGCCGGTACCCCGCGCTAACGGGGAGTGTTCACGTCGGCCCGGGTCGGCATGGGCGTCTTGAGGCCCCTTAAAGCCCACGTACCGGGGGGGCAACGCCGAGGCCGGAGATGATAACGGCGGCGCCTCCGTGCGGCCGCCCTGGTCGGGGGGAACGTCCGCGCCGGTCGCGGGATGTCCGACCGGCGCGTCGACTTCAGAGGGGGGTTCAGCAACCGCAGCAGACGGGCATGTTGTTCATCATCACGCAGCAGGTGCAGCCGGCCTTCATCATGCCGGTCATGCAGTCGCAGCAGGCCTGGATCATGTCGCAGCAGGCCTTGTCGCCGCTGGTGCAGGTGATGCAGACGCCGTCTTCGGTCATTTCGCACTTGCACATGCCCATCATCATGTTGCAAGAGCAGGCCACCATCCCGTTCATCATCATGCAGCAGCTGCACATGCCGCCGGCCAGCATGGTGCAGAGGTTCTGCATCATGCCGACGGCCATCTTGTCGTCGCTGGTGCAGTGGATCCTCATCCCGCCGTCGCACTTCTCCATTTTGATCGTGCAGCGGGGCACCATCATCATGTTCATCGGGCCGGGCATCGTCCCGGTCGCGGGCATCGTGCCGCCGGCCATCGTCGGCATCCCCATCCCGGCCCGTTCCATCATCATCGCGCTGTTCATCGTCCGCTCCCGTCACAAAAGGGTCCGCCCTCGGCCCGGGCCCGCGTCCCCGGGCTCGCAACAGACGCCGATTATGACGAGGCCCCTCACCGTTGCAAGGCGTCACACCCCTAAAATATCGAAATTCGATGATCAGTAATCCCATGATGTTAAGCGCGTTGGTAATGATTTGCGGGAAATGGTTATTGCCCTTAGCACAGTATTCCGATAATATTGGTAGAGATTAAGGCGGGCGTCGGGTAAGACGCCCCGAACCGGAGCCCGAAACGATGCACTCGCCTCGGTTTACCGCCGAACAACTGGTCCGGCCCTCTGTCCCAAGCCCCGCGGCGGGCCTCCCGACGGGCGCGTTCGTCGTCTGTCCCGCGGCGCTCCAGGCCGGTTTCGGCGCGGCCGGGGGGTGGGTTCAAGACGTCTACCGGATGGCCTACGAGCAGGCGCGGGAGGCGCTGATGCCGTCGGCGTTCGAGAGGCGGGTGGCCCCGGTCTGGAACTGACGTCCGACGCGGCCGGACTCGAAGACGCCCGCATCCCCCGTGGGGGCGGGCGAACCGGGCAGATCGGAGGGTCCCATGAAGCTCTCGGCGAAGGCCGAGTACGCCTGTTTGGCGATGATCGCGCTGGCGCGTCTGGGCCTCGAAGGCCCGCCGGTCCGGATCCGCGAGATCGCCGAGGCGCACGGCATTCCGGAGCGTTACCTCGTCCAGATCCTGATCCAGCTGAAAGCGGCCGGTCTCGTCCATAGCGCCCGCGGGGCGGGTGGCGGCTACCTCCTCTCCCGCCCCACCGAGCAGGTCTCGTTCCGCGAGGTGCTCCGCGCGATCGACGGGCCGGGCGAACCGGCCCGCGACGCCGTCGGGCCGGTCGAACGGGCCCTCGCCTCGGTCGTCGAGCAGGTCCGCGCCGCCGAACGGACCGTCCTTGAAGGGACCACCATCGCCCAACTCGCCGGCCAGATCGAACCGCACGACTGGGTCATCTAACCCCCGATGGCGGGCCGCCTGGCAGAGACGGGCCCGCCGATCATTCCCTAAACCGTTTTGAAAACCAGGGATGAGATACGTATTCGGTTCCGGAACGGCGGCCGACCGGATTGTCCCCGCTTCAATCTTGATTAGATCGATCGATATTATAACAATCTCGCCATGACTCCCCGACGGGAGGGGCACTGGTGAGGGATCAGGCCATGGACTTATCTGCACACGGCTCGTCGTCGGGTTGCCTCCCTTACGGTTCCGCGGCGGCGGGGAGGCGGTTCGGGGGGCCGCGGGTGCTCGCCGAGGCGAGCCTCAACCAGCAGGCGGAGATCTTCCCGGGGCGGGGGATCAGCCTACACAGCCTTTGGCGGGCGGCCGGGTGTCCGGCGGGTAAAGACCCGCTGACCTGGTCGACCGGGCCGGCGCTCGGGCTGATCGCCGGGTTCACCGACTATCAGGCGAACCTCGACCGCGCCCGCGGCCTATCCGCCCCCGACACCCTCACGCTCTGGGAGTGGGAGGCGGACGACGGGGACCCCTGGCGCACGGGCGACCTGATGGCCCGCGAAGGGCTCGCCCGCATCTACGCGTCCTTCCTCGACGGCGAACCTTCCTGAGTCGAGGGCTCTCGACCGTCCACTTCACCTCCGCCTCCCCGGCGTCCCGGCTCCGCTCGCACGACCCTGGGTCATCGGGCTCCGCCGGGGAGGTCACGTCCTGCGCGCCCGCGGACCGGACGGACCGAAGGTTAAGGCGTACGGCGGAGTAGTTTCTCGATCTTGGCGTCGAGTTCGGCCGCCGTCCCGAGCGCCTGATCGAGCGGCCGGCCGGGGCTCATCCCGGGGCGCCGGTGCCCCGTGGCCGTCAGCCAGGCGTCTTTGAGCGATCGCTGCTTCTGCTGCACGAGCGCGAGGACTTCGGCGCCGTGAGGGTCGGCCGCGAGGACCTTTTCGCCGTCGGCGACGCCCCAATGCCGGAGGATCGCGTCGGCGATCAGCCAGTGCCCTTGGGCGTTAACGTGAACCCCGTCGTCGGCGAGCCGAAAGTTCGGGGCCTTGGCCCGGCCGGCGTCGAGGGACCGTTTCATCGGGCCGTGGACGTCGACGACGTCCCACCCTTCGGCCCGTTGGCCCGTCAGCCATTGGGAATAGCGGTCGAGCACGTCGTCGTACCCTTCGTAAGGGCGGCGGTACTCGTCAAGCCCCGCCGGCAGCGTCTGCGACTTGATCGGCACGGGGTCGAAGACCGACGGCGTGACGTGGAGGATTTTCGCCCCGGACGCGGTCACCTTCTCGCGGAGCCGCTTGATGCCGTCCCGGTACTTCGCGAACCGGTCTTCGCGGAACGGGTGGTAAATGCCGTCGTTCATGCCGTAACAGGCGACGACCAGGTCGGGCTTCGTCTTCACGAGGACCCGGTCGAGGCGTTCGTGGAGGTCGGGGCGTGGGAATTGCCCCCCGGCGTGGCCCGGCTCGGAGAGCCCCGAGACCGTTTCGCTCGGCAGGCCGACGTTGAGGAATTCGCAGCGGAGCGCCGGGTCGCTCACCCGGAGAACGGCCTCCACATCCTCGGCGAACTGGCCGGCATACGTGATGCTATCGCCGAGAAAGACGACCCGGCGGACACCTTCCAGGGGCGGCGGGGTGGCCGCCGCGGGGCGGGCGTCGAGTGTCAAGGCAACGAGCGCGGCGGTGATGAGGCGGCGCATGCGCAAACCTTCCCCGGGCGGACGATGAGGCGACGGCCGTTCGGCCACGGGGCAACTGTCGCACGGACGGACCGGCTTGTAAACCGGCCTCATCCCGCGCCGAGTTGTTCGCTGCACTGGGCAAGGATCTGTGCGGCGACCTGGTTCGGGTTGTAGCCCCCCGGGAGGCGGACCAGCGGCTTGCCGTGGCGGTCGCAGAACTGCTTCACGTCGCCGAACGAGTGGCTCGACCAGCGGATCGCCAGCAGCACGACGGCGACGTCGGGCCGGGCGACCACGGCCTCGAAGGCCGAGATCGACTGGTGCTCCCGGGTTTCGAGCCAGACCAGTTCCTTGAGCCCGAGGGCTTCGGTCAGCCCCCGTTGCGCGTCGCGCCGCCGGCCGCCCCCGATCAGAACGGCGCTCCGGCCGCCGAGGAGCCGCCGGGCTTCCCTCACCGCGGGGGTCGGCGCGGCCGACTCGGCCGGGTCCTCCTCGGCGGCCGGGCGGGTCGCGAGGAAGCGGTCGATCTCGCGCAGGACGAGCCGGAAGCCGTGCGGGAAGTCGTCGCGGTCCGGGAGGTCGTCGACCACGGGGAGCAGCAGGTCGCGGACCTCCCGGTTGCTGGGCGGCCCCCCCGCGGCGACCATCCGGTCCAACTCGGCGGCGACCTCCCGCCAGTCGCCGTCCGTGCCCCGGCCTTCACGGATGCGGGCCACGCGCGGCCGGACCCGGGCGAGCCAGTCGACCCGCGCCGGCCGGTCCTTCCCGCCGACCGACGCGACCCTCGCGAGCAGGTCGGGCCAGCGTGACGGCTCGGCCATCCGGTCGGCCCTCATGAATTTACTGATGTAAATCTGGTACCGGGCGGCCATCCCCCTGAGCCATTCGAAGGCCCGGATCTGTTCCGGGTCGCCCGGCAGGCCGAGGGCGAGCACGGCCGCCCTGAGGGCCGACTGGCCCTCGGCGACCAGGAACAACGACCGCTCCAAGAGCCCACGCCGGACGCCCCCGGTCCCGACGTCGCGGGCCAGCGCCAGGGCCTCGGCGAGCGCGTCGAAACACCCCGCCAAGTCGTTGAGCATCGCCGGGTCGAGCGGCCGCGGCGGAACCCGCGGGTCGCTCACCAACCGGTCGGCCCAGGCGGCGATTTCCGGGTCGCGCGAATCGAATGGATCGCCGACGTCGGCCTGATCCCCGCCCGCGTTCAGGCGGGCCACCACACCTCGGACCGCCTCGGCCTTGCGCCGGCAACGGTCTTCGAGGTCGACGAGCTCCGTCCCGGAGTCGGTCGAGCCGGAGGGGTATTCGATCGAAGGGGTCGGGCGGGGCTTTCCGAGCGTCAGTTCGCGGAGCGGTTCCACGGGCACGGCCCGCGCGGCGGGGCGGGCGTCGTCGGCCGCCGACGGTTCGATGGAGGGGAGAGGCCGCGGGGGCTCGGTCGCCGCGAGGAGCGCCTCGGCGAGCGTGTGCAGGTCGGCCCGCACGCGGTCGTCTTCGGCGGCCAGCGAGAGGAAACGGTCCAAGAGGCCGGCGATCGCTTTCCCGAGGACGTCCGAATCGGTCACGGGCCGCCTCCCGGGCCGCCCTCGACCCTCCGGGAGAACCCAGGTCCGGACCCGTTCGCCGGCGCCCCGGCGCGGCCCTCCACCCCGCCCGGCCGCCGGCTCGAACGACGGATTCCGAGGACTTCCGTGCGCGAACGTGGGTGCCCCATAAGCGCCACCACAATCCGGTCCCCCCTAACGAGAAGGCGGAATAAAAAAAGGCAGGCCCGACGGAAGTCGGACCTGCCCGAAAGGGGCAACACGCCGGGGTCGTCTTTGGGGAACGGACCCACCGCCCCCGGGACTTGGCTTCGATGCCGGGTCTCTCTTCCGAAAGACCCGGATACTTGCACGTCCGATGCCGACGGACGTGCGGCCGAAAGCCGGTGGCGAGGCGTCGGTCAGCGCGAGAAATTCAGGCCGGGGTCCTGGGGGGGGCCGCCGGGGATCTTGAAGTTGACGTGGTCCTTATCGGCCCAGGTCAGCTTGCCGACCATGGCCGGACCGGCGGACTGGACAAGCGACATCGTGTCGCCGCCGTACGTGTATTCGCCGTCGAAGCTCTGGGTCTTACCCTTCTGGGTCACGTCCCACTTAAACTTGTTCTCGGCCTGGAGCGTCAGCGTGATCGTCACGTCGGGCTCGGGAGCCGCCTTCCACGTGCCGACGACGGCGTCCGCCGCGGGCGCGGGGATCTTCGAGGCCCGCTCTTCGGGCTGAGGGGTCGCCGGCGGCTGTTCCGGGGCCGCGGGGGACGCCGGGGCCGCCGCGGTCGAGGCGGCGGCCGCGTCCTGGGGCGTGAAGGCCGCGACCAGACCGGCCGAAAGCTTATCGTCGGGCTGGAGCTTCACGACCTCTTTGAACTGACCCACGGCCGCGTCGTTATGGCCCTGCGTCAGGTAGTGGTAGGCCAAGACGAAGTGGGCCGGGGCCGACGTCGGGTTGGCGCGGACGAAGTCTTCCAGGGCGCGGAGCTGCTGCGTATAGGTCTCGGCCTCGGGGTACAGGCCGATCATCGTCGTCCAGTCCCAGCCCGGCCCGACCGAGAGCACGGCGTAAAGCGGGGCCGCCGCCTGGGGATAGTTTTTCAGCGCGAAGAGGCAGAGGGCGCGGAACTCGTGCGCGGTCGCGTCGTTCGGGAGCGACTTCAGCGACTGGTCCGTTAGCGCGAGCGCCCGGGCGTAGTCCCCCTGTTTGAACGCGGCACGCGCCTCGTCGAACGCGGCCACGGCCGGGTTGGAGACGTCTTCGGGGGGCGGCGCCCCCTGGGTGTTGATCGGCTGGGAGTAGTCATACGGGGCAACGACCGGCTGCTGCACCACGACCGGCTGTTGCTGGACCACGACCGGCTGCTGCACCACGACCGGCGCCGCGGCCGCAACGTAGTAGGGGTTCGCGTAGGGCGTGTAGCCCCAGTTCCAGAGGGTCGAGCCGAACCCCCAGCCCGCCAGCCCGCCCACCGCGGCCCCCAGCGCGAAACTCCCCCAGTTCCAATTGGACTGGTTCCAGTGCCCGTGCCAGTAGCCGTTCACCCAACTCTGGTGATACCCCCACCCGGGGCGGTAGCCCCAGTTGCCGCCCCCGCCGTAGCCCGGGCGGTAGCCCCAGTTGCCCCCGCCGTAGCCCGGGCGGTAGCCGGGCCGATAACCGCCGTTGATGTTCACGGGGCGGTTGTAGTTCGTGACGTTGTTTACGACCGTGTTGTTGATATTAACATTGTTCCCGAAATTCGGGCGGTTGATCGTGTTGCCGCCGAAGTTCGGCCGGTTAATGGTGTTCCCGCTGAAGTTCGGGCGGTTGATCGTGTTGCCGGAAATGTTGGGGCGGTTGATCGTATTGCCGCTGACGTTCGGGCGGTTGATCGTATTGCCGCTGACGTTCGGACGGTTGATCGTGTTGCCGCTGATATTCGGGCGGTTCACCGTGTTCCCGTTGATGTTGGGCCGGTTGATCGTGTTCCCGCCGATATTCGGCCGGTTGACCGTATTACCCCCGATATTGGGGCGGTTGATCGTGTTGCCGCCGACGTTGGGCCGGTTGATCGTATTACCCCCAACATTCGGGCGGTTAATCGTATTGCCGCCGACGTTCGGGCGGTTGACGACATTCCCGCCGACGTTCGGTCGGTTGACCGTGTTACCCCCGAAATTCGGGCGGTTCACCGCGTTCCCGCCGAAGTTCGGGCGGGCGCCGCTGAAATTGACGCCGGGGGAGTGCGCCATCCCGGGGCCGCGTGGCCCCCCGCCGCCGCGGGGGGCGCCGCCGCGCGGCCCACCACCGCCGCGGCCGGCGGCCCAGGCCGGCGACACGGAGGACATCAAGACGCTGAAAGCGAGGGCGGAAGCCAAGGCCCGGGTACTCTGACGTCTCATCGTGTCGACCCTCTTTCATCGTTGGCGTGAGCGAGCCCGTCGGGCCTGGTTAACGCGGGCGAGGCGTCGAGGCCGTCCCGGGCTGTTGCGGCCGGGTGTCGGCCAAGGGGGCCGGGGACGGGGGCTTCCGGACCATCACGAACGCGTCGATGTCGGGCTGGGCCTCGCCGTCGAGCGAGCGGTCGACCGACTCCCACTGGATCCGATGGTCGTCGAGCAGGGAGATGAACCGCGTCGACTCGGCCGTGCGGCCCTCGCGCGTGGTGCCGGAGAACCGGACGACCCAGCGGCCGTCGGCGTCTCGACTCCAGTGCCCTTCGCCGAAGCCGCCGTCGGAGTCGAACGACCAGGAACGGATCTGCTTGTGCAAGGGGTCCCACCCGATGCGCTGGGTGCCGCGGAGGACGGGTTTGCCGACGGCGCGGATCGTGTAGTCCTGGAGCAAGAAGTTCTTCCCCTCGTCCCAGCGACAGGTCGTTAAAACGACGGCGTCGGGGCCCTCGTTGATCCATTCCCCGACGAAGCCTTCGAGGGGCTTCAGCCGTTCGAAGTTCGACGCGGGTTCCGGCTCCGGGGGCGCGGCGTGGTCTTCCACGCTAGCCTGAAGCCACTTTCCGTCCCGTTTAACGTACACGACGGAATACGGGTTCGTCTCGTCCGGGGTGCCCTCGTCGGGGTAATGGAAGGTTACCATGCCCCGCTCGATGGCCATGTCGGGGGCGAGAAACTTGAGCGATTGGGGCTCGACCTCCAGGGCCGCGCCGGGGTTGTTCTGGAAGGACTGGGTGAACCGGTTGCGGATCGCGTCGAGCCCGGTATACGTCTTGCCCTGGTCGTCGACGACCTGACCGTCCTTGGCGAACGAGGCGACCGCGGCGTCCACGTCGCCCGCGTTGAACGCCCGGACGAATTCCGCGTCGACCCGGCGGATGGCCTTCTCGTCGTCGGCCCGGTCGGGGTTAAACAGGGCGGGCTCGGCCGGCGCCTCGGCCTTCTCCTGAGGGGGCGGGTTGTCGTCCCTCCGTTCCTGGCCCGCCCCGGCCGACGCCGCGGCCAGCAGACAGAGGCCGACCCCGGTGCCGACCAGCAGCGCCGCGCTCAGCGACCACGTTTCGGTTCTCAACATGGATGCGGTCCTGGGGTGTTCACCCGGAAGTCGGTTGTGCGTCCGGCCGGTTGACGGGTTCGTGGCCGTAACGGCGGGCCTTGATCCGGCCTGAAAGCCGCCCCGCGCAACCTCGCCCTGCGATCGAGGACGTCCCGCCTCACACACGACTCCATTGAACCCGCCCCCCCCGACCCTGTCCAGGGAGCGAGGGCGTAAGCATACGGTCCTTGGTCCGGTCGATCCGCTCCGGCAACATCGTCCGTCGTCGGTCCAACGCACCGGCGCGAGGCCGGCTTTCGCCTTTCACGTCCCTCAACAGCCGGCGGCGAGGTGGAGGAATCCGACCAGCCGTCCCGGGATATTCCGCTGCCCCCGTTGACCGTCCGAGCCGCGGCTGCTCAGATGGAACCCGATCCGGCCGCGCACGTCTCGCCTCGCACGGGCTTTAGGGAACGATTGGGCGTCGAGGCGGGGGGCACAGGGCCATCCCCCTTCGGAGAGACCCGGCGTGAAACGACTCGCTTGCCTCGTCCTCTCGTGTCTCGTTCTACCGGCCTTCGCAGACGAACCGGCCGTAACCAAGTCGGCCGCGGTCCGCGTCACGGTCGACACGTCGGAAGTACCGGAACTGAAGCCCTGGGCGGACGAGGCGAAGGCCCTCGTTGAAACCTGGCACCCGAAGATCGCCGGGCGTTTAAAGAGCGACGGGTTCACCCCGTCGGCCGACGTCACGCTCGTCTTCAAGAAGGACATGGAGGGCGTCGCCGGGACGTTGCGCAACAGGATCACGATCGCCTCCGCGTGGGTGAAGCAGCACCCCGAAGACAAGGGGATGGTCATCCACGAGCTCACCCACGTCATCCAGGCATACCCCCCCAGCCGCGACGGCTGGCTCGTCGAAGGGATCGCCGACTACATCCGGTTCTACCAGTTCGAGCCGCAGACCAAACTGACCCTCCGCAACCCGGAACGGGCGAACTACCGCGAAGGCTACCGGACCGCCGCCATGTTCCTCGACTGGGCCCAACGTACGTACGACGCCCACCTCGTCGACACCCTCAACGCGGCGCTCCGCGAGGGCCGATACCGGCCCGACCTGTTCGAGAAGTCGACCTCCAAAAGCCTCGACGCACTTTGGGCGGAGTTCGTCGCCCAGGCCAAAAAAGACCGGCGAAACTCTGGACGCTGACCAAGGTCCGAAAAGCCGAGGTCCCCAAAAAACAGGGAGTAATTCGCCCCCGTCCTGACATTATCCGAGGACACGATTTCCCCTCTCCTCGGGAGGCCCGATACATGGCGCGGAACGGGCAGCAAGGCGGCGTTCTCCGTCAGGTTCGTACGCTCTTCG
>Ga0164243_10016053_pt1 | contig 10300 bp, 10 predicted proteins | sample OricompcompostOP_FD_108781 | JGI IMG/M metagenome (GOLD analysis project Ga0164243, IMG submission 108781) | Organic Plus compost microbial communities from Emeryville, California, USA - Original compost - Organic plus compost (OP) | ecosystem: Engineered > Solid waste > Mixed feedstock >... | reverse complement strand
GAATTTCAAAACCGCCAGAATTAAGCTCCATGAAACGAGATTCTATCCGCAGGAAATACGCGAAAGTTTTCCTGAAAATGTTTTCAATACCTTCGCAAACTCTTCCCCATGCTGGTATTGGGAGGCGTGGGTTTCCAGCGACAAGTCTGCGCTTGCTCGGAGTGTTCACGCCAATAGGCACCCACAGCTTTGTGCCCCTGCAATACCATGCGGGCCGCATCAGCCAGACTCAATGGCCGCTTCAACCCTTTGGATTGATCGAACACCAAACACAGGTATGCACCAACCACCAGATCAGGATTTCTGATCTGGGTGCTGGCTATCGTTTCGTGAAATTGTTTGTCGGTCAAAAACAACATGCAGTTTTCGAGATCGTTCAACTTATCAGCGGCCATTATCGAAAATCCCGTCCCGGAAGAAACCAGAAAGCTGAACCGGCATATCTCTGTTATTGATCGAATGGCAGATTCCTCATATTGTTGTTGAAAAACATAACACCATTTAGGTAAAGGTTTTACTACGTTATAAACGTTGGTTAACCATTTGGTAAGCCTTTTTGATCGTTTACGATGCAGGAGGCGGGACAAAACCGCGCAGGACCGAACCCCGCGTTATGGGTAGTACAGGCATGGGCCTTTAACGTAACCTTATTCGTCAGCTGTTCACTTTGAGGGCGTAGACTAGCGCGGTGCCCTTAGAGGGCTTCCTAAAGCAGGCAAGATAAGGGACTCGCGGTTATTCTGCCGCAAGCGGTATTCTACGAGCTCAACCTAAATAAAAATGGAATTGGTTATGAGTATTCCTCCATCAGTAGCTGCATTTTTTCCTCGTGCCGAAGTAATCCATCCCAAAAGCTTGAAGCCGGGCAAGCCCTTGGAAAAGCTCGATCAGATTGCATTCCTTGTAAGGGACATCGACACCGCTATTGAAGAGCTTGGCCGGCTCTTTGGGTGGGGGCCGTTCTACGTAGTAATGGTAGATAACGAAGCCGTTTATCGAGGCGTCCCGACCAAATACAAACTGAAACTCGCCTTCTGCCAATTAGGCTCACTGGAAATTGAATTGCAGCAGATTGTTGAGGGCAATACACCCCATCGTGAACAACTGGAGACGGTGGGCCCCGGGTTTTTCCATATGCGGCTGATTTCTGATGACATCAATGCTGATTTGTTACACCTCAACCAGCATGGGATCAGTGGCATATGGGAATACTTGGTTGATGGTCAAGTTTTGAACTCTTATACCGATAGCCATCTGAAAGTTGGGTTCAGGGCAGAGCTGATAGCAACCCGAGATCAAGTGGCCAAGATGAAAAAGCATGAGGCCGACGCGGCTGTAGAGAATATTGGGGAATAATTTGTATTTTTTAAATATTGAATTTGAATAAGTGATCGCAGTTTTTCAGGAGTGCTAGTGGGAGTGCAACGATCTATCATCCCTTCGCATGGATGAGGTGCGTTGCAAGGAAATCAGGGCGGAATGGAGCATCGGACGTGGGCAAGGGAGAGGATAATAACGGCCTCATCCAAGTCGTTAGTGGCGGGGCGTTGGGAGCACTTGGATGGCGGGAATACGATAATTCACTAAGGGAACTCAATTGCCGGATGGAGTTGCTCGCATCCCGCGATCTCCCTGATTTTATGAACCGTATTCAGATCATTGTTAATCGGCTGGGATTCTCGGATTTTTCGTTCACCCGGCTTGCAGGTAGCAGTGACCCCGACGCGCATATGTCCACAGCCCATAGAATGATAAAGGATCACTATAAAGATTTTAGTGTGTGGACGAATGATATGATGATCGGTCACGCGCGGAATTCTATATCGGCGCGCTTCCAGTCAGACATTGATCGTTATGTCATCAGTTCACCAGTCGATACTGATGCAATATTGACCAACAAAGAGACCATCGAAATCCGCGCACGGCTGGGTTACCACGATTTCTATGGTATTCCCCTTCCAGCAAGGAACTGCAACGGTAATATCTTAATGGCTATTACATCATTGGATATGCCGTCGCCCGAATTCAAAAGGAATATCAATAAAAACAGACAATCACTGCACACCCTCGCTGGCGCGGTAGATCATGTGGGAATTAAAAAATTTCCTCAATTTTTTCTCGCGGAAAACGAAAGTGATGTCATTACTCTCAATCCGAAACCGCTTGAACTGTTGACAAAAATGGCGGCAGAGAACAAAAAGCTAAAGGAGTGCGCTGCTGAGATGGGTATTTCGGAGAGCACTGCCAACGACCACATGGCAGCCGCCAAAAAAGCCTTGGGCGCTAGAACATCGGCAGCAGCTGTGTATCTCGCAATAAAGTCCGGTCTGATTGATTACCGGCAATAACTAGAGATTTTTCATTCCATGAATACCATGCCAAGGCCAGGAATTAACCTGCTATCCGAGGAAATTCAGCGCGATCCTTCATCAACTTACAGAAGAATGCTGCGAGATTATCCTGTTTGCCAATTGGAACCCGAAGGAATCGTGGCGATCTGTCGATACGACGATGTCCGGTATGCGTTGAAGCGTGCAGATATTTTCTCTTCAAAGGCGGTTCTCAAATTGTACCAGCCGGAATGGTTATCCGAAGCCGGGAAAAGGGATTATTCGATTTTCTCGCAAGACCCACCTGAACACACAAAAAACCGCGCTCTTGTGAATAAAGCATTCATAACCAAGGTTATTAACCGGTTGGTCTCCTTCATGGGAGATATTGCAAGAACTCAGGTAAGTAGCATTGGAAGCGGACAGGAAATCGATTTCATCGAATTCGCTCGGCATTATTCTTATCAGGTTTCCAGCAAGATCACCGGCACGGAGGGGTTTCAGTCATATGAGGAATTTAAAGAATGGATTTCGCTTTCTGAGGCGATTTCTCTTTCACGGCCCAGCGATGAGTTTATCGAGGCACTCGAGGCGGCGCAGGTAACGCAAACAAACCTTCTTTTGTCAGTTATTGCAGATAGGCGTGCAAATACCAGGGATGATCTGGTCTCCGAGCTGATCGAATCAGAACTGGATGGTATGAGATTGGATGATCGAATGCTGTCCAGCTTGCTTGAGCTGTTGGTTTCGGCAGGAGTTGATACCGTTGCGTACACGCTTGCCCATTGCGTTATGTTACTTTCGACTGATGCTGAGCTTTGCAACGTGCTACAAGGCGATTACTCGCTGATACCCAGTTTCATTGAAGAGCTGTTACGGTACGATCCACCAACACATCAGCTTTTGAGAAAAACAACAACGGATTGCGAAGTCTCGGATATAAAGATCCCATCAGGTTCGCTGGTCCTTCTAATGATCGGCGCAGCAAATCGGGACCGCGGCCATTTTGATGAGCCCGACCGCTTCATTCTGAACCGAAAGAATAGCAGGGAGCATTTAGCGTTTGGGGTTGGCCCCCATGCTTGCATTGGAGCTGCTCTCGCACGAAAGGAGGTTGAAATACTTGTTCGTCACCTGCTCGAATGCTTCAGCCACATCTCGGTTCCCTCCTCTGATCAGTTGCAATGGGTGGCTTCGATAAACAGCCGGGCTCCAAAGCGTCTTCCAGTGGTATTTACCTAGCCATACTAACAACACCAATGAGTGGTTTCGAAAAATAACTTTGGAATACAAAAGTTAATGGAGGACTTATGCCCGCAAAAAGATGTGCATCGTTATTTGTTACACTTTTAGTAATGCCGATAACTGCTTACTCGGCTGATCGGACTGGGACACTTGAAGAAGTCATCGTCACCGCGCAGAAAAGGGCAGAGTCTCTACAGGACGCGCCCATCGCGATCTCCGTGATGGACAGCGAGCAGCTTGCCATACGCAACGTGGCGAGTCTCCAAGATTTGAGCGATGGTGCCATTCCCTCTTTGCGGGTGCAGGGCTTTGCCAATAGCCCGACCACACTCATTATGGCAATTCGCGGTGTCGGACCCCAAGACCCGGGCCAGATCACCCGCGAAGGTTCAATCGCTTCGTACCTTGATGGTATTTATTTAGGGCGCGCCCAAGGTTTGGGGATGGAGGTCGCTGATCTGGCGCGGATTGAGGTATTGCGCGGACCTCAAGGGACGTTATTTGGAAGAAACGCAATTGCCGGTGTTGTCAGCATGATCTCAAAGAAGCCGAGTGGAGAATTTCGGCTACAGCAGATTGTGGGCTTTGGAAACTACGGCGCTTTCAAAAATACGACTCGTGTCGATTTCCCCGAATTCAATGGGTTTAAAGCAAAGTTCGACTATGTGCATTCTCAAAGAGAGGGTTGGGTCAACAATACTGCGCCGGGTGAGGCCGATTACAACGCATACAAAAAGGATGGCGGCAGGCTCAGCATCAACTACCAAACCGGAAATTGGGAGTTTGACTACGCATTCGACCGAAGCCGCTTGTCTGCTGTTGAGCAGTATTTTCAGTCTTATATGGATCACGGCGGATTGGTGGGGGAAGAGAGAGATAGGGAAATGCGGACCCGAGCGCCCGCGATACCGCTTGACCCTACGGTAACTTTTTTGCAGGGCCATGCGTTTACAGCATCGTGGTCACCAAGTGAGCTGATGACTGTAAAATCGCTTACCGCGTATCGTCGGCTGGGAGAGCGTACCAACTCGAATTATGGTTCTGTGATCTATTACAACGGCTTGGTTGTTGACGACAAAATTTCACAAGATCAGTTTTCGCAGGAGTTTCAGTTAATCGGCTCAGCAGATCGCTTGCAGTATGTTGCCGGCCTGTACTATTACCATGAAAACGCCCGCGAGCAGTTCCAGAACCTGTACTCCCTGGATACGTACGGACTTGAATCAGGTATTCCCAATTCGCCAATTATCCCTGCAACGACGTGGGATATTTACGCGCAAGAATACACACCTCTCAGGGACACGGTTGCCGATACAAAGTCATGGGCTGCATATGCACAGGGAACTTGGACGCCAAATATCCTCGAAGACAAGTTGGAGCTAATGCTCGGGGCGAGGTTTACCTACGACAAAAAGTATGGCTCCCGTGTTTGGTACAAATACGATCGTTTCAAGTTGAGTTCGAGCCACACTGATCCGGCTTTCACGATGAATTACCGCTGGAACGATGGCTTATCGACCTATGTGAAATATTCGACGGGCTACAAGTCGGGAGGAACAAACAGTCGATCGGAGAGCTTAACAATCTACGATCCTGAATCGGCAGTGACTTATGAGGTCGGTTCAAAGGTGGAATTCCTGGGAAGACGGGCTCGCATCAATCTGGCCGTGTTCAAAACAACAATTAAGGACGCTCAGATAGACTTCATTAATACGCACAATTCTTCACTCTCTGAGAGTATCAACGCAAAGTTCGATAGCACTGTTAAGGGGGTGGAGCTGGATGCGCAATTCCTGCTTGCTGAGGGCTTAATTTTCAATGCTAGTTATACAGGATTGTTGACCCATATGCCTGACCAGCCCAATACGGCTAACGGTGACCGATTGGAGCCATTCATTATGACCCAGGCACCTCGACACGCCGGTTCCGCAGCAATTGATTACACGTTACAACCGTGGTCATTCGGCATCTTCAGTGCTCATCTTGATATGACTTCCACTAGTCAATACGCCTATGGCTCGAAAAACTTCCAGCGGATGGATGGTTACACGTTATGGAATGCCAGGGTGTCATTGGGTGAATTGAAATTCGGCGGGCTGCCAGGGAGCTTCAAGGTCTCCGCATGGTGCAAAAATATTACTGATGAGGAGTATATCGTTTATGCATATCCTATCGGTGACCCCATCCTCAATGTCAACCAATCGTTTGGTGACCCACGTACTTTTGGAGTAGATTTTACTTACGATCTATAGCCGCTTATGGCTCTTAGTTGATAATTGTAATTGTTTAGCGTTTAAACTATACCTCTTACTTTTAATAAACAATAAGTGAAAAGGTGGAGAAGAGGTATGGAGAAAGTGGCTCCGAGGCCAGGTATTGATTATCGGGATAAGGCGTTTGTACGCGATCCATTTTCATTTTATAAAAAAATGCGCAGGGACTATCCCGTCTGTCTCTTGGGAGAGGACGGGAATCACTTCGCCATTTCGAAATTCGATATCAGCAAGCAAATCCTGGGGGACTATGAAACCTTTCTTTCGGGGTCCGATGTCATCGGCCGGCCAGCGTGGGTTGAGGACAAGTTTAAGCGCGACTTATTCATTCTCACCATGGAGCCTCCAACACATACAAAATATAGGGCCTTGGTTAACAAGGCATTCATGCCAAAAGTTCTTGCTTCGCTGGAGCCGTTTATCCGCACCGCGGCAGAAGGATTGGTCGCCCAACTTGCAGGAAGAAGCCGTTTCGATTTCCTTGGCGAATTTTCTCTTCCTTACGCAGTAGCAATTATCGGACAGATCACAGGAGATCAATCTCAAAGCGTCGAGCAGCTGCGTGCGTGGACAAGATTGGTTGACCAGAATTCATACATGACACCGGATCAGGCACATATCACTGCGCTTCAAGATGCCACTATGAGGCAATACGCCGTTTACGATCGAATCATTGCGGAAAGGCGTAGAAACCCAAAACCTGACTTACTGACAGAGTTGTTGGAGGCCGAAATCGGCGGCGAAAGATTATCCGACTTGGATATCAGGGCCGCTTTAGATTTATTCGTGAGTGCAGGTTTTCAGAGCAGCGCTCTGCTGTTGACAAACTCGGTTCGTATATTGGCACGACGGCCGGATTTATTGGAAATACTGAAAAATAATCCTGAACACATCCCTTCATTTATTGATGAGGTCTTACGTTTCGATAGCCCTGCACAATCGTTATTGCGCCATGCTGCTTTTGATACAGAAGTCAATGGCATCTTTGTCCCTAAAGGTGCTCTGATAAGTATTTTTATTGGTTCTGCTAATAGAGATGAAGAGCGGTTCGTTCATCCTGAAGAGTTTGATATTTTCAGGAAAGACATCAAAAAGCAGATCGGATTCGGGCACGGTGTCCACACCTGCATAGGTGCTGCATTGTCCCGGCTAGAGGTCAGAGTAGCGATTACTGCCATTGTTGAAAACTTCGCAGGTATTGAATGTGTGGATGAGTCAGAACTCAATTGGACAAATACGCTTTCAATTCGAGCTATTGACGCACTTCCCATCCGATTCATTTAGATCAATTGCCGCGTGGTGATGACCCGCGCGGCTTCTTCTTTAGATTATCAAGAAAAATTTTATCCCCGCTCGCAGTTTTTCAGGATTGCGTAAATTTCTCCCTCTTACAAAATTAAGCATCCAGTTCGGATGGAAATAGTTTTTGGTATAGCAATTGTCGGCGGCAGCTTATCGTTCGACAGCTGCGTAGTGGAGGTTTATATGCTGGTTCTTTCAAGACGTATTGGTGAAACGCTTCATATCGGTAACGACATTCAAGTTGTTGTTTTGGGCGTCAACGGTAATCAAATCCGACTCGGGATCAAGGCGCCCAGGGAGGTTAGCATTCATCGCGAGGAAATTTATAGACGCATCCAAGAGGGGGAAGAGAAACCGAGAAAATTTGGCTGAACATTGGCTTTTTCGGCCAGGATAACTGTTCCGAGAAAATTATAACAATGAAAGGACTTCTGAAATGCAGAACGCACAACGGCAAGGTAAATTTGATATTGGTTTCATACTGCTCGATCTGAGTACCCAGGTTTACCAAGGCTCCCTTGAGACGCCGCCATGGCGTACGTTTTTGCGGGAGTTGCGAAACGCCTTTGCCTGCGAGGCTGCGCTACTGCTCTGGGGCAAGACCGGTGCCGCGAGTCCACTGGCCTTCGCGGATTTCCATCCCAGCCTTGCGTCTGAACAAACCCAACCGTTTTTTGATGCGAGCTTGCTGGAGGTCGTCGAAAGCGCTTTCGAATACGTCGTCGATGCAAAGGGCATGGTGATGTTTGAAACTTCTTCGGCGCTGCGTCCCAATTTGGCACAGACGGTGATGCTTGGCTTCGGCATGGGGAAAATGATGGGAATAAAAATCGCACCGTGCGGCCAGCCGGTTTTCCTCGGTCTGTTTCGACAAGCTGGAGAGGAAGGGTTTTCGCGGGAGGAATTAGAGCATTTGTCCATGATCCGACCGCATCTGGATCAGGCTATGCGCACATACATGCTGATCAAGCGCGGCGAGGTTGCGGAGCGGCTGTATGCCGACACAACCAGTCATAGCCTGGTCATGAAGAGTGCCGCCGTGTTGGTGGGATAATTGATGCACGCCTTCGGTTCGAAAAACGGATTGCAACGGGCCAACACGGATGTTGCGGGCGCACAAACGGATGTGATGGGCCGATTTTCCGAGATAGGACGCTGCAAGTCTCTGCGTGACCTGATTGCACTGACTCAGAAATTTCTCAACAGCTTCGACATTTCAGGCTTCTTTCTGTTCGAGTTGGGTTGCCCTGCAAACTTTTTATCCACGGTGGGTAATTTGCCCAGCAAGCTGATAGATGGGATCAAGGCCAACAGCTTTCATAACAGTGATTTGGTGCTGCGGCATCTTCTGGCTGATCCACGCCAGCTGAGAAAGCCTATTTTTCGTTCCGTTGTCGATGACCACATTTTCTCTGCTGGGTATGAGCCACCGGCTTTTGCACGACACAAAGAATTCGTCGGTTATTTGCACTCCTTCAATATCTTCGATATTTATTACTACCCCTTTGACACGTGTGAGGGGAAAGCCGGGGCGGCTGCATTTTGCCTTTGGAACAGCGGAAATCCCGAAGTCCTGCACCAGGCGGTTGAGCTGTTGGGGAATGATCTCGCCTTGTTGGCAACGAGTTTTGATCGTGTGGCCCGAACAAAGTTTGCTTCCACATACAACCGCTCCACACGATTGATCGTTTCCGACATCAAGCTGGAGACATTGCGATACATCGCGTTGAAGGATATTTCAGCCTCAACCGTTGCGACTCTGCGCGGCGTCCATGAGGTCACGGTGAATAAGCAGATCGCGGAAGTGAAACGTCTGCTGGGTGTCAGTACCTTGCCCGGCCTGATCGTTGAAGCCATAAGAAGCGGCCTCGTTACCATCGACGGCATTTGATCGGGCGCAATCAATCAAGGATATGTATGCAACGCACCTTTCCCATAATGGATGATCAAGTAGCAATGATTTTGAATTTATTGCATGAGGTCTGCCCGGACGCCACTGACCAGAATGCACTATTGCTGCATGCCTTTAGTTGCCGGGTCGCGGCAGAGTTGTATTGCGGCACGGTATTCGAGCAAGGCGAAGTGATCTCGCCGCAACTTGCACTGGCCGTTGAGGCGCTCAAATCGACTATCCAGCCATTGTTTCGTCGACCTAGGTCGGCGAACATTTATATGTTCCCTCTGATTAGAGAATCCCGCCCCGAGAATGACGGTTGATACGCAAAGCGTGCGTTCGTCCAGGCTGGGCGCTCTCAACCGAGCCGAGGAGCGAATTGCGCGGCGCATCTGGGCGTTGCGTTGAATCCAGCGAGGCAGGTGATTAAAGCCGGACCAGTTTTCCAGGCCACACCACGACAAAAACCTTGCGGTCACCGCTACCGGAACAACTGGTCAAGAGGCGGCAGGGATAAGGTGCTATAGGCGAAATTTAAAATTTCGTTTTGCATCTGCGACTACATTGGATGAGCAGCAAATTCAGGGAAGAGCTTGGTGCGGTGTGTAAGTCTTTGATTTGCATGGTGCCCAGGGGCGGACCTGAGCTATCGTGTTAGCCCATTGTTTTTAAAGGATTTTATTTGCCTGTTCTGAGCCTTTTATCCGCAGATTTACCCGCAAAAATCCGTGTTCAGTAAGGGCCCAAATAGGACGGTATTAGGCCAAAATTTGGGATAGCTGAAACGCCGGTATTTTGAGCAATCCTATAGTTAAATTTCATGGATTATTTGAGTTAGGTGCCTCCTACAGGCATCGAATTCGACGGTTGAGCACGTCGTTCCCGAAAAGTTTACCCTCAATCGAGGCCGTCTCTTCCAAGATAAATCACGGTCACCTGCTCTCGATTATGTCCCAGCTCCTTGCTGATCTGCTCCCGCGCATCTCGATCGGTTTCCCGATCTTCCCCCTTTAACTCGCTGGAGCGTGGTCCACCCGCTACAGGGCACTTCCATCCCGTTATTTCCTCGTAGCGCGTCTGCGCATAGGCGTGTCGCAGACCGTGAGGGTTCTCCAGGTGGATTCGGCGGCATTCCCGCTCATAGATTCCTACCTGAGTCTTGTAGGAACGCTCAGGCGGGATCATCGAGCCCTTGCCGGCCAGTTGGTGGGCTTGATCCAGAACCCTGCGTTGCTCCTCGGTGCGGATGGGTATTT
>Ga0164243_10016051_pt1 | contig 10300 bp, 6 predicted proteins | sample OricompcompostOP_FD_108781 | JGI IMG/M metagenome (GOLD analysis project Ga0164243, IMG submission 108781) | Organic Plus compost microbial communities from Emeryville, California, USA - Original compost - Organic plus compost (OP) | ecosystem: Engineered > Solid waste > Mixed feedstock >... | reverse complement strand
TGGGGCTGTCGGTCGGCCAGCGCCAGCGCGTCGCGCTCGCGGCCGCGCTCGTCTCGCGCCGGCCCGTCGTCGTGCTCGACGAGCCGACGGCCCACCTGGACGACGCGAGCGAGGACGCCGTCGCCCGGACCGTGCGCGCCCTGCGCGACGAGGGCCGCGCGGTCCTCGTGGTCGCGCACCGGCCCGCGCTCGTCGCGGCGTGCGACCGGATCGTCGAGGTGCGCTCGGCGCCCGCGCCGCACGTCGTCGCCGCCTCGGAGGTGCCCGCATGAGCGCCGCGCGCCGCGACCCGCTGCGGCGGGCCGTGCCCCTGCTCGACGTCCCGTGGCGCCGGGTCGCGGGCGCCGTCACGCTCGGGACGCTGGCGCTGGGCTGCGCCGTCGGGCTCGCGGCGGTCGCCGCGTGGCTCATCGCGCGCGCCTCGCAGCAGCCGCCCGTGCTCGTGCTCTCCGTCGCCGCGGTGACCGTCCGGGCGTTCGGCGTCGGGCGCGGGACCCTGCGCTACGCCGAGCGGCTCGTCTCGCACGACGTCGCCCTGCGCGGCATCGTCTCCCTGCGCACCACGCTGTACGCGCGGCTCGCGGCGGGCCGACCTGAGGCCGTCGCGGCGCTGCGCGAGGGCGACCTGCTCGCCCGGACCGGGGCGGACGCGGACGCCGTCGGCGACGTCGTGGTGCGCGCGTTCGTCCCCGCGGGCGTCGCGGCGGTCGTGTCGCTCCTGGCGGTCGCGATCGTGGGCGCACTCCTGCCGGAGGCCGGCGTCGCGCTCCTGCTGCTCCTGCTCGTCGTCGGGGTTGGTGCGCCGTGGCTCGCCGACCGGGCGGCCCGTGAGACCGAGCGCCGCTCGGTCCGGGCACGCGCGGACATGACCGCCGCAACCCTCGACGTCCTGGGCGACGACGGGTCGCTCGCCGTCTCCGGCGCGCTCGGCTCGCGCCTCGACGACCTGCGCCGCGCCGACCGCGAGCTGACCTCCGCGACCGACGTCGGGGCGCGCACCTCGGCGACGTCCGAGGCGATCCAGACGGCGGCGACCGGGGTCGCCGTGGTGGTCGCGCTCCTGCTCGGGGTGCCCGCCGTCGCCTCGGGGCGGCTGTCGCCCGAGGACCTGGCCGTCGTCGTCCTCACCCCGCTCGCGGCCTTCGAGGGCGTCGGAGCGCTGCCGGCGGCGGCGGTCCAGCTGCGGCGCTCGCGTGCCGCGGCGGCGCGGATCATGGCCCTGCTCGACGACGCCGCTCCCTCCCCGGGCACGCCAGCACCCGTGGCGGTGACCACCTCGGACGACGGCACGGCTCTCGTCGCCCAGGACCTGGCGTGCGGGTGGCCGTCGCGCCCCGCGCCGGCCGTGACCGGGCTCGACCTGGCCGTGCCCGTCGGCGGGTCGCTCGCCGTCGTCGGGCCGAGCGGCGCCGGGAAGACGACGCTCCTCCTCACGTTCGCCGGCCTGCTCGCCCCGGCGGGCGGCAGGCTCGAGCGCCACGCCGCGGCGTCGTGGACCGCGGAGGACGCGCACCTCTTCGACACGACCGTCCTGGAGAACCTCCGCGTCGCGCGCGGCGACCTCACCGAGGCGGAGGCCCGGGAGGCCCTCGACGCCGTCGGCCTGGGCCCGTGGCTCGCCGCGCTCCCGGCCGGCCTCGAGACGGTCGTCGGGACGGGCGGCGACGCCGTCTCGGGCGGGGAGCGCCGCCGCCTCCTCGTGGCCCGCGCCCTCGTGTCACGCGCCCCCGTCCTGGTCATCGACGAGCCCGCCGAGCACCTCGACCCGGCGGGCGCGGACGCGCTCGTCAGGATGATCCTCGGGCTCACGGCGCACGGCCGAACCGTCCTCGTGGCGACCCACCACCGGAGCGCCCTCGACGCCGCGGACGCGGTCCTCACCCTCGACGACGCGCACGTCGCGGCGCCGTAGGGCGGCCGGGCCGCGAGGCGGTACGGGGACCCGAGCAGCACGCGACCGGACCGCGAGGCGTGGGCGCGCCCGGGAGGAGCCCGCGGTCGTGGTCGGGTGGGCGGGAGGCCGCGAGGGACGAGCGGCCGGTTGGAAAACCGCGCGCTCCTCCCGGGCGCCCACGCCGAACCCGACCCCGACCGCTTGACGGATCGAAAGAAACTGACAACGATGTCAGCATCTGTACCCGCACGACGAAGGAGTCCATGCGATGAGACGCATCCCCCTGCCCGCCCGACGACGCGTGCCACGCGGTGCGCTCGCGGTGGGCACGCTCGCCCTCGCCGCCACGACGGCGGCCTCGCTCACGCTCGCGGTCCCCGCCCAGGCCCACGGCGACGACCCGTCCTTCGTGACGGACCCGGCGTCGACCGTGAGCACGCTCGCCGGTACGGGCACGGGCGGCTCGACGGTCGGGTCGATCAACAACTTCCCCGGCCCGTCGGTGCCGTTCGGCATGGTGCAGTTCTCCCCCGACAACCCGGGGACCGGCCAGGGCTACTACTACGCGAACAGCACGCTGCGGGGCTTCGGTCTCGACCACGCCTCCCAGGGCTGCGGTGCGCTCGGCGACTTCCCCGTCCTGCCGACGACGACGAGCATGGCCGCGAGCGCCTCGCCGTGGACCAAGACGGAGTCGTACACGCACGACGGCGAGGAGGGCTCGCCGGGCTACTACAAGCTGGTCTCCAAGGACGCGGCGGGCTCGAGCATCACGTCGGAGCTGACGGCGAGCACCCGCACCGGGGTCGCGACGTTCACGTTCCCCTCGGGCACGACGCCGTCGATCACGTTCCGCTCGGGCGTCTCGAACAGCTCGACGCGCTCGGGCTCGCTCAACGTCAACCCGAAGACCGGGATCATCACGGGCTGGACGAAGTCCGGGAACTTCTGCGGCAAGAACAACAGCTACACGGCGTTCTTCGCGGCGAAGGTCGACCAGGCGTTCACGTCGTACGGCGCGTGGGACGAGTCGAAGGGCACCGTGTCCGTCGGTGACGGCTCGCACGACGCCGAGGTCTCGAACACGAAGGCGGGCGGCTACGTCTCCTTCCCCGCGGGCACGACGACGGTGCGGCTGAAGATCGCGCTGTCCTACGTGAGCACCGACAACGCGATCCTCAACATGAACACCGAGGTCCCGACGCCGGGCGCCGCGGCCCCGGGCACCGACGCGTACGCGTCGTGGGGCGCCGCGTTCGACGGCGTCCGCAAGGCCGCGCACGACACGTGGAACGACGCGTTCGAGAAGGTCCAGGTGAGCGACACCGCCACCGCGGACGAGACCGGGACGTTCTACCACTCGGTGTACCGGTCGCTCCTGCACCCGAACACGTTCGACGACGTGAACGGCCAGTACATCGGGTTCGAGAAGAGCCCCGTCGTGCACGACGTGTCGGAGAAGCCGGCCGCGGGCGGCCGGCAGCGTCACCAGTACGCGTACTTCTCCGACTGGGACACGTACCGGACGCTCGCGCCGCTGCAGGCGATGCTGTTCCCGGACGAGGCGTCGGACATGGCGCAGTCCCTCGTGAACGACGCCGAGCAGAGCGGGTCCTACCCGCGCTGGGCGTTCGCGAACGCCGGCACCAACCAGATGAGCGGTGACAACCCCGCCGCGCTGATCGCCCAGACGTACGCGTTCGGCGCGCGCGACTTCGACGTGCGCACGGCGCTCGACTACATGGTCAAGGGTGCGGTCGGGCCGGACGCCGGCAAGAACACCGGCGGCACCAACGACCAGTCGGTCGAGCGGTTCGGCGCCCAGGTCTACAACGAGCGCCACTACGCGCCGCAGACCAAGGAGTTCCAGACGGACCACGCGGTCACGGGCGGGTCGATCACCGAGGAGTACTCGATCGACGACTTCGCGATCGGGCAGCTCGCGGACGCGCTCGGGCAGAAGGACGTCGCGACGACGTTCCAGGCGCGGTCGAGCTACTGGCAGAACCTCTTCAACCCGACCACGCGCTACGTCTCGCTGCGAGACGCGTCCGGCGCGTTCCCGACCGGGGACGGCCTGAACATCCCGTCCGACTTCGGTTACCGGGGCCGCATCACGGGCTTCGGGTCCGTCGGCTACGACGAGGGCAACGCCGAGCAGTACGTGTGGCTCGTCCCGCAGAACGTGGAGAGCCTCGTGACGGCGCTCGGCGGCAAGGACGTGTTCGCCGACCGCCTCGACGCCTTCATGACGCACGGCCTGAACGTCGGCGCGAACGAGCCCTACATGTGGGCCGGCAACGAGCCCGACTTCAACGTGCCGTGGTACTACAACTACGTCGGCCGGCCGTGGCGCACGTCGGAGGTCGTCGACGAGATCCGCACGACGCTGTTCGGCACCCAGCCCGACAAGGCCGAGCCCGGCAACGACGACCTCGGCGCCCAGTCGAGCTGGTACGTGTGGGCGGCCCTCGGCCTGTTCCCCGCGACGCCCGGCACGGACGTGCTCACGGTCAACGCCCCGGCGTTCGACGCGGCCCGCATCCACCTGGCGTCGGGTCGCACGATCGACGTCACGGCCCCCGGGGCCAACGAGGGCAAGCGCTACGTCGCCGGCCTCGCCGTCCGCGGGAGCAAGACCGACGCCACGTGGACGGACCTCGCGTCCCTCACGCGCGGCGGCGGCTCGTCCTCCGCGGTGAGCTTCACCCTCGCCTCGAAGGCGACCTCGTGGGGCACGGGCGCGAAGTCCGCGCCGCCGTCGTACGGCGAGGGATCCGCGGCCGTGGCCGTGCACGCCACGCCCGACAACCTGGACGTCACGCCCGGCTCGTCCACGACGCTCACGGTCGACGTGCAGCGCCTCGAGAAGACCTCGCCGCAGGTGCGCCTGAGCGCGACGAGCGACACCCGGGGCATCACGGTGACGTCGGGCGCGACGCACCTCGACGCCACCGGCGCCGGGCACGCGACGCTCACGCTCAAGGTCGCCTCGACGGTCCCGGACGGCTACTACCCGGTGCAGCTCGTCGCGGCCGTCGGTCCGGACACGGTGCGCAGCGGCCTCACCGTGCGGGTCGCGAAGGAGGGCGGCCTGCTGGCCGCGACGACCCTCGTCGGGACCTCCTCGGAGCACTCGGTGAACGGGAACTTCGACCGCGCCGAGAACACGTTCTCGCGCGACTCGCTGGCCTCCGTGGGCCTGAAGCCGGGCAGCGCGACGCAGCTCGCGAACGGCACGACGCTCACCTGGCCGTCGGCGCCCGAGGGCTTCCCCGACACGATCGTGCCCGCCGGGCAGTCGATCACGCTCGCGAAGCCCGCGCGGACGATCTCGTTCGTCGGCTCGGGGATCAACGGCGGCGGCAAGAACACCGCGACCGTGACCCTGAGCGACGGCTCGACCGCCACCGCCGACTTCTCGTTCGGCGACTGGGTCCTGCCGTCGAGCACGGGTGACGTGAACGACGGCTCGCTCCAGCCGGTCTACGGGAACTCGGTCGTGGCCTGGACGCCGGTGCGCAACGCGTCGTCGTCGCTGCCGGGCGCGTACGTGTTCGCGACCACGCCGTACACGGCCCCCGCGGGCACGGCGGTCGTCTCGGTGACCCTGCCGAAGACCGACCAGGCCCGGATCTTCTCGATCGCCCAGGGCTGAGTCCGCACGACGAAGGGCGGCCGGTTCCCCGAGGGGAGCCGGCCGCCCTTCGTCGTGGCGGTAGGCGTCAGGCCGTCGTGCCGAGCCGCGCGAGGAACAGCGCCTCGCCGACGGCGATCCGCTCGAGCTCGTGCGGGTCGACGCTCTCGTTGGGCGCGTGGATGAGGCACGCAGGCTCCTCGACGCCGAGCAGCACGATCTCGGCGTCCGGGTAGGACGCCTCGAGGACGTTGCACAGCGGGATCGACCCGCCCTGCCCGGCGGTCGTGGTGCTGTCGGCGTCGAACGCGTCCGCGAGCGCCTGGCTGAGCGTGTCGAAGACGACGCCCTCGGTGCGCGCCTGGAACGGCTGCCCGGGGGTGTCGTGCTCGAGCGTGACGTGCACGCCCCACGGTGCGACGGCGCGCAGGTGGTCCTCGAGCGCGGCGACCGCGGCCGCGGTGTCGGTGCCGGGCGGGACGCGGAGGTTGAGCCGGGCCGCGGCCTTCGGCTGGATCGCCGCCGACGACCCGACGACCTTGGGCGCGTCGATGCCGAGGATCGTCACCGCGGGCCGTGCCCAGAGCTGGTCGGCGACGCTGCCGCTGCCGAGCAGCCCCACGCCGTCGAGCACGCCCGCGTCGCGGCGGAACGCGTCGGGCTCGTACTGGACGCCGTCCCAGGTCTGCGTCGCGTCGAGGCCGCGGATCGTCGTGTCGCCCTTCTCGTCCCGGAGCGTCGCGAGCATCGCGACGAGGGCCGCGAGCGCGTCGGGCGCGGCGCCCCCGAACATGCCCGAGTGGACCTCGCTGCGCATCGACTCGACCGTCACCACGACGTTCGACGCGCCCCGCAGCGCGACCGTGAGCGTCGGGACGCCGAGCGCGGCGTTGCCGGTGTCGCAGATCAGCATGGCGTCGGCCGTGAGCTCTCCCGGGTGCTCGCGCACCCAGTCGTCAAGGCCGCCCGTGCCCTGCTCCTCCGAGCCCTCGATGACGATCCGGATGCCGACGGGGAACGTCCCGCCGCCCAGGGCACGCAGCGCCCGCAGCGCCGTCAGGTGGGCGACGATGTTGCCCTTGCAGTCGGCAGCACCTCGGCCGTAGAGGCGTCCGTCCCGCTCGGTGAGCTCGAACGGCGGGCTGACCCAGGCGTCGTCGTCGAGCGGGGGCTGCACGTCGTAGTGCGCGTACAGGAGGACCGTCGGCGCCCCGTCGGGGCCGGGCACGTGGCCGATCACGACGTCCGACCCGTCGGGCGTGCGCTCGAGCCGCGCGTCCTCGACGCCCTCCGCACGGAACGCGTCGGCGACCCACTGCGCCGCGCGCACGCACTCGCTGCGCGGCTGGACGCGCTCGTCGGCGACCGACGGGATCGCCACCAGCGCCGCGAGGTCGTCGAGCGCGCGCGGCATGAGACCGGAGACGGCCCCCCGGAGGTCGTCGAGCGTGGGGGCGGGGACGGGCGCGGGCATGGTCGATCACTCCTGGTCGGTGGTGGTGGTCGTGGAGTCGCCGAGGTTCAGCGAGTCCACGTAGTCGTCGAAGCTGCCGAGCTCGTCGGGACAGTACACCTGCACGACCAGGCGTTCCGCGTCGACGAGCCGCTCGACGACCGGCCCGGGACGCAGGCCGGGGCCGGCCGCGCCGCTGACCCCGTTGAGGTCCCGCAGCGACTGCAGGCTGCCTCCCGGGTCGGCGCACACCGCGCCGCCGTCGGAGCCGAGGACCCGCACGATCGTGTCCTGGTCGGGGACGGTCATGCCTGCGTCGTCGAGCTGGGTCTGCAGGGTCTGGGCGAGCTGGTCGGCCTTGCGGGCGTCCTGGTTGTGGCGGTGGTTCTGGAAGACGACGAGCATCACGACGAGCACGCCCGCCAGGAGCAGCCCCACGGTCGTGTAGAAGACCCAGCCGCGGTGCGCCTCGACGGGCTCGTGCGCGGGCCCGGGCTCGTGGTGCGCGCTCACGAGGCGGCTCCCGCGTCGGTGACGGCGGCGTCGGGCGTGCCGTCGCCGGCGGCGTCGGGCAGGCGCCACGACGGCTTGCGCAGCACGTAGAACAGCCACGGCACGACCAGGCCGACGAGCACGAGCCCACCGCCGACGATCAGCACGTACAGCCCCACGCTCCCCGACGAGAACTGGGCCGGCGGCACGAACCCGATGAACAGGGCCGCGACCGACGCCACGAACCCGACCGCGCACAGCACCGTCAGCCACGGCGCGCGGAACCCGCGCGGATGGTCGGGCCTGATGCGCCGGAGCCGCACGGCGGCGACGAACATCAGCAGGTACATGATGAGGTACACCTGCGTGGTGATCACCGACAGGATCCAGTAGGCGCTCGACACGTCGGGGATGAACGCGTAGAGCAGCGCGATGATCGTCGTGAACACGCCCTGCGAGACGAGGATGTTCTGCTGCACGCCGTGCTTGTTGAGCCGCTGCAGGTAGGGCGGCAGGTAGCCCTGCTCGCGGCCCACCTCGAGCAGGCCCTTGGACGGCCCGGCGAGCCACGTCAGCATCCCGCCGACGGACGCGGCGATGAGCATGAGCCCGATCACGGGCGTGAGCCAGCTGACGTGGAAGTTCGCGAAGAACGCGTCGAACGCCTGCATGACCCCGGCGGTCAGACTGAGCTGGTCGGCCGGGATCACCCAGGAGATCGCGAGCGCCGGGAGGATGAAGATCACCAGGACGAGACCGATGGCGAGGAACATCGCGCGGGGGAACTCACGCCCCGGCTTGCGCAGGCTCGTGACGTGCACCGCGTTCATCTCCATGCCCGCGTAGGACAGGAAGTTGTTGACGATGAGCACGAGCGACGCGATGCCGGTCCACTGCGGCAGCAGGTGGCTGGAGTCCATCGGGGCGGCCGACGTGTTGCCCTGGCCGAGGAACACGATCCCGAGGACGACGAGGATCGCGGCCGGGATGAGCGTCCCGATGATCAGCCCGGCGCTTCGACAGGCCGGCCACCGTCTTGGTCCCCTGCGACGAGATGTACACGCCCGCCCAGTAGACGACGACGATGACGATCGCGACGTACAGGCCGTTGTTCGCGAGCGCCGGGTTGATGACGTACGCGAACGTGCTCGCGACGTACCCGAGGAGGCTCGGGTAGTAGAAGATCGTCATCGCGAACTGGCACCAGACGGCGAGGAAGCCGAGCGGCTTCGACAGGCCGTCGGCCACCCACCGGTAGACGCCGCCCGACCACCCGGACGCGAGCTCGGCCGAGACGAGCGACGTCGGGAGCAGGAACAGGATCGCGGGCACCACGTAGAGGAAGACCGCGGCGAGCCCGTAGACGGCCATCGTCGGCGCGGCCCGCAGGCTCGCGACCGACGACGTGATCATGAACGCGAGCGTGACCCACGTGATGTAGCTGCGTGCCGAGCGCGGCACGGCCGCGACCCGGCTTCGCGAGGCAGGAGCAGCGGCGGACCCCGCTCCCCCGGCGACGGCGTCGGACATCAGAACCTCCTGCGAGAGCCCCCGGTTCCGGACCGGCGCCGCGCGCCCGTCCCAGCCCGACGGTAGCGCCGTCGTCGCAGGTCGGCGCGCCGAACCCGCGACCCCGTTAGGGTCACGAGGGTGAAGATCCTCGTGCCCGACACCATCCCCCTGGACCTCCGCACCGCGCCGGACGACGTCGTCGTGCGCTACGCCGTGCGCGCCGCCTTCCCGGACGGGTCCGAGGACGCGGACGTGCTCGTGGCGTGGGGCAACGGCCGCCGGAACCTGGCCGACGCCGCGCAGCGCCTCACGCGGCTGCGGCTCGTCCAGGGCCTCATGGCCGGCCCGGACACGCTCGTCGCCGCGGGCTTCGGCCCGGACGTCGCGCTCGCGTCGGGCCGCGGCCTGCACGACGGCCCCGTCACGGAGCACACGCTCGCGCTCGTCCTCGCGGCGGCCCGGCGGCTCGACCTGGCCCGGGACGCGCAGCGCGCGGGCCGGTGGGCCGGGGAGCTCGGGGGCGTCCAGTCGGACCGGACCGACGCGGCGTTCCGGACCCTCGACGGCGCGCACGTGGTGGTCTGGGGCTTCGGCTCGATCGCGCACCGGCTCGCGCCCCTGCTCGCTGCCCTGGGCGCGCGGGTCACGGGCGTCGCCTCGACGGCGGGCGAGCGGGCCGGCTTCCCGGTGGTCACCGACGCCGAGCTCTCGGACCTCCTCCCGACCGCCGACGTCCTGATCTCCCTGCTGCCCGCCCTCCCGAGCACGCAGGGCGCGCTCACCGCCGACCTGGTCGGGCGGCTCCCCGCGCACGCCTGGTTCGTCAACGTGGGGCGGGGCGCGACCGTCGACGAGGCGGCGCTCCAGGCCGCGCTGCGCGACGGCACGATCGCCGGCGCCGCGCTCGACGTGTTCGCGACCGAGCCGCTGCCCGAGGACTCGCCGTGGTGGGACGTGCCGAACCTCGTCCTGACGCCGCACGCGGCCGGAGGCCGACCCCAGCACGCCGAGGAGCTGATCGAGGCCAACCTCGACGCGCTCCGGACGGGCGCGCCGCTGCGGAACCTCGTGTCCCGCTGAGCCCTACCAGCGCCCGTTGCGGGGGCGCGGCTGGCAGCGGGGGCACGTGTACGACGAGCGGTTCATGAACGCGTCGCGCCGGACGGGTGTGCCGCAGCGCGGGCACGGCCGCCCCTCATGCCCGTACACGGCGAGCGACCGCGAGTAGTACCCGGACGCGCCGTTGACGTTGACGTAGAGCGCGTCGAAGCTCGTGCCACCCTGCGCGAGCGACTCGCGCATCACCTGCTCG
>Ga0164243_10016047_pt1 | contig 10303 bp, 10 predicted proteins | sample OricompcompostOP_FD_108781 | JGI IMG/M metagenome (GOLD analysis project Ga0164243, IMG submission 108781) | Organic Plus compost microbial communities from Emeryville, California, USA - Original compost - Organic plus compost (OP) | ecosystem: Engineered > Solid waste > Mixed feedstock >... | reverse complement strand
GACGTACATCAGCTTGCCCTGGCGGGCGCCCGCCGGGACCGATCCCTCGGCGATCGAGGCCGTCCCGGCAGGGATGTCCCAGGCCATCCAGTGGATGAAGGGCTGGGGCGTGGGCGCGTCCGGATCCTCGATGATCAGGGCGAAGGACCGTGTGCCCGCCGGCGCGCCGCTCCAGGCGAGCGGCGGCGAGACGCTCTGGCCATAGGCCGAATAGCGCTGCGGGATCGCGCCGCCGGGCGCGATGGCGCTCGACGTCACCTTCAGGCGCGCGCCCGCCTTCAGGCCGGGGTCGTTGATGGCCAGGTCCTTGTCGGACCCGGCGCAGGCCGAGCCGGCCATGGCCGTGAGCGCGAGGGCCGCCAGGACGGGCGCGAATCTCATGGGTGCATCCTCCCCGCCGAATCCTGGCGGAAACACAGGCGCGTTTCCACCGTTCCCTCGCACGGCGAGGCGACCGCCGCCAGCTGAGCCGCGATCAGCGGCGGAAGGTCAGGCCGATGCTGAACACCCGGGGCATGTCGTAGCTGACGATGTCGTTGCCGGTCCGGGCGGTCTGGATCCGGGCGTCGAACACGTTGTCCACGGCCGCGAACACGCCCGCCCCATGACCGATCTCCAGGTCCGCGCGCACGTCCACGCGGGTGGCGGGCGCCAGACGGCGGGTGTTCTGGTCATCGTCAAAGCGCGCGCTCTCGTAGCGCAGGTCGCCGTGCAGCTGCAGCCGCTGCAGCGGGGTGACGTCCACGCCGACCGTGCCGGTGAAGCGCGGGGTCTGGGCGGGCCGCAGCCCGGTGAGCTGCGGGGCCTGGGCGCCGCCGTCCACCCGCGCGTGGGTGTAGCCGCCCGAGGCGCGGACCCGTACCGCGTGGGACAGGGCGTAGGCGGCCTGGGCTTCCACCCCGTAGGCGTCGATCGCCCCGGCGTTCTGCCGCTGCCGCAGCGCGCCTCCGGCCGGGACGAAGCCGGCGCCCGGGAAGTCCGGGAAGGTCCCCGGGCCGGCCCCGATGGTGACGTTGGTCACCGCGTCCTTGAGCTGGTTGTAGAAACCGACGGCCTCCCAGGTGAGGCGGCCTTCGGTCCCGCCGAACCCGCCCTCGACCCCGTACAGCCGCTCGGGCTTCAGGTCGGCGTTGGCCTCGGTGATGTCGTTGCCGACCCGGAACGGCCGGTAGAGCTCGTTCAGGGTGGGGGCGCGGAAGCCGGAATAGGCCGCCGCCCGGACATAGAGCCCGTCGGTCAGGTCCCGGCGCGCGCCGACGCGGCCGCTGAACACCGTCCCCGAACGGTCCGCCGGGTGGTCCTGGAAGGTGACCGCGCCGGTGGCGCGGTCGGTCTCGATCCTGTGCCCGCCGGCGGTGGCCCAGCCGTCCAGGCGCGCGCCCCCGGTCAGGAGCCACGCCCCGGTCTTGAGGGTCGCCTCGCCATAGGCCCCGGCCACCAGGGTGCGGCCGCCGGCGATGCGGTTGCGGGTGAAGCCCGCCCCGAGGTTGCGGAAGTTCTCCTGATCCTCGCCGGCGGCGCCGCGCACGTCGGCCCCGGTCTCCCAGGTGAAGGCGCGCGAGGCCCCGCGCAGGGCGGCGTTCAGGCCCCAGCCGATCGCCGGGGTCGCGTACTGGTCGTTGGCGGGGGTGGTGAAGGCCCGGCCCGGGCCGACCGCCGCCGAGCTGTTGGCGAGGTTGCTCTGGCGCACCCAGCCCTGCAGCCGCCAGCCGGTGTGATCCGCGTCCGGCTGGGCGGCGATGGTGACGCTGGCGTCGCTGCCCTGGGCGGTGGATTGCGCGCCCACGATGCCCGCGTGCCTGTGTTCGCGGTAGGCCCCCACGCGCACCGCCATGACGGCGCGCCCGAGCGGCGCCTGCAGGCGGGTGGCGAGGCTCCAGTCGTCGAGGCTCAGCCGGTCGTCCGCGGCGCCCCGGCCTTCCCGGACGGGGACCCAGCCGTCGTTGTGCTCGACCGAGCCGGAGGCGAACAGCTCGGCCTTGCCGATCACGTGGGTCGCCGCGGCGGCGGCCCGGCGGCCGCCCAGCTCGGCCAGCGAGGCCTGGGCCTCCACGGCCTCCGGCCGCGAGAGCTCGTCCAGCGCCACCACGCCGGTGAGGGCGCCCGCGCCGTAGGGGCCCGCGCCCGCGCCGCGCACGACCGAGACGCCTTCGATGGCCTCGGTGGGCAGGGAGGACCAGATCACCCATCCGCCGAACGGATCGTTCTGCGGCACCCCGTCCAGGGTGACCAGCGCCCGGCCCGCGCCGGACGGCGCGATCGAGCGCAGGGACAGGCCCTGGGTGGTGGGGTTGGCGGCCGCCGAGGAGGTCCGCCGGAACAGCGAGGCGCCGGGCACCTGCTTGATCGCCTCGTCGAGCCTCGGCTGGCCCTCCAGGTCGGCGGGGGTCAGTGTGATGATGGAGAACGCCGCATCGCCGGTGGGCGGCGGCAGGCGCGCGGCGGTGACGGTCACCGTCTGGACGACGGCGGGCGGCTCGGCTGCAGGCGTGATCGGCAAGTCTGATCCCCCTCCCCTGTGCAGGTTTGGAGGTGCTCTAGTCCGCCGTCCCCTCCGGCGCAACCATCATTGACACAGTCAACGCAGGAAGCTGGCGAACCCTAGCGCCGCGGCAACACTGGCGATCAGCCCGGCCCCGAGGAGGAGCATCAGATCGGCGTTGGAGAAGCTCTGCTCCCTGAGGCTCCGGAACAGCTCCCCGCGCCGCGCCAAGTCGGTCATGACGACCTCCCTCGACCTGCGCCGTCATCAAGACGACCTCGCCAGCGTGGGCCGCAGGCGTTAAGCCGCGATTAACCGCGTTCCTTGGGAGGTCGTTAACCCTGTCGCGGTCAGGGTCGGGAGTCATCCAAAGCCGGAGCGCAGCGCCCATGGAGTTCGGGCCGGAAACCATCCTGGAAGGCGACTGCCTTCAGATCCTGGCGACCCTGCCGGACAAGTCCGTGGACCTGGTGTTCGCGGACCCGCCCTACAACCTGCAGCTCGGCGGCGAGCTCTTGAGGCCGGACAATTCCAGGGTCGACGCCGTCGACGACCACTGGGACCAGTTCGCCTCCTTCGAGGCCTACGACCGGTTCACCCGGCAGTGGCTCGCCCAGTGCCGCCGCGTGCTCAAGGACGACGGCTCGCTGTGGGTGATCGGCAGCTACCACAACATCTTCCGCGTCGGCTCGGCGCTGCAGGACCTGGGCTTCTGGATCCTGAACGACGTCATCTGGCGCAAGTCCAACCCGATGCCGAACTTCAAGGGCACGCGCTTCACCAACGCCCACGAGACCCTGATCTGGGCGGCCAAGTCGCGCGGGCAGAAGCGCTACACCTTCAACTACGACGCCATGAAGATGGCCAACGACGAGCTGCAGATGCGCTCGGACTGGACGCTCGCCCTGTGCACCGGCGAGGAACGGGTGAAGGACGGCGCCGGACGCAAGGCCCATCCGACCCAGAAGCCCGAGGCCCTGCTCCACCGCGTGATCCTGTCGGCCTCCAGGCCGGGCGACCTGATCCTGGACCCGTTCTTCGGCGTGGGCACCACCGGCGCCGCCGCCAAGCGCCTGGGCCGGCGCTTCATCGGCATCGAGCGGGAGACCGACTACGCCGCCCTGGCCCGCCAGCGGATCGCCAAGGTCACGCCCGCCGCGCCCGAGGACCTGGAGGTCACCGGCTCCAAGCGCGCCGAGCCGCGGGTGCCGTTCGGCCGCATCGTCGAGGCCGGGCTGCTGCGTCCCGGCGACGTGCTCTACTGCCCCCAGGGCCGCCACGCCGCGCGCGTGCGCCCCGACGGGAGCCTGGCCGTCGGAGACATCTCCGGGTCGATCCACAAGGTCGGCGCCATGGTCCAGGCCCAGCCCGCCTGCAACGGCTGGACCTACTGGCACTTCAAGACCGACAAGGGCCTGGCCCCCATCGACGTGCTCCGCTCGAAGGTGCGCTCGGAGATGATCTGAGCCGCCGCGACGGGCTTGTGCGGGGCGAGCCCTTGCGCGCAGAAGGTTGTCACGGTCAAGTTAGGCCCTACAAACGGGAACGCTTCGGCCGACCGACTGATGAGGGGAAGGAATCCTATGCGCTTGAAGTCCGCCGCCGCCCTGGCGGCCGTCGCCCTGCTGACCGCCGGGGCCGCCCATGCCGAGATCGTCCATTTCTCCGCCAAGCTCACCGGCGGCCAGGAAGTCCCGCCCAACAGCAGCACCGCCCAGGGCGAGGTCACGGCCGAGCTGGAGACCGAGGAGCACACCCTCGCCTACCGCGCGAGCTACACCGGCCTGAGCGGGCCGGCCACCGCCGCCCACTTCCACGGCCCGGCCGCCCCGGGCGCCAACGCCCCGCCGGTGGTGACCGTGCCGAATCCCGCCCACGCCGGCGGCGCGGTGCGCCTGACGCCCCAGGAGGCGGACGACCTGCTGGCGGGCAAGTGGTACTTCAACGTGCACACCCAGGCCAATCCGGGCGGCGAGATCCGCGGACAGCTGCAGCGCCTGAACTAGGGCCGGACTCGGGAACCTCGGGCCGGGCGCTCAGCGCGCCCGGCCGAACTCCTCCAGGCCCCGGCGGGCCAGGGCGTCGGCGCGCTCGTTGAGCTCGTGGCCGGCGTGCCCCTTCACCCAGCGCCAGTCGACCTCGTGCCGGAGCCGGGCCTCGTCCAGCCGGCGCCAGAGGTCCTCGTTCTTGACCGGCGCCTTGGCGGCGGTCTTCCAGCCGCGCGCCTTCCAGGCGGAGATCCACTCGCGGATGCCGTTGCGCAGGTACTGGCTGTCGGTGTGCAGCTCGACCTGGCACGGCCGCTTCAGCGCCTCCAGCGCCTGGATGGCGGCCATGATCTCCATGCGGTTGTTGGTGGTGGCCGGCTCGCCGCCCCACAGCTCGCGCTCGTGCGCGCCGGAGATCAGCACCGCGCCCCAGCCGCCCGGGCCGGGGTTCCCGCTGCAGGCCCCGTCCGTATAGATCACCACCTTGGGCGTCATGCCGCGGCGGGGAACAGGTGCAGGCCCGCCCGGTGCACCGCGAGCTTGCGCTCGTACTCCAGCGGATCCTTGGGGCGGACCAGGGCGCCGGCGGGCGTGGAGCCCCAGTCGTTCAGGCGCGTCAGGAAGAACCGCATGGCCGCGCCCCAGGCCAGGACCGGCAGCGCCTCGCGCTCCTCGGGCGAGAGCGGCCGGCGGCGCTCGTAGCCGTTCAGGAAGGCCTGGGCCAGGGTGATGTTGAAGCTGCCGTCCGGCTCGAAGCACCAGGCGTTCAGGGCGACGGCGATGTCGTAGGCCAGGGCGTCGTCGCAGGCGAAGTAGAAGTCGATCGCGGCCGCGAACCGGCCGTGCTGGAAGAAGACGTTGTCGGGGAACAGGTCCGCGTGGATCGTCCCCGAGGGCAGGCCCCTGGGCCACAGCGCCTCCAGGGTGGCGAGGTCGCGCTGGATCACCGCCGACAGGCCCGGCTTCAGCCCTTCGGCCGCGCCGCCCAGGCTCGCGAACATGCCGGCCCAGGCGTGCTGGCCGAGGTCGTTGACGCGCCGGCCGGCGAAGCCCTCGGCCGCCTGGTGCAGCCAGGCCATGCCCTCCCCCGCCTCGCGGCAGTGGGCGGCGGCCGGCCGGCGCACCGAGAGCCCGTTCATGAAGCCGACCAGGGCCGCGGGCTTGCCGCGGATCTGCCGGATCAGGCGTCCGTCGCGGGCGGCCATCGGCTCCGCGCAGGGGTAGCCGCGCCGGGCGAGCCACTGCATCAGGCCGAGGAAGTAGGGCAGGTCCTCCTCGCGCACCCGGCGCTCGTAGATGGTGAGGATGAACCGGCCGCGGTCGGTCTCCACGAGGAAGTTGGAGTTCTCCACCCCCTCGGCGATGCCCTTGCAGCTTTCCGGCTCGCCGAGGTCGAAGTCGGCGAGGAAGGTCTCCAGTTCGGAGTCGGTTATGTCGGTGTAGACGGCCACGCGCGTTGATCGGCGAGCGCGCCGTCGCGGTCAAGCCGGCTCGGGGCCCCTTCCTCCGCGAGCAGGCGGGGCAGCTTGAAGGTGATCGTCTCGGACGCGGAGACCGTCTCCTCCACCTCCAGGTCGAAGCGCCCGGCCAGCGCCTCCAGCACGCCCTGGACCAGGGTCTCCGGCGCGGAGGCGCCGGCGGTCAGGCCGATGCGGCGCACGTCCTCGAACCATCCCCAGTCCAGCGCCGAGGCGTCCTCGATCAGCCGCGCGTCGCGCACCCCGGCCCTGAGGGCGACCTCCACCAGCCGCTGGGAGTTGGAGGAGGCCCTGGAGCCCACCACCAGCATCAGATCGCAGCCGTCGGCGATGCGCTTCACCGCCTCCTGGCGGTTGGTGGTCGCGTAGCAGATGTCCTCCTTGCGCGGCGCGGCGGCCTGGGGGAACCGCGCGCGCAGGGCGGCGATGATCTCCGCGGTGTCGTCGACCGAGAGCGTGGTCTGGGTGATGAAGGCCAGCCGCCCCGGGTCGCGCGGCTGCAGGGTCGCGACGTCCTGCACCGACTCCACCAGCTGCACCGAGCCCTCGGGCAGCTGGCCCAGGGTGCCGACCACCTCCGGATGGCCGGCGTGGCCGATCAGCACGAGCTCGAAGCCGTCCGCGTGACGGCGCTGCGCCTCCACGTGCACCTTGGACACCAGTGGACAGGTGGCGTCCAGGAAGGCCAGGTCCCGCCGCCGGGCCTCAGCGTGGGCCGCCCGCGGCGCCCCGTGGGCCGAGAAGATCACCGGACCCCCGTCCGGAACCTCGTCCAGCTCCTCGACGAACACGGCGCCGAGCCGCTTGAGGCGCTCCACCACGTGCCGGTTGTGGACGATCTCGTGGCGCACATAGACCGGCGCCCCGTACTTGGCGAGCGCGCGCTCCACGATCGTGATGGCCCGGTCGACGCCGGCGCAGAAGCCGCGCGGGCTCGCCAGCCGCACCTGGAGCCGGGGACGCGTTTGGGAGGGAGCGCTCATCATGCAAACTTAGGACACGGCCGCGCCGGCCGCCACCTCGCCGTGGCCGGGATGCGTCCTTGGCCCGCGTTGCGGCGCCATCCAGAAGCCTTTATCAACGGCGACGTTCGCGGCGGCCGAAGACGGCCGCCCAGCTCGGTGGACTTCCATGCGTCGCAAGCACCTCATCATTTCCGGCCTGATCGCCGCATGCGCGCTCTCGCCCGCGGCTGCGGCCTGGGCCCAGAAGAGCGACGACGACGCCGAGAAGAAGGCCAAGCGCAACGCCGAATGGAACCTGCGCCAGGCCCCGCTGCCCGGCAAGCGCAACGCCGGCGCCTGCCCCTATGTGAAGGTGCTCTACGACGCCGCCCGCTGGGAGGAGTTCAAGGACAACCAGGAGGCCTCCGGCGCGGTGGCCTACACTGGCGAGATCGAAGGCCTGCGGGCCGACTGCACCTATCGCGGCGACGATCCCATCCGGGTGAAGATGCAGGTCAACTTCGCCCTCGGCCGCGGCCCGCAGGGCCGGGACCCGCACAAGACCTACCGCTACTGGGTGGCGGTGACCCAGCGCAACCGCGAGGTCCTGGCCAAGCAGGAGTTCACCCTGCCGGTCACCTTCGCGAACGGCGAGGACCGCATGCGCATCGCCGACAAGATCGACGGCATCGTGATCCCGCGCGCCAACGCCCAGGTCGCCGGCGACAACTTCGAGATCCTGGTCGGGTTCGACGTCACGCCTGAGATGGCCGAGTTCAACCGACAGGGTAAGCGGTTCCGGATCAACGCCGGCGCGCCCCAGGTCGCCTCCAGCGAAAAATGACGGATCTGAAGCGTGCGCTGAGCGAGGCCGTCGCCGGCGCGTTCACGGCCATCGGCCTGCCCGCCGAGTTCGGGCGCGTGACCGCGTCCGACCGCCCGGACCTTGCCGACTTCCAGTGCAACGGCGCCATGGCCGCGGCCAAGGCCGCGCGCCGCGCGCCGCGCGACATCGCCCAGGAGGTGGTCGCCGGCCTGGCCGGCGAGCCCCTGCTGGCGTCGGCCGAGCTCGCCGGGCCCGGCTTCATCAACCTGAGGGTCTCCGACCCCGCCCTGGCGGGGCGCGCCAACGAGATCGCGGCCGACGTTCGCGCCGGCGCCGGCCGCGTCGAAGAGCCGCGCCGGGTGATGGTCGACTACGGCGGCCCGAACGTCGCCAAGCCCATGCACGTGGGCCACCTCAGGGCCTCGATCATCGGCGAGGCAGTCAAGCGCATCTTCCGCTTCCGCGGGGACGAGGTGCTCGGCGACGCCCACTTCGGCGACTGGGGTTTCCAGATGGGCCTGCTGATCGTCGCCGCCTCTGACGAGGAGCCGCGCTGGCGGGCGGTGGCCGAGGAGAGCTGGCGCGCCGATCCCGCCCTGGCCGGGCGGGACGAGGCGGAGGTGCTCGGCCTGCTGCTGCAGGGGCTGGACCTCGAGACCCTGGACCGTCTCTATCCCATGGCCGCGGCGCGGGCGAAGGCCGAGCCCGGGTACCGGGACCGGGCGCGGCGGGCCACCGCCGAGCTGCAGGCCGGCCGTCCGGGCTACCGCACCCTCTGGCGCCGCTTCGTGGAGGTCAGCCGCACGGCGCTGCAGCGCGAATTCCACGCGCTCGGCATCGACTTCGACCTGTGGAAGGGCGAGAGCGACGTCAACGACCTGATCGAGCCGATGGTCGCCGAGCTGCGGGCCAGGGGGCTGCTGGTCCCCGACCAGGGCGCCGAGGTGATCCGCGTGGCGCGCGAGGGCGACAAGCGCGAGCTGCCGCCGCTGATCGTCATCTCGTCGGAAGGCTCGGCCATGTACGGGACCACCGACCTGGCCACCATCCTGGACCGCCGCCGCAGCTTCGACCCGCACCTGATCCTCTACGCGGTGGACCAGCGCCAGGCCGACCACTTCGAGCAGGTGTTCCGCGCCGCCTGCCTGGCCGGCTATGCGCCGGAGGGGTCGCTGGAGCACATCGGCTTCGGCACCATGAACGGGGCGGACGGTCGGCCCTTCAAGACCCGCGAGGGCGGGGGGCTGAAGCTGCACGACCTGATCTCCATGGCCCGCGACAAGGCCCGCGACCGGCTGCACGAGGCGGGTCTGGGCGGGGAGCTGTCGCCCGAGGAGTTCGAGGCCACCGCCCACAAGGTCGCGGTCGCGGCGCTGAAGTTCGCGGACCTGCAGAACTTCCGCGGCACCAGCTACGTGTTCGACCTGGACCGCTTCACCAGCTTCGAGGGCAAGACCGGTCCCTACCTGCTCTACCAGGCGGTCCGCATCAAATCCCTGCTGCGCCGGGCCGCCGACGAGGGCGCCGCCGCCGGCGAAATCCTCATCGTCCAGCCCGCCGAGCGGGACCTGGCCCTGACGCTGGACGCCTTCGACGCGGCGCTGGCGGAGGCCTACGACAAGCGCGCGCCCAACTTCGTGGCCGAGCACGCCTACCGCCTGTCGCAGAGCTTCTCGAAGTTCTACTCGGCCTGCCCCGTGCTGCAGGCGCCCGATGGGGCCACCCGCGCCTCGCGCCTGGCGCTGGCGACGGCCGCCCTCGCCCAGCTGGAGACGGCGCTCTCGCTTCTGGGCCTGGAAACCCCCGAGAAGATGTAGCCGGGCCGCCCGGAGGTCCCGGTGTGGACCCGTTGCCGCACCCGCAAAACATGTCGAAAGCTTAAGGCCCGGGCGCCTTGCGGGCGCCATATGGCGCGCGCATATGACCGGACGAAGCCGCCTCACAGGTCCGTGAAGCGGCCCGCCGTTTGCAGGATGCCGCAGTCATGTCCGTCCCGGGCGTTGTCGCCGGAACCCGCGCGCCTCAGGAGTCAGGCGCGATGATCCGCCGCGGCATGCGCATTGTCCTGGTGTCCCTGGGCGGGCTGATCATGCTGCTCGGCGTGCCGATCGCCCTTCTGCCCTGGCTGCACATCCCCGGCGCCCTGATCGTGGCCACGGGCCTGGTGATCGTGCTGCGCAACTCCTTCACCGCGCGGCGCCACTTCATCCGCGCCCAGCGGCGCCACCCGAAGATCGTCTTCCCGATCCGGCGGATGATCCGGCGCGAGCCGGAGGTGGTCCCGGTGATCTGGCAGCAGATGCTGCGCAGCGAGAAGCTGGTGCTGCCCAAGCGGGTCCGCTTCTTCCGCCGCGTGCGCGTGCGGCTGCGCCGCCGGCGCGCCTCGATCTGAGCGGCGGCGGCCGGGCTCGGCCCCGGCCCGGGACCGCAATCCCGCGCTGCACCGCCGGCCGCTCCAGCGAACCTGTGGAAGTAGAGCCCACCTCGCCGAATATCGGGCCGACCGCCGCCATCTGTCGACCATGTGCGGGTCGTCGGGGAGCTCCATCTCCTCCGGGGCGATGGAGACCTTCACGCCGTCAGGG